>Ga0302323_100002649_pt1 | contig 14564 bp, 17 predicted proteins | sample Fen_T0_3_FD_201950 | JGI IMG/M metagenome (GOLD analysis project Ga0302323, IMG submission 201950) | Peat permafrost microbial communities from Stordalen Mire near Abisko, Sweden - Fen_T0_3 | ecosystem: Environmental > Terrestrial > Soil > Wetlands > Permafrost | place: Sweden: Abisko... | reverse complement strand
GGCGTGACTTCGGCCTCATCGGCGCCGAGTTGCTCGACGACGATCTTCTTGAGGCGCTCGTACGTGGTTGCCAACTGACTCCCTCCTCGGAGTGGGGTGGTTAGGCCGACGGCCCTTCGCCGTTGGGCTCCGCTGCGATGTTCCCGAGTACGCCATTCATGAGGCGTCGCATCGGGTCTCCACTGTAGGTGCGTGCCAACTCGACCCATTCGGCGATGGCCACCCGGGCCGGCGTGGCCGAGTGTAGCACCTCGCATATGGCCGTACGGAGCAGCGCGCGGTCCATCCGGGCGAGGCCCGTGACGGGGTATTGGGGGGCCCTGCGACCGATCTCGGCATCGATGCTGTCGCGATACCGGGCGACCCCATCGACGAGCTCGCGGGCCAGCGCGATGGCGTTCTCGTCGCGCTCTTCCTCGGCCAGATGGCGTTCCAGGATCGACTGCATCGTGTGCGCGCCGAAGTCCGCCTCGAAGACGGTGGACAGGGCGATGCGACGGCCCGTCCGCCGGCCGCGGACGCGGTCAGCTCCCGACGCCATCGACCAGCACGGTGACTTCCGCCAGCTCCAGCCCGAGCAGTCGCTCCACGGTGGCCGCGACCGCGGTCCCGACCTGGGCGGTCAGTCCTCGGATAGCGTGACCGGGCCGGGCCACGATCCACAGGCGGACGCGGACCCGGTCCTGATCGAAGCGGACCGACACGGCCGGCCCGCCGATCGCGCGCCGGAGCACGGATCCGCCGCGCCCGACCCGCAGGACCCCTGGGACCTCGAGCGCGGCCATGGCGACGAGTTCGGCGATCACGCCGCGACCGACCGTCAGCTCGTGGTCCGACCCGTGGGCGGTCACGGTCGGTGCTCCGCGAGCGCGTCGGCGATGAGGGCCGGGACGCGGGTCCGAGCCGTGGTCGCCGCCACGTCGCAGGCGAACCCGACCATGCGCCGCTTCGCCCGGCCGTGGGTGATGATGACCGTGCCCTTCACGCCGAGCAGCATGGACCCGCCGACCTTCTCGTAGTCGAAGGTGGTGCGGATGCGATCGATGCCCGGCTTCATGAGCGCGCCCGCCAGCTTGCCGCGGAGCGAGCCGTAGAACTCGGCCCGCCATTGGTCGAAGATGAACGTCGAGAGTCCCTCGAAGAACTTGATGACGACGTTGCCCAGCACCGCGTCGCACACGACGACGTCGGCGAGGTGACGGGTGAGGTCCTTGCCTTCGACGTTGCCCTCGAAGCGGAGTCTCGAGCCGTCCAGCAGCTCTGTCGCGCGCTGGATCCGGGCGTCGCCCTTGCCCTTCTCCTCCCCGATCGACAGGAGCGCCACGCGCGGGTCCGCGACGCCCATCACCCGCTCGGCGAAGATCGCGCCCATCTGGGCGTACTGGAGCAGGTTCTCCGCGGTCGAATCGGGGTTGGCGCCGATATCGAGGAGGACGAGCGTCCCGCCGTCGGTGATCATCTGGACGGCGAGTGCCGGGCGATCCACCCCGGGCAACCGACCCAGGCGCAGGATCGCGGCGGCCATCCCGGCCCCTGTGTGTCCCGCGGTGACGACGGCATCGGCCCGACCGTCGCGTACGAGGTTGGTGGCGACCAGGATCGTGGAGTCCTTCTTCTCGCGCAGCGCGAGGGCCGGATGCTCGTCCATGCCGACCACCTCGGAGGCGGCCACGATGGAGACGTTGGACGGCAGGGTCGGGGCCAGGCCCCGGATGGTGGCCTCGTCCCCGACGAGGATGACCCGGTCGTCGGGATGGGCCAGCGCGAAATCGATGGCGCCCGGGACGACCTCCGTGGCTCCGAAGTCTCCGCCCATCGCATCGACGGCGAGACGCACGCCGGTGGGGACGCTCGCGCCCGGCAGGACCTCCGGGTCGCTCACCGGGTCAGCGGGCGGCGTCGCCGCCGGCCGGCTTGAGCTCGATCGCGAGGCGGCCGTTGTAGTAGCCGCAGTTCGGGCAGACGTGATGCTGGCGCTTGGTCTCGTGGCAGTGCGAACACTCCTCGAGGTGCGGCAGGTCGATCGCGAGGTGCGAGCGTCGCTCGCCCTGGCGAGCATGCGAGACGCGTCGCTTGGGTACACCCATGGGGGTCGTGGGCTCCTTGTTCGTGACGTGAGGGCGGTGGACGGGTCAGCGTCGGACCGCGGGTGCGCGCGTCGTCGCGCCGACGGCGGAGTCTACCGCAAGAACGTGGCCGACGTCACGCGCCGGTCACGGATCGGTCGCACGTCGGCCTCGGGCCCCTCATTCGTCGGCTTCGCGGAAGCCCAGCAACGCCGCCATGCGCGGATCGATCTCGGCGTCCGGGTGGTCGTGACCGCCCTCCTCCAGGCGCCCGCCACAGACGATGCACAGTCCCGGGCAGTCGGGCCGGCAGAGCGGCGCGATCGGCTCGGCCAGCCAGATGGCCTCGCGCACCGGCGTCTCGAACTCGAGCTCGTGGTGGTCGGTCAGCCGCAGCGCGTCGGGCTCATCGTCCGTCGACAGCGGCCGGCCGGTCGCGAGGTCGAGGGATGGGAGGTACTCCTCCTCGAGGTGGAGCAGGATCGGGACGGTCAAGTCCTTCACGCAGCGGCTGCACTGGGCGTCGAGGGCCGTCGTCAGGTCCGCGTGGGCGACGATGCCGCGGTTCGTCCGGACGAGTCGGACCATGCCGTCGAGCGGCTGCGACTGGTGGACATCCTCACCGAGGTCCAGTTCGACCCCGGCGACCGGATACGTGCGGTCCGCCCCGGCGATATCGCCCAGCAGGCCGGCGACGTTCCAGGTCAGCGGTCCGTCCCCGGGACCGACGCTCATCGCCGGGCGGGCTGCTGTTCCTGGCCCTCGTCCTCGTAGGCGCCCTCGGCGCCATCGACATCGGTGGGTCCGACATCGGCGAGCAGCTCGGCCCGCCGCTCGTCCAGGAGGGCGATGCCCTTCTTGATGCTCTGCAGCGTCTTGACGACGTCCGCCTCGAGCCCGATCAGCACGCTCACGGCGTACTCGTCCGCCCCGCGGCGGATCTCGTCCGCGTCCTCGTGGGCGTTGCCGATGATCCGCCGACTCTCCTGGTCGGCGACGTTCATCAGGCCACGCTCGTCGATGAGGAACGCCGCCTGCTCCTGGGCCTTGGCGACGATCCGTTCGGCCTCGTCCTGGGCCTTCTCGATGATCCGCTCACCTTCGGAGTTGATGCGCTTGGCGGCGCGGACCTCCTCCGGGACGGCGACACGCAACTCGTCGATCAGGCCGAGGGCGGCGTTCTGGTCGACAACGACGTTAGTCGTCAGCGGGAGCTTCTTGCCGTTGGCGATGAGCGACTCGAGGCGCTCGACCAGGAAGATGATGTCGATCGGAGTGCCCTCCAGCGGCAGTGGCGGGTGGATCGCCGGGATGTGGCATCCAGTATCGCACGCCGTCCGTGCGGTCAGCGACGCTTGAGCGCCTCGCGAAGCGGGCCGACGGCGGCCGCCGGGATCATCCCCGACACGTCGCCATCGAACGAGGCGATCTCCTTGACCAGGCTCGAACTGACGTAGCCGTTCTCGACGGATGTCATGAAGAAGACGGTGTCCACCGCCGGCGCGAGGACCCGGTTGTTGTGGGCCAGCTGCATCTCGGTCTCGAAGTCGCTGATCGCCCGCAGGCCGCGCACGATCGCGGTGGCGTCGCGGGTCCGGCAGAAGTCGACCGTCAGGCCATCGAACGACGCGATCTCCACGCGACCCAGGGGCGTCCCGTTGGCCGCCAGGGACGCTTCGATGATCTCGATCCGCGCCTCGACGGAGAGCAACGGCGACTTGCGGGGGTTGGCCAGGACGCCGACGATGACGCGCTCGAAGACCGCCAGCGCTCGATCGATGATGTCGAGATGACCGTTCGTGATCGGGTCGAACGAGCCGGGGTAGACCGCGGTCGTCATCTGGCCTCCTGGCGACGGTAGAAGGTGAGGGCCGTCTCGCCGAAGCGGCGCTCCCGCTCGGATGCTAGCAGGCCGATGACCGGCGGCGGCGCATCCCGCCAGAAGTGCTTGGCGACGACGCGGGCGCCGGGTGCGAGCCGGGACTCCGACCGCTCCAGCGCGTGCACGAGCGAGGCGGGATCGTCGTACGGCGGGTCGGCGATCACGAGGTCGAACGGACCTGCGGCGATGCCGGCGGGGCTCGCCAGCCAGCCCAGGACATCCGCCTTCACGATCGTGGCACGCGGCCCGGCGAGGTGCGTGCGCGCCAGGTTCGCGGCGATGACGGCGCAGGCCTTCGCGTCGCGCTCGACGAAGATCGCCGATGCTGCGCCGCGCGACAGGGCCTCGATGCCGGCCGCGCCACTCCCGGCGAACAGGTCCAGCACGTGCGCGCCGGCCAAGCCGGGCTCCAGGATCGCGAACATCGTCTGCTTGACGCGGTCGCCGATGGGCCGCGTCCCGGGACCCGGCGCCTCCAGGCGCAGGCCACGCGCCGTGCCCGCGATGACCCGCCCGGCGTCAGGCACGGGCCACGTGCCGCGATACCGTCGCGCGCCGCGATACGGTCATGCGCCGCTCGCCGGTTCCGCGGCCGCGACCCGCTTGAGCCAGCCTCCGCTGAGTTCCGCGGCGAGGGCCCCATAGCGCGGATCGAGGTGCCCGGCGTCGTCGAGCAGCGCCTCGGCGTGCTGGCGCGCCCGGACCGCGAGCTCCCGGTGCTCGGCGACCTGGAGCGAGGCGATCCGGAGGCGCGGGAACCCGCTCTGGGCGAGCCCGAGGACATCGCCCTCCTGGCGCAGCTCGAAGTCCTTCTCGGCCAGGGCGAAGCCGTCGGTCGATTCGACGACTGCCCGCAGGCGCGCCATCGCGGTCTCGTCGGTCGAGTCGGTGACGAGCACGCAGAACGACTCGATGCTGCCGCGTCCCACCCGGCCGCGAAGCTGGTGGAGCTGGGCGAGCCCGAACCGATCGGCGCCCTCGATGACCATCATCGTCGCGGCCGGCACATCGACCCCGACCTCGACGACCGTGGTCCCGACGAGGACGTCGAGCTCGCCGTCGCGGAACCGGGTCATCTCGGCGTCCCGCTCGACCGGCTTGAGCCTGCCGTGGACCATCCCGACCCGCAGCGGTTCGAGCAGCGCCCGCAGCCGGACCGACTCGCTCTCGGCGGCGACGGCACCGTCCCCATCGTCGGCGCCCTCCTCGATGAGCGGCACGACGACGAAGGTGCGGTGGCCGAGCGCGGCTTCCTCGCGGACCTTCAGCCATGTCCCGTCGAGATCGGCCGGTCGCTTGACGCCGGTGCGGATCTTCACCCGGCCGGCGGGAGGCGTCCGCAGGTCGGACACGTCGAGATCCGCGTACAGGACCTGGCCGAGCGTCCGCGGGATGGGCGTGGCGGTCATCAACAGGACGTGGGGCGAGCGCCCGCCGGCTTTCGCCTCCAGTGCGCCGCGCTGGCCGACCCCGAACCGATGCTGCTCGTCGATGACCACCAGGCCGAGATCCGCGAACGAGACCGCGTCCTGGATGAGCGCGTGCGTCCCAACGACAACGGACGCCTGGCCCGAGGCGATCGCTTCGAGGGAACGGGCCTTGACGTCCGCCTTGAGCGAGCCCGTGAGCAGCGTGACCCCGATGCCGACGCCCTCGAGCAGCGCGCTCACCGTCTCGAGATGTTGGCGTGCCAGCAGATCGGTCGGGGCCAGGAGCGCCCCCTGGAGACCGGCCCGGGCGGTCGCCGCGAGGGCGTACGCCGCCACCGCCGTCTTGCCCGACCCGACATCGCCCTGGAGGAGACGCAGCATCGGCGTCGGTCGCGAGAGGTCGTCGCGGATGGCATCGATGGCGACGACCTGGTCGACGGTCATCTCGACGGCCGCGCCGGCGCGGGCGCCGATCGCCCCGATGATCGCCGAGCGAACGGCCGCATCGGCCGCAGGCTCGACCCGGATCTCCGGCGCCGCGTCGCGGACCCGCTGTCGCCGCCGCTCGACCATGCCGAGCTGGAGCGCCAGGAGCTCGTCGAAGGCGAGCCGGCGAAGGGCGGCGTCCCGACCCGGGAACGAGGCCGGGAAGTGGGCCTCCTCGATGGCTCGCGCGATCGGGACCAGGTCCTCGGTGCGGGCGATCGCCTCCGGCAGATACTCCGGGTAGGCGTAGCCGGCCTTGTCGAGCGCCTCGCGGATGGCGGCGCGGAGGCGGATCGCGGTCAGCCCTGCCGTCAGCGGATAGACCGGCACGATGCGGCCGGCGTGCAGCAACTCCGTTTCGCCCAGCTCGCCGGCCAGCACCTGGAACTCGGGGTTGTCGAGCGTCAGCCGTCGCCCGAAGTGCTTGATCTTCCCGGACACCACGACCTGCGACCCGACGGACAGCCGCCGCTCGATGAAGCGGCGCCCGAACCACGTCGCATCGAGCGAGCCCGTGTCGTCCTCGAGCCGCGCGATGGTCCGTTGGATCCGGCCGCGATAGCCCGGCTCCACCCGGACATCTCCCACGGTCGCCAGGGCCGAGATCACGTCCCCGTCGGCGACGAAGAGCAGATCCCCGAGCTTGCGCATCTCGCGCAGGTCGTCGTAGCGCCGCGGCAGATGGAAGAGCAGGTCGCGGACGTCGTAGAACCCGAGCCGGATGCCGGCCCGGCGCAAGGTCGCACCGGCGGCGAGGCCGGACCGAGCCAGCGGGGTCGACAGGAGTTCGACCGGATCGGTCGGGGGCGGAGCCGGACTGACTGCCTTGGCCACCCGCTACTCGGCGGCGATCAGGTAGCGGTAGTACGGCTGACCGCCGTGCCGGACCTCGACATCGACCCCCGCAGCCACGGCCCCGATCGTGCGGGCCATCGCCTCGGCCTCGGCGAGGTCCGCGCCGTCGCCGTAGAACAGGGTCAGGAGCTCGAACCCGGGCGTCAGCGCCTTGATCGCGGCCGTGACGCACTTGACCCGGTCGCCGTTCACCGCAAGCAGGCCGTCGTCCGGATCGAGCGCGATCGTCTGGCCTCGCTTGACCTTCTTGCCGCCGATCGTCGCATCGCGGACGGCCTCGGTGACGGCGAGGGTCTGGATCGCTCGAGCCGCCTCGGTCATCGGGCCGGCGTTCTCGGCCGCACCGAGCCCCGGGTCGAGGGCCAGGAGCGAGGCGAAGCCCTCGGCGGCGTTGCGGGTCGGGACGACGATCACGGGCCGGTCCGTCATCTGGGCGACCTGGCGCGCGGCGAGGACGACATTCGGGTTGTTCGGCAGCAGCAGGATCTCGCGGGCATCGACCCGCCCGACCGCGTCGAGCAATTCGCCCGTGCTCGGGTTCGAGGACTGGCCTCCCTGGACGACCGCGGCGACGCCGAACTCGCGGAAGATAGCGGCCAGGCCGTCACCCGCGACCACCGCGATGACGGCGAGGGTCGGCGCGTCGGCCTTCGGCATGGTCGTGGTCGTCCGGTCGGACACGTCCGAGTCCGCGGTCCCCGCCCCGGTGAACGCCGCGGCGCGCGTCTCACGCACGTCCCGGGCCTGGTTGTCGAGGTTCTCGACGCTGATGCGGCTCATCGACCCCTGGGTCAAGCCATAGCCGATGACCAGATCCGGCCGCTCGTTGTGGACGTGGACCTTCAGCGCGCGCCCGTCGCCCGCGACGAGCACGGACTCCCCGATCGTTTCGAGGTGGTCGCGGATCGCATCGACGTCCAGGGGCGCCGATCCCGTCGCCTGGAGCAGGAACATCGTCTCGTAGCCGAAGCCCTCGTCGGCATGGGCGACCAGGGTGGACGGCTTCGGGCCTGTCTTCGTCCGACTACGGGCCGCCGACGCCGGCGCGGCCCCGACGAGATGGAGCAGGGCCCCCTGGAACAGCCGATACAGTCCCTGGCCGCCCGAGTCCACGACGCCCGCTTCGCGCAGGATCGCGAGCAGGCTCGGTGTCCGAGCGACCGACTTCTCGGCGCCGTCGAGGGTGGCCGTCAGGACCACCTCGATATCGTTGTCCTGCTCGGCGGCGGCGACCGCGGCGGCAGCGGATTCGCGGATGACCGTCAGGATCGTGCCCTCGACCGGCTTCGCGACCGCGCTGTAGGCGGTCCGGGTCCCCTCGGACAGGGCATGGGCGAGGTCGAGGCCGTTGAACCGGGCCTTTCCGCCGAGGGCCTCGGCCATCCCGCGGAAGATCTGGCTGGTGATGACCCCGGAGTTGCCACGGGCCCCCATCAGGGCCCCGAAGCTGATCGCGGCCGCGATCCGGTCCGCGGGCTGACCGGCGGCACCCTCGGCCTCCTCGAGCGCGGCCTTGACGGTGGCGAGCATGTTCGATCCGGTGTCCCCATCCGGGACCGGGTAGACGTTCAGGCTGTTGATCTCATCGACGTGAGCTTCGAGGTTGGCGACCGCCGCTCGGAAGGCCCCCAGGAGTCCGTCGCCGTCGCAGGCTCTACGGGCCATCAGGCGACGTCCGTCCCGCTGTCGGCGAGATCGCCCGTCGTGACGGTCGCGGAGTCCTCGTCAGCCTCGGCGGGCGGGCTCCCCGCCGGCGCGAACCGGAGGCCGTCGACGTGGATGAGGAGGTGGCGCACCTCGACTTCGAGGGCGTGGTGCAGCGCGTACCGAACAGCCGAATCGACCTGCCGCCCGACTTCCGCGATCGGCACGCCGAAGGCGACGGTCAGGTCGAGGTCGACATCGATGCCGTCGCCGAGGCGGACCGACAGGCCCGGCGTGGCCAGACCGAGGCGGCCCAGGAGACGGTCGATGGGGCCGCCGGCGAAGCCGGTCACGCCGTACGATCCGAGGACTGCGGTCCGGACGATGTCCGCGACGGCGCGGCGGGTGACCAGCGAACGGCCGGGGATCGGATCGGATGGCACGCGGGCGACGTCCTCCTCGCGAGTGCGGGTCGGGCGGGTCCGAACCAGTGCGTCGGAGGCCGTGTGGTATTCTACCGCTCCGTTCGCGCCCATTCGGCACGGACACCCCACCTTGACCCGTTCGAAGGACCTCGCATGGCCCGTTCCTGCGCGATCTGCGGCAAAGAATCGATGGGCGGCTTCAACCCCCAGTCCTCTGGGATGAACCGCGTCCGAGCGCATCGCCGCATGCAACCGAACCTGCAGCCGCTGGTGATCCAGCAGAAGGGTGTGCCCACCAAGGCCCTCGTCTGCACCCGCTGCCGCCGCACCCAGCTGAAGTCCGCCAAGTAGGCACTGTCGGCGTTCGCGCCGGCTGACTTCGGACTCGGACCTGACCGGCCGTCGACCCGACGGCCGGTTCGTTGTGTCCGCTTCGCCTCGGCAGGACGCGAGGGTCGTCGCGACCGGTCGTCGCCGTGTTGGGTCGGCCGCGACCGCGCTAGGTCGCCAGGTCGCGGTCGGGGGTCGCCACCGCCGCCGGGGCCGTCGCCGGGGCCGTCGCCGGGGCGAGCACCGCCGCCGGGCGAGATCCCTGCCAGACAACCCTCAGGAGACGATCGGGCGGGACCCGGACCACGATCGGCACCCATCACGGTGCAGGATCTGCTCGTCCTGAGCGTGAACGGGTACGATCCCGACTCGCAGACCGCCCCATCCTCCGCCGAACCGTCCGGTGGAGACGATCTGGCAGAGATCGGGCCTTCCAGCCGACCGTGGCGGGCGCGGCGAGCATTCGGCCTGGCGGCAACCCTCCCGGGCGGCGCTCCGTCCGGGCGGCACTCCGCCCTGGGCCTAGCGGTCGTCCGTGTCGAGCCAGATCGTGAATGGGCCGTCGTTGACGAGCTCCACGGCCATCTCGGCGCCGAAGCGGCCGGTCTCCACCGTCACGTCAAGCGCCCGCAAGGCCGCGACGAACTGCCGGTACAGGTCGTCCGCCAGTTCCGGGGCGGCCGCACCGGTGAACCCGGGACGCCGGCCGCGCCGCGTGTCCGCATACAGGGTGAACTGGGAGATCGCGAGCACCGCGCCGCCCGCGTCCATGAGGCTTCGATTCGTCCGACCCTCGTCGTCGCGGAAGATGCGGAGCTCGGTGACCCGACGAGCCAGATCTGCGGCGACCTGGGGCGTGTCCGTCGGGCCGACGCCCAGCAGGACGACCAGCCCGCCATCGATGGAGCCGATCACTTCGCCCTCGACGCGAACCTCCGCCCGCGACGCACGCTGGAGGAGCGCCCTCATCCGTGGTCCGCGGGCACGTCCGTCTCGTCCGCCTGGTCCGCGGCCGCCCCCGCCCCATCCGTGGCAGCCATGGCCCCCGTGTCGAACGTGACGCGCCAGGCATCCGCGGCCGCCAGTGCGGCCTCCCGCGCCGCGGCGTGCCGTTCCTCGACGAGGGACTCGGTCGTGGCCGGCACGAGCAGGTCGAAGTCGCGGACACCGTCCGGGTTCATCCGCCCGTCGCCACGCAACATGATCACGGGCACGCCGCCCGCCTCGATCTCGTCGCTCAGGCGCTTGGCGAGGTGCTTGGGCAGCGAGGCGAACGGGACCATCCGGTCGCGCGGGATCGGCGGCACGCCGTCATTCAGCCCGAACTGGTAGCCCTCGTCGGCGAGTGCTCGTATGAGCCGGATCTCGCGGCCCATGTCATGGCCCTTGATGAACAGCGCGGATCCGACGACGAGGATGTCGACCCCGAGCGCGCCGGCGAACTCGGCGGTCTCGCGGTTGATCCCACCATCGACGTGGACCTCCGCGCCGTGCGCCTTGTGGGCAAGGTAGGCGCGGGCGGCGAGGATCTTGGTCTTCGCGACGTCCTTCATGAACGACTGACCACCGAAGCCCGGCTCGACGGTCATGACCATGACGATATCGATAAGGTGCTGATAGGGCTCGAGCGCGCTCAGCGGCGTTCCGGGCTTCACCGCAAGGCCCGCGTTCCGCCCGGCCGCATGGATGCGCTTGAGCGTCGGTTCGATCGGCTCGTCGATCTCGACGTGGATCGTGATCGAGTCGCAACCGGCGTCGAGGTACTCATCGAGGAACCGGCCGGGTTCGCTGACCATGAGATGCGCATCCAGCGGCAGCTCGGTCCGGCGCCGGATCGCCCTGATCGTGCGCGGACCGAAGGTCAGATTCGGGACGAAGTGGGCGTCCATGACGTCGAGGTGGATCCGGTCGGCGCCGGCCGCCTGGACGCGTCGGACGGCATTCCCGAGATTGGACAGGTCCGCGTCGAGGATGCTCGCCGCGACGCGGGCCCGACCGGGCGCCACGCTACTCCCCCACCCCGGCCGGGACCGGTTCGTCGCTCCGCTCCCCACGCAGGGCCGCGGCGCTGGCCATCTCCAGCCGCGCGCGTCGACGCGCCACGGCCGGCGCGGACGGTTCGCCCGCCCGTTCCGCCGCCAGCTGACCGCACGCCGCGCCGATCTCCTGGCCGCGGTTGTGGCGGATCGTCGTCTCGATGCCCGCGGCGCGCAGCGTGGTCGCGAACGCATCGATCACCGGCATCGGGCTCGCCTGCCAGGGCGTGTGGGCGACGGGGTTCATCGGGATGAGGTTGACGTGGGCATGGTCGCCGCGGAGCAGGTCGGCCATCGCCTGCGCGTCGACCTCGGTATCGTTCACGCCGCCGATCATCGTGACTTCGTAGCTGATCCGTCGGCCCGTCGCCTTGGCGTGATCGCGCGCGGCCGCCACGACTTCGGCGATCGGCCAGCGCCGGTTGAGCGGCACCAGGACGTCGCGGAGCGGATCGCGCGCGGCGTGGAGCGAGACCGCGAGTGTGAACTGTGGCCCGAGCGAGGTCAGGCGCCGGATCCCGGGGACGACTCCCGAGGTGGAGACGGTGATGTGGCGCGCCCCCAGGCCGAACCGCTTCGGGTCGTTGAGCGCCTCGACCGACGCCAGGACCCGATCCAGGTTCAGCAGCGGCTCGCCCATCCCCATGTACACGATGTTGGTGAGGCGCTTTCCGGTCGCCTCCAGGCGGCGGGCGGCGTGACGGACCTGGTCGAGGATCTCGGCCGTCTCGAGGTCGCGCGTGTAGCCGAGCTCCCCGGTGGCGCAGAACGGGCAGCCCACGGCGCAACCGGCCTGGCTCGAGATGCACAGGGTGTGCCGCTCACGCGAGTGGCCGCGGGCCGGATAGTGCATGAGGACGGACTCGACGAGCGCGCCATCCGACAGGCGATGGAGCGCCTTCTCGGTCTGGCCGCCGTCCGTGACGCGGACCTCCGTGTCGCCGACGGTATCGAAGCGCATCGCCTCGGCGAGCGCGCCGCGGATCCCGGAGGGCAGCGTCAGCACCGCGTCGAGCGTGCCCACGGTCCCGGACCAGATCGCGTCGCTGACCTGGCGAGCGCGATAACCGGGTTCGCCGCGGTCCTTGAACCAGGCCGCGAGCGCGAGCGGCTCGAGGCCCGAGATCCCCGGGCGCGGGTCGGGTGTCGCGCGCGATCCGGGGCCCTGCAGTACGTCGAGCGTCATCGGTCCGATGCTACCGCACGACGCTGCCGACGAGACCGGATGTGCCCCGTCGCAGGTCGGCAGACGACATCGGCTTGCGACCGGCCACGCGGACCCGTCCGAGGCGCAAGCGGCCGTCCGGCGTCGCGAGGGCCAGGCCGTCGCTGTCCGCCACCAGCCGGCCCGCGACATCACCCGGTTCGGCCGGGCCGATGGTCGCGTCGTCCACGATGAGCCGCCCGACGCCATCGACTTCGACGAAGGAGCCCGGCCACGGCAAGTAGGCCCGGACCTGGCGGTCAAGGGCGGTCGCGCTGCGGCTCGCGTCCAGCCGACCGTCCTCGCGCCGCAGGGGCCGGGTCAGGCTCGCGCCGTCCTCGCGCTGAGAGGTCGCAGGGAGTTCCCCGCGGATCCAGGCACCCACATGGTCACCGAGCAGCGCCGCCGCCAGCCCAGCCAGCCGGTCCTCGAGCTCGGGCGATGTCTCCGTCCCGGTCAGCGGCAACCGGACCTGCGCGACGATCGGACCCGTGTCGAGGCCGGCGTCCATGCGCATCAGCGTCACGCCGGTCTCGGCATCGCCGGCGAGGATGGCCGCCGGGATCGGCGTCGCGCCGCGATGGCGCGGCAACAGGGACGGATGCAGGTTGAGCGCGCCATGTGGGAGGCCGAGGAGCGCCGCCGGCACGATCTGTCCGTAGTCCGCGAGGACGAGCAGCGCAGGTTCGAGGGCGAGGACGTCAGCCACCGAGTCAGCTGAGCGGAGACGGGCCGGCGTCAGGATGGCCGGGACGCCCACCGCCTCGGCCGCGTCGTGGATCGGCGTGCGGGTGAGCGTCTGCGACCGACCGGCCGGCCGCGCTGGCGCGGTGACGACCCCCACCAGCTCGACCTCAGGTGCGGCGGCGAGGCGCGACAGGCTCGCGACCCCGAACCCGCCACTTCCCAGGAAGACGGCCCGGATCGGACGCGGACGCGGATCCCGACGCGGGCCCGGCCCGCTCGTCACGCGAGGGCGCTCGTCGCCTCGCGGACCTCCGCGTCGTCCTCGTCGCCGTTGCCGACGGCCATCAGCTCGTCCATCGAGTCGAGATAGTCGATGTAGAGCTTGCCGTCGAGGTGGTCCAACTCGTGCTGGAGCGCCCGACCGAGCAGCCCAGACCCGGCGACCTTGATCTTGCGGCCCTGGCGATCCTGGGCGACGACCCAGACCCGCTCGTGGCGCGTCACGTAGGCGACATAACCCGGGATCGACAGGCAGCCCTCGAGGTCGCGGTCGTCGCCGGTCGCCCGGACGATCTTCGGGTTCACCAGCTCGTATAGCTGGCTCTCGACCTCGATGACGCACGCCTGCATCGCCTCGCCGAGCTGCGGCGCGGCGAGGCCCACGCCCGGTGCGTCGCGCATCGTGTGGGCCAGGTCGTCGAGGAGCTCGTGGAGGTACTTGCCGAAGCTATCGACCGGCTTGCCCTTCAGGCGGAGCCGGGGATCGCCGAGCATGACGATGGGGCGAACGCTCATCTGCGGTCAGCCTGCGTCGTGCTCGACCGCATCGGCGGCGGCGTCGGTGGCGCCCTTCGCGGCGTCCTTGACGGCGTCCGTGGCCTGGGCAGCGGCTTCGGGGACATCGCCGGTCTTGGCCGCATCCGTGGCCATCGAGGCGCGGACCTCGGCAGCCCAGTCGCGCGAGCGGACGGCGAGCTTGCCGCTCGCATCCGAGGCGACCTCGCCCGCCTTCCTGACGGCAGGCCCGGCCTTGTCGGCGGCGAGGGCGGCGATCTCGGCAGTGCGGGCACTCACTTCGCGGACGGTCGGCGAGGCGCGCTCGGCGAAGTCGTCGAGGGCGTCGCGGAGCGAGCCGAAGAGGCTCGAGACGGTGTCGGACGTGCTCTTCTTCGGGCCGCCCTCGCCGGCGCCGGCGTCGGCGGTCCAGCCGAATGTCTCGTCGGCGGGCTTGTCATCCGGCTTGTCGGCGGTGGCGGTGGACGTGGTCTGGTCGGTCATCGGGGTTCCTCCTAGTCGAGAGCCTATGGTCGCACGGATGGCCGCGCGAGTCATCCCGCGATGCCGTCAGAGGAGCGATTCGGGGTCGACATCGACCGACCAGGGCGCCGGCACATCCCCGTCGAGGAGGCCGGCCGGGTCGTCGCCACGGAGGACGACGTTCCAGCGCCAGCGATCCGCCCGCCGCGGGACGAACGCCGGGGCCGGACCGACGACGGCGACCGCCGAACCGCGCTCGATC
>Ga0302323_100002648_pt1 | contig 14571 bp, 11 predicted proteins | sample Fen_T0_3_FD_201950 | JGI IMG/M metagenome (GOLD analysis project Ga0302323, IMG submission 201950) | Peat permafrost microbial communities from Stordalen Mire near Abisko, Sweden - Fen_T0_3 | ecosystem: Environmental > Terrestrial > Soil > Wetlands > Permafrost | place: Sweden: Abisko... | reverse complement strand
CGCTCGACCACAAGCTCGGCCGCGATCTGTGGCGCCTGAAGGGCCAGGTCTCGACGATCGCGCTCGTGCTCGCGTGCGGGATCATGGCGATGATCATGCTGCGCAGCACCTGGCAGTCGTTGCTCGGCGCGCGCGATGCCTACTACGAGCAGTACCGGTTCGGCGACGTGTTCGCGCACCTCGAGCGCGCACCGGACGCGGTCGCCGGGCGGCTGGCGCGGCTGCCGGGGGTGGCGCTGGCGTATCCACGGCTGGCCCACGACGTCATGGTGGCGATGGCCGATGAGCCCGAGCCGCTGGCGGGCCACATCGTGTCGATCCCCGACGCGGGTCCGCCGCCGCTCGGCGCGCTGTACCTCCGCGCGGGCCGGCTGCCGGCGCCCGGCGCGGCCGACGAGGCGGTCGTGCTCGAGCAGTTCGCCCAGGCCCACCACCTGGCGCTCGACAGCCGGTTGCCGGTGGTGATCCATGGCCAGCTGCGCGCGCTGCGCCTGGTCGGCATCGCGCTGTCGCCCGAATACGTGCTGGCGATCTCCGGCCGCGAGATCGTCGCCGACCGCCGGCGGTTTGCGGTGCTGTGGATGCTGCGCGGCGCGGTCGCGCCGGCGTTTCGCATGGAGGGCGCGTTCAACGACGTCGTGCTGCGGCTCTCGCCCGGCGCGTCGCTCCAGGGCGCGCTCGGCGCGGTCGACCGCGAGCTCGCGCGCTACGGCGGGCTCCACGCGGTGGGCCGCGGCAAGCAGATGTCGAACTACGCGCTGTCGAGCGAGCTCGCGATCCTCCGCACGCTCGCGCTCATGATCCCGGCGGTGTTTCTGGCGGTCGCGGCGTTCCTGGTCAACGTCGTGGTGTCGCGCCTGGTCCTGCTCGAGCGCACCGAGATCGCGGTGCTGAAGGCGCTCGGGTTCGGCGACGGCCGGATCGCGCGCCACTACCTCGTGCTCGTCGCGCTGATCGTCTCGCTCGCCGGCGCGCTGGGGGTCACGCTCGGCGCCTGGTCGGGCGCGTGGATGACCGGGGTGTACACCGCGTTCTACCGGTTTCCATCGCCGCAGTATCACGTGTCCGGCGCGCTGGTCCTGGTCGCGCTCGCGATCGCCCTCGCCGCGGCCGTCGCCGGTGCGCTGGCGGCGGTGTATCGCATCACGCGGATGCCGCCCGCGCAGGCGATGCGGCCGCCGGCGCCGCTGGCGTACCGCCACTCGATGCTCGACCGGATCGCGCTGGCGCGGGTGCTCGGGCCGTCGGCGAGGATGGTGGTCCGCGAGATCCGCCGCAAGCCATTTCGGTTCGTCCTGTCGGCGCTCGGCATCGCGATGGGGCTCGCGATCTTCGTGATGGGCCGGTTCGCGTGGGACTCGTTCGATCATCTGATGACCGAGGTCTACCCGCGCGAGCACCGCGAGGACCTCACGGTCACGCTCGTGCGGCCGCTCCCCGTCCGTGCGGTCCGCGAGCTCGAGCACCTGCCGGGCGTCACTCTGGCCGAGCCGCAGCGCCTCATCCCGGTGCGGTTCCACGCCGCGGCGCGCTGGCGCGACTCGATCGTCGTCGGGCTGCCGCCGCGCTCCGAGCTCCGGCGGCTGCTCGATGCCCGGCTTCCGGACGAGGGCCTCGTGATGACCGACAAGCTCGCGGAGCTGCTCGGGTTGCGCGTCGGCGAGCTCGTCGACGTCGAGCTGCTGGAGGGCCGGTTCACCAGCCGCCGCTTGCCGATCGTCGCGACGATCGGCGAGGCGTTCGGGCTGCAGGCCTACGCCCAGACCGACTGGCTCGCGCGCGTGCTGGGAGAGGAGCCACGGACCTCGGCGATCTTGTTGCGGATCGATCCGCGCCACGTCGCCGGCGTCCGGGACCGGCTCAAGCAGCTGCCGGCGGTGCTCGGGGTCGCGAGCACCGAGCACATCATCGCCCTCCAGCGCGAGCAGACCGAGAACACGATGTTCGTGATGGTCTTGATCTTGACCCTGTCGGCCTCGGCGATCGCGATCGGCGTGGTCTACAACAACGCGCAGATCTCGCTGTCGCTGCGCAGCCGCGACCTCGCGAGCCTGCGCGTCCTGGGGTTCACGCGCGGCGAGATCTCGCGCATCCTGCTCGGCGAGCTGGCCCTCCAGGTCGGGCTCGGGATCCCCCTGGGGCTCGCGCTGGGAACCTGGTGGGCCCAGCTGGTCGCCGCCGGCATGGACCCCGAGTCGATCCGGTTTCCCGTCCACATCGCGCGCCACACCTACGTAGCGGCCGCGTTGATCGGCCTGGTCTCCGCCGCCGTCAGCGCGCTGCTCGTTCGCCGCAAGCTCGACCACCTCGACCTCGTAGCGGTCCTCAAGTCATCGGAGTGATGCCATGCCCGACGGATCATCCCCTCAGCCTCTGCGCCCGAGCACGCGCCGCCCCACGTCGAGTCGTCGTCGCGCGATCGTCAAGTGGGCCAAGCGCGGCCTGGGCGCGGCGGCCGTGCTCGCCATCATCGCCGGCCTCCTCTATGCGTGGCTGCCCAGGCCCGTGGTGGTCGATACCGGGGTCGTGCAGCGCGGTCCGCTCGACGTCGAGGTCGACGAGGATGGCCAGACCCGCGTCCGCGAACGCTTCGTGGTCCTGGCGCCGATCACCGGCAGCCTCCAGCGGATCGAGCTCGATCCCGGCGCCGTGGTCGCCGCCGGCGCGGTGGTCGCGCGGATCGAGCCGCCCGTGGCCGTGCTGCTCGACGAGCGCAGCCGCCGCGAGGCCGCCGCGCAGCTCGCCGCGGCGGTGGCTCGCCAGCGCGCCGCCGAGATCGCGATCGCGCGCGCGCGGCTCGCCCGGGACTCCGCGGTTCGCGAGGCGGAGCGCAGCCGCACCCTCGACCAGCGCGGCGCGATCCCCGCGTCCGAGCGCGAGCGCGCCGAGGATCTGGCGCAGCTGGCGATCCGCGATCTCGCGGCCGCGGAGGCCGCGCAGGCCGGCGCCGCCGCCGAGGTCGCCGCGGCGCGGGCGCGGCTGGTCGACAGCGCGTCCCCGGGAGCCTCGCGCGCCGCCGCGGTGACCGCGCCGGCCGCGGGGATCGTCCTGCGCATCCTCCGCGACAGCGCCGGCCCGGTCACCGCGGGCGCGCCGCTGCTCGAGCTCGGCGATCCGCGCGCGCTCGAGGTCGTGGTCGACGTGCTGTCGAGCGACGCCGCGCGCATCGCGCCCGGCATGGCGGTCGCGCTCGAGGCCTGGGGCGGTGACCGGCCGCTGCGCGGCGAGGTTCGCCGGCTCGAGCCCTCGGCGTTCACGCGGATCTCGGCGCTCGGCGTCGAGGAACAGCGGGTCAAGGTGATCGCCGCGATCACCGACCCGCCGGCCATGCTCGGCGATGGCTTCCGGGTCGAGGCCCGGATCTTCACCTGGCGCGGCGAGCACGTGACCTGCGTTCCCGCGAGCGCGGTGTTCCGCGATCGCGAACAGTGGGCGGTGTACGTCGCCGAGGACGGCAGGGCGCGGCTACGTCCGGTCGAGCTCGGCCACCGCGGCCGGCTCAACGTCGAGATCACGCGCGGCGTCGCGCTCGGCGAGGTCGTGGTCCTGAACCCGAGCGATCGGGTCGGCGAAGGGGTCGCGATCACGGCGCGCGTCGCGCGCTGAGGTCAACGCCGCGTGCACGAGCTCACAGCAACGTGCGGATGACCATCACGTTGCGATCGGCGTGGTTGACGACCTTCGCCGCGGTCGTGCCCAGCAGCCGATCGATGCCGCCGAACCCGTGCGAACCGATCACGATCAGATCGGCGTCGTACGTGCGGCCGGCGCGGCAGATCCCATCCCATGGCGTCGCGAGCTCGCTGGTGATCGCCTCGACCATGCCGGCTGGCAGCGTCATCGCCATGCGCTCGAGGTCGCCGTGCGCGTTGCGCTTGAGGATGTCCTCCAGGCGCAGATCGGTCACGGCGAGCACCTCGCGCGGCAACTCCGAGGGGACGGTGATCGCGCGGAACAGCACGAGCTTGGCGGTCGCGAGCTCCGCGAGCCGGACCGCCGCCGCGAGCACCGGCCCGGCGCGACCCGACGCGTCGAGCGCGACCAGGATCCGCTTCACGGCGCCGCCTTCGCGGTCACCGCGAGCACCGGACACGGCGCCAGCCTCACGATCGCCTCGGCGACGCTGCCGAGCAGCGCGCGCGCGACCCAGCGGCGGCCATGCGTTCCGATCACGATCAGATCCGCGCCGAGCTCCTTGGCGACCTGCAGGACCTCGTCGCGAGCGTCGCCGGTACGCAGCACGACCTCGCCCACGTGGGCCTGGTCGCGGTACTTGTCGCGGAGCCGGCCGAGCGCCGCCCAGCCGTCCGCCACGAGCCCGTCGATCGTCACGCTCGCCAGCGCGAGGCCGAGCTCCGGGATGCCGAGCGAGGGCAGCCCGATCACGTGCACGATGTGGATGCGTGCCCCGAGCGCGGCGCCGAGCGCGACGCCGTACTCGAGCGCGCGCTCCGCGGTCGGGCTGAAGTCGGTGGGTACGAGAATGTTGGTCGGCAGTGTCATCCGATTCCTCCTGGGCCAGCCGGTTCCGGCGTCATGGCGCGACGACCGTCCCCGAGCGCACGAGCAGCACCGGGCACGGCGCGGCGCGGGCGACCGTTTCGGCGACGCTGCCGAGCAACAGTCGCGCGATCCCGCTCCGGCCGTGGGTCCCCATGACGATCAAGTCCACCCCGCGCTGCTCGGCGATCTGCGGGATCAACGCGCGAGGATCGCCGACCTTGACCTCCACCGATCCGACCGGCGCGCCGCGGGCGTAGGTGGCGGCGAGCTGGTCGAGCTCCCGCTGGTGCTTGGCCACGATCTCATCCATGGCCTTATCGCTCACGGAGACGGGAATCTCGGCCCCGAGCACCGGCCAGTTCACCGCGTGGAGCACGTGGACCTTCGCGTCGAGCGTGGCCGCCAGCGCGACCGCGTACTCGAGCACCCGGGTCGCATGATCTCCGAGGTCGAGAGGAACGAGGATGTTGCGTGGAAGCGCCATGACGGTCGTGGTCGATTCACGAACCGCGCCACCCCGGCCCGATCGGAGGCGGCCGCGCAGCCCACCCACGACATCCGTGGCGTACCCGCACGTGGGAGCGTGGTCTTCAAGCTGCAAGCCTCGCCTCGTGCACTCCGTGATCTCCGCCGATGGCAACGAACAGGTCGCGATCGACATCGTGCAGGTCGGGGACTTCGTCTGGGTCCGCGCCGGTGGCGCGCGCTGCGTGATCGCGAAGCGCGCAAAGGTGAACGCGCGAACCCAGCGGATCGTCGGCTGGCTCGTCGAGCTCACCGGCGGCGAGCTCGTGTGGTGGTCGCGCGGCGCAGCGGTCTGGCGCCAGCGGACCGCGTAGCCGCGAGACCTCAGGTGCGCCGCTGCTTCCCGTCGCTGACGCCGACGCCCGGGTGACGATCGCGCAACCGTTGCGCCGCCGCGTGCCCGGGCCGCAAGCCATGCGTCCGACGACGCCGCCGGAAGGCCGCGCTCGTCCTCACGCATGCCTCGGTGGCACCCCGGCTGGATCGTGAATTGCTCGAGCGGTGATCGTCGTGATCGATGCCCGAGCCTTCCCTGCGCGAGTGGCGTGGGCGATCGTCGTGATCGCGGCGTCCGGCGACGCCCGCGCAGACGACCAGGTCGCGCTGCCCGATCCGCTCGGCGTCGGCGACGTGGTCCGGATCGCGCGCGCGCGCCGCGCCGAGCTGGTCGCCGCGCGAGCCCGCGCGAACGCTGCCGCGCAGCGCCCGGAGATCGTCGCGGCGCTCGATGATCCCCAGGTCTTCGCCTCGCTCGATCACGTGCCGTTCATGGGGGGCGGCGCCGACGCGAGCCTCGTGATCGAGCAGAGCTTTCCGCTGTCGGGGATCCGAGGTCACCGGCGGCGGATCGCCGAGGCCGACGCCCGGCGCGCGAGCGCCGAGACCTCGCGCGTCGGGCTCGACGTGGAGCTCGACGCCGCCGCGGCGTTCTGGATGCTCGCCGAGGCGCGCGACGCCGCCCACATCGTCGACGAGCAGCGCGCGCTCGCCGACCAGATGGTGGCCGCGGCGACCGCGCGCTACGCGACCAGCAGCGCCGCGCAGGCCGACGTGCTGCGCGCCGAGCTCGAGGTCGCCCGGCTCGACGGCGAACGCCGCGCGCTCGTCGCGGAGACCCGGGCCGCCGAGGCGATGCTGAACGCGGGCCTCGCGCGGCCGACCGAGGCGCCGATCCCCGCGCTGGACGCGCTGATCGCCGACGCCGATCCGCCGCTCGCCGCCCAGGTCGCGAGCATCGCGCTCGACGGCCGTCCCGAGCTCCGCGCCGGCCGCGCCGAGCTCGCGCGATCGGAGGCCGAGGTGTCGGTGATGGAGGCGATGTCCACGCCGATGGCCATGGTGCGGACCGGGCCGTCGTACACGATGAGCGATGGGACCGGCTGGATGGTGATGCTCGGGGTCACGATCCCGCTGTGGCGCGACAAGCTGCGCGCCGGCGTCGCCGAGGCGCGCTCGATGGCCGACATGACGCGCGCCGATCTCGAAGCGATGCGGCGCATGATCGGCGGGCAAGCCGCGGCCGCGCGCGAGCGCGTCATCGCGGCGGGCGAGCGCTATCGCGCGCTCCGCGACCACATCGTGCCTCGCGCGCGCGACGCCATCGCCGCGACGCTGGCGGCCTATGCCGCGAACCAGGTGCCGCTGGTCAGTACGCTCGAGGCCGCCCAGGCCCTGTGGTTGGCGCAGCGCGATCTCGTGATGGCGCGCACCGCGCTCGGGACCGCGTGGGCGAAGCTTGCGCGGGCAACCGGCGAAGGGATGGCGCGATGACCAAGGAACCTCCCAGGATCGATCCTCCGAATGTACCGGGCGCCGCGACGGCCGCCGCTGATCTCGTCGACCGGCGGCGCCCTCGCGCGAGCATCGCCGCGGTGGTCGCGATCGCCGTGGCGTCGGCCGGTGCCGGCGTGGGGCTCGGCGCGCGGCTGCGCCGCTCACCACCCTCCGCGGCGACGCACGGCGACGCGATGGCCAGCATGCCTGGCATGCCTGGCATGCCTGGTGACGCGCCGGCCGCGCCACCGGGCGCCGGATCGAGCGCGGTGTACATCTCACCCGGCCGCCAGCAACTGATCGGCGTGCGCACCGCGGTGGTCGCCCACCAGCGCGTCGAGGGCACCGTGCGCACGGTGGGCGTGCTGGCGTACGACGAGACCCGCACCGCGCAGATCCATACGCGGGTCTCGGGCTGGGTCGAGCAGCTGTTCGTCGACTACGTCGGCAAGGCGGTCCACCGCGGGCAGCCGCTGTTCGCGCTCTACAGCCCGGATCTCGTGACCGCGCAGGCCGACTACCTCGCGGCCCGCGACGCGGCGCACCGGATGGACGACGCCGGCCACGTCGAGCCCAGGCCAGGCAGCGACGCCCTGCTCGCGGCGTCGCGCGAGCGGATGAAGCGATGGGACGTCTCGGACGCCCAGATCGCGGAGCTCGAGCGCGCCGGTCATCCGACCCGGACGCTGACGATCGCGTCGCCGTTCGATGGCGTCGTGCTCGAGAAGACCGCGTTCGCCGGCCAGTACGTCACCCCCGACATGACGACGTTCAAGCTCGCCGACCTGTCGACGATCTGGGTCGTGGGCCAGGTGTTCGAGTACGAGGCCGCGCGCATCCATCGCGGCGATACGATCGACGTCGAGTTCCCCTACGGGCAGGCCAAGCCGCTCCACGCCCGGATCGAGTTCGTCTATCCCGAGGTCGATCCGCAGACCCGGCGCGTCCGGTTCCGCGCCGTCCTGCCGAACGCGGACCACGCGATGAAGCCGGATACCTACGTCACGCTGGTCTGGCACGGCGAGGCCACCCACCACGTCGTGGTCCCCCGCGAGGCGGTCATCGACACCGGCGCGCGCAAGTACGTGCTGCTCGCGCACGGCGACGGCTACTTCGAGCCGCGCGACGTCCAGCTCGGCCCGCCGATCGGCGAGCTCTATCCGGTGGTCGCCGGCGTCGCCGCGGGCGATCGCGTGGTCACGTCGTCGCAGTTCATGATCGACTCCGAGACCAACCTCATGGCCGCGATGCAAGGCATGGCGATGACGATGCCCGGCATGGACATGGGCGCGCCGGCGCCGGCTGGCAGCGCGGCACCTGCCGACCCCGGGATGCCCGACATGGACATGCCCGGGATGCCCGGCATGAAGATGGACGCCCCACCGCGCGCCGCCGGCAGCGCCACGCCGGGTTCGACGCCGCGAGCCCACTGAGGAGGGGACATGATCAACTGGCTCATCCGGGCGTCGGCGCGTAGCAGCTTCCTCGTCGTGCTGCTGATCCTGGCGATCGGCGGCGCGGGGTACTGGACGCTCGCGCGCACGCCGATCGACGCGATCCCCGATCTGTCCGACGTCCAGGTCATCATCATGACCGACTGGGAGGGTCGAAGCCCGACCCTGGTCGAGGACCAGGTCACCTACCCGATCGTCACCGCGCTGCTCTCGGCACCACGCGTCAAGGTCGTGCGCGGGTTCTCGTACTTCGACGTGTCGTTCGTGTACGTGATCTTCGAGGACGGCACCGACCCGTACTGGGCGCGCAGTCGCGTGCTCGAGTACCTGAGCGCGCTCGGAGGCCGGCTCCCCGAGGGGGTCCGGCCGCAGCTCGGCCCCGACGCGTCCGGCGTCGGCTGGGGCTTCCAGTACGCGCTGGTCGACCGGACCGGCAAGCACGACCTCGCCCAGCTCCGCACGCTCAACGACTGGTACGTGCAGTACTGGCTGCGCAGCGTGCCGGGGGTCGCCGAGGTCGCGCCGTACGGTGGCTTCGTCAAGCAGTACCAGGTCGAGGTCGACCCGAACGCGCTCGCCGCCTACGGCATCCCGATCGACGTGGTCGTGGCCGCGATCCGCAAGGCCAACAACGACGTCGGCGGCCGCGTCGTCGAATGGACCGGACGCGAATACATGATCCGCGGGCGCGGCTACATCGCACAGCTCTCGGACCTCGAGCAGGTCGGGCTGGGGGCGCGCGGCGACGGCACGCCGATCCTGGTGCGCGACATCGCGCGCGTCCATCTCGGGCCCGAGATCCGGCGCGGCGTCGCGGATCTCGACGGTGAAGGTGACGTCGCCGCCGGGATCGTGGTGATCCGCCAGGGCGTCGACATGTACGGCGTGATCGAGAACCTCAAGCACACGATCGACCGCAAGGTCCGGCCCGCGCTGCCCGAGGGCGTCGAGCTGGTGACGACCTACGACCGCTCCCAGCTGATCGAGCGCGCGATCGACACGCTCGAGCACAAGCTGATCGAGGAGATCGCGATCGTGTCCCTGGTGTGCATCGTGTTCCTCTGGCACCTGCGCAGCGCGTTCGTCGCGATCCTCACGCTGCCGCTCTCGATCCTGCTGTCGTTCGTGGCGATGCGCGCGATCGGCGTGGGCGCGAACATCATGAGCCTCGGCGGGATCGCCATCGCGATCGGCGCGATGGTCGACGCCTCGATCGTCATGATCGAGAACGCCCACAAGCACATCGAGCACGACGCGACCGGCCGGCCACGCGGCGAGCTCGTCATCGAGGCGGCGCAGCAGGTCGGGCGACCGCTGTTCTACTCGCTGCTCATCATCACGGTGTCGTTCTTGCCGATCTTCTCGCTCGAGGGCCAGGAGGGGCGGTTGTTCCACCCGCTCGCGTTCACCAAGACGTTCGCGATGGGGTTCGCCGCGATCACCTCCGTGGTGATCGTGCCGTTCCTCATGATCGCGTTCATCCGCGGCAAGATCCCGCGGGAGGCCACCAACCCGATCAACCGGTTCCTGATGTGGGCCTATCACCCGTTCGTTGGGTTCGTGCTGCGGCACCGCGCCGCGACGCTGGTCGCCGCCGGCGCGGTCATGGCCGCCACCGTGCCGGTCTACCTGCAGCTCGGCTCGGAGTTCATGCCGCCGCTCGACGAGGGCACGCTGCTCTACATGCCGATGTCGCTGCCCGGCGCGTCGATCGAGTCCGCGCGGCAGATGCTCCAGGCCCAGGACAAGCTGATCCGGACAGTGCCGGAGGTCGCGTCGGTGTCCGGCAAGGCCGGCCGCGCGCTCACCGCGACCGACCCGGCGCCGCCCGAGATGTTCGAGACCGTCATCAACCTCAAGCCGGAAGCGCAGTGGCGGCCCGGCATGACGCTCGAGGCCATCGTGGCCGAGCTCGATCGCACGGTGCGGGTGCCAGGTGTCGCCAACGCGTGGACGATGCCGATCAAGGCGCGGGTCGACATGCTGTCGACCGGGATCCGGACCGCGGTGGGGATCAAGGTCTTCGGCCCCGAGCTCGCCAAGATCAACGAGATCGGCGCCCAGCTCGAGCGCGCGGTCCGCGTCGTGCCCGGCACGCGCAACGCGTTCGCCGAGCGCGTCACCGGGGGCTACTACCTCGACTTCACGATCAAGCGCGACCAGATCGCGCGCTACAACCTCAGCGTCGCCGACGTCGAGATGGCGATCGAGTCGGCGATCGGCGGCGCCAACGTGACCACGACGATCGAAGGCCGCGAACGCTACCCGGTCAACGTTCGCTACCAGCGCGCGTATCGCAGCGACATCGACGCGATCCGGCGCATGCTGATCGCGACGCCGAGCGGCGCGCAGATCCCGCTCGAGCAGGTCGCCGACATCGCGGCGACCACCGGCCCGACCGTGCTCCGCACCGAGCAGGGCCAGCTGCTGGGCTACGTCTACATCGACGTCGGCGACCGCGACCTCGGCGGCTACGTCGATGACGCGAAGGCCGCGGTCGCACGGTCGGTGAAGCTGCCGCCGGGATACACGCTCGAGTGGAGCGGCCAGTACGAGTACATGCAGCGCGCCAGCGAGCGCCTGCGGATCGTCATCCCGGTCACCCTCGGGCTCGTGATCGTGCTGCTATATCTCAACACGCGCAGGGCGGCCAAGGTCGGGATCGTCCTGCTCGCGGTGCCGTTCTCGCTGATCGGCGCGTTCTGGCTGCTGTGGCTGCTGGACTACAACCTGAGCGTCGCCGTGTGGGTCGGCATCATCGCGCTCGCGGGCGTGGACGCCGAGACCGGCGTCGTGATGCTGCTCTACCTCGACCAGTCGTTCGAGCGATTCAAGCAGGACGGCCGCATGCGCGACCTCGGCGACCTGCGGTCCGCCGTCGAGGACGGCGCGGTCAAGCGGATCCGGCCGAAGATGATGACGGTGATGGCGATCCTCATGGGGCTCTTGCCCATCATGTGGAGCACCGGCGCCGGCGCCGATGTCATGAAGCGCATCGCGACCCCGATGGTCGGCGGCGTGATCACGTCATTCGTGCTCGAGCTCCTGCTCTATCCGGTGATCTTCACGGTCTGGAGGGGATGGAGGCTCTTACCGCCCCGGCCGCCCCGGCCGCCCCAGGCCCCGACCCCGCCCAGCGGCAACGGCGCACACGCCGGTGGCCCGTTCATGACGCTCGGAGAGCCGTGATCCGCGGGATTCCCCCGCCCGATCGCGACCCACTCATTTCATCCTAGTGGCACTGCATCCAGGCAAAATGGTACGTCGTCGTGATCTGTCCGTCGGTCGAGTCCATGGTCATGAAGCTCGTGGTCCTCGTCGGGTCCGAGGTGCCGGCGGCCACGCGGAGCTCGGTGTTGATGTTGAGATTGCGCTGCACGCCGCACGGCGCAAACACCAGGGCCGCGAGATCGGTCGTGTCCGTGCTCTGCCAGTCGTCCGCCATCGGACCGGCGAACGGATGCTGGATGAACGACGTGGGCGCCTGGCCCTGGAAGAAGTAGTTCGCCCGCTCGAGCCCGGTGGCGCCCGCTGCCAGCGAGGCGAAACCGCGATAGTTGGCCGACGCGATCGCGTAGGTGAAGCCCATCGGGACGTGCACGAGGATGTTGAGCTGGCAGTTCTTGCGAAAGTCCGTGGGGATCGATCCCACGCCGACCTGAGCAAGGTAGTTGCTATACGTGACCGTGAATGCCGTATTATCCAAGGACACAGCGACCGCGGCGGTCCCGGCCGGACAGCCGGATCCGTTGACCGTGATGACGTCGATGACAATATGATCGGTCGGTGGGGGATCCGCGTACGCCGACGAAGCAAACCACGACACCACGACCAGTCCGCTGGCGATCTTGAGCATGTTCTTCTCCTGTTGCTTGTGTGACGATTGTGACCGGGAAGGAAACCAGGTGCGGGAGCAGGCCCCGAATCGGCGGGCGGCCGCGACGCACGCGCGACCCGCGGCGCACAGCGACGCCATGCGCAGATGTGGATCAGCGGTCGATCGGACACCGTGCGACTTCGTGCGCTCGAAGAGCCGTTTACACGGACCGCAGATCGTAGGCCACGCGGCCGTATCCCGCGGACACGCGGCGGTCCCCACCCCGGGCTGCCCCCTCCGGAGTCACGAGCTCAACACGCGGAGGCCGCGCACCCAGTCGAGCGCACGGCCGAGCAACGTCACGGTCCTACTGACATTGCCTCCAGGCGAAATGAAAGATATTCTGCACGCTCGCGTGAGTCGCATCCATCGCGATCCAGTTGGACGTGCTCGGATCCGCGGTCCCGTTGCTCACGCGAAGCTCGGTGTTGATGTTCAGGTTGCGCGCGACTCCGCACGGCGAGAACACGAGCGTCGCGACGTCGGTGGCGTCCGTGGTCTGCCAGTCGTCGCTCATGGGCCCGTTGAACGAATGCACGACCACGTGGTTCTGGGAGTCGCCGGTGAAGAAGTAGTTCGCGCGCTGGGACGCGGTCGCGCCCGCGGCGAGCGAGGCGAAGCCGCTGTAGTCGGCCTCCGCGATCGCGAACGAGAACCCCTGCGGCACGTGAACCAGCACATTCAGCTGGCAGTTCTTGCGAAACTCCGTGGGGGTAGCCCCCGTTCCCGCTGCAGCCAGGTAGTCGCTGTAGGCCACGAAGAATGACGTGTTGTCAGGGGCGACCGATACCGCGGTACCTCGGGGACACCCCGAGCCATTCACCGTGACGAGGTCGATCGTGATGCGGCCCAGCGGTGGCGTATCGGCGCGTGCCTGAGACACCAGCGCCAACACGACAACGAGCCCGCAGGTAAGCTTGAGCATGTTTCCCCCATTCATTGTGAAGATCCGGGTTCGAGCTATACAGCGAAGTGCGTGGACATAGACTCGAGGTCAGGACATCGAGAACACGATACTCGGCCGCCGCCGACCGCTCCTCACCGAGCAGCCACGTCGACGCCTCCCACCGATCGCGGCGTTGTTTCGGGCCGGTCGGTCCGGCCCGTGGGTCTGCTGTTGGTCGCGACGGCGGGCGCTGCTAGGATCGTCGCGGATCAGCCGGCGCGCCGTTTACACGCGCGGAGCCAAGGCCGCTGCCACGCCGCCTTCCCCGTGCACGGCACGGCGCCTGTCGAGCAGGGCGCGACCGGCGCTGCGGCTAACATCGCTTCCAGGCGAAGCGAAACACGTTCTGAACGCTGGCGTGCGTCGCGTCCATCGCGATCCAGCTGGTGGTTCGTGTGGGATCGGCGGTCCCGCTGCTCACGCGCAACTCGGTGTTGATGTTGAGGTTTCGCGACGCGCCGCACGGCGAGAACACCAGGCTCGCGACGTCGCCGCTGTCCACGGTCTGCCAGTCGTCCTCCATCGGGCCCGTGAACGAGTGCGAAACGACCGCCGTGGGCGTCTCTCCTGCAAAATAGTAGTTGGCTCGTTCGAGCGCTGTCGCGCCCGACGCGAGCGCCGCAAACCCGCTGAAGTCGGCCTCGGCGACCGCGAACGAGAACCCCGTGGGGACGTGAACCAGGACGTTCAGCTGGCAGTTCTTGCGGAAGTCGGTGGGGCTCGCGCCCACACCGGTTTCGGCCAGATAGTCGCTGTACGACACAAAAAACGACGTATTGTCGGGGGAGGTCTGCACCGCAGTGCCGCTGGGACAGCCGGAGCCATTCACGGTGACGAGATCGATCGTGACGTGGCCGAGCGGCGGCGGATCAGCGTGGGCGAACGAGGCCAACGCTGAAACAAGAATAAGCCCATACGCAAGCTTGTCCATGGTGCTCTCCATTCCTCAGGTCCGCTTCCTCGGCCAGTACAGCGAAGATAGGCCACCGTAGAATTCCAAGGCGCATCCGTCAAGCTCTATGTTCACACAAATTGACAATTCGGCGCGGCTACCGTGCGCGTGAAAAATATCGCGCTGTCGCGGCCCCAGCTTTGGATAACGCAATGCAGTAGCTCCAACCGGATCGTCGTCAGTGGGCCGGCGTTCGATTGGAATCGTGGCGAGCTCCGGCTGGATGACGCGCCGGGCAGCTCGACGACACACCTTTGTCATTGATGTGGCGGCGGTGCGAAAGCGCCCGAGGGTTCACTCCCGGTCATTTCGAGAGGCCGGCGTGACGCGCCTGGCGGCGGGGGCCACGACGCTTCCGTGATGCGAGCAGTCAGCCTGTCGAGCACTGGCGCCGTCGCCCACTGGCGGAGATACAGGTCACGTGCTGGAGTATCCACGTCGGCTGTGAAATACAGCGCGGCGGAGGAGACCTGCTCGATTGGGCAACAACGATCATCGACGACAGGTCACTCCGGATCGCTGCGCAGCCCCGGCGATCTCC
>Ga0302323_100002646_pt1 | contig 14576 bp, 10 predicted proteins | sample Fen_T0_3_FD_201950 | JGI IMG/M metagenome (GOLD analysis project Ga0302323, IMG submission 201950) | Peat permafrost microbial communities from Stordalen Mire near Abisko, Sweden - Fen_T0_3 | ecosystem: Environmental > Terrestrial > Soil > Wetlands > Permafrost | place: Sweden: Abisko... | reverse complement strand
ATCGGTCAGACCTTGCCCGAAGGTTGTGCCCCGCGCTTCGCGGCGGAAAGGCGCAGCATCGCCCCGCAGGCGCGCTTGGGAGGTTACCTGCTCTCCAAGGCACTGCCGTTGTTCGTGGTGTTGATGGTGATGCTGGGTGCGTTCTATCCCGCCATCGATATGACGGCGGGCGAGCGCGAACGCGGCACGCTGGAAACGATTCTGTGCTCGCCTATCGCGCGGTCCGATCTGATGTTGGGCAAGGTACTGGCGGTGGCAACCTTGGCCGCTCTGACGGGCGTGCTGAACCTGGCATCGATGGCGGTGACGCTGATGCAGGTTCTTCGACTCAGCTCGCAGAGTGTCCTTTTCGAGGTTCCGTGGGGACATGCCCTTGCCAGCAGCCTGGTGATCTTTCCCGCTGCCCTGCTTTTTGCAGCGGTCTTCGTCGCACTGGGGGCGACCGCCCGCACCTTCAAGGAGGCGCAAACCTTGCTGCTGCCGGCGTATTTCTTGACCGTCGCCCCCGCCATGGCCGGCGCCATCGGCGAATACCACTTGGCTGGCATAGCCGCCTGGATTCCGGGCATGAATGTTACCTTGCTGGCCCGCGACCTCATGGTGGGCCGGGTCCCGTGGTCCGGAGCCGTCGCTGCGCTGGTATCTACCCTCATTTTCGCCGCAGCCGCCTTGGCCATTGCCGCCCGCATTTACGATTCTGAACGCTTCATGGTACCCGCGCCCCGGCGCGACCGCCCGAGCGCAGGCATGCGCACGACACACGTCACCAGCGCTGGGGATGCGCTGACGCTTTTTGGTCTCGCTTTCCTCATGCTCTACTTCTTCTTCCTGCCCATCGAGCAGCATCACCTGGTCGCTGGCCTGTTGACCGCCGAGTGGCTTGGGTTGTTGGGCTTCGTCGCCCTCTTCGCGCGCGTGTCTGGCCAGGGTCTCGGGCGCACGTTGGCGCTGGTCCGCCCTTCCGGCCGCGCGCTGGCTGGCGCGGCCTTGGCCGGGTGTAGCGCCTGGGCGGGCGTTGCCATTGTCAGCGAGTGGCTGGTGCCAGTCCCCAAAGAGCTGCTCGAACAGCTGCGCAAGTCGCTGGTGCCGCTCGATGGCAGCCGCGGTCTCGTCAGCACGCTGTTTCTGGTCGCCCTCAGTCCCGCCATCTGCGAGGAAGCCTTTTTTCGTGGGCCCATCTTGCGCGGCTTGCGCACGCGACTCGATGCGGTCGCCGCCGCCGTCATCACGGGGGCCCTGTTCGGCCTCTTTCACCTCGATCTCTACCGACTGCTTCCCACCACCGTGCTTGGCATCCTGCTCAGCTGGATTGCGCTCGAAAGCGGCTCGATCGTGCCCTCCATGCTGGCCCACTTTTGCAACAACGCCATCCTCGTGCTCTTGGCGCACAGCCGGCTGGATCGAGGCCTCGAGACGCTCGATCACCGCACCACGACCTTGCTCTTGCTGACGTCTCTCGCCGGCACGACCGCCGGGCTGATACTCCTGCGCAAGGGACGCCCCAAGACTCAAATGTAGTCTGCATGACAATTTTTGTTGCTGGGGACTTGGCTAGTTTGGTATTGCTTGCCCATGCCTCAAGCAGAAGAGAAGCGGGCCATCCAGATTCTGCGTAAATGTCCGGTGCTGGTGGATGCGCCCACTGACGCCTTGGCCAAGCTTGCGGCAACCGCGCAAACCCAAAACTACCGCGCGCGCCAGGTCGTCTATTTGCCGGGAGATCGCGCAAACACAGTCCACTTCATCGCCAATGGCCGGGTCAAGGTCTCCAAGGTCACGCGCGACGGGAAAGAGCTGACGCTCGCCTATCGCACGGGAGGTGATTTCTTCGGCGAGACCTGTCTGCTCGAAGGCGGCCCGCGCGAGGAAATGGTCGAATCCATGGAAGCCACGACCAGCGTGGAGGTGGACCGCATGGGACTCGATCGCCTGCTGGCAGCCCATGCCCAGGTTTCCTACCCCTTCGTTCGCGCCCTCATCGGTCGCTGGTGCAGCCTCGAAGCCAAGGTCGAGCAGTTGGTCTTCAAGGACGTTGGCGCGAAGCTGGCCGAGCTGCTCTTGCGCCTGGGCTCGGAACACGGGGTCGAACACCGACGAGGATTGGTGCTCGGCCTCAAGATTACCCACCAAGAGATGGCAAACCTCATCGGCTCGACGCGCGAGACGGTGTCGCTGACGTTGTCGCAGTTCAAGCGCAAGGGATTCATCCAGACCGAAGGCCGCAAAGTCATACTTGCCGATCGCGAAGGACTGCGCTCGCTCGCATAATTCTCGTTATCCATTACGCCTGCGCCTAGCCGTGCCGTAGAATGGGTTCCTCATGGCGGATCCCGACTCCGCGGACATACTTGTTGCGCTTCGCGCTGCGGCTCGCCTCTCCAAAGAACGTTTTTTGGTGGGCGTGGCTGTGGCAGCGGATCGCGCGCGCATCGTTGCCGCGCTTGCCGCCGAAGGCGAGGTGGTCGAGCTGCCCTCCGTCGGCATGGCGCTAGAGCGACTAGCGGAGGAATCGTTCGAGCTCGTGGTTCTGGACCAGGATTCGGATTGCATCCCGACCAATGCTTTTGCCGCCGCACGAGAGATACGTCCCTTCGCCGACATCGCGTTGGTCATCGCCGGCAATCCCGACCACGCTGCCGAGATGTTCTCGCAAGAGGCAGCGGCGGTGCTGCCGCGCCCGCTGCCGTCCAGCGATGCGCTCTTTCGCGCTCACCTGCGCTACCTGGCATCCTGCCGCCGCGCCCGCACCCGTGCTCTCATGCTCAGCCATGTCATCGCGCGCAACCGGGCCGCGTTGCGCACGCTCGAACCCGCGCTCGAGGCTGCCCTGGCGGCGGTGCTGGAAGCCAGTCTGATCGAGCCGGTCGTCGCCGTGCTTGGTGATGCAGAGCTTGCGCGCGTGGCGGGCGGTTCACCGTCGCAAGACCAGGCCGACGTCATCGTCGTCGGGTTGGGCGCCGCGGATCAGGTTGAGCTTCGCCTGCGCGAGGCACGCAACCGCGCCTCGGGGGCCGCGGTGGTGGCCGTGGACGCAACCCCGACTTCCGAACGTCTCTCTGCCGCGATCTACGGCGGGGTCCGCGCCTACATCGGCCGCGACCGCTTGCCACGACTGGGGCGGGTCGTGGCCTCGGCAGCCGCGCGCCGTCGCGCCGAGCTGACCGGCCGCCAACTTGCCGAGACCCTGACCCGTTTCGGCTTCATGGACGAACCGGCACGCAACATGCCGGCGCCCACCCAAGATCTCGACGCACGCCTGATCGCGGACGCCACGGCCGGCGGCCCCGCCGCCATCGTCCCTTCCGCACACGAAGTGCTGGTTGTCGACGATGAAGTTGTCGTGTTGACTGTGTTACGCGAGCTTCTGCGCCGTAGCGGCTACCGGGTCACCACGGCAGCTTCAGCCGAAGAAGCCATCGATCTGATGCAACGGCGTAGCTTCGATCTGGTGCTCACCGACAAGAATCTGCCCGGAGCATCGGGCCTGGAGGTCCTGCGCATCGCGCGCACATTGGATCCACCACCAGCCGTCGTCATGATCACCGGTTACTCATCCTACGATTCCGCTGTGGAGGCCTTGGACATCGGCGCGCAGGACTACATCGAAAAACCCATTCGCGATGTGGAGGCGCTGCGATTCCGGGTGCGGCGCGCGCTCTCGCGCCGCAACGAACAGCTGGCGCGGTCGCGCCCGCCTTCCAAAGATGCGGCGAAGCGGGTACGCATCCTGGTGGTCGAGATCGAGGGCGGACGCCGTCACCTCATCGCCGAGTTCTTGGGACGTCACTACGACGTAACCGCCGCCTCCAACGGCGACGATGCGCTCGGGTTGCTCCAGAAGGCTCACTTCGACCTCGTCATCGCCGATCGCAACCTGCCTGGCATGTCGGGTTTGCGCGTGATCGAACAAGCACAGCGCTTGCTACCCCACTGCGCCTCCGTCCTGTACACGGCGTACCCCTCGTACGAAACCGTCAAGGAAGCTTTCGAACTGGGTGTCGACGCCTACTTGGTCCGTCCCAACGAAGATCTCAAAGCCCTGGATGAGAAGGTGGCCGGCGCTTTACGCAGTCGCGGCGGCATCCTGCTGGGCTAACGCCTGCTGGGCTAACGCCTGCTGGGCTAACGAATGTCCGTCTTCGACCAAACATCGTCGAACTTCACCAAACTTCACCAAACAGCGGTTGACGAGTGCGGTTGCTTTTTGCTTAAGTCATACTTCGCAGGAAGCGAGCCCTTTCGGGCGGCGACGATAGCTTGAAGATCGCATTTACCCACAACCTCCGTCTTACCGACAGCGAAGACGAGGCTGAATTCGACAGCGTAGAAACCGTAGACGCCATCGCGAATGCTTTGCGCGAGGGGGGACACGAGGTCGAGAAGATCGAGGTCACGGGTCCCGCGTCGCACCTGGCGGCGCGCATCGAATCGTACGGACCCGATCTGATCTTCAACACCGCCGAGGGAAGGCGCGGTCGCACCCGGGAAGCGTTTTACCCGGCCCTGTTCGAAGAGCTTGGCTTCCCCTACACCGGTTCCGACGCCTACGTCATGACCGTGACCCTCGACAAGTGGATGACCAAGCTCGTCCTCGGAGCCCAGGGAATCGATACCCCGCGTGCCCGCATGGTGGTCCCCGACGACATGCAACGCGGCCGTGATATCGGCATGCTTGGCCTGGCCTTTCCCGTCATCGTCAAACCCAACTACGAAGGTTCCTCCAAGGGCATCGGCGACGAAGCGGTAGCCCGCGACCCGCGCGCGCTACTGGAGCTGCTTCCGCGCACCTTGCGTAAGTACCCGGCGGGCGTCTTGGTCGAAGAATTCATTGCCGGCACCGACGTCACGGTTCCCTTCGTCGAGGGTGTCGGCGACGAGGGCGTCCTCACGCCCGTGGACTATGTCGTCGACGCCAGCGTGCGCAGCCGCTTCAACATCTACGATTATCGACTGAAGTCCAGCGAGTCCAACCGCGTTTCGGTACGCTGCCCGCCCGATTTGCAACGCGATGTCGTGGCACGGTTGCGCGCCTTGGCCAAGCAAGCGATTCGCACCCTGGGCGTGCGCGATCTATGCCGCGTCGACTTCCGCCTGGGCGAAGATGGTCGCATCTACCTGCTCGAAATCAATGCCTTGCCGTCGCTGGAACGCGGTTCCAGCACCTTCTCGGCGGCCGCACGTGAAGGGCTGGACTACGAAGCGACCTTGGGTGCCGTCGTCGCCAGTGCAGCCTGTCGCCAGGGGCTCAGTGCCCCGCAGGTCGGCAAGCGCAAGCGCCAGCCCGAGCCATTGCGCATCGGGTTCACCTACAACGTGAAGCGTGTCGATACCAAGGGCGGCAACGACAGCGAGGCCGAGTACGACGCGCCGGAGACCATCGACAGCATCCGCGACGCCCTGGAAAGCTACGGACACGTGGTGGTTCCGCTGGAAGCCACGGCGGAACTGCCGCGCCAACTGATGGATGCGCCCGTCGATATCGTGTTCAACATCGCCGAAGGCGTCTCCGGCCGCAACCGCGAGGCCGCGGTGCCCGCGCTGTGCGAATTGATGGGCATTCCCTACACCGGTTCGGACGCGGCCACCTTGTCCATTGCGCTCGACAAGGCCCTGTCCAAGCGGGTCCTGCGCCAGCACGGCATTCTCACACCCGAGTTCCAGGTGATGGAAACCGGGCGCGAGCGGCTGTCCCCCAAGATGAGGTTCCCGCTCATCGTCAAGCCCAACCAGGAGGGCTCGTCGAAGGGGGTTAGCGCCCATGCCTCGGTGGTCGACAACGAAGAATCGCTGCGCGAGATCGTGCGCGAGTTGCTCGAGCGCTACCGCCAACCTGCCCTCATCGAGTATTACATCGCGGGCCGCGAGTTCACCGTCGGTCTCTTGGGCGACAAGCGACCGCGCGTCCTGCCGCCCATGGAAATCATCTTCCTCGACAAGAACAATCCCCGCCCGGTCTACGACTTCCAAATCAAGCAAGAGTGGGAAAAGCACGTGTATTACCAGTGCCCGGCCCACCTGACCCCGGCCGAGCTGCGATCGATGGAGCGGATCGCACGGGAAACCTTCGTCGCGCTGGACTGCCGTGATGTGGCCCGTGTGGATCTACGCATGGACGACGCCGGGGACATCTACGTTCTCGAGGTCAACCCGCTGCCCGGCCTTACGCCGAATTACTCCGACCTTTGCCTCATCGCCAACGCCGCCAACATCGACTACCGGTCGCTCATCGGTGAGATCCTGACCGGCGGGCTCAAGCGCAAACGCGAAAAGCGACGCGCCGAAGCGCGCGACGCCGAGGCCTCTCGCGTGCCATCGAATGGCGGCAACAGCAGCGCCAATGGCAACAGCAGCGCCAACGGCAACGGCAGCGCCAACGGCGATAGCAACGGCAAGCAGGACAACAACGTCAAGGCGGTGGCCCAGCCGCCCCTTCCCACGGAGAAAACCCCACCCGTCCTACCCGACCCGGCCTAAGATACGGGCTGCCTAAGCCATGCGCTCTCGATACCGCGACCTTGGATTCGCCATCGGCCGGGTGCCACCAGGACCCCTCAATGCCATCACCGACGTTCCCGGCGTGCGCGTAGGCCATACCACGCTGGTCGAAGGCGAAGGCCCGCTGGTTGTCGGCGAAGGTCCAGTGCGAACCGGCGTCACCGCCATCTTGCCGCCCGATCCCGTGTTTTCCGAGCGGGTGCTGGCTGGTTCGTTCGTGCTCAACGGCGCCGGCGAAGTCTCGGGACTGACCCAAGTGGTGGAATGGGGCCTGCTCGAAACGCCCATCTTGCTGACCAGCACCATGTCGGTGGGCAAGGTTTCCGACGCCACCGTGAAGTGGATGACCCGGCGCTTTCCCGGCATCGGCACCGAATTCGACGTCATCATTCCCATCGTCGGAGAGTGCGACGACTCGTGGCTGAACGATGCGGTTGGCCGCCACGTGCGGTCCGAACACGTGTACCGGGCCATCGAACAAGCCAGCGGCGGCCCCGTGGCCGAAGGTTCCGTCGGCGCCGGGACCGGCCTCGTCACCTGCGACTTCAAGGCCGGCATCGGCACCAGCTCGCGCCAGGTCGTGATCCGTGCCCAGGAAAACAAAGGCACGTACAACCTGGGCGTGCTGGTGCAGTCCAATTTCGGTGTGATGCATTCGCTACGGGTCGCCGGCGTCCCGGTGGGAGAAATCCTGGCACCCCAGTTCACCGCCGAAGGCAAGCGCGTGCGCAACGCCGGCTCGATCATTTGTGTGGTGGCTACCGACGCGCCGCTGCTACCGTCGCAAATCTCGCGCCTGTGCAAACGCGCGGCCCTGGGCATCGGCCGGGTGGGTTCCTTCGCTGCCCACGCCTCCGGCGAAATCATCATCGGCTTCTCGACCGCCAACAAGGTGCCACGCTCGACCTCGGGCATGATCCACAAGATCGAGATCCTGCTCGACGATGCGTGCGATGGCCTTTACGAGGCGGTCGTCGAATGCACCGAGGAAGCCATCATCAATGCGTTGTGCATGGCCGAAGACATGCGCGGCCAATCCAACCACTTCGCCCCTGCCCTGCCCCTCGACGATCTCGCGGAAATCCTCAACCGCCATAACGCCGCTCGCGGCCCCTAGCGTCTGCCAAGGCGCTGCGCCTCAAATTCGACCGTCCTCATGCGCATAGGATTCATCATTGGCGGTCCTGCCGCTTTGCAACCCACTTTTGCCGGCATTCATCTGGCTTGGTCAGCCTACCGCCGCGGTCACGCCGTTTGCTTCGTCATGGCCGACGAGCTTTCCTTCCTGAACGATGGCAGCGTCTCCGCCATGACCTTGCGCGCCGGCCCCGGCGACTGCCCCAAACTGTCGGATTTTTATGACACCCTGTTCGCAAGCCAGGCCATTCGCGAAGAGCGCGTCCTGTCGGGATTCGATGCCGTCTTCATCCGCTACAATCCTCTGCGTGAACCGACGACCGCCCCGCCATCGCCGGTTCTGGACTTTTGCTGGCGCCTTCGCCTCAGCGGCACCTTCGTCATCAACGACCCCGAGGGCATGTTTCGCGCCTGGGGGCGCTTGTACCTCGCCGACCTGCCCGCCGACACCCATGCGCGAACCCTGGTTTCGCGCTCGCCCGACCAGATCAAGGCATTCTTGCGCGAGCTCGACGGAGGCGCCGTCCTCAAACCACTGGCCCACGCCGGGCGTGAGAAGGTTTTCCGCATCCGCCGCGGCCAGGTGAAGAACCTCAATCCCATCATCACCGCCATCACCACCGATGGCTACGCCATGGCTCAGGAATACCTACCCGAGGCCGAAGAAGGGGAAAAGCGGCTGCTTCTGCTGGGGGGCGAGCCCATTCGCGTCGACCAGCAAGTGGCCATCTACCGGCGCCTGCCGGGCCTGTCGCAGGGCGAGGGCGGCAAGATGCCTCACCAGCACCGCGCATGTTCGTTCGGGCCGGCCGAAGAGCGCATCTGCGAATTGCTGCGCCCGAAGCTTCTGGCCGATGGTCTCCACTTCGTCAGCGTCGACGTGGCCGGCGGCAAGATTCTCGAGCTCAATACCTTCTCTCCGGGCGGCATTCACGCCCTGCGCGAGATCTACCGGATGGACGTAGCCCAGCTCATCATTTGCGACCTCGAGCGCCGGGTACGGCTGCGTGCGGCCTACCGCGGCACCCACGATCCCGAGGCTGCAGGCGTGGTTTAGCAGAACCAGGTATGCTGGACGTCCGGTCTGCGGTTCGGCGGTGGACCCGACGCGTGAGTTTGAGTAACCTTGGTGGAAGCGAGGCGCTACGTGGTGGAAGTCGACATCAAAGCCAGAAGGTCCCGTGACAACGTTCCCGATGCGGTCACGGATGACGGCTCGGGTATTCCCGAAGTGACCCTGGTGGAAGACCTGTCCATCCCCAATCCCCCGGCCGAGCCCGGCCCCATCCTGACGTTGTCGGCGGAAGAGATCACCCGGTTTTTCGTGCGGTCGCGCCGCGACCAGGACACCGAGCGCTGGGACGTGCGCTTGGATGCGGCCTTGCGGGAAATCCTCGAGCGCGCCAATGAATTCGTGCCGTCGGAAGCAGGCGGCATCCTGCTCGACGACCCGCGCGCCACCCTGGCGGGCGTCCGCACGCCGAGGCTGACCTTCATTGCAGTGTACGGCCCCGATTCGGGCCAACTGCTGGGCAAGCGTATTCCCTCCGATCAGGGTTTCGTCGGACAAGTCTACCGCTCGGCCAATTCCTATCGCAGCGACCACTTGGATCCCGAGGATCCGCTCCTTACCATCCCGACCCGCAGTGCGGGTTCTGCCGTCGCCTCCGTCATCGGTGTTCCCGTGCTGGTGGGCGACTCGATCTGTGGCGTTTTGGAATTGACCAACCGCCGTTCGGGCGGGCCGTACTCGGCGCGCGACAACGAGCTTCTGCGCATCTTTGCCGCGTACATGTCGTCGTCGATCCAAAATGCGCTCGATGCCCTTCGCGCCCGCGCCTTGGCCCGCTTGGATCACCTGACCGGTCTTTTCAACAGCCGCTATTTCCACGTGCGCCTGCAAGACGAGATCGCCCACGCCGATCACAACGGCACCGATCTGTGCCTGCTTTTCATCGATCTCGACTACTTCAAGCTGGTCAACGATCGTTTCGGTCACGTGGCCGGCAGCTGGACCCTGCGCGAGGTAGCCCGCTTGCTGTCCGAAAATGCTCCGCCGGCAACCGTACTGGCGCGCTACGGAGGCGACGAATTCGTAGCCATCCTGCCCGGCGCAGACTTGCAGCGCGCTTTACAGACGGCCGACTTACTTCGCCGGGTGATCGAGCAGGCATCGTTTTTCGATGCCGATGTGGAGGCTGTCGAAGCGCTACACCCCCTGCCGGGCGTGCGCGCTTCGATCGGAGTGGCTTCCTACCGGGACCACCTTGCGCCAAGCGGCAACCAGCGCCGACGAGAGAACCTTCTTCTGCGCCTTGCCGACACCGCCATGTATCGGGCCAAGGCCAACGGTCGAAACCGGGTCGAAGTTGCGGAGGCCGAAGATTGATGTCCATCAAACATGCTGCTTTTCCCGTCCGCTGCATCGGCAGCATCGTGTTGCTGGGGGCGGGTGTGCTCGGCGCCGGCTGCTTTCAAGACAGCACGCCCCAACACAGCCTGTTCTTGCCACTCGATTACAAGTCGAGCTTTCAGCCCGTGCGCCCTTGTCGCATGAATGCTGGACACGACAACACCTATCAGATGGTGCTGGCCAATGCCGTGGCAGCCGCGCCCTACAACAATGGGGAATCGCCACTGCCAGCCGACAGCGTCGTGATTGCCGAGTTGCACGCAGACGCTACGTGCAACAGCCTCAAGGGTTTCTACCTCATGGCCAAGGACAAAGCCGGCTACGATACCGCCCACGGGGACTGGCACTGGCAACAGCTGGACGACAACGAGCGCGTGACCCAAGATGGACGACTGAACAAGTGCATCTCCTGCCACGCCCAGACGACCTGCACCGACTATCTCTGCTCGGCCCCCTGAGACAAGGTGCCCAACCCCTTGCGCCCTGGAAACTGGCCGTCCCAGCTTAGCGCCGAGATGGTGGCTGCAGGAAGCGTCCGCCTAGGCGGAGTCGCCCTCGACGGCGACACTGTCTACTGGGTGGAAAGCCGCCCCGAACAGCAGGGGCGCCTGACCCTGCTACGCCAACGGACGCAAGAAATGATCGAGGAAATCCTGCCCGCACCGTTCAGCGTGCGCACCCGCGTGCACGAGTACGGCGGTGGCGCCTTTGCCGTCGCCGCGGGCGTGGTTGTCTTCGCCAACGACGCCGACCAGCGCCTGTATCGCCTCGACACCAACTTGCCCGGACCATGGCAAGCCACACCCATCACGCCGGCCGGGCCTCTGCGCTATGCCGACCTTCAGTTCGATCCGCCACGGCAGCGCCTGATCTGCGTCGTCGAGCGCGCCCGCCCGGGCCGCGAGCCCGAAAACTTCATCGCCGGCGTTTCGCTTGCAACCGGCGCGCAAGACTGGCTGGTGGGTGGCGGTGATTTTTATGCCTTTCCACGCCTCGATCCCACCGGACAACGGCTGGCCTACCTGACCTGGAACCACCCGACCATGCCCTGGGAAGCGTGCGAGCTTTTCCAAGCCGACGTGAACGCCGACGGCCTGCTGGCAGCGCCGGTAAAGATCGCGGGCGGAACCCACGAAGGCGGCGGCGAAGCCATCTTTCAGCCTGCGTGGTCGCCCACCGCCGTGTTGCATTTCATTTCCGATCGCAATGGCTTCGGAAACCTGTACCGCCTCTCGGACGATGGCAACGCCATCTGCCTGGCAGCGATGGAGGCGGAGTTTTCTTCGCCGCTGTGGGTGTTCGGGCTGTCGACCTACGCGTGGCTCGACGATGACACCATCGTGTGCGCCCTGCAGAAGTCGGGGCTGTGGCACCTGGCCACACTGGCCTGCACGACAGGGACCGTCGCGACGGTCGAAACGCACCTGACCGAATTCGCCATGGTGCACGCCGACCACGGCCGCGCGGTTTTCATCGCTGGATCGGCAGCAGAAGCCTCGGCGCTCTATGCATTCGATGGCCACTCCCGCTCGCTCACACCCATTCACCGCCCCACGACCTGCCCCGTGGCCGCCGCCGACATCTCCCATCCCCGTGCGATGACCTTTCCCACCACAGGAGGTGCAACCGCGTACGGATTGCTGTACCTGCCGCGAAGCGTGGACGTCTCCGATTCGTCGTCACCAGCCGATGAGCGCCCGCCACTGCTGGTCATCTGTCATGGCGGCCCTACTGGATCGACGTCCACCGCGTTGAACCTCACCGTCCAATTCTGGACCACGCGTGGCTTCGCCGTCCTCGACGTGAACTATCGGGGCTCGACCGGCTACGGACGCGCCTATCGCAAGGCACTCGACGGCCAATGGGGCGTTGTCGATGTCGCCGACTGTGTTGCCGGCGCGCGCAGGCTGGCCGAGCAGGGAATGGTGGACAGCAAGCGCATGGCCATCCGAGGGTCGAGCGCTGGCGGTTTCACCGTGCTTTGTGCCTTGGCCTTCCATGACGTGTTCGCCGCCGGCGCCAGCTACTATGGCGTCAGCGACCTGGAAGCCTTGGCCCAGGACACGCACAAGTTCGAAAGCCACTACCTCGAGTCGCTGGTCGGTCCCTACCCGCGCGACGCCGAGCTCTACCGTGCCCGCTCGCCCATTCATGCGGCGGACCGCCTGTCCTGCCCGGTGATCTTCTTCCAGGGTTTGCAGGACCGCGTGGTGCCCCCGGCCCAGGCCGAAACCATGGTAGCTGCCCTGCGCGCACGCGGCTTGGCAGCTCCACTCCTACTCTTTGCCGACGAGCAACACGGATTTCGCCGCTGCGAAACCATCCGTGCCTGCCTCGAAGCCGAGCTCCGCTTCTACCAAGACGTCTTCGCCTAGCCGGGATCCGGGCCGCCCGCTTGGCGCATCCGCTCGATCACGCTCTCTTCCATGAGATCTTCCATGGTCTGTCCGCCGTAGCGGGCGGCGATGCGGTCGTCGTATTCATCGGCGACGAAAGCAAAGTCACGGATGGTCTCCAAGAACTCGTCGCGGTCGCCGAGGTCGCGGTCAAGCAAGGTGTGGCACAAGATGATGGCCTGCCCCTCGGGAACGAAGGCAAAGGCACCAAAGCGCAAGACTGCGTTAAGCTGAAGCAGCTCGATGGCAAGCGAGCATTCCATGGTCACGCCCTTGACCAGCTGGGCGACCAGACGAATCAACGAGTGATCCTTCCACGGGTGCACCTTGATCATAACCATCGAAGAGCCTTGTTTTACGGCATAGAGGCCATCCTCCACCTTGCGGTAGGCATGGTTGTCTCCCAGCATCTTTTCGATTTTCTGGCTGGAGGCTTGGACTGCTGCGCGCGCACGCGCCTTTCGTTCGGGCATGCATGATCGGTAGCACGAACTTGGCCGCTTGCGAAGCCCACGCTTGCGTTACGAATCGCGGCGGTCATCCCGGGCGATGCCCAGCGTGCGCATCTTCTTGTGCAAATTGGTGCGCTCCAATCCCAAAATTTGGGCGGTACGTGAAATGTTCCAGTCGTTTTCGTCCAGCTTGGCCCGCACGTACTGTTTTTCCACCATGTCACGCAACTCGCGCAAAGGGAGATCCTTCGCCTCGACGGGAAATTCCAACAATCCCACCGCCTGCACAGGACGATTTCCGCGCGACACCTCGGCCACGATCTCCTCGGGAAGATCCTCGACCGCGATTTTGTCCTCGGAAAGTATCACCAGGCGTTCGATCACATTGCGCAGCTCTCGCACGTTGCCGGGCCAAGCGTAGGCGGTCAGGACGTCGATGGCCTCGGGCACGATGTGCTTTTCGTGCAGACCATTTTCGCGCGCAATTTGGCTGACGAATGACTTGCAAAGCAGGGGAATGTCCTGGGCGCGCTCGCGCAAGGGCGGTGCCCGCAAAGGCACCACGGCCAGTCGGAAATAGAGATCTTCGCGAAATTGGCCCGCCGACACGGCGGCCTGCAAATCGCGGTTGGTGGCGGCCAGCACGCGAACCTCGACCTTCAAACTGCTCTCGCTGCCCACGCGCGACATCTCGCCCGACTGGAGCACGCGCAGGACCTTGGCCTGTGCGGACAAACTCATGTCACCGATCTCGTCGAGAAAGATGGTGCCGCCATCGGCCAGTTCGAACAGGCCCTTCTTGCGGGCGGCCGCCCCCGTAAAAGCCCCGCGCTCGTGCCCGAACAATTCGGATTCGATGAGCTCCGGTGGAATGGCCGCGCAATTCACCTTGATGAAGGGGCGGTCGCGGAGCGAGCTCTCGCGGTGGATGGCCCGCGCCACCAGCTCCTTACCCGTACCGGATTCTCCGGTGATGAGCACACGGGTGCGGGTCGGCGCCACCTTGGCGATCTGGGCGTACAGGGCCTTCATGACCGGACTCTGACCAACCATTTCGAAGCGGCCTTCGGCCAGGGCGCGCAAACCCACCACCTCGCGCACCATGGCCCGGCGTTCGAGAGCATTGCGCAGAGTGACCATCAGACGTTCACGATCCAGCGGCTTCTCGAGAAAATCGTAGGCACCGGCCTTGGTCGCTCGCACCGCATCGGCCAGCGTGCCGTGGCCGGAGATCATGATGGTAATAGGCTCGGGCTGGCTCTTGCCGCCAACCTCTTGCGCGTGCGCCTTGTGCAAAGTCTCGAGAACGTCATGCCCGGACAGCCCCGGCAGCTGAACGTCGAGCAGGATGACATCGGGAGCAATATCCGGCAGCCTGGCCAGGGCCTCTTCGCCGCTGGACGCCTCGTCGACCGTATAGCCTTCCCCTTCGAGAACCATACGGACAGTGCGGCGAATGTTTTTCTCGTCGTCGACGATGAGAATGGTGGTCGTCATGGGTGCCACACGAATCTAACTCTTTCCGGCCCCCTGCCCTACCGCCATTTGCCGGCCCTAGGAGCCTGTCGCGGCAACCCGGACCGAGACGACCTCGCCGCGCTGAGGCGCGGCGATCACCTGGCACGAAAATCGGGGAATGCTGAAAGAGGCGGGCCAGTCCGTGCGATCTGGCAATCTCGGCGC
>Ga0302323_100002645_pt1 | contig 14577 bp, 12 predicted proteins | sample Fen_T0_3_FD_201950 | JGI IMG/M metagenome (GOLD analysis project Ga0302323, IMG submission 201950) | Peat permafrost microbial communities from Stordalen Mire near Abisko, Sweden - Fen_T0_3 | ecosystem: Environmental > Terrestrial > Soil > Wetlands > Permafrost | place: Sweden: Abisko... | reverse complement strand
AGCTCGTACTCGGCGCCGACCACGAGCTCATCGGTGTACTGACCGGTGATGCCCGGGGCGACAAACTCGGTGCCGCCGCCCAGGAGGGTCGTCGCGCCGATGTCGGTGCAGCCCGCCAGCTGGGCGGCCGGGTTCTGGCCCGCCGCGTGGTTGACGTTGCAGGCCTGATTGTAGCCGGTCTGGCCCGGGCTGAGCCGCTTGTTGTTGACGACCTGGTTGTAGTCGATCTCGGAGCCGAACGAGCGGACGTTGATATCGTTCGGGATGTTCTCGTAGAACCGACCCCAGTTCGCGAAGATCCGCGACTTGCCTTCGGAGGTCGGGTCGAAGATCGCGCCGATGCGCGGCGCCCAGTTGTTGAGCGTGAACGCGACCTTGGGGACGGTCTCACCGGTCGCGGTGATCGTGCCGGCAACCGCGTCGGCGTTGTTGAGCTGCTGCTGCTCGAAGCGCACGCCGGCGTTGAGCGTCAGGTTCGGCCGGATCTGCCACGAGTCCTGGAGATACGCGCCGATGCTGCGGTTGCTGGTGTTCACGACGCGCTGGCTGATCGGGCCGCAGATCGCGAAGCCACCGGCGCAGTCCTTGATGACCTGGCCGGGCTCGAGCGCGACCGTGCTCGTGTCCATGAGCTCGGCAGCGGTCAGCGGCCGGACGATGCTCGCGTAGCGCGACACGCGCCACTGCCCGGGCTGCGTCGTGGTCCCGGGGACCTCGCCATCGCAGTTCCCGACAGCGGCGCTACCCTTGGCGGGATCGAAGTCGCAGGAGCGCCGGAGCGATTCGCCACCGGTGAACCCGGTGGTCGAGTCATAGGTCGCGATCTCGAGATCGGCGCCGGCCTTGATGACGTGGTAGCCGAGCGCCTTGACGCGCTGGGTGACCGAGAGCAGCCCCGAGTAGCGGTTGTTGGTCCGATCCTCGAGCACGCCGAGGCCTTGCTCGACGTAATTGAGGGTCGGGCAGTTCTGGAAACCGTTGACCGATTTGGTGGCGTCCTCGCAGGCGGCGATGCCCGGACCTTCGATATCGACGAAGTCGAACAGCGAGCGCGTGTAGCGGTAGGACACGGTCGGCCGCGCGCCGACGTCGGAGTGCGGCGTGACCTTCGAGTAGCCGTTGTGGAAGCCGCCGAGCGCGTCGATCTGGGTCTGCCCGTTGTTGAACTTCGACGTGTACTTCGCCGAGACGTCGTAGGCGCCGGTGTCGCGGTTGAACAGCGCGTCGCCGGGCGAGGAGGTGTTCGCGGCGGTCGACAGCGCGTCGCCGCTCGACGGGTTCCCGAACACCGAGACCTGGAACTGGTTGTTCTGATCGATCTCGCCGTTGATCTTGCCGGTGAAGAAGTAGGTCGTCTGCGAATCGGGGATGTCGCTGCTCGTCACGAACCGGTGCTTCGTGAACCCGGTGGAGGGATCGATGTCCGCCACACCGTCGCCGTTCTCGTCGATCTGCCGCTGGATCGACCGCGTCGTCACGTTGCGGACGTGCGACGGGTTGAACCCGAGGTGGAACCACAGCTTGTCCTTGATGATCGGACCGCCGAGCTCTGCGCCGACATCGTAGTTGTAGTCGAGGTTGCTCTGCGTATCGATCGAGCCACCGTCTTTCTGGATCGTCTTGGCCGCCGAGCTCAGCTGGCCGGGGGTGTAGTACGCGAACACCGAGCCGTGGAACTGGTTCGAGCCCTGCTTGGTGACGACGTTGACGATGCCGCCGGTCGCGCGGCCGTACTCGGCGTTGTACCCGCCGGTGATGACCTCGGTCTCCTGGATGAACTCGTTCGGCAGGTTCGACGACAGGCCACCGTGGCCGGTGTCCGTCGTGTTGAGACCTTCGACGACGTACACGTTCTCGACCGAGGTCGCGCCGGACACCGAGGTGCCGAACGCGTCGTTCTGCGTGCCGGACGCCGAGCCCAACACCGCGCCGAACGTGCGGCCGACCGGGATGTTGTTGGTGTAGTCGCTGGTGATCGTCTGGCCGGTCTTGGTCGAGCCCTGATCGATGATCGGCGCGGAGCCGGAGATCTCGATGGTCTCGCCCTTGGGCTTGCCGCTGGTGGTGGTCGAGTCCACGGTGATGTTGACGACGGCTTCCTTGCCGACCTGGACCAGGACGTTGCCGCGGGTGAACGTGCCGTCGTTGTAGTAGACGGTCAGCGTGTAGGAGCCCGGCGGCAGCGACGTGAGGAAGTAGAGGCCGGATTCGTCGGCGAGCACGACCTGCTCACCCTGCAGAACCGGGGAGGTCGCGACGACCGTGGCGCCGACGGCGGGCTCGCCGGTGGCTTGGTCCTTGAGCTGGCCACGGACGGTGCCGGAGCCGGTCGCCTGGGCGTATGCGGTGGTCTCGGGGATCGCGACTGCCGAGCCCAGAACACCGATCGCCATGAATGCTTGAAATAGCTTGGTCTTCATGGAGACTCCTTTCAGGGCTTGACCGAGAAGCAAAGGGTGAGGTCCGCGGCGGCCGGCAACTCGCCGGTCGCGCCGGCCAGATCAGCGACCTGTGCGCCGGCCGCGAACGTGATGCGGTAGGTCGTGCCGGTGGTGGGGGCGGGGTTCCAGGCTTTCGTCGCCGGCGCGTCGTCGGCAGAGATATCGAGCACGAGCTTGCTGTGCGCGTCCGCCGTGACCACCGCGGTGTGAGCCGCGCCCAGCGCGGTGTCCGTTTTGCAATCCGCGACCTCGTGGATCTCGATCTTGGTGGGGTCGAGCGAGCTCAGCTGGACGGCCGCGTTGAACGTCAGGAGCAGCGGAGCATCCGCCGTGATGACGGTGGGCTTGGTAGGATCCTTGGGAGGAGCCGGATCTTCGGCGACGAGCGCGAGGTCCGCGATCTTGAACGGGTACGGGCCGACCTCGTCGGACGGCACCTGGATGCCGCTCTTGTCGACCACGTTGGACTTGATCGAGATCTGGCAGGCGGAACCCGACGGGACCATCTCGGGGCTATCGATGGCAGTCGGCTGGATGAACAGCGACGGGCCGGGCGGCCACGTGAACGAGTTGCCGCTCGGGTCGTAGTAACCGTCGTAGGGGACGTCCACCCCGTTGCACTGCAGCGTGACGGGCTGCGTGTTCTTCAGCGAGCCCGCGAACAGGCCCGTGGCGAGCGGCAGCAGATCCTCGACATCGGGATTGAGCAGCTCGTCGAACTGGATGCGGACGTACCAACCGGAAGGCTGGGTATCGGTCACCTCGGCCACGCCCTGCGACAGATCGTCCGGGCACACCTGATAGGGTGCATTGGGATTGGCCGGGATCAGACCTGGGCGCTTCTCGTCGCCGATCTTGCAGAACGTCGCCTGTTCGGCGATGCCGGCATTGTCTGGATCATTGGATGCCAGAACTGTCAGGACTTCCGGTGGGCCGTCCGGGCGAAGATCTGTGTGGTTGTTCGGGTCCGAGCAGGCGCCGAAACCGAGCACGCAGGCCGCCGCCGCAAGAAGACCTTGCGATCGACCGATCATAGATATGAGCCTCCCTAAGAAACGGTTGTCTAAATTTTCCTTGCCTGGCCGCACAACCCTGCGAGGACATCGGGAGTCATCGCCGATCCCCTGGGGGAACGCAAGCAATCCCGTCACATGGCCCCAAAAAGACGAACGCCGGCACCACGTCGCAGTGATGCCGGCATCCATCGATGCGGGTGTCGCAGATCCGTGAGTGGTCGCTCAGGCGTTCGGTCGCTTGCCGTTGGCGGGCACATTTCCCGACGGTGACGCCGAGGGTGCGGCGGCCGGAGCCGCCGCCGGACGCGCGGACTTTGCCTTGTCATCGGAGGCCATGACAGCGCCTCCGCTGGGTGCGGCGGCAGATCCTGACACAGGCTCGGGAGCGATGTCGATGCCGATTCGCCGGACGTTGTGATGGGCCAGGACCTTGGCCTCGATCGCATTGTAGATCTCGGGGTGGTCGATCAGGAACTGCTTGGCATTTTCGCGCCCCTGGCCAATCCGCTCGCCGTTGAACGAGAACCAGGCGCCGCTCTTGTCGACGATGTTGGCCTCGGAGGCGAGGTCGACCAGGTCGCCCTCGCGCGAGATCCCCTGTCCGTAGAGGATATCAAACTCGACCTCTTTGAACGGCGGGGCCATCTTGTTCTTGACGACCTTGACCCGCGTTCGGTTGCCGATGACATCCTCCTCCTTCTTGATCGCCCCGATCCGGCGGATGTCGAGCCGCACGGACGAGTAGAATTTCAGGGCGTTGCCACCGGTCGTGGTCTCCGGTGAGCCGAACATGACGCCGATCTTCATCCGGATCTGGTTGATGAAGATGACCATCGTCCGCGACTTCGAGATCGCGGCGGTCAGCTTGCGGAGCGCCTGGCTCATCAGGCGGGCCTGGAGCCCCACGTGGGCATCGCCCATCTCGCCCTCGAGCTCGGCCTTGGGGGTCAGCGCCGCGACCGAGTCGATCACCACGACGTCGATCGCGTTCGACCGCACCAGCATGTCGGCGATCTCGAGCGCCTGCTCGCCGAAATCGGGCTGGCTGACCAGGAGCTCCTCGGTCTTGACGCCGAGCTTCTTGGCGTAGCCGACGTCGAGCGCGTGCTCGGCATCGATGAACGCGCATACCCCGCCGCGCTTCTGCGCCTCGGCGACGATGTGGAGGGTCAAGGTCGTCTTGCCCGACGACTCCGGGCCGTAGATCTCGATCACGCGGCCGCGCGGTAAGCCGCCGATGCCCAGCGCGAGGTCGAGGCCGAGAGACCCGCTCGGGATGACGTGGACCTCGCGATCGATCGGGTCCTTCCCGAGCCGCATGATCGCCCCCTTGCCGAACTGCTTGTCAATCGCAGCGAGCGCGAGGTCGATGGCCTTGTCGCGGTTCTGGTTGGCGGCCGTGCCGGCCTGGTGAGCGGCGGCGCCGCTGTGGTTCCCGGACGGGGTCACCGGGTTGGAGGTCTCTTTGTTGGCCATGTGCGTGTTCCTCGGAAGTCCTGGCCAGTACCTGGCCAGCAGCATTAAGTAGGTCCCTGCCCGCGCGGCCAACCGTCATCGGTCTCGTCTTCCTCTGCACCGTGCAGCTCGGTGCGCTGGTTGGGCGCGCGATCAGCGCTGCCCCGTTCTAGAGCGTCCGTCTGACGTTTTTCACCGCTCCGAGCCCGGCCCAAAGGGGGGAAAGACGCCCGTTTCAGGGCGATCTTCTCGAGCTCGACATAGACTGAACCAGTCGATTTTGTTTCGCTTTCAAACAGCGTGACCGCGTCGGCCCGGGTATCACCGAACATTTGTTCAGACATCGGTAACACGACGTCTCGAATCACGCGAGTTTCGCGCAGCCGAGCGAGCGTCACGTGGGGGTGAAAGGCGCGCGGCGCGCGCGCGAATCCCAGGCCCGCCATCGCATCGCCGATCGCGGCTGCCAGGCCCGCGAGGCCCGCGCTACCTGTACCCCCGCTGGTGTCCTCGACCCCGGCCCACAGCACGCTGGCCTGGTCGAGCGAGCCAAACGCCCCGAGCCGCGTGGTCCGGAACGCCAGCCGGTCAACCCCGGCCGTGGCGGCCTCGAGCGCATCGCACACAGGTCCGATGGCCTCGACCCCGGCCCAGCCCAGGAACGCGAGGGTCACGTGGTAATTGACCGGCGCGACCCACCGGAGGTCGACCCCGGCGTCCTTGGCGCGGCGCGCCAGGGTCTCGGCACAGCCCGCCAGCGCGTTCGCCGTGGCGACCGAGACCCGCGCGCCCACGAACAGTCGCTTGCCCGGCCTCATACGGCCTCGTCGAGCAGCTTGAGCGCCCACCAGCTGGCCAAGGTCCGGACCTGATCGCGCGATCCCGGCCAGCTCAGCAGCTTGGCCGTCACCCCCGCGGCGCTCGCCAGCGCGAGCCAGACCGTGCCGACCGGCTTTTCGGGGGTCCCGCCATCGGGGCCGGCGACCCCCGAGATCGCCACGGTGAGGTCAGCGCCGAACCGCTCGCGCGCGCCGATCGCCATCTCGCGCACGGTGGGCTCGCTGACCGCGCCATGGTCGGCCAGGGTCTGGGGCTGGACGCCGAGCTGCCGGGTCTTCTCGGCGTCGGCGTACGTGATGGCCCCGCCGAGGAACACCCGCGAGCTGCCCGGCCGCCGGGTCAGCAGCTCGCCGAGCATGCCGCCGGTGCACGACTCGGCGGTCGCGACGGTCTTGCCCGCCTCGATCAGCCGGCGCACCGTGCGCTCGGGCAAGCTCTCGTCGCCATCGCCGTACAGAAAGCCGCGCAGCCGATCCCGGATCTCGGCGTCGAACCGGGCGAGCTGGGCGGCCACGGCCGCGCTGTCGGGGCCGCGCACGACGAGCTTCACCAGGGTCTCGGGGAACTTCACCTGGTAGTGGATCGACGCCCCCGCGACGCCGTCGATCATCCCGCGGCAGGCCTGGGAGATCTGAGATTCACCGCAGCCGAACACGCGGTAGATCCGCCGGGCGATCCGCTCGACCGTCCCCCCGGCAGCCCCTGCCTCGCGCAGCTCGGCGAACCGCCGATCGAGCGAGTTCTCGAGGATCGACTGGATCTCGCGCGGAAACCCCGGCAGGCAGATCACCGGCACCCCCTGGATCGGGATCTCGAACCCGGGGGCCAGGCCAACCGTGTTGAGGTGGATCCGTGCCCCGGCCGGCACCCGGACCTGGCGGAGCTGGATCCCCGTGGCCGTGCGCGGGGCCGGGGCGGCCCCGGCCGGCCCGGGCGGCCCGACCGGGGCGGATCGCCGCGCAAAAAACGCCTCCAGCCGGGCCCGCGCCGGCTCGTCGATCACCGGGTCCACCCCGGCCAGCCGGGCCACCACGTCGACGGTCAGGTCGTCCTCGGTGGGCCCCAGGCCCCCCGAGCACACCACGAAGTCGGCCCGGGCCACCGCCTGCGCGAGCGCGGTGGCAATATCTGCCTCATCGTCGTTGCAGCTGGTCATCCAGCGGGTCGTGATCGACAGGTCCCACAGCCGGGCGGCCAGGTGGGACGAGTTCGTATCGATGATCTCGCCACGGCACAGCTCGTCCCCGATCGTCAAGATCTCGGCGCGCATCGCGGAGAACATAGCGCCACGTTGGACAGCGGGATACACCGCCACGCGGTTGACGCGCTGCAGACGCGCTGCCTATCATTTCGCTTCGCGGACGGAATCTACTCCGCAGGAACCGATGAAGATCCGCTACGCCGCCAAAACAGACGTGGGCATGAAGCGGACCCACAACGAGGACTACTTCTCGCTGATCGAAGACGAGCAGCTCTTCCTCGTCGCCGACGGCATGGGGGGTCATGCCTCCGGCGAGGTTGCTTCGAAGATGGCCGCCGAGACGATCGGCGAGTTCTACCAGCGCACGCGCGAGGACGAGGACGCGACCTGGCCCTACAAGATGGACCGCTCGCTGTCCTATATCGAGAACCGCCTGGTCTGCGGCATCAAGCTCGCCAACCTGCGGATCTTCGAGACCTCGAACCGCGACCTTCGCTACAAGGGCATGGGCACGACGATCGTCTCGACGCTGGTGTCCGGCGACAAGATCTACGTCGGCCACGTCGGTGACTCGCGGGTCTACCGGGTCCGTGACGGCGGGATCTCCCAGCTCACCCGCGACCACTCGCTGCTCGAGGACTACAAGGAAGCCAAGCCGGATATGACCGAGGAGGAAGAGCGCAACTTCCCCCACAAGAACGTGATCACGCGGGCCCTGGGCATGCGCGAGACCGTCCAGGTCGATATCCGCAGCCACCAGATCAAGAGCGGCGACGTCTACATCCTGTGCTCGGACGGCCTGTCCGGCATGGTGCTCGACAACCAGATCTCGCAGATCGCCTCGAACGCCAAGAGCCTCGAGCGCGCGGTCGCCGAGCTGGTCGACGCCGCGAACCGCAACGGCGGTACCGATAACGTCACGACGCTGCTCTTGCAGTGCCTGGCCGCCTAGGTCCCGCGATGAAGTATCGGATCAGCACCGGTTCGCTGACCGTCCAGGCCCGCTCGCGGGTCCACAATACGACCGCGGTGTGGAACCTGGTCACCGGCGTGGTCGAGGCCGATCCCGCCACGCTCGCCACCGCCGGTGCGACCGCGAAGTTCGAGGTCGACATGACCGCGTTCGACGCCGGTGATTTTCTGAAGAACCGCAAGCTGCGCAGCGATTTCGAGCTCGCCCGCTACCCCACGGCGACGTTCGAGCTGACCTCGGTCCGCGACGTCGCCGGCAGCGGCGGGGCGTTCACCGCGCGCGCGACGGGCGTGCTCGCGTGGCACGGCCGACAGGTCGAGCTCGTGCTCGCCGGGCGCGGTACGCTCGACGCCATGACCGTGTCCGCCAGCGCCCAAGGCGCGCTCGACATCCGCACGCTCGGGCTCGCGGCGCCCCGGTTCCTGATGTTCAAGGTCGAGGACGAGGTGACCGTGGCGGTCGAGATCCGCGGCGCGGCCGCGCCGTGATCGCGCGCGCCCTGCTGGTCGTGCTGGCGTGCGCCGCCTGCGACGCGGCCGCCCCCGAGCCGTCGGGGATCGGCAGCTGGCGGTTCCCGCACACCACCCGCGGCGACATCAAGACCGGGGTCTGCCAGCCGACCGATCTCGCCGACGGCCGCAAGGCGACGTGGTGTTTCGCCCAGACGCCAGTCCGGATCGGCGGCCGCACGGCCGACGTCGACCTCTACTTTCTCGGCGCCGAGCCGACCGCGCGGCTGATCGAGATCCAGCTCAAGGTCCGCGGCTGCCACGAGGACGAGCTCGATCAGTGGATGCGCACCGCGCTCGGCCCGCCGTTCGCCACCAAGCCGACCCGCAGCTACTGGAAGAACTCGTTCCTGTGGGCGGCGGCGCTTTTGCCGAGCGAGCCCGGCCGCTGCCTCGTGCACCTGCTGCCGGTGTCCGAGACCGCCGAGATCGCGCGCATCACGCAGCTGTGACCTGCCGGACGTCGCCGGTGGCCGCGCCGGCCCCCGCCCGGGCGAGCGTCAGCTGCCGCGCTTGGTCTGCTCGCGCGGGCACGCGCCGCCCGCCTCGCCGGCGGCCTTGGGGCACAGCCCGTAGAGTTCGTGGCGGTGGCGGAGCACGGTGAACCCACCGAGCCGCGCGGCGATCCGATCCTGCAGCCGCTCGATCTCGTCGTCCTCGAACTCCAGGATCAACCCGCACTTCGCGCAGATCAGGTGATCGTGGTGATCGCCGACGACCTCGTAGCGCGCCTGGCCATCGCCGAACTGGCGCTCGATCGCGAGCCCGCTGTCGACCAGCAGCTTGAGCGTCCGGTACACCGTGGCGTAGCCGACCTTGGGCTGGCGCTTGCGGACCTTCACCAGGAGCTCGTCGATCGACACGTGCTCACGCGTGCGGAGGAACTGCTCGACGATCGCCTCGCGCTGCGCGGTGACGTTCAGCCGGCGATCCTGGACGTACGTTCGCCAGCGCTCCTGCAGCTCGCCGGTGTTATCCGGACGAAATTCCGATCGCTCGGCCATGGCGCTGGCAGCTTCCCTGCAAGGAGCCGGGTCGTCAAGTGATCTCCGGTCAGTGACATTTCATTTGTCGTTCGCTATGGTGCACCGCGATGGTGGATGGCATCAGCCCCGCCGGTGCGACCACGTACGCCGCCTCTGCTCCTGAACCTGGGTTCGACCAGATCTTGGCACGCTTGCGCGAGGTCGTGACCCGGCTCGAGTCCGGCGAGCTCTCGCTCGAGCAGTCGCTGCTGGTCTACGAGGAAGGCGTCCAGCTCGCGCGCCGCGGCCAGCTCCTGCTGGCGACCGCCGAGAAGCGCGTCGAGATCCTCGTGAGCGCGTCGGGCAGCCTGGAAGTCGTACCGTTCGAAGAGCCGGGTCCCGGCCGGGAGTAGTATCGTGACAGCTAGCACTCGTTCCCCTGGCGGCGACGCCACGCTGGCGCCCGCCAGCGCGCCGCCTGCCCTGCTCGGCTTCCTCGAGGAGATCCGCGTCCTGGTCGACGGCGATCTCGCCCGCCGGCTCGCGCCGCCCGCCGATGATCCGGGGCGGCTGGTCGAGGCGATGCACTACGCGGCGACCGGCCCCGGCAAGCGGCTGCGGCCCGCCGTGCTGATCGCCGCGGCCGAGGCCTGCGGCGGCCGCCGCGGCGACGCGCTCCCCGCGGCCTCGGCGGTCGAGATGCTGCACGCCTATACCCTCGTCCACGACGACCTGCCGGCGATGGACGATGACGACGTGCGGCGCGGCCGGCCGACCGTGCACATCGCGTTCGACGAGGCGATCGCGATCCTCGCCGGCGATGGCCTGCTGACCCAGGCGTTCGGCACGCTCGCCGAGCTCGGACCGCGCGCCGGCGCCGCGGTCGCCGTGCTCGCCCGGCGGTCCGGATCCCGCGAGCTGCTCGCCGGCCAGGCGATCGACCTGACGGCCGCCCCCGGCGCGCTGCGCGAGATCGCCGCGGTCGAGCGGCTGCACGCGGCCAAGACCGGCGCGCTGTTCGCCGCCGCCGCCGAGCTGGGCGCGATCACCGCCGGCGCCTCGCCGGAGGTGTGCGAGAGCCTGGGCCGCTACGGCATGGCGATCGGCGTCGCGTTCCAGCACGCCGACGACCGCGACGACGCCGAGCTGGTCGAGCTCGCCGCGGTCGCCGCGGCCCGGATGCGCGCGCTGTGCGGCGAGGCCCGCGCGGTCGCCGAGAGCTTCGGCCCGCGCGGCGCCACGCTCGACGCGATCGCCGCCTGGATCGCCGCGCGCGCCTGACCGATCTCACGCACGCCCGCCGTGCGCCGCCCTGAAATTTGTTCTCGGAGATCGGCGTTGCTACGGTCGTCCCATGCGCCGCCTCGCAGGTGTTCTGGTCTCGCTCGTCTGGGTCGCCCCGACCGCCTTCGCCTGCTCGGGCGACAACGCGCTCAAGCAGCCGACGATGGCCGCGCGCCCGCCGGCCCAGGCGGCGGCCGCGCCCGCGGTGGCCCCGGCGGCGCCGGGCGCGCCGACCGCGCTCACCGAGGCGATGGTGGCGCCGTACTGGACCTCGCCCGACGAGATCGCCGGGGCCCAGCAGTTCGCGCTCGAGCGCTGGCAGCCGGCGATGGCGGCGTTCGAGGCCGCGCTCGCCCGGACCACCGACGGCGATCGCAAGGCGCACCTGGCGCTGATGATCGGCCTGTGCGCGGCCCAGACCGCGGCGTGGGACAAGGCGCTGGCCAACCTCACGTTCGCCCACGATCACCTGCCGCGGCTCGCCGACTACACCGGGTTTCACGCGGCCAGCGCGGCGTACTTCGCGCACCAACCGGGGCTCGCGCAGCGGCTGGCGGCGAGCGTGGCGGCCGATTCGATCGTCGGCGCCGAGGCCGAGATGCTGATCGGCGACGTGCTGCGCGACGCCAGCGACTGGGCCGCGGTCGCGCGGCACTACGATGACTACGTCAAGCGCCGGCCGCACGGACCGCGGCGCTCCGAGGCGCGGTTCCACGTCGCCGAGGCGATGGAGCACACCGGCGCCCCGCCCGCCGACACCGCGGCGCTGTATCGCAAGATCGCGATCGAGGATCCGCTGTCGCCGTGGGCCACCCGCGCCCACGACCGCGCGGTCGCGATCGCGCAGGCCAGCGGGCTCGACGTCGCCAAGCTCGAGGCCGCGACCGCGGCCGAGCACATCACGCGCGGCATGGTGCTGTTCGATGCGATGCGCAACCCCGAGTCGGAGGCCGCGTTCGACGACGCGCTCCGCGACCCGAAGATCGCGCCGGCCGACCGCTGCGTCGCCGCGTACCACCGGGCGCAGAGCCGGTTCAAGGCGCGCGATCGCAAGGCCGCGGCGGCGATGTTCGACGACGCGGCCGCCGCGTGCAAGGCCGCGCGCAACGCCGATCTCGAGATCAAGAGCGAGTTCAACGCCGGCCGCTCGTACGCGTTCTTCGGCGACCACGACACCGCGATCAAGCGCTACCGCGCGATCGCCGGCATCGATCCCAAGCACAGCTACAACGACGACGCCGTGCTGCGCGAGGCCGAGGAGTGGACCTCGCTCGGCGACGCCGCGCAGGTCCGGGCCACGCTGGCGTCGATCCCGGACAAGTTCCCCGACGGCGATACCGTCGCCGAGGCGATGTGGCGGCTCGGCTGGCAGGCCTGGCGAGACCACCGCTACGACGACGCGATCGCCGCGTGGCAGCGGCAGATCCAGCTGGTGCCGCGCGACGACAGCTACTTCGGGGAGGGCGAGCCGCAGTACTGGCTCGGCCGCGCCTACGCCGCCAAGCACCAGCGCGCCGAGGCGATCGCGTCGTGGCAGGCCGCGGTCCGGATCGCGCCCGCGGCGTACTACGCGCTGCAGGCGCTGAACCGGCTGCGCGAGACCGACGCCAAGGCCTACGCGGCCACGCTCGCCGAGATCTCGACCGACCCCAAGGGCTTCGACCCCCGGGCGCCGGCGTTCGCGTTCGCGCCCCGGCCGGAGTGGAGCACCCCGGGGTTCCAGCGCGCGCTCGAGCTGCTCGGGCTCGGGCTCGGCGCGCCGGCGGAGCGCGAGCTGAAGAAGCTCGGGCTGGCCGCGCCCGGCGACCGCAAGCGCGTCGACGATCCCGACAAGATCGACAAGCTGTGGGCGATGGTGTTCCTCTACGACCGCGCCGGCCGCTACGCGACGTCGATCTTTCCGACCCGCTGGCACATCCTCGACTACCGCGCGCAGTGGCCGATCGGCGCCAACCGCGCGCGCTGGCAGATCGCCTACCCCAAGGCGTACTGGGAGCTCTTGACCCGCCACGCCGCGGCCAACAAGGTGCCGATCGCGATGCAGATCGCGATCGTCCGCGAGGAGAGCGGGTTCGATCCGCTCGACGAGAGCTACGCCAACGCGATCGGCCTCACCCAGATGATCCCGCCGACCGCCAAGGACTTCGCCAGGGGCACCGGCATCGATCCGACGCGCGAGAACCTGCGCGACCCCGAGAAGAACGTCACGATCGGCAGCCGGTTCCTGGGCTCGCTCTACAAGACGTGGGATGGCTTCACGCTGCTGGTCCCGACATCGTACAACGCCGGGCCGGCCGGCGTGCGCAAGATGCTGCGCGCCCGCGGCAGCTGGGATCCCGACGAGTTCGTCGAGGGCATCGTCGACGACCAGGCGCGCAACTACACCAAGCGCGTGCTCGGCACGTTCTTCACCTACAGCTGGCTGTACGAGCACCAGGTGCCGGTGATGCCCAACGCGTTCCCCCCGGCGCTCTTGCCCAGGCCGTAGCGCCGGCTATTTCGGCGGCATCCGGATCCCGCCATCGAGCCGGATCGTCTCGCCGTTGAGATACCCCGTCTCGATGATCGCGGCGACCAGCGCGCCGTACTCCGCCGGGTCGCCGAGCCGCTTGGGAAACACCACGCCGGCCGCGAGCGCGGCGCGCCGATCCTCTGGCAGCGCGGCCAGCATCGGCGTATCGAAGATGCCCGGGGCGATCGTCACGACGCGGATCCCGGCCGGGGCGAGATCGCGGGCCGCCGGCAGGGTCATCCCGGCGACCCCGGCCTTGGACGCCGCATAGGCGATCTGGCCGATCTGACCATCGAACGCGGCGACCGAGGCCGTATTGATGATCACGCCGCGCTCGCCGTGCTCGAGCGCGTCCTGCGTCGCGATCGCGGCCGCGGCGAGCCGCATCACGTTGAACGTGCCGATCAGGTTGACGCCGATCACGGTCCTGAACCTCTCCAGATCGTGCGGCTCGCCGGTGCGATCGATCGTGCGCGCGGTCCAGCCGACGCCGGCGCACGACACCACGACGCGCAGCGGGCCGAGCCGCTGCGCCGCCGCGATCGCCTCGCCGATCTGCGCCGGATCGGTGACGTCGGCCTGGACGTACGTGGCGCCGAGCTCGTCGGCCAGCGCCGCGCCCCGCGCCTCGTCGCGATCGACGATCACCGCCTGGGCGCCACCGGCGAGCAGCCGCCGCACCGTCGCCGCACCGAGGCCCGAGGCGCCCCCCGTCACGAGCGCAACCGTTCCATGAAGCTTCATGGCGCGGACGATACCAACGCGGGCAGGTTCACCGCGCGCCGCGCGTCCTGGCGGTGACAGCTCCCGCGGCGCTTCAGACGTTGTCGCAGATCGTGCCGAGAAACGCGTAGATCCCGAGGTCCTTGAAGATCACCGCCGAGTTGACGTCGGGATCGAGCGTGACGAGCTCGCTGCGCTTCTCGCCGCGGACCCAGATCATCGTTTCCTTGCTGTCCTCGCTGTGGCGGACCAGGCGCAGATCGCCGCTCTTGGTCGAGAACACCTCGCCCGCGCTATCGCTCGCCACGTCGGTCAGCGGCATCAGCTTCATCGCGCCCTTCTTGCCGACGAACACGCGGTAGCCCTTGCCGCCGTAGAGCTTGGCGATCCGATCGACGTAGTAGTAGACGCCGCTGTCGTCGCGCGCGAGCAGGTGCGGGACGCGCACGATCGCCGTGCTGAGGAACGCGGCCTTGTCGAGGATCGCCCGGGCGCGATCGCCGGTGAGCTCGGTGAGCACCGCGTCGTCCTTGCCGTCGCAGCTCTTGGTGTACGTCTTGTCTTCCTTGTACGCGAACGAGCCGTAGCGGACCTCGGAGAGCCGCGGCGCCCACGTGCTGAGGTCGAACGCCTCGCCGCTGCTGCCGCTGCCCACGAT
>Ga0302323_100002643_pt1:0-5000 | contig 14586 bp, 7 predicted proteins | sample Fen_T0_3_FD_201950 | JGI IMG/M metagenome (GOLD analysis project Ga0302323, IMG submission 201950) | Peat permafrost microbial communities from Stordalen Mire near Abisko, Sweden - Fen_T0_3 | ecosystem: Environmental > Terrestrial > Soil > Wetlands > Permafrost | place: Sweden: Abisko... | reverse complement strand
GGATAGCAATCCCCTCGACTTTTACGGGGAGAGCAGTTAACCACTTCTCACTGCCCTACCCCCCCCACCCTCGATCCCCCAGAAATCAACCATTGATAAATGGTTCCTTGTATGAAGGAGAACGTAGTAAGCTATTCAGATAATTGAGGGAATTACATCGAATCTGAATATTTGAACAATTAATAACGAAATGATACCCAGAATTAATCCGAATAGATAGAGGGAAATTCGCCCTACTTGTCCGTATTTGATTCCTTCCCCTCCGAAAAAGCTTGAAATGCCTATCCCATTAACAATACCGTCTATTACCCATTGATCAAAGAGCGAAATAGATTTTGCTGAGAGACGTGTACCTCTAATAAAAACAAAATTGTATAGCTTATCAATATAAGCTCGATTATACGACCAATTATAAATAGTATTTAATAGAAAACCCAAAATTCCGTCTGATTTAGGATCTATATTTTCACGTAAGTCTCGTGAGTAGAAAGATGCAGGTCCATATATTATGAATGATATAACTATTCCCACAGATGCTATGATGGTAGAAGGAATAGCTTCACGAATAAAATCGAACCAATAATTAGAATTCATTACTATGGTTAATGAATCATAAGATAAATCAAGTGATGAATCAAAATTGATTAATTTTGGAAAAATGATAGATCCAAAAAAACCAATAAATATAGTTGGTATTGTGAGTATAATAAGTGGACATATCAATATCCAGTCCGACTCTTTTGGTTGTATAAAATGCTTACTATCAGATCCATATGATGGATTCAATGAATTTTGTACATTATTATTTTTAATCAAATTTAATTTAAATGAAATTAACAGTTTATGGGAAGGGTGGTATTGGTAAATCAACAAGTAGTTGTAATATTTCAATAGCTTTTGCAAAACGGGGCAAAAAAGTCTTACAAATTGGATGTGATCCCAAACATGATAGTACATTTACTTTGACCGGTTTTTTGATACCTACAATAATAGATACCCTCGAAATAAAAAATTATCATTATGAGGATGTATGGCCAGAAGATATTATCCATAAAGGTTTTGGAGAAGTTGATTGTGTAGAAGCTGGAGGACCACCTGCTGGAACAGGATGCGGAGGGTATGTTGTAGGTGAAACTGTTAAATTATTAAAAGAATTAAATGCTTTTGATGAATATGACATAATTTTATTTGATGTCTTGGGTGATGTAGTATGCGGTGGTTTTGCTGCTCCCTTAAATTATACTGATTATTGTATCATAATAACAGATAATGGTTTTGATGCATTATTTGCAGCAAACCGCATTGTAGCTTCAGTTCGAGAAAAATCTAATACACATCCATTACGATTAGCAGGATTAGTGGGAAATCGAACATCTGATCGAGATCTTATTGATAAATATATAGAAGTATGTCCAATGCCTGTTTTGGAAGTATTACCTCTTATTGAATATATTCGAGTATCTCGAATAAAAGGTAAGACCTTGTTTGAAATGGCTGAATCTCAAGGAGAACTTATTAATATTTGTGATTATTATTTAAATATAGCAGATCAGTTATTATGTCAGCCAGAAGGAGTCATACCAAAAGAAATACCAGATCGAGAGTTGTTTGGTTTATTATCAAATTGTTATTTAAATCCTAAGGCTCAAGTAAATAATAAAAACATTGGACAAATAGATGAAGAAGTAGATATTGAGTTTATGTTACTTTAAAAAAATATTAAAGAAGTCGTATATAGAATATACAAAATACAGGAGAAAAGATAGATCTCATGAAAACAATTGAAAGAGTTGAAAGCCTCATTTTTGAATGTGAAACTGGTAATTATCATACTTTTTGTCCTATTAGTTGTGTAGTGTGGTTATATCAAAAAATTGAGGATAGCTTTTTTTTAGTAATAGGTACCAAAACTTGTGGATATTTTTTACAAAACGCTCTTGGCGTAATGATTTTTGCAGAACCGCGTTATGCGATGGCCGAATTGCAAGAAAATGACATATCAGCTCAATCAAATGATTATGAAGAGTTAAGAAAGTTGTCTATGGATATAAAAAAAGATAGAAATCCCAGTGTTATTATATGGATTGGTACATGTACTACAGAAATAATAAAAATGGATTTAGAAGGAATTGCCCCTAAAATAGAAATAGAATTTGGAATACCTATTGTAGTAGCACGAGCAAATGGATTAGATTATGCTTTTACTCAAGGAGAAGATACTGTTCTAGCTGCTATGACACAACGTTGTCCAGAGAAAGAATCTTTAAACTCTAATAGTGATTTTGATTCTAATTTTCAATCTGAGCAGCCTTCCTTAGTTTTATTTGGATCCGTTCCCTCAACAGTGTCTTCTCAACTGAATTTGGAATTAAAACAACAATCCATTCGAGTATCGGGGTGGCTTCCTGCTCAGAAATACACGGAACTACCATACTTAAAAAAAGGTTTTTATGTGTGTGGTGTTAATCCGTTTTTGAGTCGCACGGCTACAGCCTTGATGCGACGTAGAAAATGTAAATTAATTGGTGCACCTTTTCCTATCGGACCTGACGGAACACGTGCTTGGATCGAAAAAATTTGTCTCACTTTCAACAAAAAACCCCAAGGTTTGGAAGAAAAAGAAAATAAAGTTTGGAAGGATTTAAAAAACCATCTTCATTTATTACAAGGCAAGTCGATTTTTTTTATGGGAGATAATTTATTAGAAATATCCCTAGCAAGATTTCTAATACGATGTGGTCTTATTGTTTATGAAATAGGTATTCCGTATATCGATAAGAGGTATCAAACCGCTGAATTATCATTATTGCGTCATACATGTAAAAAAATGTGTGTACCGATACCACGAATTGTAGAAAAACCAGATAATTATAATCAAATACAACGTATACGTGAATTAAAACCTGATTTAGTTATTACTGGTATGGCTCATGCTAATCCCTTAAAAGCTAGAGGAATTAATACAAAATGGTCAGTTGAATTTATTTTTATTCCAATTCATGGATTTCTAAATGTTAAAGATTTGCTCGCCTTAGTTACTCGTTGTTTACGTCTAAATCCTAGTTTAGAGGTTCTAGGTTGAGATATACTTTATTAAAAGAAACAATTAATTGATTGGTAGCAATATGAAAATTGGGTATATTATACCAAGGGTTCAACACCCAACTAAAAAAAAATAACTTTCTTGTTTGAAAGTCTTGTTTGAAAGATATTAATAAATTAATTAAAAATATGTTAAGTAGTAACAAATAATTTTAATACAAACTGAAAAAAAAAAAAAAATACTGGAAATTTCTTGCTTTTTGTACGATAGTTGTGTTATAATCAGCCATAGTGATTGATAATTCATTTAAAAGTCACTTATTAGATAAAAGGGTTCTATTATTTGTAATTTACTTAAAGAAGGAAAAGGGAATGGAAAGCCTATTTTTAGTTATTTCTATGTATTATGGAATGATACAGACGTCTATAAAAGTTGTAGGTCCTTTTATGTTATTCGGGTTTTATTATGGTTTTATTACTACATTGCCCATGGGTCCTTCTCATATTTTGGCAATAAGGTCGCAATTAATAGAAGGTACTAAAGCGGCCAGGGCAGCTGTTAGTGGATTAATGTTGGGACAAGTATTGATGTATCTCTCAATATATTTCACCCCGCTCTACATAATGTTAATACGACCTCATTTATTTACATTATTAATTCTACCATATTTGTTTTTCTATTGGAATCGAACCAAAGAACTTGTGCAATATAAAGATTCACATTTAACTGATTCAATAAGTAATGTTAGATTACGCACTATTTTTCTGGATAGTCTTATCTTTCAATTATTAAATCCAGGTCTTTTACCAAGTCCTGTATTAACACGATTATCACATGTTTTGATGTTTCGTTATAGTAGTAATGTTTTTTTTGTAATTAGTAGTATTTTTGGTTGGTTGGGCGGTCAGATATTATTTTTTAACTTAGCAAAAAAACTTTTTGTTCGAATAGAATACGATTCACCTATATTTTATGTGTTTCTTAAACGTATAATACACAAATCTTTTAGTACTATAAGTATATTTTGCGTCCTTCTTCATATGGGAAGAGCGCCTGTTCCGCTTATTACTAAAAAATATTCTGATCATGCTACAATTCTCGATAAGACGGTAATGGAAGTCGAATTTGAGCTTTTATGGTTTCATAGACCATGGCCCACCTCGTTTTTCGATCAAGACAGATGGACTCAACCCAAGCGATATATACAAAATTCAAGTATAAGTCGCCGATCTCCTGTCAAACAACAACTATCCGACTACTTTTTTGATAAATGTATAATAGACGGAAAAGAACGACTATCTTTTGCAACTCTACCTAATTTATATATTGTAAAAGGACAATTAACAAATTGGGGTAACCGTTTGTTAGATATACCACCCGAAGATTTTTCTTATGAAAAATGGATTAATAATAAACGAGAAAAAAATGAAAAATTAATTCATGAATTTGAAGATCGAATCAAATTGATGGAAAAGGGATTTAGCTTCCAAAAAGCAATGGAAAAACGAACCGGAATTATGCAAATATGTAAAAAAGATAAGGTTAAGAAAAGAGTTCTTCCAAAAATGGTGGATCCTTTATTTAATCCCCGCTTACGCACATCAAATTCAGTTTTGCAATCCTACTTGCTGTTTCCAGAATTTAAGAAAAAACTAACAAAGGAGGAATTGCTTGAGAAAGAAACTTTCACTGGTTGGAAAGAAGTGGTAGCAAAAATTGAAAGAATGAAACGAGAAGAAAATAAGTTAGAAGAATGGATTCTAGAGAATTATACAGATCCAAAACGTGCTGAATTTCCGTTAGTTTTGGATTTGTTATCTTGGAATGCAAAAAGAATTTTTTCATTTATTCTAGATAATACAAAAGTTCCAGAAACTCGTAATTTGTATTACGAAATTCGTGATTATAAAGAACATTTTGGTACTAAAAATGTACCATGGAAATATGTGGTGAGATT
>Ga0302323_100002642_pt1 | contig 14593 bp, 12 predicted proteins | sample Fen_T0_3_FD_201950 | JGI IMG/M metagenome (GOLD analysis project Ga0302323, IMG submission 201950) | Peat permafrost microbial communities from Stordalen Mire near Abisko, Sweden - Fen_T0_3 | ecosystem: Environmental > Terrestrial > Soil > Wetlands > Permafrost | place: Sweden: Abisko... | reverse complement strand
GGCCTGATTGTGTTTCCCATGATTGTTCTCCGTGTCTGTCTTGTCGTGGGAAAGCAAAGCGAACAGATAGCAAGCACCAGGTTCGAACCCGTCCGCCCGGCTCAATCCCACCTTGTGGTCTTCGCTGGTTGGATAGCGTCTGGGCCATGCGGTTTCACGACGTGCGGTTTCAGCGCGAGAAAGCCAAGCCCGGCGGCCTTGCCATGACCTGGGACGGACCTTGTCGATGTGAATTCCGTTCTGGGTCAATTTTATGGCATACTCCGTCACCATGCGAATCATCAGGCGCTACTCGAACCGTAAGCTGTACGACACGCAGGAAAGCCACTATGTGACTCTCACGCAGGTGGCCGAGTTGGTCCGCAATGGCGAAGAGATCCGGGTCATAGCGAAGGACACCAACAATGACCTGACCGCGGCGACGTTGGCCTTGATTATCTTCGAAGAAGAGAAGCGCGGGCCGCGCCTACCGGTAAACGGGCTGCGGCGGATTATTCAGACCGGCGTGATCTAGGGGCGGAGAATCGGACCCGGTGACTCAGGCCGGGGCCGGGGGCCGGTATCACTTCGACCGGCGGATTCTTGTTTTTCCGCGGAGAGTGCGGGAGGCGTGTCTTGTTTGTCCGGGACGCTCGGGGGGCACCAGGCAATTCTGGCCGTGGCCAATCAGATCGGTCCTTCGCATTCGCACCAGGGCTTGCCGGAGCGTGGGCCATTGTTCAGGGTCGTGGTAGCGCAGGAAGGCCTTGTGCAACCGGCGCTTGGTTTCGCCCTTGACCACCGTGACTTTTTCGCCCGATTCGCGGTTGAGGCGCGCCAACGGGTTGCGTTCGCTGTGGTACATGGCAGTCGCCAAGGCCATCGGGGTGGGCAGGAAGGCTTGCACCTGATCGGGGCGGAAGCCATTGCGCTTGCACCATAGCGCCAACGCCAGCATGTCCTCGTCCGTCGTGCCCGGATGCGCGGCCATGAAGTAGGGAATCAGGTACTGCTCCTTGCCGGCCTCGCGCGAGAACTGCTCGAACAACTGGCGGAATTTCTCGAAGCTGCCGATGCCCGGCTTCTGCATCTTGTCGAGCGGCCCGGCTTGGGTGTGCTCGGGCGCGATCTTCAGGTAGCCGCCCACGTGGTGTTTGACCAGCTCTTCGATGTAGGCCGGTGATTTGACGGCCAAGTCATAGCGGATGCCGGAGCCGATGGTGATCTTCTTGATGCCCTTGACCTGGCGGGCGTGGCGGTAAAGCTGCACCAGGGCGCTGTGGTCGGTGTCGAGGTTGGTGCAGATGGCCGGGTAGACGCAGGAAAGTCGGCGGCAAGCCGCTTCCACCTCGGGCTTGCTGCACGCCAGCCGGTACATGTTGGCCGTGGGACCGCCCAGGTCGGAGACCACGCCGGTGAAGCCCGGGGTCTTGTCGCGCACGGCTTCGAGCTCGCGCAGGATGGAAGCCTCGGAGCGATTTTGAATGATGCGCCCCTCGTGCTCGGTCAGTGAACAGAAGGTGCATCCGCCAAAACATCCCCGCAGGATGCTGATGGATGCCTTGATCATCTCGTACGCCGGGATGGCCTGGCTGCCATAGCTGGGGTGGGGCCGACGCGAGTAGGGCAAGTCGTAGACGCCATCCATGTCGGGGGTCGCTAGGGGCAACGCTGGCGGATTGAGCCAGACGTCGCGATCGTTGTGCCGCTGCACCAGGGCGCGGGCATTGCCGGGATTGGATTCGATGTGCAGCAGGCGCGAGGCGTGGGCGTAAAGCAGGGGCGACCGGGTGACTGCGTCGAAGGAGGGCAGCCGTATCACGGTGGTCGCCTGCGCGCATCCCGCCTGATGCACCGAGGTTTCGGGCTTGCGCGCATCCAATTCGACGAAGCCGTCGGGCAAGGTGCCGGCGGGGCGCGTGTAGGCCGTTCCCCGGATGTCTGTCAACGCCTCAGGCTTTTCCCGGTTGGCCAGGCGATGGGCAATCTCGATCACGGGCCGCTCGCCGTTGCCGAAGACAAGCAGGTCGGCCTTGGCGTCGAGGAGAATCGATCGCCGGATCTTCTCGGACCAGTAGTCGTAGTGGCCGACGCGTCGGAGGCTGGCTTCGATACCGCCCAGGATGATGGGGACCTCGGGGAAGGCTTCGCGGCAGCGTTGGGCGTAGACGATGGCCGCGCGATCCGGGCGCAGGCCTGCCTTGCCCGCTGGCGAGTAGGCGTCGTCGCTGCGGATGCGGCGCTCGGAGGTGTAGTGGTTGACCATCGAGTCCATGTTCCCCGCGGTCACGCCGAACATGATGGCCGGCCGTCCCAACACCTTGAAGTCGGCCGTGGAATGCCAAGCTGGTTGCGCGATGATGCCCACGCGAAATCCTTGCTCTTCGAGCACGCGGCCAATCAAGGCAGCGCCAAAGCTGGGATGGTCCACGTAGGCGTCGCCGGAAACCAGGATGACGTCACACTGGTCCCAGCCCAGGCTGTCCATTTCCGCGCGCGACATGGGAAGCACCGGCGCGACCCCCAGGCGTTTGGCCCAGTGCTTGCGCTTGGAAAAGAGGGGCGGGCGCAATCGTGCGGGCGACACGGTTTGGTGCAAGTGGGATGGGGGCGATGTCACGGCGGGTGGCTGAGCGTAGCAAGGGATCGCGTAGAATGCGTGGATGACGACAGAAAACTATTGGCTGGTAAAAAGCGAGCCGTCCGCCTACTCGTGGCAACAGCTGGTGAAGGACAAACGAACGGGCTGGGAGGGCGTGCGCAATTTCGCTGCACGCAACAACCTGCGCGCGATGAAAGTGGGCGACCGGGTGCTCTTCTATCACTCGAACGAGGGCAAAGAGATCGTGGGGATTGCCAAGGTGGTCAAGGCCGCCTACCCCGATCCCAGCGCGACGGAGGGCGATTGGTCGGCGGTGGACCTGGCGCCGCTCGAGCCTCTGCCCAATCCGGTCGGGCTCGCCCAGCTCAAGGACGACAAGCGCTTCGCCAGCATGGCCCTCCTGGCGCGCCCGCGCCTCAGCGTCAGCCCGGTCAGCGCGGCAGAGTTTTCAGCCATCGTAAAGCTGGCGGGAACGAAAGCACGGGCCGCACGGGACTGAGACAGGCTACTGCATCTTCAGATTGGTTCTTTGAGCGATGGTCTTGGCGACGGCCAAGAAATCGTCATAGGCGTCTTTGACGGCGTAGGTGTGCGCCCCTAGAGCGCCGTCGGCTGGCTTCAAGAAGAACATGGGTTTGCGGGCTTCCTGCGCCAAGGGCATCAGACTTCGGTAGTCCTTGAGCTTGGCGATGCAGTTCTTGTCGTTGTCAATGGTGGTCTTGCGGTTCGCGGCCTTCGCGAGGACCGATTCCGCGTAGACGCCGGGTATGCGAGCGATCCACTTGTCAAATGCCTGCACCGGACGGTCGAGCCGAATCGAATGTCGCAACACCACGTACCCAATGGGTACGATGCCTCCAGTGGGGAGCGCGAGCTCTTTGACCGGGTTTCGCTCGGTGCGCTCCTTCCATTCCCTGCGCCAGGCGGTCAGGGCTGGACCAAGGTTCTTCATGCCTTGAAGGGAAAACAAATCAGGGCCGAGCGGAACCACCACGAAGTCGGACGCAATCAGGCCGGCTCGATTGATCGCACCCAGGTTGGGCCCGAGATCGACTAGAATGACATCGGCTTGGCGCGCATCGGCCCCTGCTTGCAATGTCCGCCAGAAGGCGGAAGTGACCCGAAAGGCCCGCTCGTCCCTGTCCATGCATTTGGGCCAGACTTCCGAAAGCTGATCCTCGAAAGTCGAAAGGGCCATGTCGCCGAGAATCAACCCGAGGCGCTCGGCGATATCTTCGAGATGCGGCGGAGCAATGTCGCCGATTCCCCGCTTGAGCGGCTGGACACAACCGAAGATTGTCGGGCGTTGGTCATCGCTCGACAAGACCTCCTCCATTCGCTCGGCGCTCACCAATGCCGTGGTCAGGTTCGCCTGTGGGTCGAGATCGGCAGCTACAACGCGTAGGCCGCGATCGGCGAACATCCACGCCAAGTGATAGACCATCGTGGTCTTTCCGACTCCGCCCTTGTTGTTGAAGAAGGCGATGACGGGAACGCTCATGGTCGCCTCCTGAGGATCACACCAACGTGTGAATCGTTGATCTCGAACTCCGGATTGGGGTTGCCGTTCCTGGCCATCTCGCTGCGGGCGGTTGCTATGCCCATGCCAAACCGCTGCACGAATCCGAGATCCTTCATCGCGCCTGCAAGGTGCGGATTGCGGTAGTCGCAGATACCGGGTTTACCGAAGTTCTCGCGCGTCACCTGACCAAAGGGGCCGCCCGGGTTTTGGATCTCCACGCGGTCGCTGAACCAATAGATACGAACGGGCGCGTAGGTGTTTTCGTAGGTTCGGTGCAAGACCGCGTTGCGGGCGACCTGTTGCAGCGCCGCCAAGGGGTAGTCGGGCGTGCGTGTCTCGACTGTCCCCGTCGTAAACTCGACGGAAGTTCGAATGTTGATGCGCAGCAGATCGTCAAGTTCTGTCAGAAGGTCGGACAGCGCCCCACGCAGCTCCTTCGCAGAAAGAATCGGATCGCCGAGTGCCGTTCCATCAATTCGGACGAACTGGATATAGGCGCAGGGGATCCAGTCGCTCGGGCTCTTTCCTGCGACGAGTAGTCCTAGCATGGTTGGACACGCCGGGGCGCACGGGTGGGCGAAACGGCAGGCGATGAGCTGCTGCTCCAATCCCCGATTGTTCTGGGCCAGGACATCGCGGTCGATAGCGGCCGGCAAATAGACCCGCCGGAACAGCAACTCGTCTATCGCATTCATGGGCGCCGACACCATGGGACGAATGTCGGCCGGCAGGTCGCGAAATCGCCGCCTCTCGTTGAGCGCGCGCTCTTCCTGGGCGCTAGCAATGGCCCGTCGAGGTCCTACACGAATCCAGATGACACCCTTGTGACGAACGGGGGGCGCATCGGACGGTTGTACCTCGACCACGGCCACGTCCTGTCCCTTGAGCCTCCGCTTGGACACTGTCATCGAGGGAAACGGCACGATATTGCCGTCGGACCGCATGTTGGCGAGCGTCAAGAGGAGCGAGTCCGAGACCTCGATGCCGCTGGGCGAACCATCGTCTTTGACTCCGACGAACAGGATGCCAGGCTGCCCGTGGTTTGGCATGTCGTTGGCGAAGGCACACACGGCCTGTCTCAGCTTGTCGCCATCGGAGGCGGACTCCTTGCGCTCTGCGCGGTCGGATTCCACGTCATCCAGCAGGGCTTCGAGTTCCTGGTCGATCATAGGCTTGACCGGAGAGCATACAGAAGCGCACGAGCCCACGCCAACAACCAGATCCCCGAGTAGATCGCTGTGATCATGCGAAGATCTCGGAGATAGTAGATCAGGTTCACGAGCGGGTTCTGGTAGTCTGCCACGTATGAGCTCCGAGGAAGATGGCAAGCCGACTGCAGCCAGTCAGGAAATACCAGATGTTCTCCCGCTTCTTCCGGTGCGGGATCTGGTTGTCTTTCCCTATATGATTGCGCCGTTGCGGGTGTCGCGGCCCATCTCGCTGGATGCCGTGAACCAGGCGTTGTCCACCGAGCAGCGCATGTGCTTCATCGTGGCCCAGCGCGATTCCGCGGAAGAAGATCCCAAGCCCAGTTCGCTTTACCGGACCGGCACTGTCGGCATCATCATGCGCATGCGCAAGTTGTCCGACGGGGGCATCAAGATCTTGGTGCAGGGCCTGTGTCGGGCGCGCATCCAGCGCTTTCTTACCGACGTCCCCAACTACAAAGTCCGCCTGGACATTCTGGAGGAGGGACCTTCGTCGCAGTCGCGCGAAGTCGAGGCCTTGGTCAGGACGGTGAAGCAAAATGTCGAGCGCGTGGCCGAGCTTGGGCGCACGGTGCAGCCGGAGCTGGCCTTGGTGCTGCAGAACGTGGACGAGCCCGGGCGCATGTCGGACCTGGTGGCGTCGAACCTGACGCTGAAGTTGGCCGAAGCGCAGGCCATCCTGGAGACCGAGGATCCGGTGGCGCGTTTGACCAGGGTCAACCAGTCGCTGGAAAACGAGATCGGAATTCTAGAGGTACAAAACCGCATCCAAAGCCGCGCCAAGGAGGAGATGTCCAAGACCCAGCGCGACTACTACTTGCGCGAGCAGCTGCGCCAGATCCGGCACGAGCTGGGCGATGACAATTCCTTCCGCGATGAGATCGAAGATCTGCGCAACAAGATCGAAGCGGCCGGGCTGCCCAGTGAGGCGCGCTCGGAGGCCGACAAGCAGTTGCGTCGGCTGGAACAGATGAGCTCGGAAAGCGCCGAGGCGGCGGTCGTGCGCAGCTATCTGGATCTGGTGGTCGAGCTGCCCTGGAAAGACTCGGCAGAAGCGCCCGTCGACCTGGCGTCGGCGCGCAAGGTCCTGGACGAGGACCACTACGACCTTGAGCACATCAAGGAGCGCATTCTCGACTACCTGGCTGTGTACAAGCTGCGCAAGGACGGTCGGGGACCCATCCTTTGCTTTCTGGGGCCTCCCGGCGTGGGCAAGACCTCGCTTGGGCGCTCGATTGCCCGAGCGCTGGGGCGCAAGTTCGTGCGCATTTCTCTGGGCGGGGTACGCGACGAGGCCGAGATTCGCGGACACCGTCGTACCTACGTGGGCGCGCTGCCCGGCCGCATCTTGCAGGGACTGAAGACAGCGGGCAGCAAGAATCCCGTGTTCGTCCTCGACGAAGTGGACAAGCTGGGCTCGGACTACCGTGGCGATCCGTCGGCGGCGTTGCTGGAGGTTTTGGATCCCGAGCAGAACCATGCTTTCCGCGATCACTACTTGGGCGTGCCCTATGACCTGTCCAAGGTGTTGTTCATCGCGACGGCCAACCTGGCGGACACCATCCCTGCGCCGCTGCACGACCGCATGGAGACGTTGCGCCTGTCGGGTTACAGCGAAGAGGAGAAGTTGGCCATCGCCGAGCGCTACTTGCTGCCCAAGCAGATCCGCGAGGCGGGGCTGACCGACAGGGATTTGGTCGTCGGGCGTCCGGTCCTGCGCAAGGTGATCTCCGAGTACACCCACGAGGCCGGGCTGCGCGAGCTGGAACGGCAGATTGCCCAGGTCGCGCGCAAGGTGGCCCGGCGAATCGTCGAGAAGGGGACGACGTCGGCCGCGCGAAGCAAGGGCAAGCGCAGCGCTACGCTGACCTTGGAGGATTTGGGCAAGTTTCTCGGTCCAGCGAAATACATTCCCGACGAACGACAGCGCACCGACGAAGTGGGCGTTGCCAATGGCTTGGCCTGGACCCAGGCCGGTGGCGAGGTTTTGCACGTCGAGGCCCAGATCATGGCGGGCAAGGGCACGCTGGTCCTTACGGGGCAGCTTGGCGACGTCATGAAGGAGTCGGCCCAGGCCGCGCTCTCCTACGCCCGTGTGCAAGCCAGCAACCTGGGGATCGAGGGCGATTTCTTCGCCGACCGCCAGATCCACATTCACGTGCCCGCCGGGGCGGTGCCCAAGGATGGTCCCTCGGCTGGGGTTACCATGGCGTGCGTCTTGGTCTCGCTTGCTACGGGGATCCCCATCCGCAAGGACGTGGCCATGACGGGCGAGCTGACCTTGCGCGGTCGGGTTCTGCCCGTGGGCGGCCTGAAGGAAAAGCTGCTGGCTGCCATGCGCGCAGGCATGCACACCGCCATCGTTCCGGCAGGAAATCTGGCCGAGCTGAGCGAGATCCCGGCCTTCTTGCGCCAACGGATCAAACTGCGACCAATCCACACCATGGCCGAGGCGCTGGCCATTGCCCTGGCCCGCCCGCTGCCCCAGGTGAAATGGCACGGCACCGGCGTCGACCCGGCCGCGCGGCGGGGGCATGCCGTCAAGGTGATCAGCCAGCACCGCAACGGTGGGGCTGCGTAGGCCCGGGGGTTAGGCGGTCTGCCGGCGGGGGCAACCTGCGGGGGGAGCGGTGGGAGAGGCGGTGGGAGAGGCGGGCATCGGAGTTGTAAGGGCGCGCGCCGTCTGGAGATTGGATAGGGGGGATAGTGGGATAGTGGGGTTGAAGGAGTGGGGCCCAATGCTTCCTCCCGCTGTCGGCGAGTGCGAGCCGTGTGGGGTACGCGGGAGGATGGTTCGCCTTCGGCGATGATTTTGCGGACACTACCGCTAGTACGGTACGTAGCAGCCGAGCCAGCCGTAATAGTTGGATTTGCGCCAGCACAGCCGGGTGTTTCCACCGCAACCGGTCACCTTGGGTCGGCGGGCGATCATCTACACTCGACGAAGTAGAGGTCGTCGACCCCGGTTCATCACCTACCGGGTACTAGTGCTAGAAGGGATCGGCCACCTGCGCGAGCTGCCATAGCTCCAGGAACTTTCCACGCACCCAGGGATGAAGGTCATTCGCCGAGCTTGCCGGCAGGCCCGCGCTCTTGATGAGCTCCTGAATGTCCACGAGATCTTTTCCTCGGTGGGCGGCAACCATACCCGAGGCCAGCTTCAGCTCGATGAAACGCGCCATGGGCAGCAGCGAGAAGCGCACCCCGCGGAGGGCGACCGTTGCCGGATCTGGAAAGGCGATGGGTTTCGGCTTGTCATCGCCGGGAAACCGGCCGGTGCTGAGCACATCAATGTTTACGCCATGCAACGTATCCAAGAGTTTGCCCGTTCCGGGAACACGTTCCGCGTAGCCGTTGCCGAGGTGTCGGCGTTTGAATTCGGAAAGATGCTCTTCGCGCATGACGAGATCGACGTCGATCGTGACCCGCTTGTGGCCGTATTCATTGAGCGCAAATGCGCCGATGATGGCGTACGGCAATTGCTCCTCTTCCAGGATGGCGGCCAGGCGATAGAGCGCGTGCTGCGCTTCTGCTTGTCCCATGAAGAACCTCCCACAGTAGTCTGCTCCCTCGACGAAGCGGGCCTCTGCCTCCGTCGATAGCTTCCCGGCGCCCCAGGGCGCGGAGATGCCGGTTCCCGATGTACGGGCGAGCAATGTCACGGGGTGCAGGATACCACGCAGACACCGGTCGCCGTGGGTAAGCCTCTGCCCTCGTGCGGGCCTTGGGGTTTGTGGCTCGAAGGCCGTTCTGTCCACAGCTTGGTGCCTGATCGAGGTCAGGGATGCTCGATCTCGCATGCATGGATTGGGCATGGAGGTCGCTGAAGCGACTCTGGCGGTGCAGGGATGGCGGTTGGTGACGTGATCCGGCGGGCTGGACGGAGCCAGGTTGGCCAGGGCGAGCCCAAGGGGCGGGCTGGATCTGCATGGTTCGGCCATGACGTTCGCGCGGGCGGGACTGGGCGTGCGTTATTGGCGGATGGCGAGCTGGAAGCTCGGATCTCGCATGCATGGAATGGCTACCCACAGCGCGAAGGCCGATCTGGGCGGGGACAGACCGGGGTCTGGGCCGACATGGGCCGGAATGGCTTGGGCTTGGCGGCGAAGCTGCGCCGCGCTGGGGGGGCGAGGTGGGTGAGAGGGAGCGCTATTGGGCGATGACGCCGAAGCGGACGTTGACGAAGCCGGCGTAGCCTGCGGTCTTGAGTACTTTGCTGACGATTTCGGAGTCGGTGTCTTTGTCGGCGAGGAGCAAGATGCCGCTGGCTTCGCCGCTCTGCTCGCGGCCGGCCTTGGCGAGACGTTCTTTGATGCCGACGAGCTTGGTGTAGAGCGACGGGATCTTGCCGTCTTGGTCCACGCGTTCGACCAGGGCGCCCTTCTCGATGGGGGTCACCGGTGTGTCGGCTACCTGAATCGCGTGTTGGCTGATGGAGATGGTCAGCTGAAGTTGCAGCCGCACTTGGCTGGTGGACGAGGGCAGGTGCATCTCGGCCTTGTTTTCGACTTCGGTGGCCTGGGCCGCGTAGGCCGCGAGGAGGAAGAACAGGAGGTTCGACAGAATATCCATGAGGGCGGTGAGATTGAGCGAGGGGACGACCGTGCCGCCGCCGCTGCTTTGTCCACCAAACACGCTGCGTTTGCCGAATGCCATGTCACTTCACCAAGGTGGAGACCACGACGGTCGGGAAGAGGGCCACGGTTCGTACGGCAACGCCTTCTTTGGTTTCGTATTCGCGAGCCGCGTCCATCGTCCGCACCAGCACCTCGTACTTGATGCCAGGCTCGGGCGTCAGGATGACGGTGTCTGACTTGGGGAAATTTTGCTTGATGCCCTTGAGGTGCGCGGTCAGGGCGGAGAAATCGTGTGACTTGCCATGCAGGGGAATCCTGCGCCCCATGCCGTCGAGCTCTTCCTGGCTGAACGCGGATCCGAGCGCGGCGACCTGAAACCCTTCTTTGCTGACCGAGACGTTCATGGTCACAGCGCGCTTGGTATCCGCCACGCCGCTTTCGTCAGCGGATTGCACGGGCACGGAGCCGTTGATGACCATGACGATGGTCGCGCCGAAGGCCGCCAGCAGGAAGAAGAGCAGGTTGGACAGAATGTCCATCAAGGCCGTCAGGTTGAGCTGAACCGGAGCAACGACGCCCTCGCCGAACACGTTGGTGTGCGAGCCCCCTCCTTCTTCTTCGCCTGTGTCTGCGCCAGCCGACATGGGCTACTTCGCTCCCGCTGTTCCCCCGCGCTGGGCGGCGTGTCTGGCGTCGCCGGTGACCAGCAACCGGTCGACCAGGGCCGCTGTGGCGGCTTCCATGCGGGTCATTTCGCGTCCTTGTTTGGTGGATACCAGCAGGTAGGCCACGACGGTCACGGTGGCGACGGTCAGACCGAAGAAGGTGTTGTAAAAGGCCACCGCAACGCCCTTCGACAGGGCTGCTTGGCGAGCCGCCGCGTCGACGGCTTGCATACCCGAGAACGAGATGATGAGACCGTGGATGGTGCCGAGGAGGCCGAGCAGGGTCGCCAGGTTCGAGATCTGGGGCAAGGCAGCGGTGCCCCTGCGGAAGCGCGCCAGCTCGGTGACGGCGCAGGTCTCGACGTTGCGCCGGATTTCCTTCTCGCTGCGATTGGCGCGCTCGATGGCTGCCAGCATCATCCGCTGCAAGGGATGTTTGCCGCTGCAAAGCTGGGCTGCCTTGCCGTAGTCGCCGTCGTCGATGTGGCTAAGCACGTTGTCGCGCAACGATTCGATGTTCAGCCGGAAACCGAACCATAAGGTGAGCACGCGCTGGGCGATGATCCCCACGGCGACCAGCGAGGTCGCAAGGATCCCGAACATGAACATGCCGCCAGCCATCAAGAGCTCTACAATCACGAGCATCGAATTCCTCCGTGTAGTGGTTCGCCAGTGCGCTGCGAAGATCTCATCGTAGCCAGGTCCCCGAGTCGAAGTCGCCGGTTTGGGTGGCGTATTCCGCCTGCGTGCGCTTCCACAGGTCGAGAAGTCCCTGCGCCTTGGTGCGCAGGTCGAGTGACGACGAGCGCGTTTGCTTTCCCTTTTCCTCTTGTTCGTCGATGGCGCGCTCGAAAGCCGCCAGGGCCGAGCCCGGCGCTTTCCCTATGCGCACCAGCTGACGCTGCTTGACCAGGTCGACGCGGACCTGGGCGATCCGGATTTCTTGCTGGGCCACCGTGACCTCGGCCAGGGCCACGTCACGGCGAGCGTCGATGTAGTCACGTTCGGTGCGCACGACTTTGCGCAAGAGCGGGATGTGTCCGGAGCCGGCCGGCGTGGCCGACAACCGGGTTTCGCATCGCTTTTGCACGACGTCGAGCTCGGCCAGGGCCGATTCGACATTGTGCAACTGAGCGTTGGCCAGGTCGGCGCGATTGCGGGCGATGACGAGGTCGTTCTCGGCGTCGAAGATCTCTTGGCGCCCATCGAGCGGCAAGCGCTCGCGTTCATCGCGCGACAGGGAAGGTGCGGTGCTGCCGCAGGCTGCGAGCAAGCACAGGCACGCGAGCCAAGGTCGTAGGCGTCTCACTTGGCACCTCCTTGCGGCGCGGGACCGGGGCTGGTGTTGAGCTTGAGCAGAAGGCCGAGCTCGGGGTGATCGGCAGGACCGCCCACGGTGGCGGGTGGGCCGCCCGCCTTGGCCATCTCTGCCTTGGCCTTGTCGAGGTGACCGTAGAAGGCGTACTGCGAGGCCAGGTTGAGCCGTCCGCTGCGGTTCGTGCTGTCGAGGGCAACGGCCTTCTCGAAGGCGTCCGCCGCTTCCTGCGGCTCGGCCATGCGTTGCAGGGTCACGCCGCGCAGGTTCTGCACTTCCGAGTTCCTGGGGGCCAGGCTCTCGGCCCGTTCCAGCAGGAGCAACGCTACGCCGAGCTCGCCTGCGGCCAGGTGCAGCTCGGCCAGCTTGGCCAGCGCCGCTACGTCTTTGGGGCTCTTGAGCAAGATCTTGCGCAAGGGGATCGCAGCCGGCGGATCGCCGCTGCCCCGGGTCTTGCCCTGCGGGTACATCGCGATGACATCGGGCATGGGCTCGCCGAGGAGGCACGAACGGGCAGCCTCGGTGACGATGACCGCATCTTTCGCCTTCTTGCTACACAGGGCACGGGCCTCGGTGGCGCGGGATTCAGCGTCGGCGGCCTGGCCGTCGATGGCTGCGCGCAACTGCTTGGCGTCTTCGGCGCTCAACGACGTCGGCAACTCGAGGGTGCGCAGGAAGGTGCCGTATTTCGCGTACGCGTCGGCCACGCGCGAGATGCCGGCCATCGACCAGCGGGCGTCGCGCGAGCTGATGACCGAGGCGAAGGCGCGGTCGACGACCTGCAACAGGCGAACTTTGGTGTCGACGGTTCCCACCACGTCGTCGGGCTTGGCGGCTTGATTGCGGAACTGCACGTAGCTGATCTCGCCCAACAGATAGCGTGCACGCGCGGCCATCTCGGCGGCGGGGCCCGAGGTGGTGGGGGCGTAGGCCACGCGGGCCAGCGTTCGTCCTGCCTCTTCGTGGTCGCCGCGCTGGTAGGCCAAGTAACCGCGGAAGAACGTGGCCACGGGGCTACCGATGCTCTCGGCACTGAGGACATCCTCGAGGACGGCCAGGTTCCCGGCGCGGGCGAGCAGCATGAGCAACTCGTCCACGCGGTCCGCGTTGCCGGTGGCCGCATAGCTACGGATCTCTTTGGCCGCCACGGCCTCGCCCAGCACGGCGTGAATCGAGGCCGCCGTGTAGAGCCGCTCGTTGGCTTCCTTGGCGCCCGGGTTGGCGGCGACCGCCGCGGCCATGTACTTGCCGGCTTTGGGCAGATCGCCGCTGTCCGAGGCCACGGTGGCCAGCGCGGAGAGCACGTCGATGCGTTTGGGCGACTGGGGGTATTCCACCAGGAATTGATCGCCGAGCTCGTAGAATCGCTCGATCTCGCCGTTCGAGCGCGCCACGAGCAGGGTGTTGTAGAAGGCCTGCTCGCCCAGTTCGCTGCCCTTGTGGCGTTTGGCCATGCCCAGCAGCTGGGCTTCGCGATCGCCGGTGTCGGTGACAGTGACCTCGGCGACTTGGCGTTGGGCGGCCTTGCTGACGATGTCGCGCAGCTCGGCTTTGAGCTCCTCGTTGCCGAGTCGCGCGTCGGCGATGAGACGTCGGCCGAGGGTGCCGATACCTTCCATGTCGTCGGCGAGCCGCAAGGAATCCAGGGTCAGGTGGGCCGCCGCCGTGCCCTCGCTGCTGGTGGGGTACTGGGTGGCTACCGCGAAGAACAGCTGGGCAGCGCGTTCGTAGTCACCTGATTCGTAGTAGCTGCGCGCGATGGAGAGCTTGATGCCGAGCACCGCCTGGTGGGTGGGGTTCTCGGCGATGACTTGGCGGCCCAGGTTGCGGATGCCCGCCCAGGACATGGCCCGTTCGAGACGTCCCAGGCCCGTGTCCTCCAGTGCCTTTTGGTACGCAGCAAAGGCATTCAAGCGGGCCTCGCTGGCGGCGCGGACATTGCCGGCGTGGGCCGCCACCTCTTCATAGGCGCGGCCGGCCTCGTAGTAGCGGTGGGCGTCGAGCAGCGCCTCGGCCAGGTTCAGCGCCATCTCGGCGCGCGCCGGCGATTGGTCGAAGCGGTCGAGATAGGCCAGGTAGGCATCGGCCACGCGCGACATGCTGGGCCCGTCCTTGGCTTCGCGCGAGGCAACGTGCGCACGGGTGGCCAGGTCGCGGGCATAGACCTCGATTTCGTTCTCCAGGTTCTTGCGCTGCTCGGCCGACAGTCGGTAGTCCACCAGGCGGGCGTCGAGGACGCGCACCATGCGTTGCACGTCGGCGGCGGGCTGATCGAAGACCTTGCCCTTGAGCAGGCTGTCGTACAGGCGGCGCGCCATCTCGATGGCATCTTCGTCGGCGGGCGAAGCACTCATGACTTCGCGTAGCGCCGCCACGGCTTGCACGTTCATCTCCTTGAGGGTGAAGCGATTGACCAGGCGTCGCATCGCCGCCAGGTAGTCGAGCGACGAAGCCGCCAGGTCGCGAAAGTAGGGAACCGCGGGCTTGTCGGGAAAGACGTCGGGATAGCAGTAGGCCAGGTCGACCAGCGACTCGCGCACGACGTTCAGGCTCTTTTGCGTGGACAGAAGGACCTTGCTGCCCTTGGCCTGTTTGCCCCGATCGCGCAGCACCTGTTCGAACAGGCGCACGGCGCCCTTGCAGTCCTGGCGATTGACCCGCACCCAGGCCAGCTTGTAGCGGGCCAAGGAATGGACGTGGCTGGTGGGCGTCGCCAGCACCAGGT
>Ga0302323_100002640_pt1 | contig 14594 bp, 16 predicted proteins | sample Fen_T0_3_FD_201950 | JGI IMG/M metagenome (GOLD analysis project Ga0302323, IMG submission 201950) | Peat permafrost microbial communities from Stordalen Mire near Abisko, Sweden - Fen_T0_3 | ecosystem: Environmental > Terrestrial > Soil > Wetlands > Permafrost | place: Sweden: Abisko... | reverse complement strand
CGCGTGTACGACGTCGAGTGCCTCTTCCCGGACCGCAAGGTGCCGATCCCGCTGGGCGACCTCGATGCCGCCATGCCGGTCTGCAACGCGTGCGTCGCGCCTCACACGTTCAGGCCCGACGAGGACTGACGGTCGCCTGGCTCGTCGACACGTCGGCGTCGCGGGTCGGGATGAGGCACGGTCGGGATGAAGCGTCAGCGAGGCGGTCTGTAAGCCGAGTTCTGTCCCACGGTCCTTGCGGAGCGCGGGGATGGCCATCCATCTGGGGCCGCCGGTCGCCCGACGGCTCATGCGGCCGACCCGAGGGCTGGGCAGCGCCCCTCTCCCCCATCCGCGGTCACCCGCGGGCGGGTTGCGCCCTCCTATTTGGCCTTGCTCCGGGTAGAGTTTGCCGCGTTTCACTCCGTCCGAGGGCTTGCGCCATCGGCCGGCATCGTCACTGTGGCACTGGTCCTCGCCTCACGGCGGACGGGCGTTACCCGCTACCCTGCGCTTGCGGAGCTCGGACTTTCCTCACGCCGAACGGGTCGCCCCGCCGACGCGCAGCCATCCGACCGCCTCGCTGACGAGCCGCAGTCTACCGCGGCCGGCTCCCCTACTCTCCCGGGCGCCTCGTGACCGAGGCCGGGCCGCCCGCCTGGGCCCGATCGATCGCCTGGTTCGCGAGCGCATCGGCGACCGAGTTCTGGGCACGCGGCACGTGCGTAGCCGTCCAGCGCTCGAAGGTGGCCAGCGTCGCCCGACAGGCCGTCCAGAGCGGGATCAGCTTCGCGTCCTTGACCCGCCAGCGACCGGCCAGCTGCTCGACGATCAGTTTCGAGTCCAGCAGCAGGTGGACCTCACGGGCGCCCAGTTCGCGGGCCAGCGCCAGGGCCCGCATGGTGCCCGTGTACTCGGCGACGTTGTTCGTCTGGATCCCGAGGTAGTCCGAGATCGACGCGTCCGGCCGAGCCCGGTGATCGCGCGCATCCGGCCGTTCCAGGTCGTACAGGGCCGCACCCAGCGACGCCGGACCGGGGTTGCCACGCGCCGCACCGTCCGTCCGGATGACGAACCCGCGTCGAGGCGGCGCCGCGGGCGCCGTCGGCCCGTCCAGGTCGGGAAACAGCGTATCGCTCAGATCTTGCGACCCACGATCGCGCCACTCACCTCGAGGATGGCCTGGGTGATATTGATCCCCCGCGGGCAGGCGTCGGTGCAGTTGAAGATCGTCCGGCAGCGCCAGACGCCGTCCTTGTCCGCGAGGATCTCCAGGCGCTCCTCGGCACCCTCGTCACGCGAGTCGAAGATGAACCGGTGGGCGTTCACGATCGCGGCCGGCCCGACGTACGAGGGTTGGGCCCAGAACGACGGGCACGAGGTCGTGCAGGCCGCGCACAGGATGCACTTGGTCGTGTCCTCGTAGCGGGCATGCTCCTCGGCGGACTGGATCCGCTCGCGCTCGGGCGCCGGCTTGTCGGTGACCAGGTAGGGCTGGACGCTCTTGAACTTGTCGAAGAAGCCGTCCATGTCGACGACCAGGTCCTTGACGACCGGCAGGCCCGGGAGCGGGGCGACCGTGATCCGGCGCTTGCCGAGTTGCTCGATGCGCAGCTTGCAGGCCAGGCGGTTGCGGCCGTTGATCAGCATCGCGTCCGAGCCGCACACGCCGTGAGCGCACGATCGTCGATACGTCAGCGTCCCATCCTGCTCGTACTTGACCCGGTTCAGCAGGTCCAGGACGCGATCCAGCTTCGGGTCCGCCTCGACCGTGTAGGCCTCCCAGTGCGCCTTCTCGTCGCGCTCGGGGTCGTAGCGCAGGATACGGAGGTCGACCTGCATCAGTAGATCCGCGGCTTGGGTTCGAACTTGGTGATCGTCACCGGCTTGTAGGTCAGTGTCGGACCGCCCTCCGCCTTGGTGGCGAGCGAGTGGGTCAGGAAGTTGACGTCGTCACGGTCCGGGTAATCCTCGCGGGCGTGGGCCCCGCGGCTCTCCTTGCGAGCGAGCGCGGCGGCGACCGTCGTCTCCGCGCAATCCAGGAGATACCCCAGCTCACGGGCCTCCAACAGATCGGTGTTGAACACCTTGCCCTTGTCGTCCACCTGGACCTTGAGGTACCGAGCGCGCAGCTCGCGGACCTTGGCCTGCGCCTCGCTCAGCAACCCGTCGTCCCGGTAGACCCCGACGTTGTCCATCATCACGTCGGCCAGTTCCTTGCGGATGCGGACCGGCGTCTCGCGGCCGGCGGACGATCGCAGGCCCTCGATCTCGGCACGGACCGGCTCCTCGGCGTCGGCCGGCAGGTCCGCGAATGTGCCTGACTTGACGTCCTCGGCCATCTGGCGCCCGGCCCGGCGACCGAACACGAGTAGGTCGACGAGCGAGTTGGTCCCGAGACGATTCGCCCCGTGGACACTGACGCAGGCCGTCTCACCTGCGGCATACAACCCCGGCACGACCGTCCCGGCTGCATCTCGCGTGACGCGGGTCAGGAGGTCCGTCGGGATGCCGCCCATGGCGTAGTGGGCCGTCGGCTGGATCGGGACGGGCTCCGTGATCGGCTCGACGCCCTGGTAGACCCGCGCGAAGTCGGTGATATCGGGCAGCTTCTCCTCGATGACCTTGCGGCCGAGGTGCCGGACATCGAGGTAGACGTAGTCCTTGCCGCCGATCCCGCGGCCGGCCCGGATCTCCTGGTAGATGGCGCGGCTGACCATGTCGCGCGGCGCCAGCTCCATCAGCTTCGGGGCATAGCGCTCCATGAACCGGAACCCGTCGTCGTCGAGCAGGTAGCCGCCCTCGCCGCGGGCCGCCTCCGACAGCAGGATGCCGATCCCGACGATCCCAGTGGGGTGGAACTGGTAGAACTCCATGTCCTGCATCGGGATGCCGTGGCGGTAGGTCAACGAGACGCCGTCGCCGGTCAGCGAATAGGCGTTCGAGGTGATCCGGAACATCCGCCCGAACCCGCCGGTCGCGAGGAGCACGGCCTTCGAGCGCAGCGTGTGCAGCTCGCCGTCGGCGATCCGGTAGGCCACGACGCCCGCCGCCCGGCCGCCCGAGCCCAGCTCGCCGCCGTCGGAGAGCAGGTCCACGACGTGGTACTCGTCGTAGAACTTCACGCCGTACTTGATGGCCTGCTGGTACAGCGTCTGGAGGATCATGTGCCCGGTCCGATCGGCCGCGAAGCACGACCGGCGGACGGGACCCTCGCCGTAGTTGCGGGTATGGCCGCCGAACCGGCGCTGGTCGATCTTGCCCTCGGGCGTCCGGTTGAACGGCAGGCCCATGTGCTCGAGTTCGATGACCGTCTCGATGGCCTCGCGGGCCAGGATCTCCGCCGCGTCCTGGTCGGTCAGGTAGTCGCCACCCTTGATGGTGTCGAACATGTGCCACTCCCAGTGGTCCTCCTCGAGGTTGCCGAGCGCGGCGCACACGCCGCCCTGGGCCGCCCCGGTGTGGGAGCGCGTCGGATAGAGCTTGGTGAGGACGGCCGCGTCGACGCCGGCCTTGGCCAGTTCGACGGCCGCCCATAGGCCGGCCCCGCCGGCGCCGACGATCAGAGCGTCGTGATCGATCCGCATCGCCTAGGCCTTCGGGACGACGTTGGGGAGCGTGAACACGACGATCGTGCCCGTCGCGAGCAACGCGAAGGCGAGGAGGTACAGCAGCGACAGGACGACCGTCCGCGCCCGTCCGTCAACGTAATCCGAGATGACGACGCGCATGCCCATGAACGCATGGAACAGGACGAGCATCAGCATCAGCCAGTCGTACGCCCGCCAGAACGTGCTGCTCCAGCGGAGCGTCGCGATCCACGACGCGTCCTGCTTCGCCGGGTCGTACAGCACGTGCAGGATCAGGTAGTGGCTGAGGACCAGCACGAACAGGCCGAGGCCCGTCAGCCGCATGAGATACCAGACGGCGAGCTCGAAGCCGCCGCCGACGGGCTTCGCCCGGCTCGAGGACGGCGATCGCTGGATGCTCACTTCGGGAGCCAACCGAGGGCGCGGAAGAACTGGCCGGCGATGACGATCGTCACCGGGATGCCGATGAGCGCGAAGAGGATCCAGTTCAGGCGCCACAGGCCCTTGTGGTAGCGGGTCAGTGGCGGCCAGAAGTCCATGACCACGATCCGGAGACCGTTGAGGGCGTGATACAGGACGGCCGCCCCGAGCAGCCACTCCATGAGGATCCCGATCGGCGTCGCGTAGAACGACAGGAGCGTGTCGTAGACGCCTGGCGCGGCACCGACGAGGAAGATGTCGATGACGTGCAGGACCACGAAGGCGAAGATCGCGACGCCCGAGATGCGATGGAACGCCCAGGCGATCATCCCCTCGCCGCCCCGATAGCGGACGAGCATCAGCGGCTCAGTCGGGCGACGATCGCATCCGCGAAGGCCGCCGTGCCGGCGGTACCGCCCAGGTCGTAGGTCGTCGACACGCCCTCGGCGATGACGTCGCGCACGGCGTCCTCGAGGTGGGTCGCCTCGGCCGGATAGCCGAGATGGCGGAGCATGAGCGCCCCGGACAGGATCATCGCGGTCGGATTCGCCTTGTCGAGGCCGGCGTACTTGGGCGCCGAGCCGTGGACCGGCTCGAAGACGGCAGAGTCCGGGCCGATGTTCGCGCCGGGCGCGACACCCAGACCGCCGACGAGACCTGCGCACAGGTCGCTGACGATGTCGCCGTAGAGATTCGGCAGGACCATGACGTCATACAGCTCGGGCTTCTGGACCAGCTGCATGCACATGTTGTCGACGATGCGGTCCTCGAACTCGATGCGGCCGTCGTACTCGGCGGCGATCGTCCGGCACGACTCCAGGAACAGGCCGTCGGACAGCTTCATGATGTTGGCCTTGTGCACGGCCGTGACCTTGTGCCGCCCGTTGGCGACCGCGTATTCGAAGGCGAACCGGGCGATCCGCTCCGAAGCCTCGCGGGTGATGATCTTGATGCTCTCAGCCGCATCGCGACCGACCATGTGCTCGATACCGGCGTACAGATCCTCGGTGTTCTCGCGGACGATGACGAGATCGACGTCCTCGTAGCGCGTCTCGAGACCCTTCATGGAGCGCGCCGGGCGTAGGTTGGCGTACAGCCCGAGGACCTGGCGCAGCGTGACGTTGACGCTCCGGAACCCCTCCCCGATCGGCGTCGTGATCGGCCCCTTGAGCGCGATCCTGTTGCGCTTGATGGACTCGAGGACGTGTTCCGGGAGCGGCGTGCCGTACTTGGCCATGACGGCCTCACCGGCGTCCACGGTCTCCCATTCGAAGGCGACGCCACTTGCGTCGAGCACGCGACGGGTTGCCTCCGCCAGCTCCGGACCGATGCCGTCGCCGGGGATCAGGGTGACTCGGTGGGCCATGGGCCGATTGTAGTCGTGCGGGCCGCTCCCCCGCCGGACGCCCCACGACCGCGACGGCCGGCCATCCGAGGAGGGGGCCGGCCGCCGGGCGCGGAGGATGGGTCAGGGCGCGAGGCGCTGCCAGGTCGAGATGTCGTCCATCGTCGACGAGAGCTTCTGCGGTGGCGTGAGACCGGACGGGTCCAGCATCCAGGTCGACTTGTCGGCGTAGTAGTAGGCGATGACCTTCGTACCATCGGGCGAGAACTGGGCACCGGCGCCGCCCGTGTTGGTCGACATCGCGGGCCCCATCTGGACGACGTGACCACCAGCCGCCGGCGCGATCGCGACCTGGTAGGTCCCGGTCGGCGCCGTGTAGCGATCGAAGAGCAGCTCCTTGCTGTCCGGCGACCAGACGGGCGACTCGTCGAAGACGACGATGGTCGGGGCCGGATCGAGCGCCGGGATCGAGTCCTGGCCGCTGTCAACGTTCACGACATGGATCACCCCGTAGCCCGTCCACACGTGGTAGGCGATCTTCGTGCCGTCCGGCGAGAGGGACGCCCAGTCCGTGCCCTGACCGGGCGGGCGGATCGTGCGCAGGCCGGTGCCGTCGGCACCGACGGCGTAGATCCCGTCCGCGCCGTCCTTGGACCCACGGAACGTGAGCTCCCGGTCGCCCGGCCGGAACGCCACGAAGTTGGCGACCATCCCCTGGGTATCGATCCGCAGCGGCGCGGTCGAACCGTCGACGGTGAAGATGGTGATCCCCGGCTTCGAGTCGACGTCGGACGACACCACGATCCGCGATCCGTCGTGCGACCAGTCGGCCGTCTGCACGTTGACGAGCGGGCCGGAGACCGGTCGAACGTCGCTGCCGTCGATGTCGGCGACCATGAAGATCGGTTCGGGGGTACCCACGACCGGGTCCGTGACCTCGGAATCGCGGAGGAAGAAGAAGCGGTTCCCGTCCGGCGAGAGCCACGGGAAGTGGTCCGCGGGCGAGCCGGCGATCAACGCCGTCGTCGCGCCTGTGGTCGGGTCCAACGTGTGGATGTCGTTGTCCGTCCCGCCATACAGGATCACCCCGTTCCGGGCGAGGCCGAAGGGCGGCGGGAGCCGGTGCTGCGATCCGACGGCCAGGACCGCGACCCCGAGCGCAAGGACCACGGCGAGGACGACCAGGAGACCCCAGGCGATCCTGGGCACGGGTGCGAGGCGGAGCGTCGTCTGCATGGGGAGCCACCTTTCGGGGCTCGACCACCACGGTCGCTGGCGCGTCGACACGGTCTCCACGAGCACCTCCGCGAGGTGGTCCGGCACGCGGTGCTCGCCCTCCTCGTGCAACCAGCGCGACAGGTCCCGTCCGAACGACTCGTTGTTCGTCATGACGGACGGCCCTCCGCGTGATCGTGTCGGGTCCGAGCGTCGGCGTCGAGCGCCGCTCGCATCAACCCGAGTGCTCGGTGGAGCCGCGACTTCGCCGTGCCCAGGGGGATCCCGAGGCTCGCGGCGACGGCCGGCAGTGGCATGTCGAGGTAGTGATGGAGGACGATCACGGCCCGCATCTCCGGATCGAGCCGGAGGAAGCCGCGTTCGAGTTGATCGCGATCGGCGACGACCGACTCGTGGCCGGGCGTCGCCGCCGTCGCGATGTGGATCTCGTCAAGTTCGATATCGACGCGATGGCGCCGGATCCGGCGCGCCTCATCGATGCAGGCACGGACCAGGATGCGGTTCAGCCAGGCGTCGAAGCGGTCGGGATCCCGCAGCGTGGGCAGATCACGCCAGGCCCGGACGAGCGCGTTCTGCACGGCGTCCTTGGCCAGATCGGCATCCCGGAGGATGAGCCAGGCAGCGCCATCCAGCCTGGAGATCGCGGTGCCTGCCAGCACGGCGAAGGCGTCATGATCGCCTCGTCGCGCTCGCTCCACGAGTTCCTGCTGCATCACGCCCCTCGGCGGCGGCACGGTCGCTCTGACCGCACTCACCGAGTATGGCGAGGCGAGCGGCGGATTCCGTTCCATCTTCGGGTCGGCGCGTGCCCCGGGCCGGTCGCTCGGCTACCATCAACCTCCCCGGCCACCGGCCGACGAAACGCGCCAGCGGAGCCCCCATCGCGTGAAGATCCAGGAAGCCGACGCCAAATCCCTGCTGGTCGCCCAGGGCCTGCCCGTCCCGGCCTGGGAAGTGGCCCACACGCCGGCCCAGGCCCGCGCCGCAGCGGAGCGGATCCTGGCCACCGGCGCCGGCGCGGTCGTCATCAAGGCCCAGGTCCTCGTCGGCGGTCGCGGCAAGGCCGGCGGCGTGAAGCTGGCGTCGAGCACGGACGAGGCCGAACGGGTCGCCGGCGCGATCATCGGCATGGACATCAAGGGCATCACCGTCCGCAAGGTCCTCGTGGCGGCGGCGGCCGACATCGCCAAGGAGTTCTACATGGCGGCCGTGCTCGATCGCGCGGCCGGGCGGATCCTGCTCATGGGTTCGGCGGAGGGCGGCGTCGAGATCGAGCAGGTCGCCGTGGATCACCCGGAGGCGATCGTCCGGCACCACGCGGATCCGATGCTTGGCCTGCTCGACTTCCAGGCGCGCGAATTCGTGTTCGCGATGGGCCTGGGCGCTCACCTGAAGGCCGCCGTGGGGATCGCCAAGGGCCTCGTCCGCACGATGCTCGCCTACGACGCGGACCTCGTCGAGATCAACCCGCTGTCGATCGTGCGTGAGACCGGCGTCGACGGCACGGTCATCGAGCGACTCGTCTGCCTCGACGCGAAGGTCACGCTCGACGACTCCGCGCTCGCCCGGCACCCGCAGCTCGAGGCGTTGCGCGACCCCGACGAGGAGGACCCGGCCGACCGCGAGGCGCGCGAGGCGGGCCTGACCTTCATCAAGCTCGACGGCACGATCGGCTGCATGGTCAACGGGGCGGGTCTCGCGATGACCACGATGGACCTCGTCAAGCGCGCGGGTGGCGAGCCGGCGAACTTCCTCGACATCGGCGGCGGGGCGCGTTCGGACAAGGTCGCCACGGCGATGCGGATCATCCTGGCGGACCCGAAGGTGGAGGCGATCCTCGTCAACATCTTCGGCGGCATCACCCGTGGCGACGAGGTCGCCCGGGGCCTGATCGAGGCGCGGGCCGTCCAGGAACGCGACGTCCCGATGGTCGTCCGGATCGTGGGCACGAACGCCGCCGAGGCGGCCACGTTGCTCGAGGCGGCCCATTTCGCCACCGCGGCCTCACTGGACGAGGCGGCCGCGAAGGCCGTCGCGGCGGCGAAGGGGGCGGCAGCATGAGCATCCTCGTCGGGCGGGAGACGCGCCTTGTCGTACAGGGAATCACCGGTCGCGAGGGCGAGTTCCACAGCAGGGCGATGGCGGCATATGGCACCAGGATCGTGGCCGGCGTGACGCCGGGCAAGGGTGGGCTGTCCGCGCTCGATGGGACGGTGCCCGTCTTCGACACCGTGGCCGATGCGGTCCGTGAGACCGGCGCGAACACCTCCTGCATCTTCGTCCCGGCCGCCGGCGCACCGGACGCGGTCCTCGAGGCCGCCGCCGCGGGCATCGCGACGATCTTCTGCATCACCGAGGGCATCCCGGTCCTCGACATGATCCCGGCCGCGGAACAGGTCCGACGCGCGGGCGCCCGCCTGATCGGCCCGAACTGCCCCGGCGCCACCTCGCCCGGCCGGGCCAAGGTGGGCATCATCCCGGGTCCGATCCACCGTGAGGGCCGCGTCGGGGTCGTGAGCCGCTCCGGCACGCTCACCTACGAGGCGGTCCAGGCCATGACGGACGCGGGCCTCGGGCAATCGACGTGCGTCGGCATCGGGGGCGACCCGATCATCGGCACGACGTTCCTGGACGTACTCCAGCTGTTCGCGGCGGACGACGAGACCGACGCGATCGTGCTCATCGGCGAGATCGGCGGAGCCGCCGAGGAGACGGCCGCCGCCTGGGCCGCCGAGCATCTCGCCGACATCCCGAAGGTCGCGTTCATCGCCGGCCGGACCGCGCCTGAAGGCAAGCGGATGGGCCACGCCGGCGCGATCATCTCGGGCGGCGCCGGCACGGCCGCCTCAAAGGTCACCGCACTCGAGGCGGCCGGGTTCCGCGTCGCCGGCTCCCCCACCGAGCTCCCGGCGCTCCTGCGGGACGCCGGCTACCGCGGCTAGGGCGGCCTCGATGCGGCTCGCCGACATCCGGTTCCTGTACGACTACGACCGCTGGGCGACCCGGCGCATCCTGGACGCGGCGTCCGGCGTGGACGACACGACCTGGTCCGCCCCGAACGCGATCGGCGAGCGTGGCCTGGGCGGGATCCTGGTCCATCACCTGGGCGCCCATCAGCGCTGGCGCCACGGCCTGTCAGGGAGTGCCGAGGAGCCCCGGCCGGAGAAGGGTCCGCTCCCGGCCCCGGCCGAGCTCGCCCAGTGGTGGGAGGCCGAGTGGCTCGCGCTCGACGCCTGGCTCGCCACGATGGTCGAGGCCTGGCTGGACTCGACCGACGAGGCTATCCCGTACTGGCAGATGCTGGCCCACGTCGTCAATCACGGCACGCAACATCGAGCCGAAGCGGCCGCGCTCCTGACGACGGCCGGACGCTCGCCCGGCGACCTGGACATGATCTTCTTCAGCGAAGCCGTGGCGGCCGAGGCGGCCTCTGCCGCGGCGGCGGCGCCGGAGGCGGACGCCTGATGCGCCGGTTGATGGACCTCGTCGCCGGCGACGCCCGCGAGATCCTGCTCGCGGTCGGCACGGACGACACGGCCGGTCTGGACGACCGGGCCCGGTTCCGCGCGCACCTCGCACTCGGCGGCGGCCTCGATCCGACCTGGCTGGACCTCTTCTCCGAGGCCGCCCGCACCGTGACCGGCCAGTCCGAGCCGATGGACTTCCTCGACGCTCGCCTCGAGATGGACGGCGCGGGTTCGGACGACGACGCACTGACCATCGAGCGGGTCGATCCCTCGTGGATCACGGCCGTGGCGCGCATCGCGGACGGCTCCGTGGGCTCCATCGCCGGTCGCTGGATCGATCTCGTCGAGGAAGAGCTCGGGATGCTCCCCCGTGAGGAGAAACCCTGGATCCGCGAGCTCGCCGCCCAGGTGGTCGGGTTCTGTCGAGCCGCCGACGCCGCCCGGGACGTGCTGTTCGTCTGGTCGCTGTGAGATGCCCACCAACGACGAGGCGATCGCCGTCAACCAGCGCCTGTGGGACATCTGGACCGAGATCCACGTGGAAGGCGACTTCTACGACCTGACGGCATTCCGCGCGGGCGGGATCCGGATCCGGCCGTATGAACTGGAGTTGATCGGAGACGTGGCGGGCCGGACCCTCCTGCACCTCCAATGCCACTTCGGGATCGACACACTGTCGTTCGCCCGGCTCGGGGCGCACGTGACGGGCGCGGACCTGTCGCCCGCGGCCGTGCAGGCTGCTTCGTCGCTGTCCATCGAGTTGGGCTTCCCGGACGCGCGCTTCGTCCAGTCGAATCTGTACGACCTGCCCTCGAACCTGGACGGCGAGTTCGACATCGTCTACACGTCGAGGGGCGTCCTGGGCTGGCTCCCGGACATCCGGTCCTGGGCCCAGGTCGTGGCCCACTTCATGGCCCCGGGCGGGATGTTCTTCATCACCGAGATCCATCCGGTCGTCCAGGCATTCGAGAACGAAGGGGTCGCACCCGGCGAACTGCGCCTCGCCTATCCGTACTGGGAGCACCCGGAGCCCTTGACCTTCGCGGTGACGGGTTCCTACGCCGACCCCGGCGCCGATGTGGGCGAGGGCGTGGTCGAGCATGGCTGGGACCACGGCCTCGGCGAGATCGTCACGGCCCTCATCGATGCCGGGCTGCGCATCGAGGCGCTCGTGGAGCACCCGTTCCTGGCCTGGAAGGCAGACTTCCTCGTGGAGGACCCGCCCGGCAGCGACGACTGGCGACTCCCGCCCGGTTCCAAGGGCGAGCTGCCGCTCATGTTCTCGCTGAAGGCGACGAAACCGCTTGCCTGAGGCCCGTCGGGCCCTAGTACCCGAGCGCGATCCAGGACGGCCCGCCCGGCGCCTCGATCAGCTCGACGAGGACGCCCCGGCAGGACCGTGGATGCAGGAACGCGACCGGACCCTCGGCGCCGCGGCGGGGCGCACTGTCGATGAGTTCGACCCCGTCGATACCCAGGCGCAGGAGCGTCTCGGACAGGTCGTCCACCTCGAAGCAGACGTGATGGAAGCCCTCGCCCTTGCTCGCGAGGAAGCGAGCGACCCCGGTCGTGTCGTCGGTCGGTTCTACGAGCTCGATCTTGGACTCGCCGACGCCCAGGAACGCGATCCGGACGCGGTCCTGCGGGATGTCCATGACGGTCTCGAGCTCGAGGCCCAGCAGATCACGCCAGAGCGTGAGGGCCGGCTCGATCGAGCTCACGATGAGCGCCACGTGGTGGACCTTGCCAAGCTGGCGGATCCGGTCCTGGACGGCCGCGACGCCTGGCGTGGTGACCTCGACGAGGAGCAGCGGGCCTATCTTGGCCGCGTGGCGCTTTCGGGCCGCGTCCTCGACGACCTCGAGGAACGTCGTGCGGGCCTTCGCCTCGAGCGCGCCGGCGTCGTTCCAGATGAGCAGGACCGGACGGTCGTCGACCGGGTCGGCAAAAGCCATGACCTCGATGAGGGCGTCCCAGTTCCGCCCGAAGTACGAGGGGAACCGCAGTCCCCGGTCGAGCTCGTCGAAGAGCGCGTCCCGGGTGGTCGGACCGTCCAGCCAGGCGACCCGCACGCCGGCCTTCTTGAGCGCGGCGATCGCGGCGGCATCCGGGGCCTTGGCCAGCGCCAGGACGCCACCGGGCTGTCCCGCCGTGAGCCGTGCCGCGAGGTCGTGCGAGGAGGTCATGGGGCGATCCTGGCGAATGTGGCGTAGTGGTCGTCGGTCCAGTATGCCTCGCCCTGACCGCCGACCACGATCCGACGGGCGCCACGATCGGCGGAGCCGGGGGTCGGCACGGTGTACTCGTGGTAGTAGCCGGCGTCCGCGTCGGGCAGGATCCCCTCGCGGTTCTCGAACACGGTCCCGTCCTGTGCGAACGGATATGGGCCGCCGACCTCGATCAACCCGATCAGCTCGGTCGCCTCGGGCGGCAGGTCCGCGAGGGCCACGAGGGGCAGGCCGCTATCGGCATCCAGCCCGAGCGAGGCACGCGGCGAGGCGGTACCGGACGGGCTCGGCGAGAGCTGGGCGCAGGCCGCCAGGGCAAGCAGGACGAGGAGCAGGAGTGGCGCGAGCCGGCCACGGGGCTCGGTCACGGGAGGGTCGGATCCCATGCTCGGACGACGGTCGCGGCCAGGGTGACCGTCACCAGCCGACGGACGGCCTCGTCCATGGCCGCGTCGACCTCGCCGCGCAGCTCGAGCGAGCCCCGACCGTCCGGGTAGGCCCGGACCGAGACCGTCAGCCAGCCCTCGCTATCGCGATCCGGATCGATGAGCATCCCTCGCGAGGTCACGTACTGGACCAGCGCGAACAGGCCCATCGCGGGGTGCTGCGGACGTCGCTGCATCCAGCCGATCCGAGGGCCGTCGTTCCCGTGCGTCGCCCAGCCGCGGGCGCGCATCCGCTGGAGCGATGCCAGTGCATACGAGGGAGTGCCGGGACAGGCCGCCTCGATGCCCAGTGGCCGGAGGACGTCCGGCGCGAGGCGGGGGTCGCGGGTCGGATAGGCCGCCGCGTCCCCGTCGGCCTCCATCAGACCGTGATGAGCTCGCGGTGCTCGCCCCACGCCTGGCGGAGCCGGTCGCTGATCTCCCCCACCGTGGCGTAGGCGCGGACCGCGACCAGGATCGAGGGCATCAGGTTGCCGTCGGCGCGGGCGACGCGTTCGAGCTCGTCCATGGCGGCCGTCCACGCCTCGGCCGAGCGCTCGGCACGGACCCGGCGGACCCGCTCCACCTGGCGGCGCTCGCCATCGGGGTCGATCTTCTGGAGCTTCGGCGTGCGGATGTCGTCGTCGCGGAACTTGTTCACGCCCACGACGATCTGGTCGCCCGATTCGATCGCCCGCTGGACCCGATAGGCGGCTTCCTGGATCTGGCGCTGCTGGAAGCCGTGCTCGATGGCGGCGAGCGTCCCGCCCATCGACTCGATCTCGTCGAGGTAGGCCCACGCCGCCGCCTCGAGCTCGTTCGTGAGGCTCTCGATGTAGTACGAGCCGGCCAGCGGGTCCGGCGTGTCGGTCACGCCCGCCTCGTGGGCGATGATCTGCTGCGTCCGCAGGGCCAGGCGGGCCGCCTCCTCGGTCGGGAGGGCAAGCGCCTCGTCCCGGGAGTTCGTATGGAGGCTCTGGGCGCCGCCCAGGACCGCGGCGAGGGCCTGGATGGTGGTCCGCACGACGTTGTTATCCACCGACTGCGCGGTGAGACTCGATCCGGCCGTCTGGACGTGGAACCGGCACACCATCGAGCGCGGATCGGTCGCCCCGAAGCGCTCCTTCATGATCGTCGCCCACATCCGCCGCGCGACCCGGAACTTGGCGACCTCCTCGAAGAGCTCCGACCAGGCGGCGAAGAAGAACGACAGACGCCCCGCGAAGTCGTCCACGTCGAGGCCGCGGGCGACGGCCGCGTCCACGTACGCGATCGCATCGGCCAGCGTGAAGGCCAGCTCCTGAGCCGCGGTCGCGCCGGCCTCGCGCATGTGGTAGCCGGAGATCGAGATCGTGTTCCAGCGCGGGAGCTCCGTGGCGCAGAACTCGAACACGTCGGTCACGAGGCGCATCGACGCGCGCGGCGGGAAGATGTACGTCCCCCGGGCGATGTACTCCTTGAGGATGTCGTTCTGGACGGTCCCGGCGATCCGATCCCGCGGGACGCCCTGGGCCTCGGCCGCGGCCACATACAGGGCGAGCAGGATCGGCGCCGTGGCGTTGATCGTCATGGACGTGCTCACGTCGCCCAAGGGGAGGCCGTCGACCAGCACGGCCATGTCGGCGAGGCTCGAGATCGGGACGCCGACCCGTCCGACCTCGCCCTCAGCCTCCGTCGCGTCCGAGTCGTAGCCCATCTGGGTCGGCAGGTCGAAGGCCACCGAGAGGCCCGTCTGGCCCTGCTCGAGGAGGTAACGGAAGCGCCGGTTCGTCTCTTCGGCGGTCGCGAACCCGGCGTACTGGCGCATGGTCCAGAACCGGCTCCGATACATCGTCGGCTGGACGCCCCGTGTGAACGGGTACTCCCCGGGCCGCCCGAGGTCGCGGTCCTCGTCGAGCCCGGCC
>Ga0302323_100002639_pt1 | contig 14594 bp, 11 predicted proteins | sample Fen_T0_3_FD_201950 | JGI IMG/M metagenome (GOLD analysis project Ga0302323, IMG submission 201950) | Peat permafrost microbial communities from Stordalen Mire near Abisko, Sweden - Fen_T0_3 | ecosystem: Environmental > Terrestrial > Soil > Wetlands > Permafrost | place: Sweden: Abisko... | reverse complement strand
CACGTGGACCAGTTCCTAGCGGCCAGCCGCTTCACCATGGAATTGCACCGCAGGAAATGGCCGTGGTTGCCCATGGTCCACCACCCGCATTTCGTCTCCGACCTGCATGCGCCGTCCGACGTCACGGCGCAAGAGCCCGCAGACCCCTATTTTCTGTGCGTGTCCAGGCTGGAGAGGCTCAAGGGCTTGCACACCGTCATTCCCCTTTTCCAGCGCTGGGACAAAGCGCGACTGCTTATCGCTGGCCAGGGCGACGACGAGCGCGAGCTGCGCCAACTGGCAGGCGACAATCCGCGCATTCGCTTTCTCGGCTTCAGAAGCGAATCAGAGCTGTCTGCCCTGTACCGCAAGGCCGTGGCCCTGATTGTCCCCTCGCTGTGTTTCGAGATCTCGCCGCTTGTCATCATCGAGTCGCTGGCCCAAGGCACGCCAATCATCGGGCGCAACCTCGGCAGCATCCCTGAGCTCATCGCGGAAAGTGGCGGCGGCTTGGTCTACGACAGTGAGTCCGACCTGCTGGCCGCCATGGAGCGGCTGCTGGCGGATCGGGCCCAAAGAGATCGCCTGGGCAACGCGGGCCAACAAGCCGGCAACAACCTGTGGTCCGCGGACGCACACCTTGACCGCTATCTGTCTATTGTCGAGCGCATGCGTCCCCACCTGTAGGTTGTGTTCCCCGTCCGGTGCGCATGCCAGCCCCGCATGCCAGCCCATTGACGGCGCCAAAAATCTGACGGGGCGCCGCCCTAGACCCGAGCTGTAACTTGCCGAAAATACGGCATTCAGTTTCAAGCTAATGATTGGTTGTGAGAGTGCCGATGACGACTCTCAATGGGCCGAGATCCTGGAGCAGGTAGCCGCCACAAACGTGACGGCCCCGCCCAGTTGCAGCTGTGCCCAGCCAACTCGAACCACTCGCAATAGGCCGTGAAACCGTGACTTTCAAGCATCGTGCCGACGGCACTCTCCCATCTACCGAGCAGACCGGGGATGCCAGCCTGGTTGCGGCTGCTCACACCCACTTGGCCTGGGTGCTCGCCCACATAGGCGACGTCGCTGCCCTACCTCACGCCGAGCTGGCTTGGGAGTACTTCTCCGTCCATCAAGACGCCGCGGTCTCGGTTTGGCGTACCGCCGTCACGTTGGCCTGGCTGCGTGCCACCACAGGGAATGGCGAGGGCATCGACGACGTGTTGGCCGTGGGTCTTGCCGCCTGGACGAGGGCGGGCAAGCCGCCTTTTGAGGGTGGAGCGATCCTCTTCGAATTCGACCACTACCCAACGCTGCTGAACGCGCTTGAGAGACAAGGATTGCAGCTCGATCGAGAAGCGGGGCGTGCCATGGATTCGGCAGATCGCGTGGCCGCTGCCGCTGCCCACGGTTGCCTGGCACGGCATCTGCGTCGCGAGCCGAGCAGTCGCAATCGCCAAGCGAGAGTCGCGCTGCACTTCGGGCGCGCCATTGCTCTGCTTCGCGAGGCGGGCGCAACGGTCGCCTTGGAGTCCGCCTTGGCCGCCGCTGCGTCGCAGGCAGAATTCTTGGGCGAAACGGAGAAAGCGGCTACGTTGCGGGAAGAGCAGATCCAGCTACGCGCGACCTTGTCCGCGAGCGTGGGCGTGTTTCCGCCGAGCGACATTGCGCCGCCAGCGGTTGCTGTCCAAAGCGACGCGAAGAGCGACGGCGATTGGGTTCGCCTCGACGAGGTCGAACGCCGCTACATCGCGGAGGTTCTGCGCCACACCCACGGCCGCATCGCTGGCAAGGGCGGTGCGGCCTCCGTCCTCGGACTCAAACCGTCGACGCTGAGCTGGCGCATCGACAAGCTTGGCCTGCACGAGGTGCTCGCCGAAGCCCGTGGCAGTGCTACCCCTTCACGCAGGCCAGGGGAACCAGCTTGGCCACTTTGCGCGCAAGATGCGCGACCTCGGCGGCGTCGACCACGGCATTGATGTCTTTGTAGGCGCCCGGAGCTTCTTCGGCCAGGCCGCGCAGCGATGGACTGCGAATGAGAATGCCTCGGCTGGCGAGATCCATGACGATGGACTTCCCCTTCCAGCGGCGCGTGGCTTCGTGCCGGCTCAGGGTGCGGCCGGCGCCGTGAACGGCAGAGCTGAAGGCCACGCCGTCGCTGGCCCCGGCGAGCACGTACGAAGCGGTGCCCATGCTGCCGCCGACGAGCACGGGTTGGCCGACGCTGCGGTAGGGCGCGGGAACATCGGGATGGCCGGGCCCGAAGGCGCGTGTGGCGCCCTTGCGGTGCACGAACAATCGGCGAGGCGAACCGTCGACCGCGTGCACCTCCTCCTTGCAGGTGTTGTGGGACACATCGTAGAGCAGCGACAGCTCGGCGGTGGGGAAAATATCGGCGAAGGCCTCGCGCGCGAAATGGGTGATGACCTGGCGGTTGGCCATGGCGCAATTGATGCCCGCGCGCATGGCACCGAGGTAGCTGCGGCCAAGCTTCGAATCGAGCCGGGCACAGGCCAGTTCGCGCTCGGGTAGATCGATGCCGCTGGCCTTGGCCTCGTCCAGCATGGCCTTGAGGTAATCGGTGCCGATCTGGTGGCCCAACCCACGCGAACCGCAGTGCACGCTGAGCACGACGTCCCCCAGCCGCAAGCCGTAGGCAGCGGCGATGTCAGCATCGTAGAGCTCGGTCACGGCTTGCACTTCCAGGTAGTGATTGCCCGAGCCGAGCGTGCCGAGCTGGTCGCGCTGGCGGTGCTTGGCCTCGGCCGAAACCTCGTTTGGATCGGCGCCAGCCACCGTGCCCTGCTCTTCCATGAAAGCTAGGTCAGCCGCCATGCCGTGGCCGTGTTCCACCGCCCAGCGTGCCCCGCGCAACATGAGGTCGTCGAGATCAGCAGGGCTCAAATGCACGCGGCTGGTGCTGCCCACACCGCACGGTACAAGGCGAAACAAGGTGTCGGCCAGCGCTTCCAGCTTCGGCCTGACTTCGTGGACGGATAGACCGGTTCGGAGGGTGCGCACGCCGCATGAGATGTCGAAGCCCACGCCCCCGGCCGAAATTACGCCGCCAGCCTCGGGATCGAACGCACCGACCCCGCCAATGGGAAAGCCGTAGCCCCAGTGCGCGTCGGGCATGGCAAACGACGCGCCCACGATGCCAGGCAGGGCGGCCACGTTTGAAACTTGCTCGGCGACCTTGTCGTCCATTCCGTGCAGCAGCTCCTGGGTAGCGAAGATGATTCCCGGCACGCGCATCTTGCCCGTGCGCGGGATCCACCACTCGGTGTCGGACTTGTGGACCAGCTGGCGAAGGTTCATGGCTTCATGTCCTAGCTCTACGTGGACGCCACCCTGGTTCGCGCGCGCCGTTCCCCAACCATCGACCACGCCACAAAGAAGACCAGGACGCCCGCCAGGATCGCGGAGGCTCCGATGGTTCCGAAGTTCAAGCCGCCCTTTTCTTTCGTCTTGGTCAATACATCACCCACCGTTGCGCCAAAGGGACGGGTCAAGACGAACGCTATCCAGAAGAGCAGCACGCGAGAAAGCCGCGTGAGGAAGGTCGCCAGGAGAACCAACAACAAGAGACCACCAATAAGAATCGCGCCGCCCAGGAAACCCAAGCCCGAACTGTCGGCCAAGAAATCGCCTAGCGCCGTGCCGAGCGTGTTCGAAAAGAGGATGGCGAGCCAGTAGAACAATTCCGCCTTGCGGGTCTTGACGTCGTCGACGGAAAGCGTTCCCGTGGTCCATCGCCAAGTCGCAAAGATGCACAGCAAGACGGTGATCAACAGGGCCGCACCTTGGGTGTATCCAAGTCCCAAAGTTCGGTCCATGTAGTCGGACATCGTCGTGCCCGCTGTGCTCGTCGAGAGGATGACGGTCCAGTACAGCGCGGGGTAGTACCTCTTCGACAGAAGTTGGGCCACGAGGCTGAGCAGAAAGCCTGACACCAAAATGAGTGAACTTTGGGCGTAGCCGACCTTCAGGGTCATCGACAGAAGATCGCCTGCCGTTTCGCCGAGAGTCGTGGCCGCAATCTTCATCACCCAAAACGCTGCCGCGATCTTAGGAAGCTTGCTTTCGACGTCGTCAGCCATCCCTGGGTCTATCACGCCACTTCCTGCACTCCACAACCTATTGCGGTCCAAGGCCAATGCCCAAGCTGCCGCCCGACCCAGAAAGTGGTCTTCGCGCTAGACGTCGACCACGGATTGGGCAAGCCAAGTGCCATCCGCCAGTTGAGCCACGCGCAAGGCCGTGGCCGTGGCGGCTTTCACTTCGACGCCGGGCTGGTGGCGAGCCACATCCAGCGGTTCCCCACCGAGCTCGCCTTCGAGCTTGGTGCCGAAAATGCGCACCCTGAATTGCTTGAAGATCATCTTTCGCACGGCCATCTGGTACACCACCGCGCTCAGCCAATCGAGCAGCAAGAGCTCGATGTCGCCTGCGGAACAATGAACGGAAACGGTTTCCCGCGCCGCGATCAATTCCGGTGGCACAACCACCGAGGTCAGCGCTAGCGCCGCTTGCTCGAAGGCTTCTTCGCACGTGCGACCGAAGCCGCGCACGCCCATGTCCGCCTGGTGCTCGAAGTGCTCGAAGAAAGGCGCCATTCGTACTGGCCGCTATTTCTGCGTCCGCAACTCAACCGGCGACCGGACCCAGCCCCGTGCGGACCAGGTTGCGCTGGTTGTCGTACCATTCGCCGTAGCCGGTACCAGGCCGGAAATCGTCGTGGGCCACTGCGAGAAGATCCTTCAGACGCGCCCTCAGGCGATCCAGTGCTTCCGGCCTGTCCACAATCAGATTGTTCATCTGGTAGGGATCCGCCAGGTTGTCGTACAGCTCTTCACCCCCGGACAGCCACTTGCAGTACGTGTATTGCTTGGACTTGACCCCGCGCCATTCGGGCCAAGCGGTGCCGGTCTGAAGAAAATCCCAGTTGGAGGTGTAGCTTCCAATCAGGACATCTTCACGGACGTCGCCTCCCTTGCCGAGCATGGCCTGGCTCAAGTCCGCGCCGTCCACTTCCGGCGGGATGCTCAGCGCCGCCAGCCCGCAAAGTGTCGGCAGGTGATCCATGGGGGTCTGAAGGGCATCGGTCGAGGAGCCTGCGGCGATCCGATACGGCCAGCGGACGATGAGTGGGATGTTCATGGCCTCGGCGTAGGGAACCATCTTGTTGACCCGCCCGTGGCTGCCGTGCATGTCGCCGTGATCGGCCGTGAAGACAACGATAGTGTCAGCGGCCAGGCCCGACGTTTCGAGATACGCCATCAGCCTACCGAGATTGTCGTCCACGTTCTTGGCCATGGCCAGGTAGTAGCGCATCTCCATGACCGTGCGCGGATTGTTGTCCAGCGGGACATTGGGCGACCAGTGGATAGTTTCCGGCGTCTTCTCCAGATAGCCCTCTGGAATGAATCCCGGATCGAATGGCGGATGCGGCGGGTGCGGGGCAACAGTCAGAAAGAACGGCCGTCCTGAGTTGCGGCACTTGTCCATGTAGGCGATGGCCTGGTCGGTCTGCGTGTCCGTCTCGTAGCGGCCGGAGTAGAGCTTCTTCGGCTCATCCTCGTAGTAGTAGTAACTGTTGAAATTGCAGTGAAAGTTGAACGCCTGCCAGTGCTTGTAGCCTAGCCGGCTAGGCCCTGGAGCGACGTATTCGGTTTCGGGGTTCTTCTGTTGGTAGGCCTGGACAGCTTCATCGTTGCTCGTGTAGAGCCCCTCTTCGTGCCGCCAGCCCGACGAGAGATGCCACTTGCCGATGAATCCCGTCTCGTAGCCCGCAGCCGCGAACAGATTGGCCAAACAGTGGGGATTCTGGACGGCGCTAGCCTCGACGAAATTCATGAGAATCCCCGAATGGGTCGGGTAACGCCCGGTTTGCACCATTCCTCGGTAGGGCGTGCACAGGGGACAACTCGAAATGGAATTGGTGAACACGACGCCCTGGCTGGCCAGCTGGTCGATGTTGGGCGTCGTAATATCTTTGCCGCCATAGACGCCACACACGTCGGCCCGCAACTGGTCATCGAAAACAAAAAGGACATTAGGCTTCCGCCCTGGCGCAAGGCCCCCGCAGCCCGGAAGCGCCATGGCTGCTGTCCCCGCGGTCGTCAGTTTCAGAAACTCGCGACGGTCCATGGAAGTGGGTGACAGCATACCACCACCCTAGCCGACGATGCCGACGCATTCATAGATCGCGTGGAGCGGCTGTCGTCGTCATCTGGCTTGGTGACTGCGTCAGCAAGTGCCGGCCGCGCACGTGGCAGTATTCCCAAAGCTGGCCGGCGCGGGCGTACCAGTCCAGATCTCGGCGGGAGGCAGCGAGCGCCATGGCCACGGCTTCCCGCTGTGTTTCTGCCGCATCTACGCGGTCGGGCGGTTCGGCCATGGCGAAGGCCTGCTGCAGGATCTGCAGGGTGTCCGCGTGGACCGCGCGCATGAGGGCGAAGGTTTCGTCGCTCAATTGGCGGCTCTCGGGTCCGGGAAAAAGGCGTTCGTGCAATTGGCGCGCGAAAGACAGGCTGATCAGGCGGTTGAGCAGGCTATCGAAGGCAAAGGCACGCTCGTGCAAGGCCACGCGCAGGATGCGGAACATGAGCTCGGCGCGCGCATCGCGCATGCGGTAGCCGTAGCTGCGGTAGTCCCCGGCGAGGCGCCCCTCGCTTTGCAAGCGCTGGAGCAGCGGCGTCCCCGAGTAGATCTCGGTTCGGCACATGTTCCACGGCAGATCGATGGTCTCCCGCGCGAAGGCCAGCGTGTGCGCCACATCTTCCAGGGAGCAATCCGGGTCGAAGAGCATCAGGTTGAAGGAGGGCACAATGCCGTGCTCGCGGCACAGTTGAATGGCGCGAAGGTTGTCCTCGTGGCGGTGGTGGCGGCCAAGATAGGCCAGCCGTTCGTCCACCGCATTCTCCACGCCCAGGAAAACATGCAACACGCCCATCGCACGCAACGCCTGCAACACGGCGGAAGTGATGCTGTCGGGCCGCCCTTTGACCCAGAAAGCAGCGTCGGTCACGTTGCGCGCGCGCAGGGCGGAGGTTAGGGCCTCCACGCGCTGGAGGGTAGCGCGCTCGCTGCCCAAGATGAACAGATCGTCCTGCACGAAAAAGGTCCGAATCTGCAAGTCGCGGTACAGGTGCGCGACTTCATCCGCCACTGACTCGGGATTGCGCATGCGAAAGGGCGGACCACCCGCATCCCGAGAGAACGCCGAAATACTGCAATAGCTGCAGGTATCGGTGCAACCGCGCGAGCTGAGAAGAAAGGCGATGGGTACGCCGGCGACCAGATAGGGCTCCTGGCCACGCTGGGGCCAAGGCAAGGTATCGATGTCCCGGATGGGTGGCCGCTTCGGCCCCATGCCGATGGCGCCGTCCGCACGCCACACCAGTCCGGGAATGTCCTTCGCTTTTCGGCCGGCCGCCAGCGCATCCAATAGGTCGACCAGGGTCTGCTCGCCCTCGTGGCGCACAATCGAATCGAAGGGACCGTCGCGCAGCAGTTCGGCGTAGCAGAAAGTCGCCACATGCCCGCCACAGGTCAGATGCCCCGAAAAGCCAGCGTCACGCAGCGAACGCGCCAGTAGCAGGGACTCGTCGATGCTGTGCTGGAATTGCACGCCCAGGCCCACCACCTCGGGGCGCAGGTGGGTCACCTCCGCAGTGACCTGGGCGATGTCCGCGCGTGTGTTGCACGTCAGGATGTGGGGTTCATGACCCGCGACCTGCGCCGAAGAAGCCAGGTACTGCAAGGCCAGGTTCTCCTGGCGGTTGGGTCCGATCAGAACGACCCGGCTCATGCCAGGCACGGTCCGCGGCGCAGGCTGGCCACCGCCGACGCATTTGCGCCAACTACCGCCACCTGGGCCAGGTGCACATGATCCATCTCGCCGTCGGGCAAGCGCCACAGCGCGACGTCTCGCTCCAGGGTTTCAATCTCGCCCGTGGACACGCTCCAATCATAGGAAAACGCGTACTCGCCACCTTCGTGCTCAGCCAGCAACAGCAGAGCATTGCCCACCTTAGCCAGGCAACGGATGGCCACGGTCAGCGCCGAACCGAGCGGTAGGTCGTCACCCGACTGTGCGGGGACGATGGGGCTGGGGGCCATCTCGCAGATGGTGGCGCAGGCGTTACAGGTGTCCCCCGAGCTGACCCAGGATCCCTGGCTGCCATACTCCTTGCAAAGCCGAACATTGGTCAAAGACTCGATGGCGCGGACCCCGCCGCCGTCGCATTGGATTTGCAGGGTGGTTTTGAAGGTCCAGCTATCCGAAGGGGCGCACTGGAGACCTGGCGTTGCGCTCCACGCGGCGTCGAATGCGAATCCCAGGCCATTGGCGCGCACGTTCGAGATCGCGACTTGGGTGGCTCCCGAGGAAGCTGTGGGCACGAAGGAGACCACGGGCACGCCCACCACCTTTCCGGCCAGCTCGGGCGCGATGGTGATGCTCCCCAGGGTATTTGTTGAATCGGGGTTGCTGGCCCATGCCATGGTGACCCGGGCTGCTCGCCCGCTGACAATCGCCAGGCCGGCATCAAAGCCGCCGCTCACGTCCGCGCAGAGAGCCGCTGGCGTGGCCGCAACACCTTCAGCGGGGAATGGAATCGTGAAGTCGTAGGGCCCCTGTTGGCAGTTGCAGAGGTTCGTCGGAATGGCGGCGGCGCCGTCTGGGGAGGGCGGAAAGACGAAGACCGAGCTGTCGGGGCGGGAATCCGACGCCGCGTCCCGGGCTCGGCTGGTCTCGCCGCAGCCACTGGCCAGCGTTGCGGAAAGCAGAATTGGCGCGCCCGTGCGGGAAAGCATGTAGGAAACCTTGAGCCATCTCATCGGGTACCCCCAGCGCAAGCGTATCCCGATTTCTTCCGGGAACCGAACCCTTCTTGGGCATCATGCACAGCGACCGTGCGAAGATCACATGGAGGAAGCGCTACTTCCACCTGCGACCGTGAACCTCGTCAGTTCCTGGTAAGCAGTTCCAGGTCGCCACGCTCGGCGAGGAGTCTGTACCCTTTGAGATCGGGATTGGGCAGACGACATGATTTCTCGCGCACGACGAAGCCACAGGCCGGCGGAAGCGCCTCGGATGGGATAGGTTCGTGCGGAGGCGGGTAGAACTGATTCACCGGCTCCTGGGACTCGGGCTCGGGGCCGGGCAGCGTGGTCAGCTCGTCAAGCCGGTAGAGTCCCCTCGCATGGGTGGCACCACAGCCCAAGTAGGCGACGACCTCGGGAAAGCGCGCGTCGGATGCCGGTCGGGCCCCCAAGGCGCCAAGCGCAAACTGGCCGTAGCGCGCGACCGGGCCAGCGTGGCGCTCGACGAACCACAGGAACTTCAGATCGCCCGCCAACATGTCGTAGCCCATGCTCATGGCCGGGGTCCATAGGATGTGGGTGATGCCCAAACCCCTCAGCTTTTCGTAAATCTCTGAGGGTGTGGCCAGGCGGCCGTAGCTGATGGCCCCCTGCCAACCCATGGCGTCCGAAACGGCCGTGACCCGGACTCCCGTCGCGCCACGCACTTCATGCAAAAGCAGGCGGGCATTGCTGGGAAGTGTCTGCCCCACCTCTTCATAGGGATAGAAACAACGCAAGCGTGCGCCTCGGTCCTTGCTGAAGCCCCCCCGCGATGAGATTGCTCGTGGCGAGGATGGGCGACCGCGCCATCTTATGCGTAGGAACGAAGTACACGTCCCCACCCCAAATGATCTGAAGTCCGATTAGACACGCAAGCGGCAGGCGAGCGAAGCGGTGCGTGTGCCAGACCAGCACGATCACGCTGCATGCGACGGTCGCCATCCACGGCAGCAAGATCTGCAGGTAGCGATCTTGATGGAAGGTCCAGTACCACAGGAAGACCCCCACGTTGGCAGCCAGCGCCAGGCCCCACAGACGCGCCCGACGTGGGAAGAACAGCAACACCGGCAGCAGCAAGGTGAAGAGGAAGCCGAACACCGGCACGGTGCCGTGGAGCTCGAGCCAATCGTGCGGGACGAAAGAGAAGGTGGCAAGAGCGCCCGTCGTCTCCAGAATACGCTGAGCAAGACTGCCCATTGGCTTCCAGGTATTGAGGAACACATGGTGCTCAAGCCAAGCAGCGTCCGGATTCCAAGGATGGCCGCCGAGAACGCGATTGAGAAACGGATACAGCGGATCGCCGTACCACACCCAGTTCTTCAGCCAATGGGGTGCGCAGAAGACCAGTCCTCCGAGGCCTGCCGCAGTCACCGTAACAAGCCAGCGCACGCACCGCTTTCGACCAGCGGCCAGGGCTTGCCGCCCCGCCCAGCCAGCCCGCACCAGGAAGGCCGCGACTGGCACGACCACCAGGTACATGCACTGATACTTGGTCAACATGGCGGCGGACAAGAGGAGCACGAGCAGGAGCCCGTTGCGTGCTTCGAAGTTCTTCCAGACGAGCAGGAGTGCCAGGTAGATGGGCACCGCCCACGACGCCGCGATGTGATCGGCGGCCACGACCAGAGTGGAATTGTAGAGGAGAATGCCAGGGAACAAGAACAGCGCTGCCCAGGCCAGCGGCACGCGCAAGCCAACCATGCGGCGAACCAGCACCGGAATCCCTGCCAGCGTCCACAGGAAGATCACGAACTCGAGGTGGGCACAGAGCTCAACCCGATCGAAGAGGATCGTGCCGGGCAGAAGGAATGCCCAGGTGTAGATAAAACTGGCCAGGTGGGGCTGGGTTGCGGGGAACCATCCCTCGGCAAAGGGGCGCACGGCACGGCTGGCGGCGTAGTGTTCGGCGATCCTCAAGTGGTACCAACGGGCGTCGAAGGCCACGTTTGTGGGTGACAGGATGAGAAAATAGAGCGCACCGATTCCGAGCAGGCCGAAGAGCGCCACCAGATACCCCAGCGCTCCTGGTCGTGCGACGGGGCCGACCACGAATCGCCCGAACAAGCGGCGCACCCGACGCGACGTCCTCCACAGCGCAGGGGCGCCTAGGGCGAGCATCGCGGCTGGCCAGGCGAGGGCGAAGAGCCAACCGTACAGACCCAACAGTCCGCCCACGAACATGCCAACGAAGAACACGTAGACGCCTACGCCTGTCGCCAGGACGAAATGCTCGGACAAGGACACCGGCCAGCCCTTCAGCCGCAACAACACCCGGTGGCCCGTTGCCAGGCAGCAGAGGAGCCAGCCCAAGGAAACGGCCCAGTAGCTCGCGTAGCGCCAGAACAACCAATCCTGGATGGGATTGTGATCGTTGACCACGACCAGCATGACCCCAGCCGCGACCAACAGACAGATCGCCAGGGCCGCGGAAGCAGCTGGCCGGGATCTCACTGTACTTGCAGGACCAGGCCGTGCGCTCATCGGGACGCGACTATAGCTTAGCGCAGGCTCGATCCACATGCGAAAAGTCCCCCGCCTCAGCGGGCGAAGGCTGGGTAGACACGCAACGATCACTTTCCAACCAGCCAGCAAGCGGAATCAAATTCACAGTCCGCACGGTCTTACTCGCGTTGGCGGGTTCGGTTGTGAGACAATTCGTGCGAACAATTTCGGAACAACACGAAACAGAGCGATGCGCAAAAAATCAGCAGAAGCCTTCGTTGAAGTACGCGACTCCTCCATTCACGGCAAAGGAACCTTCACCTCAGTGTCGCTGGAATCGGACACCCTGATTCTCGAGTACACCGGCGAGCTGATTGATCGAAAGACGGCCGTTGAGCGGGACCGTCCCGAAGCTCCCGACTACAGCTGCTACATTCTGCAAGTCGACGATGACATCTTCATTGATGCGCGACTGATTGAGCACCCAGCCAAGTACATCAATCATTCCTGCGAGCCGAACTGCATCCTCTCGCATGAGGGAACCAGGGCTTTCGTCCGCACACTGCGGACCATCCGTCCCGGCGAAGAGCTGACGTACGACTATGACTACGATGCCAGCGAGAATGTGACGTGTCGTTGCCAGGCGCGCAGGTGCCGGGGAAAGATCTAGGAATCTAGCGACGACCGACGGGGCTGTCCCAGACGACGGCCGTGTGACTTGAGACGATGGCATCGTTCTCGGCGGTGTTGCCCGGCAATGGCGGCCACCAGTGGTCGGGCGGCGGCAGCGCTTGCGGCTCGATGCTTTGACCTGGTTTGGGCGCGGCGACGGTCACGCCCACCTTGGATGCGGCGGCCAGCACGCGATCGATGGGTTCGGTCCACGCGTGGTAGGCGAGCGTGAAAAGGCCCCAGTGGGCGGGGATCAGTACCTTGCCGCGCACGAGCTGATGGGCGCGCACCGCCTGCTCGGGGCCGAGATGCCAATCCGACCACCAGCGTCCGTACTCGCCCGATTCGATCATGGTCACGTCGAAGGGGCCAAGCCGGTCGCCGATCTCCGTCATGCCGGGAAATAGCCCGGTGTCGCCGGAGTAGTACACGCGGTGCTCTCGCCCGATCATCGCGAAGCCGCCCCATAGGGTTCCGGCATCGCCGATGCCGAAGGTCCGGCCTGAAATGTGCCGCGCAGGCGTTACCACGAATTCGAGACCCTTCACGCTGGCATGCTCCCACCAGTCGAGCTCGACGATGTGCCCCGCAGGCACGCCCCAGTATTCAAGGTGCGAGCCAATGCCGAGCGGAACCACGAAGGTGGTGTTCCAATCCTTCATGGCCACGATGGTCGGGTAGTCGAGGTGGTCGTAGTGGTCGTGCGAAATCACCACCGCATCGGCTGGTGGCAAATCGCCAAGCGCGATGAGTGGCCCGTACCAGCGCTTGGGGCCGCTCCAGCTCATGGGACTGATGCGTGGGCTCCACACCGGATCGACCAGCACGCGATGCCCATCGATCTCGACAAGGAAGGACGAGTGCCCGAACCAGGTAACACGCAAGCCTGTGGCCGGCGGGTTCTGGAACAACGTGGGGTCGACGGTGGCGGTGGGCACCGGCGCAGTCGGCGTAGTGAATGGGCTCGCGCGGAAGATGCCCAGCAGCGCCCGCAGCATGTCGTTTTCCATAGGCTTGGGATTCACGAACTTGCCGTCTTTCCACTGCGGCGAGCGCTCCATGCGCGCGCGGCGCGCCCCCGATGGCCGCTTGCCAAACGACCGCCAGCCGCTTGCGATGGCCAGCGCCGCGAACACCGCGATGAGTGCCCCCAGCCAGCCCGCGATGCGCGCCATCCAGCGCAGCCTGCGTGGCTTGCGCGGCCCCCCGAGGCCGCTCGCTGACTGGTTACTACCGGACACCCAGAGTTCTTGAGGGACGCCTGGCGGCCTGTCAAGACGCCTGACAACGAAACAAAGCCTGCCCCACCGAAGTGGGGCAGGCTATCGACGCACAAGCCTGACAGGCGAGGAGAGATGATTTGGCTTATGGGGGCACAGTCAGGCTTTGGTTGACCTAAGTCAGGCTCTCACACATCAAAGAAGCGGTTCGCGTTGGCGGAGGTGGGCTTTGCCCACCGAAGCCAGAGCGCGGGAAGGTTTGGGAACCCTCCCAGGGTTCCCATTACAATAGCGGCGGTTTGGCGTTGTGGACCAAGTCCATAAAGTAGGCTTCGAACCACTTGCCTGCCTGCGGGGCGCCCTTGGCCGCATCGGGTCCGGCGCACATTTCGTCGAAGCGCGGGCCCTTGGGATCGGACGAGCCATCGGATTCGCCCGGTGGCTTCACCCAGTAATAGGCATCGATACCTGGCGCGGGATCGGCGCGCGGGCGTTCACCCAAGCCCGCGCCGTGGACGTTGCACCAGCTCCCCCACTTGGCCCGGATGCCGCCCTTGCCGTTGCGTGAGGTATCGATGATAAATCCGTGGTCCTTGAAGCCGTACATGGCCAGCATCTCTCCGAGCAACTTGGCGTAGGTCAGCTCGTTCGGGCAAGGATTGGAGGGTTCAAGCGCGGCGCCGTCGCGGTTCGACAGGTGGGTGTAATTCGAGGTGTTGATGGCGAAACCGCGGATCATCTGTGGACCGCCGGCCTCGTTGAGCACGGTCTTGAAGACCTTGGCGATCTTGGCGCGGTTGTCGTCCCAACCCAGCCAGCCCGAGTGCGCGGCGTCGAGATAGACACTCACGTTGGGCAACTTGAAGCTCTTGATGGCGTAGACAATGCCATTCTTGTACACGGCCTTGGCCTGCTGGCACTTGGGCAAGGCCATGTTGGTGGCCATGTTGCCCAGCGAATCGGGTTCCAGAATGACCGCGATGGGCTGCTTGGCGTGGGCCTTGAACTGCGCCGTGATGCGATCGATGTAGTCGGTGCGATAGCGGGCCTCGCCGTTCTCCTCGACCTTGAGCTCGCCGGCCGACGATTCGGCCGAACAGTCGCGGTTGGGCAAGTTGTAAACCACGATCACGGTCATGGTCGGTACACCGCTCGCATCCTGTTGTTTCTTGGCCTGGTCGAGCCAGCGCGGCAGATCTTCGACCGCCTTGATGTCACTTAACCAAACCCCGGTCGGATACGTCGCGACCTTGCGGATAGCATCCGCCTCGTCGGGATGGTTGGCCGCAGTGACCTCGACCGAGGCCGTGTACTCCGGATTCAAGAAGAAGCGCACGCCCTTGAAGGGATTCCCTCCGCCCGCCTTGGCTTCATTCTCTGGCGTGCCAATTCCGCCCATTCCGCCTGCACAACTGGCGG
>Ga0302323_100002638_pt1 | contig 14594 bp, 19 predicted proteins | sample Fen_T0_3_FD_201950 | JGI IMG/M metagenome (GOLD analysis project Ga0302323, IMG submission 201950) | Peat permafrost microbial communities from Stordalen Mire near Abisko, Sweden - Fen_T0_3 | ecosystem: Environmental > Terrestrial > Soil > Wetlands > Permafrost | place: Sweden: Abisko... | reverse complement strand
GGTCCGACAGAAGCCCCCACGCCGGCGCGGCGACCAGCTGGATCCCCGCCGAGAACGCCGAGAGCAGGCCGATCGTCGCGAGGCCGAGGCCGAGGTCCCTGTAGTAGACCGGCAGGTAGGCCCACGACGCGCCGATCGCCGTGAAGTACACAACGTAGGTCAGCGCTGCCCGCCGGATCGGGTCCACTCGGCCGCTCCCGCGTGATGAGGTGGGTTGCTGCAACCGGCGAATCGTACATCCCGGCCTGGGGCATCAAACCCAGACAGCGACGAGAAGACCCAGGTCCAGGCGCTCGACCGGACCCAGCCGATGCTGCCGCTGAAGCCCGGGCAGGTGGAACGGCACACCCACGACTACAAGCGCAACGGCACCCTCTCCCTGTTTGCGGCGCTCGAGGTCGCGACCGGGCAGGTCACGAACGAGACCCGCGAGCGGCACACGGGTGACGACTTCCTCGCCTTCCTGCGCCTGCTCGCCCGCACGTACCCACGGGGCAGGTCCACGTCATCCTCGACAACGTGTCCACCCACAAGACGCCGGCCGTGCAGGCGTGGCTCGCCGGCCACCGGCGGTTCACGTTCCACTTCACGCCAACCTCGGCATCCTGGATGAACCAGGTCGAGATCTGGTTCGGGATCCTCACCCGCCAGGCGATCCGGCGCGGCAGCTTCGAGAACACCCGCGTCCTGACGGCCGCGATCGAGCGCTTCATCCGCGAATGGAACGCCGGCGCGACGCCGTTCACCTGGGTCAAGACCGCGGACGAGATCCTCGCCAAGGCCGTTCGCAAGACCCAAGCTGATTCCGGCGCGCGACACTAGTTGGCCGATTGGGCCATGCCCTCGGGCCGGGGATCTGCTCGGAACCGTCGCTGATCGAGATCGCTCGCTCCGGGCAGCGTGCCCTGTTGCGGCATCCGTCCTCGACGGGGCATCCTGCTCGCAACACCGCTCTATCACGGGAGGTCTCCCGGTGTTCACGTTCAGCGAGAGCCGCGACATGGCGCAGCCCGCGGCAACGGTCTGGGAGTACCTGATCGCGTTCGAGCAGGTGCCCCTCTGGGAGCACGGCGTCAACGAGGTGCGCCAGGTCACGCTGGGCGAGCCGGTCGTGGGCACGGGGATCACCGCGCGGCGGGTATATGCCGGCAGGGAGACTCACCTCGAGGGCGAGATCCGCGACATCGTGCCGGGTCGCTCCGCCACGCTCGCCCTGCGTGGCGGTCCCCACGTCGAGTCCCTCGTCACCTACGCGGTGGAGCCGCTCGGCGAGGGCCAGTCCCGGGTGACGTACAGCGCCAAGGGAAGGCTGCGAGGGCCGCTCAGGCTGCTGCAGCCGATCCTGCCCGCGGTCGGTCGGGCCTCAAGGCGGGCATCCCGCCCCGCTCCGAGGCGCCGACCCCGGATCGCTGAGAGCCGTAGCCGATAGGACCTCACGGGTCGTCCGAGTGGGCTGGGCCCTGGGGCTCCGGAAGACGGGCCGCCATGATCCACACGAAGCTGCGCCTCCGTCTCCGCCCCCACCTTGGACCGCGCGTTCGCCAGGTGGTGCTTCACGGTCGAGTGCGATCGGGGACGGCGCGGGCGTACCCGGGGTCGCAACAGGCCTGGGGGCCCGGGAGCCTACGCACGGTGTGGATCGGACCAGCGCGCCGTCATGCCCCGAATCGTGACCGGGGCGGGCCCAGGTTCCTAGCTGGCCGATTGGGCCATGCCGTCGGGCGCGGAGCGGTGGATGCCGTACGCCGAGAGGTGCTGGCGCTGCGGGTATCAGTATCTCCGCCGGGAGCGCTGCGAGGCCGTATCGCTCGGCGGGCCCGCCGAGGTGGACCGATGCCCCCGGATCCCGGCACCCCACGGCGGCTGCCTAGAGCCCTCGCCGTCAGTTGGCGACCCGGCCCGCCGCGCCAGGTCGCGAACGGGGATGGGCTACTCGTCCGGGGGGCATTCTGCCGGCGGGGCAGCCGGCGCTCGGATCGAGTTTCCGGGTGCCTCGCTCACCGGCGACTCGCCGGCGGCGGGTAGCAGCCCGGGACGGGGCGTGCTGCTGTCTGCGCCCTGCTGGGTCATACGTTCGACTGGCTGGACGACCAGCGCCTCGATCCCGGCCGCTACGGCGTCCACCGCCGGATTCACGATGCCACGGCGCAGCCGCCCGACAGCCGCGACCGCGATGTCCCCCGCAGCTACGCCGACGCCGAGCGCGAAGGCGATCAGGATCGCGTCCCAGAAACCCGCGAACCGCTGCAGGTCTCCTGGTGCCAGCAGCGCGACCACGAGTGCGAGGCCCGGCAGCAGCGGGAGGACCGCGGGCACGACCCAGAGGGCAGCCGGCGCCTTGAAATGCCGCGCCAGCAGGCGACCCGCGACGCCCATGACGAAGGCCGCGGCAAAGGCCCCGACCTCGGTGCTGTAGCCCAGTAGCGCATAGGCGGTCCACGCCATGGCGCCCAGGACGCCGACCCACGGCAGGGCGAAGGCCGGTACGGCGATCTGGTAGGCGTAGGCGACGACCGCGATGGCGACGGCCAGCAGTGCGACGATCGGCTCCCACGAGCGCGGGCCGGCGGACTCGATGCTGAGGGAGACCCCTGCGTTGGCGGCCAGGTTGATCCCGAGCAGCGCGCCGCTCGCCACGCCGGCCGCGATCAGCACCGCCTCGGCCAGCCGGGCCGTCCCCGACACCATGGCCTGGTCGATGAGGTCGCGCACGCCAGCGAGGAGTGCGCCGCCCGGCAGGAACCGGATGAGGCTCGCGGTCATGAGCAACCCGGGGTCCACGCCGAGGCCGCTCCATACCGCGAGCGCGACCAGCAGCGTCGTCGAGGCCGCGCCGAGCAGGAGCGAGAAGAACGGCGGCAGGCCGCTCCGCCGCAGCCACCAGACCAGCGGCTGCACCAGGAGGGCGATGACGAAGGTCGCGGCCGCATCGAGCGGCGATCCGCCGAAGAGGATCGCCAGGGCGGACGACGAGATCGCGGGGGCGAGGACCGAGAGCAGGAGCGGACCGCGACGCTCGTCCTGCTCGATACGCGTGAGCTCGGCCTCGGTTCCGTCGAGATCCAGCCTGCCGTCGGCCACACGGCGCACGACCGAGGCCACGTCGGAGAGCCGCCGGAAGTCGGACGTTCGGTCGCTGGCCATCTGCACGATGGTCGTGGGCCGCAGGTCGCCGGGCTCCACGTAGGAGAGCTGGATCGATGAGAACAGGACGCCGGCCTGCACCCCTTCAAGGCCCAGGTCGCTCGCGACCTGCCGGATCGACTCCTCGACCTCTGTGGTTTGCGCTCCGGACGCGAGCAGCAGCATCCCGATCCGTCGCGCGACCTCGAGGATCCGCCGCACCCGGAGCGGATCTGGGGCCTCCGTCGCGGGGGTCGGGACCGGCTCGGTCATGGGTCCCCCCGGGGACAGGGCGGCGGACCGCCGTGCCGCCTCGTCAGTCGGGCTGGTTGGGTCCCAGCCAGGCGCGGGCCGCGTTGACGAGCGCGGTCGTCCCCACGGTCAGGGTCGGCTCGATCACCGGGGCGAACAGCGGCGAGTGGTTCGAGGGGAGCGTCTTGACCGCGGCGATCACCTCGTCGGCGGTGGTCAGCCCTGCAAAGCGCGCCGGGTCCGCGCCGCCGAGCATCCAGTAGACGCACGGGGCGCCGGCCTCGGCGGCCAGAAGGCCCACGTCCTCGCTGCCCGCCACGGCACCCGGGTCGATGACCATGGCACACGAGGCTACGAGCGCGGCCCGTGTCCGCTCCACCGCGTCCGGGTCGTTGACGACCGGGGGTAGCGTCTCGAATGGCTCGAACTCAGGCTCGGCGGGGGCACCGGCGGCCGCGGCCTCGCCGCGCACGATACGCTCGATGGCGGCGAGGACCCGCGTCCGGACCCCAGCGTCGTATGTCCGTACGTTCAGCAGGATCTCCGCGTCGTCCGGGATCACGTTCGCCTTGCTGCCCGCGTCCAGCCGGCCCACGGTGACGACCGCGAAGTCTGCCGGCGCGACCTCGCGGGCCACGACGGACTGCAGCCGCAGGACCGTGGCGGCCGCCATGACCACCGGGTCCACGGTCGTCTCGGGCATGGATCCGTGCCCCCCGCGCCCGTGGAGGGTGATCCGCAGGCTGTCCGTCGCGGCATACGCCGGCCCGGAGTGCAGCCCGATGACGCCACCGGGAATCGGGGACACGTGCTGGCCGAGGACGACCGCCGGCTTGGGGAAGCGCTCGTAGAGGCCGTCGTCGAGCATGGCGCGGGCCCCGGCGCCAACCTCCTCGGCCGGCTGGAAGACAGCGAGGAGGGTCCCGCTCCAGGTGCCGCTCTCCGCGGCCAGGCGCTCGCAGGCCGCCAGGAGGCAGGTCACGTGCACGTCGTGCCCGCAGGCGTGCATGACCGCCACGTCCTTGCCGTCCGGATCGACGCCGCGCTCGGTGCTTGCGTACGGCAGGCCGGTCCGCTCGCCGACCGGGAGCGCGTCCATGTCCGCGCGCAGCAGGACCACCGGTCCGTCGCCATTCCGCAGTAGGCCCACGACGCCCGTCCGCCCGATCCCGGTCGTCACCTCGAAGCCGAAGCCCGCGAGATGCTCGGCGACGATGCCGGACGTGCGAACCTCCCCGAAGCTCAGCTCGGGATGGAGGTGGAGGTCACGGTACAGCGCCGCCCAGTCGGTGGTGGTTGTCATGGTGGTCTCACCTGTACTGGCAGCATGCGAAAGTCGCTTCCAGTATGCCGGACGGGTGTTCACCCGCCGGCCCCAAATGGCAGACCGGGATAACAGTGACAGATGCCGTCCCCGCGCCGCCCTACGCGCCGGCTGGCCAGACGTCATGGCCGTCACAGCAGTCCTGGGCGGCCTGGTGCCGGACATCACGGCAGGGGGTCAACTCCGCTCAAGATCATGCGTCAACGTCATGCGTCAACGTCATCGGCGCTGCTGACTCGGGCTCGGGCAGCCGCGGCCCTAGGATCCAGACCAGCTGCGCCGTCGTCTCCGCGCCCACCTTGGACCGCGCGCGTTCGCGAGGTGGTGCTTGACGGTCGAGTGCGACAGGCCGAGGCGGTGCGCTGCCGCCTTCTCCGACCCGGCGGCGAGGACCGCGGCGACCACGCCGACCTCTCGCTCGGTCGCGCGCTCGGCGGGGCGGCGGGGCCGGCGCGTCATGCGGTAGCGAGCCAGGCCGCGGCCAGCCACTCGTCGCGGCCCTCGATCGGGATCTCGCAGGTTGCTAACGCGCGCCCAACACCTGTGGGGCGCGCAACTGCAACCTTGTCGGGCAGCGCCGGCGCCAATCTGTGCGCGTAGGCCGCCGCGGTCAGCCGCACACCCACGATCTCTGGGCGCGCGACCCTGATCCGCTCGAAGATGGCGTGCATCAGGCCTGCCGTCTCCCCTGGCACCTCAACCTCCTTCGGGACGCACGGAGGCTCGGTCGGGGCTCTGAGCTGGCGAACCCGGACGTTCAGCGCGAGAAGATCAGGTGCGTTGTCCCGCTCGAGGCGACTACCGACGTCACGCTGTAGCCGTGCTCGAACCCGCGGAGGTCGTCCCAGAGGCGGATACCGTGGCCGAGCAGGATCGGGACGATCGCGACGTGGAGCCAGTCGACGAGCCCTGCCTTGAGGTACTCGCGGACAACGGTCGGGCCGCCGCCGATCCGCACGTCCTTGCCGCCCGCGGCCGCTGTCGCGAGGTCGAGCGTCTCGCGGGGCGTCGCGGCGAGAAAGTGGAACGTCGTGCCGCCCGCCATCTCGAGCGTCGGGCGCGGAGTGTGGGTGAGCACGAACACCGGGCAATGGAACGGGGGCTCATCGCCCCACCAGCCGCGCCAGTCCGGGTCGTCCGCGGCGGCGTGGAGCCCGAACATGCCGGCACCCATGATCTCCGCACCGACCTCTGCGAAGTACGCCCGGGCGTACTCGTCGTCGACGCCAGTCGTCCCCTCGCCGGAGGTGTCGTGCAGCACCCGGGCCCGGAACGTGCGCGTCGAGACGTAGGCCTCGACGAGGCGCGCCCAGTCGTGCCCGAACGGGTTCTCGGGCGTCTGGTCGGTCGTTGTCGCGAACCCGTCCAGGGAGATGTTCAGGTCAACACGGACCGCCACCGACGTCCCTCCAAAGTGACTGCTTGCGCACTCGGTTCAGTATGCCGATCGTCCCGCGCCGAGCTCGCGCAGGCGGAGCGCGAGTGCCGCGAGCGGTTCGGCGTCCCCCCGCGAACCCCAAGTCGACAGCAGGACGCGCATGTCGTGAGCCCCCAGATCCATGCATGATCCGAGCAAGGCCGGGACTCTATCGCACGCCCCCTATCAGCGCGGGCGCGCCACCAGGAGCGCGGTGCCCAGGCCGATCCCCGCGCCAAACGCGGTGTGCCCGACGAGCATGATCCGCGCGAGCCTGGCCGCCTCGCCCGAGCGCAGCCCTGCCGGGCCGTACCCGAGCGACGGGAACAGCACGAACAGCGGGAACACCGACGTCGCGATGCCGTAGGCGACGGCCGCGGCGAACGTGGGCGCGGGTCGCCGCCAGGGGACGAGGACGAACGCCTCGGTGAGCACGATCCCGGTCAGGTAGTGGGTCATCAGTCCGAGCGGGACGTCCAGCGCCCCCGGGTCCTCGTGGCTGGCGTCGACGTGGTGCCATCGGCCGCACAGCAGTCCACCGGCCCAGCGCCCGATGACGGCAAGGTCGGTGCGCTCCGAGGCAAACGCCTCGCCGCCGATCGCGGCGGCGGCGACCATCGCGGCGTCCATCGCGGCCGTGGCCACCACGCCGGCGGGGATGCCCGAAAGCACCCGCGTCCGCACGCCCATCATGTGGCTCCCTCTACGCGGCGGCTGCCTCGGCGATGGCAGCCTCGAGGACCAGGCGGATGCGATTCTGCGCGTCCTCGAACCGCAGCGTACCGCCGGAGACGACGTACTCGAGCACCATGCCGTCCGTGAGCGCCCCGATCGTACGGGCGAGCGCATCCACGTCGATGCGCGCGGGCAGATCGCCCCGCTCGACGCACTCGCGGAACATGATCGAGGTCATCGTGATGCCGCGCTCATAGCGCCTGGCCATGAGGTCCCGGATCAACGGCCGCCGTGTCGCTTCCCCCCAGGCCTCGGCCAGAAACGCGGGCGCCCCTTCCGCCTCGATCGTGTAGCGCCACCAGCCCCTGATCCCTCGGTCGAGCCGATCGCCGACCGACCCGGCCGCCCGCGTGTCAGCCAGGAGCGCATCGGACTCCTCGCGGTTCGCATCGAGGATGCTGGCCCGGATCAGCTCGTCCTTGTTCGCGAAGTAGGTGTAGATCGCCCCGACCGAGAGCCCACAGGCGGCTACGACGTCGTCGATGCTCGCCCGATGGAAGCCCTTCTGGACGAAGACCTGCCGGGCCGCCTTGAGGATCCGGCGGCGAGTCGCCTCTTCACGCTCGGCCGAGATGCGCGGCATCAGGTTCCTCCGGATCGGCAACAAGAGCGAGCGCTCACACTTGAATGGTATCAAGAAGCCATCGGCGGAATAGGGCCGAATGGCACATGTAAAGCGAGCGCTCGCTCATTATGGTGCATGCAGTCGGTGAGCTGGTGCCGGTGAAGGTGCCGGGGCCGACGAGAGGAGTGGCTGGGGCCACCGGAGAGACGCATATGACTGGCGTGGCAGACACCACCAACGCAGACACGACCAACCTGGCCCACCGCCTCGACGTCCTCGGCTGGGGCATCTTCTTCCTGATGACGGGCGTCCTGATGCTCTTCCCGAGCCTGCCCGAAGGCACCTGGCTCGTCGGTCTCGGCGTCCTGCTCCTCGGTCTCGCCGCCGTGCGCGTCGCGCTCGGGCTCGCAATCGAGTGGTTCGGCGTGATCCTCGGCACCGGTGCCCTCGTCGCCGGATTCGGCACGATCGCCGGCATCTACATCCCGGTGTTCGCGCTGTTCCTGGTGGCCTGCGGCCTCGCGATCATCGCGGGCGTGCTCTCGAAGGGCGGGGCCGAGCGGTGACCGCCATCACGCGCCGCTCGCCGCGCATCCGCGTTCCCGACCTCGGCCCCCGCGGCGAGGGCTGGGTCGCCCTCCAGGCCGTCCTCTTCGTCGCCGTCATCGCCACGGGCATCGCCGGTCCGTTCTGGGCCGGCCCCGTGCGAGCGATCGGTGCCCTCGCCGGCCTCGCCCTCATCGCCGGCGGGATCGCGCTTATCGCCGGCGGGGTCGTCGCGCTGCGACGACAGCTCACGGCGTTTCCGCGCCCCGTGGACGACGGCCAGCTCGTCGAGGACGGGGCGTTCGGCCTCGTCCGCCATCCGATGTACGGGGGCGGCGTCCTGTTCGCGATCGGCTGGGGCCTGCTGATGGCGTCCGTGCCGACGCTTCTGTGCGGGGTCGTGCTCGCGCTGTTCTTCGACCTCAAGTCCCGGCGCGAGGAGGCCTGGCTCGGCGAGGTGTTCCCGACGTACGCCGAGTACCGCCGCCGGACGCCGCGCCTCATCCCCTGGATCTACTGACCCGGCACTCCTCCCTGGGGCCGGCGCGAGCAATCGTTCCGGGAGGAGGGTGATCAGGTCCGGGAAGAAGCCGGAGCCCCCTCCTCGATGCTCGAGGGCAGGTGGCGCGCCCGGGTCCGCAGCCTGGTCGAGCCGGCAACGGCACGGATGACTCAGCGGGACGTGATGCGGAACCTCATTCGCTGCTTCAACGGCAACCACGACAAGGTCGTTGCTGCCTACGGAGCCGCCGAGCGGCGCAGGGAGGTGTCGCGATCCTCGACGATCTCTCGCCTGGACCGCATGCGACAGTGAACGCCGCAAACTGGCGCTATCCATTCCAGCCGCGCTGGTGCAGACTCCGTCGACCACGGAGGGAGGCACGGGAGCCTTCGGGTCCCCACCATCGCGGCGTCCCACACGGTCGCCTCGACCGCCGCGCAGGGCCAATGGCGAGTCCGGTCCGCCGTGGAGCGGAGGGATCGGCCATGGACACCCAGAGCGGGATCGGCGCGACGTTCACGAAGTGGATGGTCGGCGAGGGCCCGGAGATGGCTGGCGTCGTCGGGGGCGCGGTCGGCGAGGGCACCTATGCCGGGAAGGTCCTCGAGTACATCGCTGGCGATCCAACCGTCGTCGTCGAGGCCAGGTACCAGTTCAACGGCACGGCTCGCGCCTTCACCGCGCTCGTCCATGTCGAGCAGACCGGCCTGCAGGCCGTGATCACGGGCGTCGTCACCGACGGCTGGGCGAAGGGCAGCCCCGTCAAGGGGAAGTACACCGAGATCAAGTGCGACCACGACGGCATGACCACGGATTGCTGGCAGGGCACGCTCGCGGTCGGCTGACGCCCGCCGAAGGGGGGACGGCGCAAGCGGGCGATCTCTCGACGGCGCCGTTCGGTTGCCGGCTTGCCCCACCCGTGACCGTCCTTGACATTGTTGAGGTCGGGCAAAAGTACGAGCCGGAGAGGTGTCTCGACTTCCCGCATCGTGCTGCAGCGTGCGCACGTCGGGCCCCGTGCGCACGTCGGGCCCAAGGATCGCGTCGCGCGAGGAAGGTCGGTCGTCATGCCCACCGCCATCAACGACGGCGTCAGGATCAGCTACGAGGTCACCGGGCGCGGTCGCCCGCTGATGCTCATCCACGGTTGGCTGAACGACCGGTCCTGGTGGTCCGAGACGGGCTACTTCGACGAGCTCGGTCGGGATCACCGACTGATCAACGTGGACATGCGCGGGCACGGGCTGAGCGACAGGCCCCACGATCCGAGCGCCTACCGCGCTGCGTGCTTCGCGGGCGACGTGCTCGCGGTCGCCGACGCCGAGGGCCTCGACCGGTTCGCGATCTGGGGGCTGTCCTACGGCGGCTGGGCCGCGTGGGTATCGGCGGACGCCGCCCCGGGCCGGGTAGCGGCGATCATCGCGACCGGCTCGTGGGACCCCCGGCCGAGCCCCTACGTCGAGGGCGTGACGCCGGAGGACCCGGACCTCGAGGTCCTCCGGCGCGGGGGACTGGCCGCCGTCGTCGACCTGTACGAGGACGAGACGTTCCGCTTCCCGCCGGCGGTCAGGGCGGTCATGCTCGGGGCAGACCCAGAGGCCATGATCGCGTCCCAGGCAGCCGAGCTCGTGTCCGAGGGCGTCCGTGACCTCGACTCGTTCGCCGTGCCCGCGCTGCTGATCGCCGGGGAGCTCGAGGACCCGGGGGGCGAGGCGACCGTCATCGCGGGCAGGCTTCCCCACGGTGAGAGCCTCATCCTGCCGGGCCTCGGGCATGCGGCCGCATGCGCCGCGAGCACCCTCACGATCCGGACGGCCCGGGCATTCCTCGATCGGTGGTTCGCCCAACCGGGTTGATCGACTCAGCCGTGACTGCGCGAGCACCGAGGAGGACCACGTCCTCAGGGTGCGCGCCCTCCGTGACGATCCGCGACGCTCGTTCGCTGCGCTGACACGGTGGCTAGCAGGACCAGTTCACCAGACGGCTCGCACGGGCGCGGCCCGCTCCTCGCTCTCGGCGAGGCGATGCGCGTGCTGCGACCGGGAGGCGCCTTCGTCCTCGTCGATCGGTTCGGCGACGCCTCGGAGTTCGGCGGCGCGGACGAGCTCGCGGGCGTGCTGCGCGCGACGACCGGCCTGCGTAGCGAGTCGCTGGTCGCGACCCTCGGCGTTCCCTGGCCGCTGAGGACCAGGCGAGCACTCGGACCCGTCGAGGTGCTCGTGGGACAGAAGGCTCGCCGCGAGGACCATGGCGACCACGACGGGCTCTCGGTCCGTCGCGCATCCGGCGAGGTGGTCCCTCACGCCAGCCGCCTCGCAGCGGCCAGCCACTCATCCCGGCACTCGATCGGGATCTCGTAGGTTGCTAACGCGCGCCCGACACCTGTGGGCGCGCCAGTGCAGTACTCAACGGCAACGCCACGACGAGGCCGTGCGCGTCGGCGTCGGGCGCCAGCCGGATCGCCTCGATGGCGGGGGCCGGACTGTGATCTCGGCGTCGGTGGCCTGCCTTTGGTCACGTGTCCGGGCGCCGCGGCTCCCTCGTCAGCCGGAGGTGCCCGGCAGGCGAACCTCAAAGCGGGCTCCGCCCGACTTCGCGTCCGTGACCCGGATGGACCCATCGTGCCGGTCGACGATCCAGGCGGCGATGGCGAGCCCGAGCCCCGAACCGGAGCCACTGCGGGACGTGCCGCGCCAGAAGCGATCAAACACCCGGTCCCGGTGGTCGGGCGGGATGCCGGGACCTTCGTCGTCGACGTGCAGCAGGACCGTGGAGCCGGCAAGCGAGACGGCCACCCTGACCGACCCGCCGCGCGGCGAGTGGCGGATGGCATTGTCGACGAGGATTGTGACGAGCTGGCGGAGGCGCCCTGCGTCGCCCTCCATCGGAGCCGGCTCGGTACTCGACCGCAGCTCCACCTGGCGGTCGCGCGCCAGCGACTCGAGGTTGCCGACCGCTGACGCCGCGATCTCGGCGAGGTCGACGGGCGCCCGCTCCACCTCGATCGCGCCCGCGTCAGCGCGCGAAAGGACGAGGAGGTCGCCCACGAGTCCAGCCAGGTGGTCGGTCTCCTCGGCGATGTCGTCGAGCGCCAGGTGGACGGCTGGCCGCGACCCGTCGGGCTCGGCGCGCAGGTCGTCAACCGTGGCTCGGATGATCGCGAGCGGCGTCCGCAGCTCGTGGCTCGCGTCCGCGGCGAACTCCCGCTGGCGCCGGAGCGAGTCGCGGATCGGGACAAGAGCCCGCCCCGCGTAGAACCAGCCCAGCGCGAGCGAGGCGGCCATGATCAGCAGGCCCCCGACGACCAGGATGGACACGAGGGTCGTGACCGTCCGGACCTCGTTCGTGATGTCCGCGACCACCTCGATGGCGAGCCCCGTCCGAGCGCCCTGGATGACCTCGGTGTAGATCCTGACCGGAACGCCGGCCACCTGCTGGGTGCGGAGATCGGAGCCGGCCTGGCGCGCCGCGTCGACCGCGTCGGTGTTCGGGAGGCCGGCGGGCAGGTTGCCGAGGCCGTGGGCCGTCCCGTCTGGCTCGACCACGATCGCGACGGTCCCCGATTCGGGGCCGCCGAAGGCCGGGCCGACGGGGAGGTCCGGGAACGCGATGGGCGGCCCCGAGGTCATGAGGTGCGAGATCTGGTTGGCGCGGTCGGCCAGCTGCTGCTCGCTGCTCCGGCGGAGGGAGTCGGCGGTCACGACGGCGAGCGTCACGCCCAGCAGCACCAGCAGGACCAGCGTCGAGCCGCCGCTCCACAGCAGGAGGCGAAGGCGGACCCGGCGCAGGGCCGGCGCATCCGGCTCAGCGCCACCCACCGATCGAGGTTGGCGGCGCCGCTGGAACGGCCCGGGCAGGTTGGTCATCGGTCGCTCAGCCGGTAGCCGACGCCGCGCACCGTCTCGATGCGCTCGCCCGCCGCGCCGAGCTTCTCGCGCAGCCTGTGGATGTACGCCTCGACGGCGTTCTGGGTCAGCTCCGCACCGAGCGGCCACGCCCGGTCCATCAGCTCGTCGCGGCTCATCGCGCGACCGGCCTGCCGCATCAGCGTCTCCAGCACGACGAACTCCTGTGCAGTGAGCGTGATCGCGCGATCGTCGACGGTAACGTCGTGGCGGATCTCGTCGAGCACGATCGGCCCCACGGTCAGCGCGCCCGAGTCACCGCGGCTCGCCGAGCGCGGTCGTCGGCCGAGGGCCCGCAGACGCGCCACGAGCTCCTCGTACGAGAAGGGCTTGACCAGGTAGTCGTCGGCGCCGGCGTCGAGTCCGGCGATCCGGTCGGCCACGGTGTCACGGGCGGTCAGCATGAGGATGCCAGCCGGATAGGCATTCCGACGCAGACGGCGGGCAACGTCGAGGCCGGATCCGTCCGGCAGCCCGACATCGAGGATGACCACGTCGAACTCCGTTGTCATCTCGGCGAACTCCAGGGCCGCACCGGCGTCAACGGCGAGGTCCACGACGTGCAGGTCGCGTTCGAGCATCCGTCGCAACAGCCGCCCGAGCTTGGGGTCATCCTCGACGACGAGAATCCGCATCCGTTCCTGCCTTCCCCTGACCGCCCCGAGAGGGACTGCGTTCGGCTAGGGGTTGCTCGGAACGGCCGGGAGCGTGATCCCGCACGCCTCGAGGGCAGCGGCCACCGCGGGGTCCGTGGTGCCACCGCTGAAGCCGCCGGACGGGGGCACGAAGCCGGACGGCAGCGGCCCGAACCCGCCGGACGGGGGCACGAAGCCGGACGGCAGCGGCCCGAACCCGCCGGACGGGGGCACGAAGCCGGACGGCAGCGGCCCGAACCCGCGGGACGGGAGCGTGATCCCTGCCGCGGCCAGGCATTGCTGGATCTTCGCGGAGTCCTGTGCGCCGGCCGGAGCTGAGGCAGCCGGAGCTGAGGCGGCCGGAGCGGAGGCGGCCGGAGCCGCGGTGGCGCCACTCGATCCGCAGCCAGCGGCGACGATGGCTGCCGCGATAACAAAGGCTGGGATGAGCATGTGTCGGAGGGTCGGCATTCGGGTCTCCTGGAGTGTCGCTCGATGCGGGTGGAGGCGCTGCGACGCGTGGGAACGCATCAGCGGCGCGTGATGGTCGTGGCGGTCACGCTACCGTCGTCCGCCTTCGTCCCCTCGATGCTCACGGTCGTTCCGGGCGGTAGCGACGTTGACCAGTCAGCACCGGTCACGGCGAACCCGGTCGTTGCGCCGGTGTGGACGGCGTGCGTCTTGCCCCCGAGATCCTTGACGGTGATATCGCCGGCCGAGACGCTCTCGATCGTCCCCACGAGCACGGGACCGCTCGCGGCGGTCGACGGGCGGCCGCCCGTCGACGAGCCACCTCCGGTTGCCCCGGCTCCCGTGAGGAAGGCCGGGAGGCCTCCAGCGCCACCCGGGGAGGTCGGCAGGGCGCTCGTCTGGCTCGCGTCGTGCTGCTTCTGGACGAGCACGCCGCCGGCGAACGAGATCGCCACCAGGATGCCGACGGCGAGCAGCTTCGTCAGCGCGGGTACATGCCGTTTCGGCGGCAGCTCGTCAAACTCGGCGTCGTCATCAGGCGCCCGCTCGGCGGGACGGGCAGGCTCCGCCGGAAGCGGCGCGTCGCGCCTCTCATCCGGATCGGCGAGTCCGGCCGCAGCGATCTCGGTCATGCTGTCCTCACTGGTTGAAGCGGAGTGCGTCGATGGGACGCAGCGATGCGGCACGGTTGGCCGGGTAGATGCCGAAGACGAGGCCCACCGCGATGGCGACCCCGAAGGCCAGCGCAACGGAGTAGGGCGCGATCACGGGCTGGACCCCGAGGATCGTGAACTGTGCGCCGATGACGCCCACCACGACGCCGATCAGGCCGCCGAACAGCGTCAGCATCGCCGCCTCCAGCAGGAACTGGCTCACGATGTCGCTGCGGCGCGCCCCGATCGCCTTGCGGATGCCGATCTCCCGCGTCCGCTCGGTGACGCTCACGAGCATGATGTTCATGACCCCGATGCCGCCGACGAGCAGCGAGATCGCGGCCACGACGCCGAGCAGGACGGTCAGGGTCTCGGTCGACGACGTCGCCGCCGAGATGATCGACGAGGGGCTGAACACGCTGTAGTCGCGGCTGGACGACGTGACGCCATGGCGGTCGTCGAGGAT
>Ga0302323_100002637_pt1 | contig 14598 bp, 10 predicted proteins | sample Fen_T0_3_FD_201950 | JGI IMG/M metagenome (GOLD analysis project Ga0302323, IMG submission 201950) | Peat permafrost microbial communities from Stordalen Mire near Abisko, Sweden - Fen_T0_3 | ecosystem: Environmental > Terrestrial > Soil > Wetlands > Permafrost | place: Sweden: Abisko... | reverse complement strand
TGGTCAAGGGCAACCACGACGAGGCCATCGAGGTGGAACCCAAGACGCGCGAACTCAACGATCTCGCCTACGCCGTGATCGTGTGGACCCGCGAAGCCTTGCCTGCGCACCAGCGGCAATACCTGTTCTCGCTTCCCCTCGTCGTCAAGGAGACGGACGTTTGCTTCGTGCACAGCTCCGCCAGCCGCCCCGAAAGATGGGAGTACGTCGAGGACGCTGCCGCCGCGCAACGAAGCATGGAGGCGGCGGGAACGCCGTACGTGTTCTCCGGACACGTGCACAATCAAGCTCTGTATTTCAAGACCCCAGCGGGAAAGACGGCATCCTTCCGGCCGACGCCGGGCAGTCCCGTGCCCGTCCCGCGCCGCCGCTCTTGGCTGGCCATCGTCGGGTCCGTCGGTCAGCCTCGCGACGGCAACCCCAAGGCCGCCTACGCACTATTCGACGACGTGGCCGAGACCTTGACCTTCTTTCGCATTCCCTACGACCACCTGGCCACCGCCAGCCGGATCCAGGCGGCGGGTTTGCCCACCATGCTCGCCGAACGCCTCTTGCGTGGAGACTGAACCATGTTGAACGGTCTTACGCCCGGCGCCGAGATAGACGGCTTCACCTTGGGCGACCACGTGCACGGTGGCGCCATGAGTACCCTCTTCCGTGTCACCAAGCCCGGCCTCGTCTGCCCGCTGATCATGAAAGTGCCACGTGTTGGCCCCAAGGAACCACGCGAGGCCATCATCGCCTTCGAGACGGAAGCGATGATCGTTCCGACGCTGAAGGGACCGCACGTCCCCGCGTTCGTCGCCAGTGGCGCTCTTGAACAGACGCCTTACCTCGTCACCGAGTGGGTCGATGGCCGGAACCTCGAGGACATGTTGGCGGGTGGACCACTTGCGCCTGCCGAGGTGGCCCGCATCGGAGCCGCCCTGGCGGATGGGCTGCACAGCTTGCATCAGCAGGACGTTGTCCACCTGGATGTGAAACCGGAGAACGTGATCCTACGCGAGGACGGGACCGCGGTGTTCATCGACTTCGGCTTTGCCCACCACGCCCGCTACCCCGACCTGCTGGCGGAGGAGACGCGTTTTGGGGTCGGCTCGGCGGCCTACGTCTCACCGGAACAACTCCTTGGCACACGGGAAGATCGGCGCAGCGATCTCTTCGCCTTGGGCGTGGTCCTGTACGAGATGGCGACGGGCAAGTTTGCATTTGGAGAGCCGGACGCGGACGTGCGCAACCGCTTTTGGATCGAACCCGTGCCGCCCTCGGCCCTTGCCCCGGACATGCCGCCGTGGATGCAAGAGATCATCCTGCGCTGTTTGGAGCCACGCTCGGACCTGCGCTACCAGTCGGCCGCACACGTGGCCTTCGACCTGCGTCATCCAGAGCAGGTCCAGCTCACGGAACGGGCGGCAAAAGCCAGACGGACGGGCATCGTCGCGCACATCCAACGATTCCTCCGCGCACGCGCCGAGCATGGCGCCCGCCTCCGTTCACCCGGGGTGCTGCTCAGCCGCACGCCCATCATCTTGGTGGCTATCGACACGGCCCACCTCGATGACGAACGGCATCCAGCCATCCGCTTCGCGGTCTCGCAGCTGCTCACGTTCAGCAAGGAGTTTCGCCTCATCTGCCTCACCGTGATTCCCCCGCTGGCCACCGCCCTTGATCACCTAGTGAGGCTTCGTACCTGGGTCAGCCCGCTCGGACTGCCCTCCCAGCGGCTTACCCTGCACGCCGTCGAGTCGGCCTCGCCCGCGGAGGTCATTGCCGACTTCGCCCGGCACAACAATGTGGACATGGTCGTCCTTGGCGCGCCATCAGAGGGTGGCAAGGCCTGGTCACAGTCGGTGGCATCTACCGTCACCGCCAAGGTCAGGTGCAGCGTGCACGTCGTGCGCCTGAAACGGCGGTGACCGGAAGACCACCCTGGTTAGAATTTCGTGCAATCGATGACGAAGCGGTACTTCACGTCGCCTTTGAGCGTCCGCTCGTAGGCCTCGTTGATCTTGTCCGGCGTGGTCAGCTCAATGTCGCTGGTGATCCCGTGGACGCCACAGTGGTTCAGCATCTCTTGGGTTTCAGGAATACCGCCGACCAGCGAGCCCATCACCTTGCGCCGTCCAAAAATGAGCGGAAAGGGGCTTAGATCCAGCGTCTCGGGAGACGCGCCGACGAGGATGAGCGTTCCGTCGCGCTTCAGGCAGCCGAGCGCGCTGTTGATATCGTGCTTCGCTGAGATGGTATCCACAATCGCGTCGAAGCGATTCGCCAGCGGCGCCAAGGCATTGTCCCCACTGGTGAGCACGAAGTCGTGGGCGCCGAGTTTCTGCGCGTCGGCCTTCTTTCCCGGCGATCGGCTGAGCATCGTGACTTCGGCGCCAAACGAGGCGGCGAGCTTGACCGCCATGTGCCCGAGCCCTCCGAGTCCCATCACGGCGACGCGCGACCCCTTGGTGACGCCGACGTGGCGAAGCGGCGAGTACGTCGTGATGCCGGCGCAAAGCAACGGCGCCGCGCCCGCGGGATCGAGGTTCGCCGGAAGACTCAGAACGAAGTGTTCGTCGACCACGATTTGGTTGGCGTAGCCGCCCAGGGTCTGCGTCTTCCCGCCCTTTTCCTTGTCCGGGCTTCCATAGGTCATGGTGAAGCCGCTCTCGCAGTAGTTCTCGTGCCCTTCCTTGCAGCTGGCGCAGGTTCCACAGGAATCCACAAAGCAGCCGACGGCAACCCTTTCGCCAACCTTCACCTTTTTGACGTCGTCACCGACCTTCGCCACGCGGCCGACGATCTCGTGGCCAGGAAGGCAAGGGAAGATCGTCATTCCCCATTCGTTGCGGGCAAAGTGGATGTCCGAGTGGCAGATTCCGCAGAATTCGATGGCGATCTGAACATCCCGCCGACCTGGCGAGCGGCGTTCGAATTGAAACGGAGCAAGGGGAGCATCAGCCGACAGGGCTGCGTAACCTTTGGTAAGCATGGGGCCTCCAGTTATTGAATGAATGCGCGAAGTTTGTCGGCCCACGACGCCCGATGCCACATCAATCGCGTGACATCCATGGATCCACACCCTTGATCAGTCTACTCTCGCGCAGTCTACTCTCGCGCGAACCCCACCATGGACCTCAACGGAAAACGCGTCCTTGCCGCGGGACTTGCGGGCATGAAGAAGAATGCCCTGCCTGGTCTCGCGCTTTGGACCCTTGCGCTCTTGCTTGTTCTCGCGGACTGGGCCAGCCCCACGGCCCATGCCATCTTTCAAGGCGTCGGCGTGTGGAAGGATCGCTATGGCCTTGGGTTCTCGGCCACGACCACAGCATTTTTTGGCGGCGTGGTCCCGTTCCTCTTTCTGAAAGCCACCGGAAGGATCCGTCGCGACCACTGGACGGCCGACTTCGCCTTCTATGCGCTCTTCTGGGCCTACAAAGGCATCGAGGTGGATCTCTTCTACCGCTTGCAGTCGCACCTCTTTGGAAACCTCGCCATCCCTGGAACCATCGTGCGCAAGGTGCTGGTCGATCAGTTCATCTACAACCCCATCTGGGCGGCACCGGTCTCAGCGCTGGCCTTCCTGTGGAAGGAGACCGCCTACTCCTTCAGCACGACAAGATCCAAGCTCAATTCCGAGTTCCTGTTCTTCACGGTGCCGGTCACGCTCATGTCCACCTGGGCGGTTTGGATCCCAGCCGTGGCCATCATCTACTGCCTGCCGGCGCCGCTGCAGATTCCGCTGTTCAATCTCGTCCTTTGCTTCTGGGTCCTGGTCTTGAGCTTCATCAGTCAGAAAGCGCCCGACGACGCGCGTTCCTAAGAGCAAGGCCGGCAGGTCTATTGGCAGGGCATGACCCGTGCCACGTTGATGGATGAGGTGCTGCTGCCCGCCGCGGGGTAGGCGGCGCTGCCGTCGGGGTACGGTTTGAACGACTGATACAGGTGATCCTTGACCGCGAGGGTGAATGGATCCCCCACGGTGGACGCATCCGCCAGGCTGCGAACTTGCGCGGCCATGGACGTCCCCGAGCCCCAGGCCAGGAGCATGTTGCTCGCACCATAGGCGACCAAGTGGGGATGCTGGGAAGTACCGGCGTTGCTGACCGCCGTGCCCTTGACGTTCTTGAAGTTGAACTGGTTAAGACGGATGGCATCCGTGTCGCTCCAAGCGGACCAGTAGCTGCCATCGCTGGCGTTGATCAGATCGCCATTGAAGAACTTGTTCGAGCACGTCGCCTGGAAGAGCAACGCCCCGGTGTCCGGGCGCTTGATGGCACAGTTGTCTGCGTCGGTCGCGCAGGTCATGACAAAGGCCTTGTTGGTCTTGTCGTACAGGATGCGCGTGGTCCACGCGTGGCTGCATCCCCAGTTGAAGCTGTTGTGCCCGGTCAGCAACTTTCCACTCGAGTCGACCACCTGCATGCGATCGCCCTCGTGGATATCGATGCAACCGCTGGTTCCGCTGCGGTACACGGTGATGGCGGCGCTGAAGTAGGCGGCGTAGTTTGCTCCGTCGAAGGCGATGCGGCCGTGGTGCTGGTAGGTCTTCCAGGTGAAGACCGCGCCGTTGTCGTAGCCAGCCAGCGTACTGGTCAGGTTGGTCACCTGGGTCTCCCAGGTCACGGCGCCGGTGTTGTCGAACCGCACCAGCCAGGTGTTCTGACACTGGTTGGAAGTTCCACCGCACAGCGTTCCGCTGCCACAATTGTTAGTGCCGCTGTTGGTAGCGTTGCGAACCAGCATCACCACGCCGCCGGTGTCGTCGGCGTAGATGTCTTGCAGATCCTCCGCCGGAAAACTGAACGGCGTGCCCACCAGCTGGTCGTCACAATCAAGCTGCGCGACGTAGACCTTCTTGTCTGTCCCCAACCAGGCCAGGCGGGAGCCTCCCGAAGGGATCGCGGCGATGGCCATGGGGAAGGGATCGGTGTCCGCTTGCTGTCCGTAGCCGGTCACCGCGATGCCCAGGCTCACGTTCGTGACCTTCGCTGCCGGCGCCGTGCACGCGCCCACTGGTCGTGCCGGCCGTGCCGGAAGTGCCACCGCTCACGGCCGCACCCGCGCCGCCCCCAGAGCCCTTCGCCCCGCCGCTTGCCACAGCCCCCGCGGTTGCCAACCCACCGCCGCTGCCAATAGCGCCACCGATGACAATGCCACCTGAGGCCGGCGTGATGCCCGACGTTCCACCCAATGCGGAGCCACCGCTGCCGACAACCCCGCCCTGCACGCTTGTCGAGCCTGATGCTCCACCTGAGGCACCTTGCGGCGTTCCACTAGAACCACCGCAGCCTGCAAAGATCGCGGCCACGACCAAGGCCAAACGCAGCGAAAGTCTTCCAGCCATGTGATTCTCCGGTTGTTCAATTCGGTCCCCGCACCGCACGCACGCGCACCAGGTGTGGAGGCCAAGGTCGCCCAGATAGGTTGGTCGCTGCCGGTGACCAGAATGGCTCAGAAGATATTGACGCATGCGGGGCCCCGCCGCGAATCGACGGAGGCTCCCGGCCCGAGATCCCCTGGGTTGTGGCCACCAGGAACCGTGAGCCCTTCGCGAGTGCCCGGCGACTGAAAAGAAGGTACACGCGAGCCAGGCGAAACCTGCGACGATGGCACCGACAGGGTTCTCTCAATCTGGTGCCAGGTTCGACCGAGATAGTAGGAAAGAAGTTCATCGATGACCACGACGTATGGCCAGCGGAGGGCACGCCTCTCCTTCGTAATCGATGTCAGGATTCTCGTACTCCTGCTCCTAGCCGATTTCTTCTCGGCCTGCGCTGTGGACCTTTCAAAATTACGAATGGCGGCCTCTAGCGCACAAGACGGGGGCACAGCCGACACCATCGGACCGGAGGTGCCCGCAGTCGATACCAAGGTTGTGACGCTCCCCGATCTCGCCATGGCGTCGGAGGCTGCACTACCCTGGGATCTCCAGGCATCTTCCGATCTGGAAAGAGAGAAGGCCGCAGATACGCCCGATCAAGACGTAGCCGATGCGGACAACGACCTGGCGGCCACCGCCGGTATGGATGTGGTGAGCGCAAACAGCGACGGGACGTTCGACACGCGCATGACTGGTCCCGACAGCGCTTGGGCAAGCGACACGAGCCTCGATGGCCTGGACAGCGACGGGATAAGCGACGTGAGCAGCGCGGGCCTCGACATCGGTGTGGCAGACGCCATCCCCGACGCCACCGCTCCCGAGGACACCCCTGTGGATGCGGCTGTCGACCTCGGCCCCCCTCCCACTGTGCCGGATCCGGACCTCGTCCTTTGGTACAAGTTCGACGAGTCCACCGGGAGCACCGCCGTCGATTCCGCCCTGTGGAATGGTGTCGCTAGAAATGCCACCCTGGCTACCTTGGGGACAGGCACAGGCGCAAGCGCAACCTTCACCAGCGCGGGTAAGGTTGGCTCCCACGCGGTCAGCTTAGCGCCATCGACGAGCACCTACAACGCAGGGGGCGGCTATGTATCACTGCCATCCCTACAAACCCTGGCGCCGGACGCCCTGACCATCGCGGTTTGGGTCAACACACCAACCAGCACGGCATCGCAAGGTTGGGCGCGTGTTTTCGATTTCGGCACCGGCACGACGGTCTATATGTATCTGACAGTGCGGACGCAAGACGGCGCCAATGCGCCGGTTCGGTTCTCCATCACCAAGTCGGGCTATTCCGGCGAACAACACCTGGACGGCCTTCCTGCGCTGGGCGCGAATGCCTGGCATCACATCGCCATCGTGCTCCAAACTGGGTCCACCTACGCGGGAACCATGTATATCGATGGATCGGTGGTGGGTACGAACAACACCATGACCGTGCATGCATCGGATCTCGGCGCCACTACCAACAACTGGCTTGGGCGTTCCCAGTGGAGCGGATCCACCGGAAGCGATCCATTCTTGAACGGATCGCTCGACGATTTCCGAGTGTACAGGCGCGCGCTTTCGCAACAGGAGATCGCGGCGATCGTCGCGGGCCAGTGACAGGCGACGGCTTCCGGAGGAAGGATCGCACCAAGACGGTGCGGCAGCTTCGCGCAGGCCCGTCGTGCGGATTTAAGCGGGACTAGGTCACGACCGCCGGCGACCCCGTCGCAAGGCCGCCAACCCGAACAGGCAGAGCGCCATCCACCCTGTCTTTCCCAACGTCGTGGGATTTCCTGAAAGACTGCATCCACCATCCGAGCCCGAGGCCGTTGGTGTGACCGGCGTGACCGGCGTGACCGGCGCGACCGGCGTGGTGGGGCCCACGGGAGCATTGCTTGCGTTCCCTTGGGGATCGGCAGGGACGGTGCCAGAGAAGCCCGTTGCCCCCTCTTTGGTGATGGCGAGGATCAGAGTCCCATCCTGGGCAACCGCGTTGGCCGGATCGAAGTCGACGCGATTGCCAGTGAAGGTCCAATTGCCCTTGGACCAGCGGCTGGTGTCGAAGGTGTCGAAGTCGTCGGTCCAGTCGAGCACGAGCTGACCGTTCTCGTAACGGTAGTACCGGATCCAATTGACGAACTGATAGGCTGGCAGGGCACTTTCGTCCATATCGCCTGCCCAGCCAGTGCTTTCGCTCGACCAGGCATTGAAACGGAAGGTATGCGCGTTCTTGAGGTCGGCCGACTGTCCCCCTTGGGTTCGCCGGACCTCGGTTCCATCGAACGACCACGAGACGTAGTCGGGCGTCCATTCGATCTGGTAGGTGTGGTAGTCGTCGGCGAGAGAGGTTGCGGAGGTGTAAAGCTTCTCGGAGGTCACCCTGGGGCTGCCGGTGATCAAGTTCGATTGCCAGGACTTGGCATCGTCCTTTCCCAAAGCCTCGATGTCGATCTCTTCCCACAGCGCGCCGGATGCTTCCGAGCCGTTCTTGTACGTGAAGAAAGTCGAGAGAAGGCTGCTGCCGCGGATCATCCGCATCCGGATCTCCACCCGGCCGTACATGAAGGTCTTGCTGGAGTACACCTCCGCACCCTTGTAGGCCTTCGCGTGTGCGGACGGCAAGCCGGCGAGCAAGGCGATGAGCGCGGCTCCCGCAGAGGCCAGAGCCACGGCTCGGCCAGATGGGCGTCTTTGAAAAAAGCGGTTGCTGCGAGGGACGAGAAACGACATCTAGACTCCTTAGGATTCCTTGCGACGTTGATGGAAGATCGACCAGGCGATCAGTAGAAGAAGCACCACGGGCCCCGTGGGTCTTGACGGTGGCGTCGTGCTGCAACTGCAGCCGGCCTGACCTTGGGTCACGCCTCCGCCAGTGGATCCGCCAGCCCCGTTGGACGTGCTTGAGCCTCCGGCACCGCCGGAAACCGTCGATTGGTTTGCCCCGGCTGCGCCCCCCGAGCCATCGGCAGAGACCGAGCTGCCGCCGCCTGCAACGCCACCTGAGGTGGTCGTGTGCCCCGCCCCGGTCGTGCCCCCCGAGATCGATGTCCCGCCCGATGCCGACGCGCCGCCCGCTGAGCTAGCGCCGCCCGCAGGCGTCGAGCCGCCCGTAGAACTAGCGCCACCAGCTGAGCTGGCACCACCCGCGGACGTTGTGCCACCGCCACTGGCGCCGCCTGCTGACGTTGTGCCACCGCCACTGACGCCGCCCGCTGACGTTGTGCCACCGCCACTGTTGCCGCCCTTCGCAGTAGCGCCGCCCGAGCCAGTAACGCCACCTGCCCCTGACGTCCCACCCGCGCCGCTGCCGCCGCTAGAGACCGTGCCGCCCGAGCCAGTGCTTCCCCCCGAACCACTGCCACCGGCACTGTTGTCGGCCGGTGGCGTGCCGGGGTTGCCGGTCGCATTGTCGGCGGTGAGGGACATGACAGCGATGCCGTTCACGAAGCCGACGTTTTGCGGGTTGTGGGTCGATAGGCTGAACGGTGAACCCCAATTGCCGACGGCCCAGCCAGACGGGACGCCGGACGATTGAAATTCCTCGCGCCATTCCACGTTGAAGTTGCCGTTGTCGTACGACGAGTATTGCACCCAGCTAATGTATTGGCGCACCGGCAAGGTGGTGTTGTTGATGTTCCCGCCGAAGCTCGAGTTGCCGGGCCAGACGTTGAAGTGGATGGACATGCCACCCGAAGCGTTCTGAGCGTACGCGGTGGCGTTCGCCCCGGTGTCCCGGCGTATCTCTTTACCATCGACGACCCAGGCGATGTAGGTCGGCGTCCATTCGAAGCGGTAGTCGTGGTAGCCCGTGCAAATGCCACTGAGAGAAGGTGTCGCCTGGTGTTGGGCCTCGGGGTTGCCGTAAATGCTGTTGATTTGCATGTGGCAATCGGAACCAACCTTTTCGTAGTCCAGCTCGTTCCAGTAAGCATTGGCCCCGTCCGAGCCCTCTTTCCAAAGGAAGAATGAGCTGACGACACCGTCGCCCGGCGCGAACTGAATGCGGGCATCGAAGCGCCCGTAGGTGTAAGCCTTGGTGTTGTACAGTTCGGCGCTGGCCATGCCCAGGGCCGACGCGGGGACGAGGACGGTCGCTACGGCCAACGCGACCAGCGCCGTTTTTGAATTCATGCGCTGAACATGAACGTGATCACCGCGCATTCCAAGAGGGCCTCGGGAGGAATCCCAAGAAACGCGAAGCCGGGTCCTGACCTTTTCAATTAGGCCGCTACACCACACCTCGCTTGGCTTCCAAGCGAGAGCGGATCGAGTTCATGGTTGCGCGGTTGAGCGGATAGCGTCGCAAGACAAGGGCGGCGACCAGCGCCGCTGCCGCCGGCACGACTGCGAAAAGAATGCGAAGGGCAAGAACTGTCGACGGGCTTTGCGCGGCCTTGTGGGCGTCGAACCCGGTCAGCTCGATCAGCGGGCCGGTCAAGAGAAGGGTGAAGGTGGTACCGAGCTTGAGTGCGAAAGAAAGGATCGAGGCGTACGCGCCCTCGCGACGCTTGCCGCTGTCGAGTTCGTCGAAGTCGACTACGTCGGCCACCATGGAGGGCAGCAAGACCCAGAAGAAACCCGAGGTCACCATGCCGAACAATCCATGACACACCACCGAGAGAATCGGCGCTGCCGGGGTGTACAGAACGAAGTTGGAGGCCAGGGCAACACTGCCGCCGTAGAGCGACCATTGCAAAGCTCGGCCTTTCCCAAACTTGCGTGCAAGCCAAACCGCACAAGGAATACAGGCCGCCCCGACGACACTGTAGGCGGTGCCGGCAAGGCCGCCGTACAGCGCAGCCGTGCCTTGGCTCCCAGCGAGCACATGGTAGTAAAGAACGTACCAGCTCAACGCCCCCACCATCGAGGTCGGCACGGCAAATAGAACGAGCGCCAACAATAGAATGCGGAACGGTTGGCAGCGGAGCGCGTCCCGGGTCATGGCCCCAAAACCAGTCCTGTCCTGTTGGCGTGCAATCGGGTAGTAGCGCTCGCGAACCACGAGAGCGCTGCCAAGTCCGGCCAGGATCATGAGCCCGCCGACAACCCCGCCCGCCCACATCGCACCGCGAGCGAGATTGGGCGTTCCGGCGTCGGCGAACCAAGGCCGGGCAGCGAACCACCAGGCCCAAGCGTTCGCGACGCCGACCAGCGTCTGCACCACACCCCGCCACGACATCACCGTCGTGCGTTCGTCGGTGTCCGGGGTCAGCTCGGCCCCCAGGCTTTGGTAGGGCATGTTGTAGCAACTGAGGATGGGGGCGAAGCCGCACGCCGTGAGCAGCACGAACCAAAAGAGCGTGGACGCGCTCCAGGTTCGCGAGGCCGCGAACAAACAGGGCAACAGCGCTCCCGCAAAGACCGAACCGACGAGGACATAGGGCCGCCGCCTGCCCCAACGGGTACGGGTGTTGTCCGAGCGCCAGCCAAAGTACGAATCGGTGAACGCGCCAGTCAGATGGGAAGCCGCTTGGGCAAGGCCCAGCAGCGATGGCGACAGGTGAAGAAACCCGACGAACACCGGCTGCATCAGCCCGAAGTAGAACCAGTGGCCGAATATATCGACGATACCGCCGAAGGCGTAGGCGGCCTTCTCGATGGGGCGAAGGCCTAACCGGCTCAAGGATCGTAGGCCTGTTGCATCTGCGCGCGCAGCCCCGTGTGGAAGAAGTCGCGCGGGGAGCAGCCAAGCTCGTTTTGGAAGATGCGGTGACACTGCGAGTACGATCCGAATCCCGAACCATGGGCGGCCGCACTGAGGGTGAAACCGCCGCGATCCATGAGACCGATCAAACGCAACAGGCGCAACCGCGTGCGGTACGTGACGAAGGTCATTCCCACGTCGCGGTGAAAGTACCGGCTGATCTCGGAATCAGCCGTCTTGAGCCGGCTGGAAAGCGATCGCAGATCAAGTTCGGGCGCGCGGTTGACCGCTGAAAGTGCCCGGCGTGTAAGGACGTGCATCGGTATGAGAGGCCGAGCCGCGCCACGTCCAGCAAGCCAATGCGCTTGCTCCCACAGCTCTGCGCACGGCTGTTCGACCCCGCCCTGGTCCACGATGGCAGATGCGCAGTTAACCAGGCGGCGAAAATCGGCAGGCTGCAAGCGAAGTCGCGTCGGGACCATCACGCTATCGGGCTCGGAACGCAAGATGTCTGACACGAAGGCCGGCTCCATCCCGACGGCGAACAGGTATAAATCCGGCGAAGCCTCGATGAGGACGTGGTCCTGGGCGGGTGGAAAGCCAAGGAGATCGCCTTGCGAAACCTTGACCACGGTGTCGCCGATGCCGAAGGTCGCTTGCCCCGATACGATGAGGTTGAGCTCAGGCTCGGCGTGGAAGTGACGCGGGCGGCGTCCCCAATTGACCGGCGAATACTTCCACACGAAGGCGCGGGATTGTCCCGCGGTGGGAAGAAAGCCCTGAGGGATGGCGCGCCGAAGGGTGCTCATGCACGTGCTTCAAGTGTACCGCATGGGGTTCGTTTGGCGCGTGCTTCCGACATTTCCCAAAAGGTGCGAGGTTGGGGCGAACACCAGTGATTTCACGACCCTGACCTCGTGCGGTGCCCCTCCCAAAATCTTTTGGCAAAAAATGCGAAGGTGAGCCAAAGGCAATCGACCTTTGCGCGTCAAGGCCACGCGCAAGGGTTGGGCGAAAGCCACGCCCAGCAGGGTTAATAGGCAACTCTACTGGATCGTGCAGTAGTACTGATCCGTATCGAGACGTCCGCTACCCAGGAAGACCTCGGTTCCGGCCTGGATGCTGCTCAAGTACTTGGAGTTCGCCAAGCCTCGGTTCTTCGTGAGATCGCCTAGGAAGTCGCCCAGGTTCAAGGTGGCGCCCGTGTCCGCGTTGGAGGCGCGCACGTAGGAATAGACGTTCCACTTGTTGTTCTTCCCCTGGTGCAGCTCCCAGCTTGTGCCTGCGATGGTGACGGTCGCGATGGTGCCACCGATGGGCGCCGCGCCGCCAGAGCGGTAGAGCCAGATCATGATCTCGTCCGTCGGGTCGTCGTTGGTGCCAGGATTGGCCAGCGCGTGGGCGAAAAGATCGTAGGCAACATCGATGGTCTGGCCGGACTGGACGCGGTAGGTCCACCCGCAGGTGATGTTCTTGCCCGCCGACAGTTGCACCGGCAGGCCAGAGCCGCTGACCTTCGTGCCCCAGTGCCAGCCCAGGACCGAGCTGGCGTAGGACTTCACTTGGCCGGCGTCTCCACTCCAGGTCCAGTCCGTCCCCCACCCGATGGTGTTGCCGGACGAGCATGTGCTCCAGATGCTTTGGGTCCCCGTGGCGCCAGTGGCGCCCCACAGGTTGTTGTTGATCCAGTACTTGCCAAGAACAAGGGATGCGCCCGAGGTGCTGGTCTTGCCCTGCTGGGGCATGTCCGCAGCGCACGTGCTTGATTGGCATGCGCCGGCCGTGCACACGCCGGTGCAGGCCTTGCCGCAGCCCCCGCAGTTCTGAGCATCGATCTTCGTGTTCACGCATTGTCCGTTGCAGTCCGTGTAGTCAGCGGGGCAATTGCATTTTCCCGCGCCACAGGTGCGCGGGCTCTCGCAGGCGTTGCCGCACTTGCCGCAATGGGCGTTGTTGACGGCCGTGTCCACGCAGCCCGTCCCGCACACCGTCTGTCCCGTGCCACAGACGCTGCTGGTGATGAACTGAACGTTGTCCACGGTCAGGTTGTACGAGGCCGGTGTTGGCGCATAGCCACCGTCGCCGATGGCGCCATAGGCGAGGCCGGCATTCCAGCTCATGCCCGTGACGTCACTGCCCGAGGTAGTCACAGAAGCGCCGTTCGCCGTGCCCGCGGTGAAGCTGGCCCATGGAACAAGGACCTGCGTCCAGTCGGAGGTCACGGGGAAGGTGACGCTGGGGCCTGCGCAGGTGCCAGAGGTGCAGACGCCGCCTCCGAACCCAGTGGTGTCCGGAGCAGTCGTTCCGGCCGTGACCAGGGCTAAGGTCGCTGTGCTAGCGGGAACCGTGCCCTTGACCCAGAAGGAAAGCCCCGCGTAGGCCGAGGCATCGATGCAACCCATCCACATGCCAAGCTGGCCGCCCCATTTCGTGGCCTGGGTGTTGGAGATGGTCGCGGCGTACTTACTGCTGCTGTAGCCAGGGCCCGCGATGGAAATAAGTGGTGTCCCGGTTCCGTCGTTCGAGTCGTACAGCCCCGCGTAGACGGTGTTGGCGCTGCCTGCGGCGCCATTGATGGCCCATCCCCAACTGGTGGCCGAGGTGGTCCCATCGTAGGAATCGAAGTCCGCCACCAGCGGCGTGGTCATGATGGTCTTGGTCGCGCAGTCCTTCACCTTCTGGCAGACGCCAGCCGTGCAGATCCCGCTGGCACAGACGGTGCCGCACTTGCCACAGTTCTTGGGGTCGCTGGTCATGTCGGCGCACGCGGCGCCACAGGCCGACTTCCCACTTGCACACTGGCAAACCCCGGCCGAACACGTGGCCATGTCAGGACAGGCCGACCCGCATCCCGTTTTTCCACAGTGGGCAGGGTTGGTGAGGGTGTCCGTGCTGGTCAAGCAAACCCCACTGCAAAGGTTTGCGCCCGATGGGCACTGGCAGGTTCCAGACACGCAGACCAATCCACCGCTGCAACTGATATCGGAGCAAGACACGGTGCTGGTGCTACCGCTCGTGCCGCCAGCGCCACCGGTTGTGCCACCCCCGCTTCCACCCGCGCCGCCTGCGCCCACGCCCGAGCCGCCTGCGCTTCCGCCCGCTCCGCCCGAATTGCCACCCGCACCACCAGATATTGAATTCGAACCGCTGGTGCTCCCGCTTGTGCCGCCGCTCGTGCCGGTCGCGCCGCCCGACGATTGTGACGACTGCCCGCCACTGGCCGAGCCACCGTTGCTATTCGCCGGCGGCGCGGAGGATTTGCAGCCAACCAAGGTCAGCGCCAAGACTATTCCGGCGACAAGTCCGGCGATCCGGCAAACCGTGAGATCCAATGATTGCATGACATTTCTCCGACCGAGGTGAACCATCCGAACCGTGGACCTCAGTGGCAGGAAGGCATGGCGATGGCTCACCGTTCGCGGATATCGCCATCCCGTGGACGATTGGTCCACGTCCGAATCGACAAACAGAATTGAAAATCCCCCCAAATAGTTTCACCGCAGCGCACCCATTCGAGGTTGGACGAGGAGGAAAACGCGTGGTACCTACAACAGGTGCTTCGCCGGGTCCTGTCCGCCTTTATCGTCTGCGCAGT
>Ga0302323_100002635_pt1 | contig 14601 bp, 12 predicted proteins | sample Fen_T0_3_FD_201950 | JGI IMG/M metagenome (GOLD analysis project Ga0302323, IMG submission 201950) | Peat permafrost microbial communities from Stordalen Mire near Abisko, Sweden - Fen_T0_3 | ecosystem: Environmental > Terrestrial > Soil > Wetlands > Permafrost | place: Sweden: Abisko... | reverse complement strand
GGCATTGCCGTCCGGGAGACCCAGCTTCTCGCCGCCAAGACCCGCCTGGAAGCGCTGCGGGCCGCCCCAGAAATCCTGGACGGACACCTCTCAAATGTGGAGGAGGAGGCTCGCAAGCGGCTGGCTGACCTCCGGGGCTTGATGCGGGCCAACCCCGACGAAGGCCGCCGAGTGATGGAATCACTCCTCGATGGTCCGCTCACCTTCACACCCACCAACATGCCCGACGGGACCAGGCGGTACCTGATCACGGGCAAGGCCCTCGGTGCGAAGGCCTTGTTCACTACTGGAGGCGACCCCAACGGGATTCGAACCCGTGTTCGTGGCTTGAAGGGCCACTGTCCTGGGCCGGACTAGACGATAGGGTCTTATTCAATTTTTCGTAGGCTTAGGGGCTGTGGGCCCAGCAGGAGTTGAACCTGCGACCTACGGATTAAAAGTCCGCAGCTCTGCCAATTGAGCTATGGGCCCGGGTGGGCGGAGAAAGCTAAGAAAAAGCCCGGCCAGTTGGTCGGGCGGGTTGTTGTAGCACGGGTCGCGACATTCGTAAGGAAAAAATCCGTCTCGTGCTGCCCCTAAGTGGAAAGGTTGGCAATTCCTTGCAGTGCAATGCGCTGTCGAGGAAATGGCCAACCCGTGTGAACGATGTAGGGTAGTCGCTACAGAAGTTGACACGACGGCCGATAAAGTTGAAGTTCCGCCCAATCACTGGAGATTTTCAAAGATGCTGCCATACCTGGAGAAACCGCGAGAGTTGAGGCGTTCAGCCCGGATGAAGGTTGAGATCGCGGCCAAGTACGTCAGCGACAGCCTGGTGGTCGAAGGCGTGGTCACCGATGTGAGCGCGGACGGGCTCTTCTTCTGCTCGGACTATCTCGACGGCACCGGCGAAAGCGTGCGGGTTTGGCTAGACATCCCTTGGCGGAACCGTCCGCTAGAACTGCGGGGCGAGGTTCGCTGGGTCAACGACACGCCCAACATTGGCGGCATGGGCATCAGGTTCATCGACGTTAGCCTCGAAGATCGCATGGTCTTGTCGTCGCTCGGGCTGTCGGCGCTGGCCAGCGGCGCCTATTCCTCGCCAGGCGAGGCCTGAGTTCTGGTATTCGCCCGATCGCGAACGGGCGAGACGTGGCGATGGGCACGGGGTAAAGTCGGCGTTCGAGGGATTGTATGAAGAGCCCAGTCAGTGTCACCATCGCCGGCCATCGTTTTACCCTGCGCAGCGACGAGGATGAGCGCATGGTGCGCGAGATGGCCGCCCACGTGGACAAGCACCTGCGCGATCTGCAAAAACAGACGCGCGCTGCCGACACGCAGTCACTCGCGATCCTGACCGCGCTCCAGATCACCGAAGAGCTTTGGAAAGAGCGCCGGCGCCACGCCGACCTGAAAAAGCGAGTGCGCGACAAGGGCCGGGCCCTCCTGCAATTCATCGAGCGCGAAGGGCGCGTCTAGCGCCCGTTGAGTCGCCAAGACCGCGTTGGCGGAGCTGGGCTTTGCCCGGCGTAGCCAGAGCGCGGGAGGGTTTGGGAACCTTTCGAGGGTTCCCATCAAGATCGAGCGAGAAGGGCGCGTCTGAGCAAAAACCGCTGGGAAAAGCGTTTCCTGAAGTTGACGTTGCCCCATCGGTGTGGTGGTTATAGGGGGTGGCCCGACCCCTCGTCCCAAGGCGCAAGAAGCGCCGACCGCAGCAATTGCGCAGCTCGCTCGGGCTGGGCGCGCTTCTGGTTGGGCTGACTGCAGTCAACGTCTACTATTTCTTCCTTCGCCACGACACGTCGGTGGGCAGCCTCATGAAGCCCGTGTCCACCAGCAAAACCCTGTCCGACAACAGGAGCGAAGCCCTGGCGGAATCGATTCCGCCCTCGCTGCTCGGCGCCGCCTACGAGGGCAAAAAGCCGCAGAAACCGGCCGCGCCTGCTGCTACTGGCGTCGGGTTTGACGACAACACCCTGCTCGGGCAGTTCGGACCGTCAGACACGCTTAGCACGGTGCTGGCGCGTGAAGGTTTCAGCACCTCTGCGGGCAATGTCACAGCCGCGCTGGCCAAGCTGGTCGATCCGAAACTGATCCGGGCCGGTGAACGGTACCAGGTCGAGCGCGATGACGAGGGCACGCCCGAGAGCTTCGAGTATGTGCCGTCGCCGGTGTTGCGCTACCAGGTCACGCGCCACGAGGACGGCTCTTGGCAGGCCAAGAAGCAGGAAAAGCCCGTCGAACTCAAGACCGCGCAGGCCTACGGCACCGTCGAGTCGTCGCTGTACGAATCGGCTGCCAAGGCCGGCGAGTCCGGCGCGCTGGTCAGCCTCATCGTCGATATGTTCGCCTGGGACATCAATTTCTACACCGACACGCATCCTGGCGATCGCTGGAAGGTCGTGGTCGAGAAGCAATATCTCGGCGGCCAGTTCTACAAATACGGCAAGCTGCTCGCCGCCGAGTACACCGGCAAGACCGGAGCCTTCCGTGGCTTCTATTGGAATCCAAGCGGCGAACGCGGACGCGGTCGCTACTACGACGAGAAGGCCCAGGCGCTTGCCAAGAGCATGCTGAAGACGCCGCTGCGCTATGTGCGCATCAGCTCGAAATTCGACCGCAAGCGCTTCCACCCCATTCTGCACACCCTGAAGGCACACTTGGGCGTGGACTATGCGGCGCCTATCGGTACGCCGGTGTGGGCGCCGACCGGGGGGAAGGTGGTTCAGGCCGAGATGATGAGAGGCTCGGGTAACACCATCGTGCTATCGCACTCGAATGGTCTGCAAACGCGCTACTACCACCTGTCCCGCTTCGCCAAGGGTCTTAAGGTGGGCAAGCTGGTGGCGCAGAAGGAAGTCATCGGTTTCGTGGGCACGACCGGTCTTTCCACTGGCCCGCACCTTCACTTCAGCATGGTGAAGAACGGCCAGTACGTCGATCCCGACAAGCAGACCATCCAGCGCGAGGCGGGACCGGCCAATCGTGGCGCCTATCTCGATGCCATCCGGCAGCGTGTGGCGATTCTCAAATCGCTACCGCCCGTCGTGGCGAAAAACTAGGAGCCTGTCGCGGTAACCCGGACCGAGCGCGGCGGAGCGCAGCCGGGCCGGATGCCAGGCGCGAGGAGGGCGAATACTTGACGTATTCAACCGACGAGCAACGAAGCAAACGGCCCGGCTCCGCCCGCCACGCGACGAGGAGCGGTTACCGCGACAGGCTCCTAGCGTCCAGAGGTGACCAGCGGATCGGCGGGCGCGCCGCTCGTGCCGGTGGCGTCTGAGGCCGGGGGCTTGTCTTTGTCCTCGGGCTCTTCGTCGAAGGCGCCCAGCTCGCGCAGCACTTCTTCGTCGGGAACCGGGGGAGATTCCTGGGCAGACTGTTGTTTTGCGCTGCGTTCTTGCTCGCGCCGCCGACGATAGAACAGCACTTCCTCGGCCAGTCCCAACACGATGTAGGCCAGCACCAGGAACAGGAAGATGAAGGCCTTGGCGAAGCCGGCCATTACCCAGGTGGCGCAGGCGCCGCCGATAAGCAAGACCACGCCGACGGTCTTCAAGGTCAGGCGCAGCTCTTTGAAGGAACGGAAGCGCACGCGCGACACCATGAGGAAGGACAAGATGAGCACGATGACCGCGGTCGAACCTTCGCTGACCAGTTTGTACTCGCCACTGTTGTGGCTGACGATGACCATGAACACCAGCAGACTGGCCGCGGGCGGAATGGGCAAGCCCAGGGTGAATTTGCCGGGCTTCTTGTGTCCCGAGATCTCGTCGCGTCGCGAGAGCACGTTGAATCTGGCCAGGCGCAAGGCGCCCGCGCAAACGAACAGGCCAGCGACGAAAATGCCGGTGAAGCCGAAGTCGGTCAGTCCCCACTTGTACATAAGCAGGGCCGGGGCGGCGCCAAAGGTGATGACGTCGGCCAGCGAATCCAGATCCCGCCCTAGGTCGGTTTGCGTCTTGGTCAGTCGCGCGACGCGGCCGTCGAAGGTGTCGAAGAACAGGCCGAAGCAGATGGCCAACGCCGCAAGATACAGATCCGCCCCGCTGCGGCCAGAGGCGCTGAGCGCAAGCGACGCGAACCCACACAGTACGGATGACAGTGTGAAAAGGTTCGGAAGTACGTAGTAGGTCTTCCGGAAATCCACGGCGAGAGGATAGCATGCTCTCTGTGTCTTTCCTCAGAGCCGCTTTCACTGTTTTGTTCATCACCGTGCTCACCATCCTGGGCGCCCTCGTGGGCTTGGCGTCTCGCCTGGTGGATAGCAGCGGAGATCTGGTCCTGGATCTGGCGCGTGCCTGGTCGCGCTGGGTGACGTCCTTCGCTGGCGTGAAGATCGTGGTCGAAAACCGGACCAACCTGGACCCCGAACAGCCCTATGTGTTCATGGCCAATCACGCTTCCTCGCTCGATATCTGGGCGGTCTTCGTGGCCGTGCCCCGCCGGATTCGCTTGATCGCCAAGAAGCAGCTTGCCCGCATCCCGATTTTGGGGTGGGTGATGTGGGCCGGCCGCTTCATCTTCATCGATCGCCAGAACGGCGTTGCGGCCCGGCGAAGCATCGACGAGGCGGGCCAGCGCATTCACGATGGTGCGTCCGTCCTGCTTTTTCCCGAGGGCACGCGGACGCGCGATGGCTCGCTGGGGGCGTTCAAGAAGGGTGGCTTCCACCTTGCGATCAAGGCGGGGGTGCCCATCGTGCCGGTGGCATTGCGGGGGACGCGCGAGCTGATGCCGCCTGGAAGCCTTCTGCTCCGCAGTGGCACCATGACCGTGATCATCGGCGAGCCCATCGCCACCCAGGGCCTGACCGACGAGGATCGGGCCACCCTGAACGAACGCGTGCGGGGCGTGGTCGAGACGATGCTGCGCGGGTGAGAAACGCTAATAGATCACGCGAACCAAAGTGAGCCCACAGGCGGGCGCGGTCACGCCGGCTTGGGAGCGGTCACCGCTGGTGAGCAGGACCTCGACTTGGTCTGGCGTCATCTTGCCCTTGCCGACGGCTACTAAGGTGCCGGCCAGGATGCGCACCATGTTGCGCAGAAAGGCCGTGCCTTCCACTTCAAGGGACAGCATCGCTCCGTCGCGCCGCACGTCGAAGCGGCGCATGATGCGCACGGTGTTCTTGCGGTCGCAATCCGCGGAGCGGAAATTGCGGAAGTCGTGTTCGCCAACCAGTCGCCCTGCGGCCTCGCGCATGGCGTGTGTATCGAGCGGATCATAGACATGCCACGCGCGGCGGGCGATGCGGGGTGAGCGCACGGGATGGTTCCACACCAGGTAGCGGTAAATCTTGCCGCGGGCATCGTGGCGTGCGCTGAAGCCCGCAGGCATGTCTGTCACTTCCAGGACCGCAATCTCGGGGGGAACGTTGGTGTTGATGCCGCGTAGAAATCCCAGCGTGGGGATGCGTGAGGCGACTTCCACACTGGCCACCTGGCCCTCGGCGTGCACGCCAGCGTCGGTGCGGCCGGCCCCGCGCACGATGATCGCCTGGCCGGTCATGGTGTGGAGGGCTTTCTCCAGGCAACCCTGCACGGTGGTTTGTCCGTCCTGGCGCTGCCAACCCGCGAATCCGGTTCCGTCGTACTCGACGACGAGCTTGAGCGTACGCAGGGGAGGGGGCGTGTCGGTCACTAGAACTCGAACATCAACCCAGCGAACCAGGTGTTGTCGCCCACGCGTAAGACGTCCTTGCGGTAAAGGCCAGAACCGTCCACGTGGGCAAGCTCGAAGAAGGCGTAAGTGTGATTCACGCCCGAGTCAGCGTCGAAACCGCGGGCGGCACCGGGATCGATGAAATCAAGGCGCAGCGAAAGTCCGACCGCGGCTTGCCAGCCCATGGTGCCGCCCTGGCCTTTGCTAGAGTGGCCGTTGTTGTCGTCGAACAGCGCGACGTCCCCGTTCCCGTTGGTGATGGTCCAGATGGTGTAGTTAAGCCCGATTTTGGCGTAGGGCACGAGGGGGATGTGCCAGTGATTGGCCGCCTCGTCCATGCGGTAGACCAGCAATACGGCGAGTGGAATGAGGCGCAGTCCGGTGTTGTCTCCCGACCGCCCCGAGGAAGGGTCGATCTCGCCCGTGACAGGATCCTTCACGACAGGACACGTGCCGTCGGGCTTCAACCCGGTGAGCTGGCAGGCCTGCGCGTTTTCCTTGTAGTAGCCGATCACGCCACCCAGCGAGAGAGTGCCGAATTCCTGCAGGAATTCCCAGTCGAATTCTATCTGCCACATGGGCCGTCGTTTGCTTCCGAAGACATCCGCATGCGGAGTCGTTTTGCTGAATTCCGAGTCGATGTTCGGCGTATACAGACCAAAGCGGGCTTCGATGGCGTACTCGCGAGGACTGCCACCCCAAGCATCCGAGACACGATCTTCCACGAAAGCGCTGTCGTGGTACACGGGCTGGGCGCGCGCCTGCCCAGCCAGCAGCGTCCCCGTGGCAAGCACAAGCACGAATGGCCCGATGCTGGGTGGACTCTTTCTCGACCGACGCCGCACCACCAGCACGAGAGCCAAACCGGCCAAGCAGATCCCGAGCGCCGCGCTTTGCCGAGAATGCCGACTCGCCACGGCGCAGAAGCCGCCCTGGGCTGAGCCGCCGAGTTTCTTGTATTCTGAATAGAAATCGACGGTCGGAATCGGCGACTGATAATAGATATTCGAGAGGGGGGTCATGTTGCCGTACTTGTCCACGCCAACCGCAGCCACGCCGTAGGGGATTCCATTCTGCAATCCTTCAATGCGGTAGCTGTTCGTGGTGGACGGTATCAAGCCAGAACACAGGTAATTGGGATCGAAACGGGCGAGTCCAGAACTGGAAGAGGTTGCGGGAGCAAAGCCCTTGCACTGCTGGGCAGCCGTCATGTAGGCCGGGCTGAATATGCCATCCTTGAAAACCTGCGTGTTTTCACCACGCTGGCAGAATAGCTGGACACCCTTGAAGTTGGTGTCCGCAGCGGGTTTCTGGCCGTTCCAGTCCCAGGTAACATTCAATGCTTCGTTGCCGCCAAATGTCGTAACGGTGGGGGGCGTGTATGGAACCTTGCCGACGAGGTTGATGGTGTACTGAAGCGTGTTGATATCCGCGTAGGCAATCGGCGAGGTTCGTGCCCAGAAGTAGAAGGTGATCGCACCCGAAAAGGTCGAACAGATGTCGGTGGAGTCGCACGATGTGCCGTTCGTACGGCAGACTGGCGCGGTGGCCGAACCGAAAAGCCAGGCTACGGGAATCGGCGTGCTCTCGTACCGAGGCGGACCTTCGAAATAGGCCATGCCGCCGAGGATGCCAGCGCTGAATTGGGTTGGATCAAGCAGATTGGTGCAGTAGCTGGTCAGATTGTATCCGTTGGTGGGGTTGTCGAGGCAATTGAGCCCGCCGCCACCGGCGTAGATCCTGCCCTCGCCCACGCCGGCGATAGGATTAGCCGCCAGCAACTGGGTGATCTTGTTGGATGTTGTCGCTGCGGGGACGATGACGAACTTGACGGATCCGGTGTAGTTGGTCTTGTCGGCATCGCATTCACACCGAGCGCGGTTCATGAAAAACTGCTGATCGGTGGTGTTCATCTGCACCCAGTTCTTGCCGTCGTATTTCTCCAGGTAGTAGGTGAAATCGGAAGCGGCCAACGGCTGGGCGCCTGTGGTGCCGCCGGTGCCGCCGGTTTGTGCCATGGCGCGGTTGGCCCCCAGCAGCGCGGACGCCGCGACGAGGAAGACCAGGGCGAAGTTTGTGCTGCGAAGTAGTGAACGCATGTGCCAACGCATGACTTTGCAATGCGGATGCCGTCTCGACACAGCTTCTATCTCACTGATATTGTGGATGAAATTGTCGCGGTTACGGCTGTTCTGGGTGCTTTTCTGATCGGCTGGCATGGGTGGTCTTCGTCTTGCGCCAAGTTGGCAAAGCACCTTGCCATCCTAGCAGCCCTTGTCAATCGACGTCTCTAGGCCGAGACGTCGATCTGTCCGCACGCCCCTCGGATGCTGGCCACGACCTCGGGAGGGATGTCCGCGTCGCCGTAGGTGGCGGTTTCGTAGAGTTCGGTCAGCCGCGCAAAGATGGCACCGCCTTCAATGCGGGAATCCTCTAGCCGGGCCAGGTATTCGTGCGGGGTTTCCCACGGCCGGCGGGGCAGGCCGCCAGCGGCCAGGCGCTTGATGGTTGCGTGGTACACGCGGGCGATGGGCTCGTCGCCACGCGGGCCGCCGTCCGCGCCTCGCTGTTGCCAGCGCCAGCGCCTGAAACGCTTGCGCTGACTGACGATCACGATGGCCAGAACCACCATGCCGGCGAAGACCAGGGCCTGACGGCGGGTCAGTCCGCTGGCGTGCCGGCCACTGCCGAACGATCGGCCCGAGAATCCCAGCTTCTGTCCGAGCCGCTGGGCGAGCAGAATTTGTTGGCTGGCGTTGTATTCCACGACCCAGCGGCCCCAGAAAAGTTCGGCGGCATCCACCAACTGGCGCAGCTTGCCCATGCGCGAGGTGCGGCTGAGCGCGGGCGTGGCATCGACGCGCACCCAGCCTTCGCGGCCGACATACGCCTCGATCCACGAGTGGGCGCGATTTTCCCTGACCGTGATGGCCTGGCGCAGGTCGTTCCATTCACCGCCGAGAAAGCCGTTCACGTAGCGGGTGGGAACGCCGCCCGTGCGCAACAGGATGGCCGCGGCCGAGGCGAAGTATTCGCAATGGCCGTCTTTCTCGGCGAAAAGAAAGTCTTCCAGTGGATCGGCGATGCGTTCATCCCGCTTCAGATTCGTGGTGTAGCTGTGGGTGCGTCGCAACCAGTCCACCACGGCCTGCACCTTGGCCGCGGGCGTTCGCTGTCCGGCCATGATGTCGCCGGCCAGGGATGACAGGCGCGCCGCCAGCGGCGCCGGGATCCGCAGATAGTTATCGAATGTTCCCGGCGGCAATTGCTCCTCGGCCAGGCTGGCGCGGTCGGGGTGTGCCCGGTCGGCCACGCGCGAATAGACATGGTAGCGGGCGCCCAGAAATTCGGTCATGGACTGGCGGCGGTCGTAAGGATTGCCCGGATTCACCCGGAACATGCGCAACGAGACCTCGTCGGACCAGCGCGCCTCCAGGTCGATGGCCGTGAATGCGCCGGCGGGTGGCGGTGGAATTTCAAACAAGACAGGACGGTCAAGGGCGAAGGCCACGGGATGCGACAGCGCCACGATCTCGACGGTTTGCTCGATGGCGCCGCTGATGGACGCCCGCCAGCCGCGCGGGGGATTGACCTCGAATGGGCTGGCGAGCAGGTAGCCCCTGGCGAGTTCAATCGGCGACTGGAACGAGGATAACTGGGTGCGTGCCTTGTCCTCGCGCGAACGCAGCCACTGTCCCTTGTCGTAGGTGTCGTAGACCGTGCCGCGCCAATAAAGCGACGAGATGACCCCGTCGCGGACACTGTCGTTGGCGATGGCTGCGATGGACGGGACCTGCGAACGCAGCACGACGGTTTGGTTGTCGGTGGAGATGACCCCGTGCATGCCCAGTTTGACCTCGTCCGTGAAGCCGGCGATGCCGACGGGACGGCGGACGCCGCCCAGGATGAAGCCCAGCCCCACGCGCGGAACCACGGCGAACACCAGCGACGAGCCCAGCAGCACGAGTATGGCCACGGCGCCCGTGGTGACGAAGAAGGGCAGGCCCACCACCCGGCGCGAGTTGAGCACGCGGGTGGCGGTGACTTGTTCGGTCTTGGATTCGCTGGCGTGGCGGACGATGTAGTTCTCTTCGATCTCGCGGCGCAGGTGGAAGAGTATCAAGGTCCAGGTGGCCAGCAGCACGTAGAAGCCAAACCCCACGATGAAGACCACGCTGGTGGCCAGCCAGGCCGCGGCCAGGATGATCAGGAACGACAGAATATAAACCTGCAGGTAGTCGCGGTTGCCACGCCGCTGGAACAGCTTGAGTACGAGCAGGAAGAGCACGAAGTCGAGGAAGGGCAGAAGATCGACGTCGGGAAAACTGCGCGCCACCTGAAAGACCGAGCCCGCGAGAAAGAGCAGGGTGAACACGTTCAGCGCAAGGGTGGCGCGGGCAACCAGGTTGCCGAGGCGCGATTCCGGGTCGGTATACCAGGACAGGGCGCAGAAGAGCACGACGAGGACCAGCGTGAGGGACGACAGCACGCTTGAGCTAGCAAGCGTGAAGACGGCGACGCCGGCCAGTAGGTAGGTTGAAAGCTTGTGCACCAGGCGGAATCTCACGCCAGCCTCCGTATCGCCATGCCCGTGCCTACCTCGACGCGGGGGCGGCCCGGCGCCGCGATGATCGTCAACGTGGTCGCGCCATGCCCGGCCCAGGAGGGTCGTTCACCCTCGCTCTGGCTGTTGGCGGCGGACTCGACCAAGGCCAGTGCGCGCAGGATCTGTCCGCCTTGGGCGCCGCCGATTTCGGGCGCGATGCCGAACGCTCCGGCCACCAGCCCAACGCGCAGCCCGCGCCGGATCAGCACCAGGGCCAGCGATGCCGCATAGGACACGGCCATCTCGAATTCGTCGCTGGCCTCGGTGGCGACGTCGGTTTCCAGTACGATGACGACCGTGCGGCCGACCTCTTCTTCGAACTCGCGCATGAAGGCGCGGCCCCGGCGTGCGGACGTCCGCCAGTGGATGCTGCTGGGATCGTCGCCTGGGCGCAGTTCACGCAGGCCGTGGAATTCGCCGCTGCGTGCCCGGGCGGCAGTTTGCTTTTCGCCCAGTTGCGACAGTCCCGTGCGCAGGGTCAGATCGGAAACTGGAATCAGCGCGGGATACACCAAGAGGTCGGCGGGCGCGTCCACGTCGATGGATCGGCGTAGTAGTCCGAAGGGAAAACGCGTGGACATGCGCAGGCCGGTCAGGCGGTGGATGCCCCGGCGGGTCAGCGTGCGCCGGTACGAGGTCTCTTGCCGGCGGCCGGCCGGGATCTTGAGGAAGAAGCAGCGCCGATCCACGGGATTGCGGTCGGCCGAGAGATCTTCGATTTCAAGGGAGAAGGTGGCGACGCGTTTCTTGTGATTGCGCACGGCGATGCCCATGAGGAAGGGGCTGCCGGCATAGATGGCGTGGGGCAACTGCCGGTGTGGATCCAGGCGGCGCATGGCGGCCTCGGCCAGCACGCCGTTGGCCACCAGCAGGCACAGCAACATGCCGAACACGAGAAAGAGCAGGTTGATGCCGCCGTTGACGGCCGCGAAGCCGAGCACCAGGGTGGCGCCAATGAACCACTTGCCCTCGCGGGTCAGCCTGAACTTGCGCGGCGGCTTGAACCAACGCTTGAAACGGGCGCGCAGGCTTGCCACGTCAGCCCCACCTAGCCTGGGATCGGCACGCGACCGAGCACCTCGGTGACGATGCGTTCGGCCTCATCGCGCGCGCGGCCCGTGGAATCGAGTTGATTGGCCAGCACCAAGCGGTGGGATAGGGCGGGCAGGGCCAGCATCTTGAGATCGTCGGGCAGCACGTAGCTGCGCCCAGCGGCCAGGGCCGCGGCCCGGGCCAGGTTGCGCCAGGCCAGCTCGCCGCGCGGGGAGATGCCGAGCGAAAGAAAGGGCGAGCGCCGGGTTTCGTGCGCGACCTCGACGATGTAGCCGGCCAGCTCGGGCGAAAGATGCACGCGCGCGGCGGCTTCCTGAAGCGAAACGATCTCGCCCAGGGAAACCACGGGCTGGATCTTGGCCAAGGATTCTTCGGTCATGGCTGGTGCTTCAAGCAGCAACGCTCGCTCGACCTCGGCCGAGGGGTAGTCGAGCCGGATACGCAAGGCGAAGCGATCCATCTGCGACTCGGGCAAGGGATAGGTGCCGTAGTGCTCCTCGGGATTCTGCGTGGCCACCACCAGAAATGGCTGTTCCAGCGGATGCCCGATGCCATCCACGGTGATTTGGTTGTCGTTCATTGCCTCGAGCAGGGCGCTTTGCGTGCGCGGCGTGGTGCGATTGATTTCGTCGGCCAGGACGACGTTGGCGAAGAGCGGCCCGGGCTTGAATTCGAACTTGCCGGTGGCCGTGGCCAGGACCGAGACCCCGATGATGTCCGAAGGCAAAAGGTCGCTGGTGAACTGGATGCGGTGGAAGGTGCCGCCGATGGACGCAGCCAAGGTGCGCGCCAGCGTGGTCTTGCCCACGCCGGGTACGTCCTCGATGAGCAGGTGCCCGCGCGCCAAGAGCGCGAGCACGCAGTTCCGGATAGCCTCCGATTTGCCCCGGATGACGCGCGCAACATTGCGCTCCAGCCGGTCAATGGACTCGGCCACGCTCTTCACTTGCTCCGCCGCCATCAGTCGGCTCATCGGGCCAATCATACAACGTCAGAGTCGGGCGTGACGGAGGTTTTGGGAGAAGCTGGGGCAGGGCTCAGAAGGGATCGGCAACCTGTGCGAGCTGCCACGAAAGCCCGGGCTACCAGGATGCTCACTCCAACGGCTTTGGGAGAGTTGCGACCCTGCGCCCGCGCAAGATGCGGATTACATGCTGGACGAGTTCAGACGACACCAAGTCTTTCTCGACGGCGGCCCTCACCCGCCTCGCTTCGCGAGTCGGCCTCTCCCCGTCGGCGGCCGACAGGGAGAGGCGCAGAGCTTGCCGCGCCAGTCTTCCCGCCAGTACTCGCCAACACCCGCCAATCCCCCTAACACCGGGAAGGTTCGGTGTGGACTGATGAACTGCCGCAAGCTCGGCGCACGGGCGGGGTGGGGACGGTTTCGAGGCAGGGTCCGCCCGTGTAGAATCGCGCACCGAGCGTCCTCGCTCGGTGGCCAGCGATTAGGGACCTGTCTGCCGAGCGCGCCACCGGCCGCGTCTTCGCGGCCTATGGCATGCGCCCGCCGAGGGGCCGTCCCCACCCCGCACGCAACAGCCGAGCGCCGCTCTCCCAAATGTAAGGGCCAGGGATCGCCGAGCGTCCGCTCTCCCCAATATATCTACTGCGCCGCCTTGACCTTCTTGATCTCGGCGATGAGCGATGGCAGCGTGGACTCCCACGTTGCTACCAAGCCGTAGTCGGCGACCTGGAAGATGGGCGCTTCGGCGTCTTTGTTGATGGCCACGATGACCTTCGAGCTCTTCATACCGGCCAGGTGCTGGATAGCGCCTGAAAGGCCGACGGCGAAGTAGAGTTCGGGGGCCACGACTTTGCCGGTCTGGCCGACTTGCAGGTCGTTGGGCACCATGCCCGCGTCGCAGGCCGCGCGGCTGGCGCCAAGCGCGCCGCCGAGGAGATCGGTCAGCTCTTCCAGGACCTTGAAGTTGACGGCCTCTTTCATGCCACGGCCGCCGGACACCACGACCTTGGCCTCGGCCAGATCGGGGCGCGCGCTCTTGGTGGCGTGCAGGGCCACGAACTCGCTGCCCAGCGTATCGACCGCTCCAACGGTCTTGGTTTCAACCACGCCAGCACTCGCTGCGGGTGCAGCAGGCGTGAATTCGGTCTGGCGTGCGGTGCACACCACGACGGCCGTGGTCACCTCGACCTCGGTCAGTGCGTTGCCGGCGTAGGTCGGGCGGCGGAAGGACTTGGCGCCGAGCACGGACACCACGTCGCTGGCCATGCCCGCGCCCAGCAGGGCAGCGGCGCGGGGCAGAACGTCCTTGCCCGTCGAGGTTGCGGAGGCTACCAGGGCGGTGGCGCCGGTTTCCTTGATCGCGCTGGCGAGCAGTGGCGCCCAGGTTTCGGCCAGGGCCGCGGCCAGCGTGGGGTTGTCGAAGCACAGCACCTTGTCGACGAAGCGGGCGGCGTCCGTGGCGGCGGCGGCCACGTTGCCACCGACGACGATGCCGATGACTGGCCCACCGTGATGCTTGGCCAGTTCGCGCGCGGCGGTCACCGCGGGCAGCGATGCCGAACGCAGGTTGGTGGAAGTGGTTTCGAGCAGAACGAGTGTTGCGGACATCAGATCACCTTCGCTTCAGAGTGCAGCTTGGAAACCAATTCCTCGACCGAGGCCACCTTGATGCCGGCCTTGCGCGCGGGAGGGTTCTCGTGGCGCAGGGTCTTGACCAGGATGCCGCCAGCCACACCGAGCGATTCGGCGGTGATTTCCTTCAATTCCTTCTTCTTCGCGGCCATGATGCCCTTGAGCGAGGCCAGGCGCTGCGTGTCTTCCCATTCCACCTCGGGGCCAGACAGCGCTTCGTTGCGCACGGCCTTTTTGCCGATGATGCGCAAATCGACGGTGGCCACGGCGGGCAGGCGCACGCGGCGCTCTTCCACGCCGGTGTCCACTTCGCGTGACACCGTGGCCGACTTGCCGTCAGCAGCCAGGGCGATGGTGGACAGAAACGTGGCCTGCGGCCAGCCCAGGTAGCCGGCCAGGATCTGTCCGACTTGGTTGTCGTCGCCATCGACGGCTTGCTTACCCATGACCACCAGGTCGGGCTTTTCGGATTCCACGACCGCCTTCAACGTCCGCGCTACCAGATCGGCGTCCAGGGCCGCGTCGTCGCCAGCGATGAGGATCGCGCGATCCGCGCCCATGGCCAACAGCTGCTTGAGCTGGGTCGATGTGTCCTTGGGACCGATGCTGACCACCACGACCTCGCCCGAGCGCTCGCCGCCCTTGCTCTTCTCGGTCAGGCGCAGCGCGGTTTCCACCGCGTACTCGTCGAACGGATTCACCT
>Ga0302323_100002633_pt1 | contig 14604 bp, 10 predicted proteins | sample Fen_T0_3_FD_201950 | JGI IMG/M metagenome (GOLD analysis project Ga0302323, IMG submission 201950) | Peat permafrost microbial communities from Stordalen Mire near Abisko, Sweden - Fen_T0_3 | ecosystem: Environmental > Terrestrial > Soil > Wetlands > Permafrost | place: Sweden: Abisko... | reverse complement strand
CGCCAGGCTCGTCATTGAAGATCTCCTTCCCCTGATTGGCCCGTGCGACAGCGATGCGTGGCTGGCCCAGGTGGGCGCCTGGCGCGAGCAGTACCCACTGCACTACCCGAAGAAGGGCGGACTGCGCGCGCAGCACATCCTCGATCGCCTGGACAAGCTGGGCGGACGCGATGCCATCGTGACCACCGACGTGGGCCAGCACCAGATGTGGGCCGCCCAATTCCTGCTGACCACCAAGAACCATCACTGGTTGTCGTCGGGCGGGGCGGGCACCATGGGCTTCGGCTTTCCCGCCGCTGTGGGCGCCAAGCTGGGCTGCCCGGACAAAGCGGTGTGGACGGTGGTTGGCGACGGCGGTTTCCAAATGACCCTGTCCGAGCTTGCGACCGCAGCTCACCACAAGATCGGGGTCAAGATCCTGGTCATCAACAACCACTTCCTGGGCATGGTTCGCCAGTGGCAAGAGCTGTTCTACGACAACCGGCTGTCGGGCACGCCCCTTCCCGGCAATCCCGACTTCGTCAAGCTGGCCGAGGCGTACAACATCAAGGGCTTCCACCTGCGCCGGGCGGCCGACGTGGACAAGGTGATCCAAGCGGCCATGGACTACAACGACGGCCCCTGCCTGATCGACGCCGAGGTGGTTCGGGAAGACAACGTCTTCCCCATGATCCCCGCCGGTGCCGCTCTCAGCGACATGATCATCGAACCGCCCAAAGTCGCGCTGGAGAAGCCCACGGGATCGACCTAGGCCGCGCAAATCATCGAGTCATTCCACCGTGTTCATTCTTTGAAGGTAGACCATGAATTCTCTCGCAAAGACGACCGCAGCCAATTCCTTGCCTCTTCACACGATTTCCGTGCTGGTGCGTAACCAGCCCGGCGTCCTGGTGCGCGTGGCCCTGGTGTTCGCCCGCCGCGGGTACAACATCGAAAGCCTGGTGGTCAGCCCTGATGCGGTCAGCACGGATTTCTCGCGCATGACCATCACCTGCAGCGGCGATCCCGACACGCTTGAACAGATCATCAAACAGGTTGCCAAGCTGGTGGACGTGGTGCGCGCCATCGACCACACCGGCCAGGCCGTGGTCGAAACCGAGATTGCGCTGGTCAAGATCAAGGCTGGCCTCGACGAGCGCACCGTGATCTTGCAGACCGCCGAGCACTACAAAGCCAAGGTGGTTGACTGCAGCGCGAGCTCGCTGATCCTGCGTGTGACGGGCGCCAGCGAAAAGCTCGACAGCTTCATCACCCTGCTGCGCCCCTTCGGCGTAGTCGAGTTGGTCCGCTCGGGCAAGATCCTCATGACACGCGGCCCTGAAAGTACGTAGCTAGCGAACCGCTTGCAGAGGCATCTGGTGCGGTCTGCTGACCGGGGTCAGCACGATGCACTCGGCGTCGAGATCGCGCAGCCTGGGAAGCGTGATGGGCTGCCACGCCACCGCCGGATCGAAGAGGAAGTTCATCTTGTATTTCTTGTCCGGCGGTATGCGGTTGCGCCGCAAAATCCAGCTCAAGAATTCCTTGATCCCAGAGGAGTTGAGAAAGGCCAGCGCGGTCACGTCCACCTTCACCTCGGACAGACCTTCGCCAAGCGCCATGCTGTGAACGATCTCAAAGAATCCGCCCATGAAGTCACGTGGGCAGAGCTGGTCGATCTCGCCAGCAATGAAAACCGTGTCCCCGTCCACACGCAGGCTGATCTTTCCGCCTACTGCCTGCACCGTTGATATCTGCATCGCTCACCTACTTGGAAACTGCTGACCTAGGGTGATCTTCGGCAACTATGGGCAGGGCTGTAGCCCGCCTCGGAAAACACTTTGCCGCAGGTAGAAACCGCGACACCCATGTCAGACAAACATCACTCGGCGCGTAGGACATCCCAGCAGTTCCGCGGCCTTCGCGCGCGGCACGCAAGTTGCTGCATGAAGCTGTTTGCCATGAACAAATACCAATTGGTTTTGTGTGCACTCGTGCTGCCGGTGGTTGGGTGTTCCTCCGCCGGTTCGATTTCCGGGGGAAGCGACAGCCCCAGCATGAAGGACGCCAGTATCGGCGGCTGGGGCGGGAGCAGCGGGAGCTACGGCTCGGGCGGGTTGACCATCAACTTCGGCGGAAGCGCGGGCTCGTCGGGCACGGGCAGCCCCGTGACCCTTCCGCCAGAGCAGGAGCAGAAGCTCGATTTCCTCGCGCCCCAGGCTGGCGCCCACTTCGTGTACGTGGCCAACCCCACGCGCAACACCGTCAGCGTCATCGATTCCACGACCCTGGCCATCAACGAGCTTGCCCCTGGGGACTCGCCGACCTACGTGTCCACCGTGCCTGGCCAGGACATCGCCCTGGTCATCAACGCGGGCTCGCACACCCTGCGCATCCTGACTGGCACGACGATGAATGACAGTCCCATTCCCATCGTGGCCAAGGCCAACACCATTGCCATCTCTCCCGACGGCCTTCACGCCGTGATCTGGTTCGACGGCTCCCAGCTGGGCACGGGCGGAAGCACCAGTGCCACCACCACCGCGGGAAGCTCGCAGGAAGTCTCGGTCGTCTCGCTGTCTCCGACGGTGGACAAGAACAAGGTCGTGATCTCCATGAGCGTGGGTCTCAACCCCAGCGCGGTCGTGTTCTCCAGCGACAGCACCGCCGCCTTCGTGGTCACCGACGACGGCATCTCCGAGCTTCGCTTCGCCACCATCACGGCTCCCGCCATCGCGCCGTTCACGTCCATCGGGAGCGCACCGACGGTTTCGCTGGCCGCGGACGGCGGCGCACCCCTGTCCTCGGCCCAGGACATCCTGACCCTGGATGGTGGTGTTGGCGGGGACGTTCAGACACCTTCGCCCGATAGCGGAAGGCCATCCATCGATGGCGGCTTCTCGTCGATTGATGGAGGGATCTTGTCCTCCGACGCTGGGGTGGCCTCGCCACCAGACCAGGGCCCGGCCAAGAGCGACGCCGCTGTGGCCAAGGACGCGACCCCGGATTTGGCCCCAGCCACACCGCCGACCTACGGCGGAAAGCCCGTAGACGTTTCCGTCACCTCGGCAGGGGACTACGCCATCGCCCGGCGCGATGGCTCGCCCGAGCTCCTGCTGGTCAACCTCAAAAACCACAAGGTGACCTCGCTCATCATGTCGAGCCCGGTCACCGATCTGGATCTGCTGCCCTCGGGCGCCCAGGCCTTTGCCGTCCTCCGCAACGAAAGCACGCTGGTGCGCATCGACATCCCCGCTGGCTTCACCGACAGCACCGCCCGGAAGTCGTATCAGTTCGAGGACGTTACCATCGGTTCGGTGACCATGAGCGCCAAGGGCAAGTACGCCTTGCTCTACACGACTGCGGTCGCCAGCAAGAGCCTGGTGATTCTCGATTTCGCCAAGGAAGAATATCGCATCGTGGACTTGACCAAGGCCATTCGCGCCATCGCCATCTCGCCCGATGAGAATTCCGCGCTGGTCGTGCACACCGTACCGACCTCTTCGGGCAGCGGCGGAACCACGGGACAAACCACGAGCACGGCCGACACGGGCTACGGCTACACCATGGTTCGGCTAGAGGATGGCTACAAGAAGGTCGTATCGACTGCGGCCAATCCCAACCCGTTCGCCATCACCCCCGACTCGGCCTATGCCTTCGTGCTCTTGCGCGACGACAAGACCTCGGTGCGCATCGCCGAGCGCATTTCCCTGACCAGCTTCCTGGTCGACGACTTCCCCCTTGGCAGCCCGCCCAATTCCATCGCGGCGCTGTCGGGGTCGCACAATGTCTTTGTCGGCCAAGTCTACTCCGAAGGACGTATCACTTTCATCGACTGGACAACCGGCATCGTGAGAACTGTCACCGGCTTCGCACTCAACGGAAGGATCCAACAATGAGACGTCGATTCTTGGTGCTGTCGCTGCTCCTCGCGCCCCTCGCCGGATGCGACAGCAAGGTTCCCAATTTCTGGCAGTCTAGAAACGATCTGCTTCCCATGGTGGCCCTCGGCGATCGCGTGGCTTTCGTCGAAAGAAACTCGCAGACCGCCTTTGTGCTGGATCCATCGGACACTTCCTTCAAACCGCACATGGTCCCCGTGGGCAAGGCCCCGGTGGCCGCGGTCAAGCACAACGGCAGCAACCAGATGCTGGTCCTAAGCCACGGCGAAACCGGGTCGGCCAGCGTCGCGGCCATTCCCGCCCAGCTCCAGGTCATCGATGCGAATCCCGGCGTGGTTCCGGCCACCTATCCGCTGGCCGGCCGCTTCGACAGCCTGGCGCAGTCGGTGGACGGGCGCTTCGTCGTCCTCTACCACTCGTCGGCGACGCAGAATGCGAGCGATACCGGCCTGTTCAATCCCAACGAGATGACGATTGTGGATTTCACGCCGCCCCTGCCGGCCACGCCTGGCGTGCCCAAGTTGACAACCAAGTCGATTCGCAGCCTGGGTGGCGTCCCGACCCGCATCGAGTTCTCGCCCGTCGCCCTAGGCCAAGCCGGGGCGCCCGCGCTGGCGGTCGTGCTCTCGCAGAACTACGTCACCATCTTGGACCTCGACACCCCCGAGCGCACCGAGATCTCCATTCCACTTTGCGCGCAAAGCACCGGTTGCACCTACAGTCCCGATCAAATTGTGTTCGACCCCAAGTTTGACCCCAGCAAACTGCCCGCCAATTTGAGCATCTATGTGCGCGCAGGCAATGCGAAGGACATCTTCCAGATCACCCTCGCGTTTCTGACCACCGTGGCGACCGGCGGAAGCAACGACTTTCATGCCTCGTTGTCCATGCTCAGCGTGGGGGCGAACCCGGCCAGCATGGTGCTGTACGGTTCTGGCGCTGAGGCCCGCCTTGCCGTGCTGGTGCCGGGCAGCAAGAGCCTGGTCATCATCGATCCCAACACCAGCCACGTGCTCAGCGTTGCCACGTCCATCCCTGCCAACGTACTCGTTCCCTTCACGGTTTCCGACACCGCCAATGTCCAGAAGAATCAAGCCATGCTCGTCGACACCGTGAACGGCAGCACCTCGGTGCTCTTCGCAGATCTGGAGCAGGTCGAGACCACGGGTGGGCTGGCCATCAGCGACGCGCCCTTGCGCGCCGCCGCCGGTGATGTCCGCCCGCTGGTGGACCAAGGCATCGCAGTGCTGGTGCTGGGAAAACTCACGAACATCAGCGCCTTCACCGTGGTCGAATTCTCCACGCGTCGGTTTGTCGACATCGCGGTCAGCGACGGCTTCGGCAGCCCCTACTTCGAAATGCGCAATCCCAGCCGGCTGTGGGGCGCGGACTCGGGAACCGGGCTCAGCTACCTCAACCTGGTGGCACGCCCGACGGAAGCCACCCTGGTCCACAACTTGGTCTGGCTGGACCAGAACATCACCAGCATCCAGGCGCTCGATCAAGCCAGTGCCGACGGGCACCGCTACCTGGTGGTCGGGCAGAGCGATCCGAACCAAATCGGCAACCTGACCTTCCTCGATGCGGACCATCCCGACCGTGCCACCGCGCGCACTGCCTACGGATTCCTATTCTCGAACTACCTTGAGCGAGGCCAACCATGAGAACGACGAAGACGTGTGCTGCCCTGCCGTTGCTGGCGGCGGTGTTCTTGCTTCCCTCTGTTCCGGCGTCGGCGCAGGTCTACGACTGGAACAGTGACGACCGACCGGCCCCGCAGCCAACCCCGCGACTGACCTCCCGGCCAGCCGCGCAGTTGACCGTGCCGGAAGGGCCGGTGACGTCGTGGGAGCCGCTGCGCTTCGAGGTCGCGTTTGAAACCAGAACGAACTGGTTGCTCGACGATTCGGCCAAGCGCCTGGCAGGAAAACGCGCGCCCACAGGCGCCGGACTGTCCTTGCAAGCGGACATCCTGCGCCCAAACGACAAGATCGCGGCCAGGCTGGATTTGGGATGGGTCACCACCTCCACCACCACCTTCCAGGACGCCTCCATGCTCACCGAGAAGCTGGATACCAATGTCATCTCGCTCGGACTCTCGGCGCGCTACAACCTGCTGCGCTGGCTCGCACCGTACGCGCGGCTGGCTGGCGGGGTGGGCTGGGACAAGATCACGGTGGGAGACGGCTATGACAACCTTCACGACCGCCGGGTTTTCGGCCAGGGCTCCGTGGGGGCCGGCCTTTCGCTACGCTCGCCCGGCCTGCGCTTCTGGCAATCGCCGTCCGCGCCCTTCGTGGGCGTCATGGGCCAAATCGAGGGTGGCTACGCCTTGGCCACGGGTAGCGACCTCTCCCTGCAATCCTCGCCAGCGGGCTCGGGGGCAAGCACCATCCCCACCAGCCCCGTCGCCCTCGGACACGTGGGGCGCAGCGCTCCCTATTTGCGCGTCTCGGCCGGCATCGCGTTTTGACCCTCGATTAGCCCGCGCCCTTTCTGTTACCCTCTAAGGTTGGGTAGGGCTCTTCATCGGCCCCCACAGGGGGGATGGGCCGGCCCTTGTGGCCATGAAGAAGATCGTCGTCAAAGGCGCGCGCGAGCACAACCTCAAAAACATCGACGTGGAGATCCCACGCGACAAGCTCGTGGTGCTGACCGGACTGTCGGGATCGGGAAAGTCTTCGCTGGCCTTCGACACCATCTACGCCGAGGGCCAGCGCCGCTACGTCGAATCCCTGTCGGCCTATGCGCGCCAGTTCCTCGAACAGCGGGGCAAGCCCGACGTGGATTCCATCGAGGGCCTATCGCCAGCCATCGCCATCGAACAGAAATCGGGCAGCCGCAATCCCCGCTCCAGCGTCGGAACCGTCACCGAGATCTACGACTACCTGCGCCTGCTGTGGGCGCGCGCCGGCGAGGTGTTTTGCTGGAAGTGCAACCAGCGCATCTTTTCGCAAACCATTCCCCAGATGGTGGATCGCGTGCTGGGCTTTCCCGAGGGCACGCGTTTTTCCGTGCTGGCGCCCGTGGTGCGCGACAAGAAGGGCGACTACGCCTCCGAGCTGGCCCGCCTGCGCCAGGAAGGCTACGTGCGCGCGACCATCGACGGCGAGCTTGTCGAACTGGCCGAGCCGCCCAAGCTCGACAAGACGCAAAAACATACCATCGAAGTCTTCATTGACCGTTTGGTACGCAAGGCTGGCATCGAGCAACGCCTGGCCGAGTCCATCGAGCTGGCGGCCAAACTGAGCGGCGGGCTGGTCAAGGTCTCGCCGCTGGAAGGCGACGACCTGCTCTTCTCGCAGAAATTCGCCTGCCCCGACTGCGGCGTGGGCCTGCCGGAAGTGGGACCCAGCCTGTTTTCGTTCAACAGTCCGGCCGGCGCGTGCCCGGCCTGCGACGGCATCGGCGCCACCATGTATTTCGATCCCGATCTGGTGGTGGTCGACGCCGACCTGTGCCTGCGCGAAGGTGCCATCGATCCCTGGGAACGACGCAACAGCGCCTTCTTCCAGCAGGTCCTCGACGCGGCGGCGGCGGCCTTCGACATCGATCTGTACCAACCCTGGCACAAGCTGTCAGCCGACAAGCGCAAGCTCATCCTGGAAGGTTCAGCGGGCAAGGAGATTGCCTTCACCTTCGAGAAGAACGGGCGCAAGCACACCTTCAAGAAGGAGTTCGAGGGCGTGCTGGCCAACTTGCAACGCCGCTTCGACGAGTACCAGCGCCGCCGCCGCGAGCAAGGGCGCAACACCGACGAGGACTTCGAAGCCGTCTACGACGAGTTCCATCGCTACATGGCGCATTCGCCGTGCAAAGAATGCGGCGGCACGCGCTTGCGCAAAGAAGCCCGCCACGTCCGCGTGGGCGGCAAGAACATCGTCGAGGTCACGGCGCTGACCGTGGGGCAGGTGCACGAGTTCATCCGCGCCTTGCCCCTGTCCCGGCGCGACTGGCAGGTTTGCCATCGCATCGTGCGCGAGGTGACCGCGCGCCTGTCCTTCCTCATCAGCGTGGGCGTGGACTACCTGTCGCTCGATCGCTCCGCTGCCACCCTTTCCGGCGGTGAAGGCCAGCGCATTCGCTTGGCCACCCAGATCGGCAGTGGCCTGCAAGGCGTGCTGTACATCCTCGACGAGCCGTCCATTGGGCTTCATCAACGCGACAACGCGCGGCTCATCGAAACCCTGGTCAAGCTGCGCGACCTTGGCAACACCGTGCTCGTGGTCGAGCACGACGAAGACACCATCCGGGCCGCCGACTACGTTCTCGACATGGGGCCGCGCGCGGGCGAGCTGGGCGGGCGCGTGGTGGCAGCGGGCACGCCCGAGCAGATCGAGAAGAATCCGCAGTCGCTGACCGGTGCCTATCTGTCGGGCGAAAAGGCCATTCAAATCCCCAAGCACCGCAGGCAAGCGAACCAGCGCAGTTTGGTCTTGCGAGGCGCGAAAACCCACAACCTGCGCAACCTCACCGTGTCCTTTCCGCTTGGCGTGCTCACCTGCGTGACCGGGGTGTCGGGTTCGGGAAAATCGAGCCTCATCGTCGACACCCTTTTGCCCGTGCTCAAGAACCGACTGCACGGCGCGCGCAAGCCCGAGGCCGTATTCGATGCCATCGAGGGACTGTCCAGCATCGACAAGGTGATCGACATCGATCAAGCCCCCATCGGCCGCACGCCGCGCTCGAACCCCGCCACTTTCACCGGCATCTTCACCCACATCCGCGATCTCTTCGCCAACCTGCCCGAATCCAAGGCGCGCGGCTACAAGGCCGGGCGCTATTCCTTCAATGTCAAGGGCGGACGCTGCGAGGCCTGCCAGGGCGACGGCATCCTGCGCATCGAAATGCACTTCTTGCCCGACGTGTATGTCGAGTGCGAGGCCTGCGCCGGTCGCCGCTACAGCCGCGAAACCCTGGAGGTGAAATACCGGCAGGCCAGCATCGCCGATGTGCTCGACATGACTGTCAGCCAGGCCTGCGGGTTCTTGCAGAACATCCCCAAGTTACAGCAGAAGCTCGAAACCCTGCGCGAGGTGGGCCTGGGCTACATCAAGCTTGGCCAGGCTGCGACCACGTTGTCCGGCGGCGAGGCCCAGCGGATCAAGCTGTCCAAAGAGCTGGTCAAGCGCGCCACCGGCCGCACTATCTATATCTTCGACGAGCCCACCACGGGACTGCACTTCGCCGACATCGATCAACTGTTGCAGGTGCTCACCCGTCTGGTCGATGCCGGGAACACCGTCATCATCATCGAGCACAACCTCGACGTGATCAAAACCGCGGACTACGTCATCGACCTCGGTCCCGAGGGTGGTCCCGGCGGCGGCCAAATTGTCGCCCAAGGTACGCCCGAAGACGTGGCCAAGGTCGCGGCCAGCCACACGGGACAGTTCCTGCGCAAGGTTCTGTAAGCCAAAAGCGCTGCTAGTAACAGTGGTAGCACAGTGACTGCGGCGTGGACTTCCAGGGCACCACGTACTCGGAGCAGGTGGCCCCAGCCGCGGCCACCTGATTGCGAAGCACATCCAGGTGCTCGGCCGGACCGACCCGATAAATGTCGTTTGCCTTCGTCACCCAGAACACGCAGTAGCCCGGAGCCGTCGCGGGCGGGAAGAATTCCTGCCTGCCACTGTGATAGCCGAGAGTAGCGTTCATGAAACTGAACGTGGGGAAGAAGGCGGTGAGGTAGCCGCCAAAGACCTTGTGCTCGGCGGTGAGAACCGCCCGAATGCGCGCGATGGCTTGGACGTCCACGAGCGGGCGCAGATGCCGGTAGACGAGCGGTCGCGGCAGCATGCGCTCGCGCAGGCTCTCGCCGTAGACCGCAAAGGTCGTCCCCCACAGGCTGGGAACCGTGGCCAGCAACGCGGCCACCACGGCCACGCGTAGCCACACCGTGGGCCGGCGCAGAGAAGACCATCGCGCCAGCGTGGCCGCCAAATGCGCAAGCAGGATGACGAGAACGAAGCCAAGGAGTAGGCACGCCCAGATCTGATACTTCGTCACGTAGTAGTACTTCACGCCCGGGCCCTTGCGGAGCACTAGAAAGAGGGCACCGCTGGCCACAGCGAAGGCCAGCGGAAAGCGAACGGCCCGAAACAGCGGCGCACCTAGCAAGCCCAAGGGGAAATGCCGCCACGAGGTGGCCAGTAGGTAGATGGGCAGCGCCCCAAGCACGATCAGGTCGGCCTTGAATAGCGTATCCACGTCGAAGCGCTGCATGCCACCCCACACGCGGAAGATGGGCCGCAACTCGGAAACGATCTGCGTGGCGGCCAGGCAAAAGCCGATCACGAGCAGGCCCTGGAGGATGCGCCAGCGGCCGCGGAAGCCCTCGACCAGCAACACGAACGCCACGGCGATCGCCGCATCCGCGAGATTCAGGGCATAGGTGTATCGCAAAAGTACAAAGGCGCCGATCAGAACCGCGACACGCAGCCTTTGCAGGCGAATCAGCGCATCCGCCGCCCACAGCGCCATGAGTGGCAAGAGGCCAAAGAGGTGAACGTAGTAGCCGGCGGCCTGGTTGTAGTGAAGCAGGGGCAGCCCAGCCAGCAGTAGAATTCCCACGGTGCCCAGCACCGCCACGCCGACGCCAACCAGCCACGCGGCCCGGCTTGAAAGCGCCGCTTCGCGAACCAGCGCGAAGGTGATGGTCAGCGGAAAAGCCACCGTCGCCGTTACACTGACGTAGAAGGCGATCTTGAACGACTGAAACGCATTCAGCTGGAACAGCTTCTCCAGCCACCACGTGAAAGCATAGTAGGTGACTTGGCCGCTGTACACGCCAGGAAAGACCGTGGCAAACAGCTCCTTGTTGATCACATGGGAGCCGCCATCCCAGCCGTCCACATTGGGGAATCCTCCGAAGTCGCGGATGTAGAGCGCCCAGATCGCAAATCCTATCGGAAGCAGCGCTACCGCTTCGAGAACCCATTGCGTGCGCGACGGCCATCGTGCCCCGACGCCGCGCAACCATGGCCACAAGATGGCCACCAGGACGGCACACACGATCAGCGACAGAAACAGGCAAAGATAAAGCGCCAGGGACGTCACGGTGCGGATCGCGCCGGTCAAGAGAAGCGGAATGGTCAGCGCGAGAAGTAGCCACGGCAAGCGCGGTCCGCCCATGTCGACCCATGCCGCTGGCGGCGGGCAACCGCCTAGCAGATTGTCAGCGAGTGCACGCAAGGGCCTCTTCATGCGCCTACTGCCCCGAGGAGCACTGGGCTTCTACACCGCGGCGTTCGCAGTGGCAAAGGAGCAGTCCGTCCTCGGCGCTTGCAGTGGCTGCGAGCTTGAGGCAACCAAACGTGCGTATTTCTCGCACCTTTTCGCCAGCGAAGCTCAAAAAGACCGCATTTATCGGCATTTTTTCGTCGCACGCGCGAAGCGAATTCGAGTAGAGTTCTTCGGCCGTCGTTCGCGTGGCAGCACTGGACCAAGGTAAGGTCGACCTGGCTGGGCAAACGGCAGCGTCAAGCATCCATTTTTTCAAGAGGAGTGAAGATGGCTAAAGGTCCCCTGTCTAAGTCCGCCCTGATTCAAACAATCTCCGACAAGTCTGACGGAAAGCTCACACGGAAAGATGTGAAAGGCGTGCTCGAAGCCGTCGCTGCCATCGGCCACACCGAGCTGAAGAAGAACGGACTCTTCGTCGTTCCCAGCCTGGTCCGCATGGTTGTCGTCAAGAAGCCCGCGACCAAAGAGCGCAAGGGCATCAATCCGTTCACCGGCCAAGAGACCGTCTTCAAGGCCAAGCCGGCCCGCAAGGTCGTCAAGGCCCGTCCCGTGAAGGCAGCCAAAGACGCTGTCGCGTAACCAAGCAAGAAGTCGTGGAAACACTCGGGATCGCGCTGCTCGGGCATGCGCGATCCTGGGCGGTTCCAGTGCGCGCGAGTGGAGTCGGGCTTTGCCCGACGGAATTCGTCGCCGGAGTTGGAAGGAACCCGCTTGGGGTTCTTTCCCAAGACACGGGGTAAGGTAGGGGATGCCCGGGCCTCTGGCGGTTCTCGACAGTGCATCGAAGTCCTTCGGCGACGTGCTCGCCGTGGTTGAGCTCTCGCTGTCGGTACCCGGAGGTGAAATCTACGGTTTGCTCGGCCCCAACGGGGCTGGCAAGACGACGGCGTTGCGCATGCTCGCGGGCTTGCTTGCGCCCAGCCTCGGCAGCGCGCGGGTTGCCGGCCACGATGCGGGCACATCCTCGGCCAAACAGCGGCTGGGCTACCTGAGCGGCAGCACGGGCCTCTTCGGCCGCCTCACGCCCCGTGAGGTGCTCGACTATTTTGGCCAAATCCACGGACTGTCCCGCCGCGCGATCGGCCAGCGCGTGGCGGTGCTCGCCCCCGCGCTGGCGCTTGACGGCGTTCTCGGCCGGCGTTGCGAAGCCCTGTCGACAGGTGAGCGCCAGCGCGTCTCCATCGCGCGCGCCGTGCTCCACGATCCGTCCGTGCTCATCCTGGACGAGCCAACCAGCGGCCTCGATGTGCTGGCCAGTCGGTTCATGCGCGATTTCATCTGCGCCGAGCGTGCGCGTGGCAAGGCCGTGCTGTTTTCCACCCATTACCTGGCCGAGGCCGAACTGCTTTGCGACCGGATAGGATTTCTCCATCGTGGTCGCCTCATCGCCGAGGGATCGCCGACCGACATCCGCGCCCAAACCGGAAAGGCCTCCCTTGAAGAGGCCTTTCTTGCCCTGGCCGAAGAACCGGGCATCCCGGGAGAACCGGGAGTCCTTGGCCATCCCGGCGGCCCTGGAGGCGCGCCGTGAACCTCCGCCACGTCTATCTCACCCTTGCCAAGGAGCTGCGCGAGGCCCTGCGCGACCGCCGCACCCTGGCCATCATGATTCTCCTGCCCCTCGTGATCTACCCACTGCTTTCCATGCTGGCGGCCCAGGTGGCCACGGGCCGGGACAAGCAACGTGACGAGCGCCCCTCCACCGTCGCGATCGTCGGTGCTGCTCCGGCCCGCGCGGCGCTGGCCGCCCACATCCAATCAAATCCGACCATTTTCATCCTCTTATCCGGAGGCACGCCCACCGACGTCGAGCACGGGCGCCTGGATGCCCTGGTCGAGCTCGCCCCCGGGGAGGATGGCACGCTGACCGTGATCTACGACGCCACCCGCGATGAATCGCGCACCGCCGAGGATCGCCTCGACAGCATCTTCGCCAAGTCTTTTCCCGACGGCTGCGCGCCACGCTTTTCTGCCCAGAAGCGCAGCGTGGCTCCCCAGGCACGTCTGGGCGGCTATCTCCTGTCCAAGGCCCTGCCCCTCTTCGTGGTGCTCATGGTGCTGCTCGGCGCCTTCTACCCCGCGATCGATGTGACCGCGGGCGAGCGCGAGCGCGGCACCCTGGAGACGGTCCTGTGTTCGCCTATTCGGCGTTTCGACCTGATGCTGGGCAAGGTGCTGGCCGTGGCCAGCCTGGCCGCCCTCACCGGGGTGCTCAACCTGGCCTCGATGGCCGTCACCTTGATGCAGATCCTGCGACTCGCTGCCCAGAACGTCGTGGTTGACATCCCTTGGGGCCACGCCCTGCTCAGCAGCCTGGTGATCTTCCCCGCGGCCCTGCTCTTTGCGGCGGTCTTCGTCGCGCTTGGCGCTACGGCACGTACCTTCAAGGAAGCGCAAACCCTGCTCATGCCTGTCTACTTTCTTACTGTGGCGCCCGCCATGGCGGGTGCGATTGGCGAATACCCACTGCGCGGAATCGTGGCGTGGATTCCGGGCATGAACATCACCTTGCTGGCCCGCGACCTCCTAGTCGGCCGGGCCACGTGGTCGGGCGGGCTTGCCACCCTGGCCTCGACCTTGCTGCTTTCGGCGGCGGCGCTGGCAGCTGCCGCGCACATCTACGATTCCGAGCGCCTGGTCGCGCCCACGCCCCGTCGCCAGCGCGTCCCGGGCGCGCCCGCGCGAACCACCAGCGCGGGCGATGCGCTGGTGCTCTTCGCCCTGGCCTTCCTGCTGCTCTACTTTGTCTTCCTGCCCCTCGAACAGCGCCATCTGGCCAGCGGCCTGCTCATCGCCGAATGGCTGGGCCTTTTTGGACTGGTCTGGCTGTTCGCGCGCACGTCTGGTCAGACCTTCAAGAACGCGATGGGGTTTTCACGCCCACGTCCCCGGGCCATGCTGGGGGCCGCCCTGGCCGGATGCAGCGCCTGGGCCGCGGTCGCCATCTTCAGCGAATGGGTCTTGCCCGTGCCCAAGCAGCTGCTGGAAGAGCTGCGCAAGTCGCTCATTCCCCTGGACGGCACCCGCGGCTTCGTCGCCACGTTGTTGCTGGTGGCCGTCACGCCGGCCATCTGCGAGGAGTGCCTGTTCCGCGGACCTATCTTGCGCGGGTTGCGCACGCGCTTCGATAGCGTGGCTGCCGTGGTCATCACTGCTGTGCTCTTTGGACTTTTCCATATGGATGTCTACCGGCTCATCCCGACTGCGCTCCTTGGCATCATGCTCGGCTTCATCGCGCTCGAAAGCGGCTCGATCGCGGCGTCCATGGTGGCCCATTTCTGCAACAATGCCATGCTCGTGGCCCTGGCCAGCCTCGGTCTTGATCGTCCCATGGAGACGCTCAGCCAGCGCGCCCTGACCCTCTTGGTGCTCGCTTCCCTGGTTCTCACCGCGACCGGCTTGGCACTCGTTCGCGGTGCCAGGCACCGGCCCGAAGTGTAGTCCAGATAACAATTTTTGTTGCTGTGGACCTTGCCCG
>Ga0302323_100002632_pt1 | contig 14608 bp, 8 predicted proteins | sample Fen_T0_3_FD_201950 | JGI IMG/M metagenome (GOLD analysis project Ga0302323, IMG submission 201950) | Peat permafrost microbial communities from Stordalen Mire near Abisko, Sweden - Fen_T0_3 | ecosystem: Environmental > Terrestrial > Soil > Wetlands > Permafrost | place: Sweden: Abisko... | reverse complement strand
TATATTCTGCGAGGGCCGGCGCGATAAGAGTCTGGATGGTTCTCCAACACATCTGGTTCTGAAACGGAGTCTGGCGAATACAAGTCCGATTATACCCCCTCAACACGGTGTAACTGAGAACAGGTCACGTCAAAGGAATATGACCTGGCTACCTATGCAGGTTATCATTAAGAGTAAAAACGGTGAAGCTTATATGAATCCGGTTCCTGTGATTGATAATAATGACGGTACAATATTTCTACTGATAAACCAATGTCGGAGCTGGGGAGAGGCGGAAAACGAAGGTAAAGGTGTAACTGAGGTCTGGTTAATTAAAAGCACAGACGAAGGCACAACATGGACTAAACCTGTAAATATCACACGGGATGTCGGAAATATAGCTCTTGGTCCGGGTATTGGCATACAATTGAAGAATGGCCGGTTGGTGGCTCCGGTTTATGACGGAATAATTTATAGTGACAACAACGGCAAAACGTGGAAGGCCGGGAATAAAACCACCGCACCGGTAAACGAATGCCAGGTAGTGGAACTTGTCAATGGATCACTAATGCTTAATACCCGTGGATACCCAAAGCGCATTGTGACAATTAGCGATGATATGGGAAACTCCTGGGGAGCGCCATATCGAGATTCAGCACTTACAGATTCAAAACTATGGGGTGGTTGTCAGGCTAGTTTTATCCGGTATACAAGGCAGGATAACGGCTCCGATAAAAACCGCCTCCTTTTTGCTAATCCGGCTGACAGTTTGTACCGGTTCGATATGACTGTCCGCATGAGTTATGATGAAGGAAAGACCTGGCCTGTTGCTAAGATTATAAAAAAAGGGACAGGGGCATACTCATCTTTGACTATCCTGCCTGATGGTTCAATCGGAATTATCTACGAGACCGGAAATTATAACAATGATATCACCGAATATTACGCCAGATTATCTTTTGCCCGATTCAATCTTGAATGGTTGACTGATGGAAAAGATCTTTTTCTTCCAATTCATTAAAAAATAAATCTAAATAAAATTTATTAACAGGGAACCATATATGCAGACTACATTAAAAAAACAATCATGTACAAATTAATCTTGTTACCAGCCTTTTTGATAGTATCCTCAAACTGCTTTTCACAGTATCATAAAGTTGAACACAGAAAAGTATCAGGAAATGAAATTGCTGTAAAAACTGCAGGCAATTATGCACAAGCCGGAACAACATATGTGCTCACAAATGATATTTCGAGCGGGACAAGCACTGTTTTTCTGGGAAAGGATATAACACTTGATCTGAACGGTTACATCATAAGGTACGCAGATGCAAACTATGAACACATTTCTAATTCAGGTTTTGAAGAAGGATTGAAAGGATGGGATGTTTCAAAAGCTCCGGGGGCAAAAGTGATGAATACGGCCGATGTGCACGTGTTTTTAGGAGAGAAACTGTTGAGTCTTAAGGCTGGTGATGAAATAATATCACCTTACATTAACCTGCCCGTAGCCAACCGTTCGTACTTTGCCATATGCGGCGTAACTGGAAGATATTGGCATGATATAAAAAAGTATCCTGACGATGAGATGAAAGTAAGTGTTTATGTTCAGGATAATAACGGCCGGGAAGTAAAGTGCATAACGAAATACGGAGATGACACAAGTACAGGTTGCCCTGTTGAAAAAAAATCTCCGCGGTTAGGTGGTGGGTTTGTATATGCCCATCTTGCAAACGTACCTGCAGGAAAATACAGGGTACGAATTAAAGCTGAAAACGATTGTCTTGTTGATGAGATTGATATCCGTCCCGCAATGGACGCAGGAGTAAGCATTATAGACAGAACAACTCCCCTGGCCGATTATGATCATATAATAATGGAATCATATCCGCCCATAATTCCAGCTTTCTTTGATTACACAGATAAGGCTACCACAGACAAACCTTTGCCTTCGTTGCCGGAGGTAACAGGTTCAGGAACCATCACAATAAAAAACGGAGTAATTGAAAGCGGCGCTGCAGGAATTCTTTCATGGGGAATTCAGTCTTCAGCTGCGAATGTCAAAATAATTCTTGATAATGTTCAAATTAAGACAAGCGGTATAAGTTCAGGTGCAGCAGATATATCATGGGCAAGCATATCCAATTGCAGGTTTGATGCTGATATGCCGTTTCTTATACAACGCCATGTCGGCATCTGTTCAATAATACTAAGAGGAGATCAGCCTTCCACGGTAGCAAATTCTGAATTCCATGGCGGACAGGGATGTTTATCAATAAAAGGAAAGTATTCCCTTGTACATGATAATCTTTTCATAAATAATCAAACCGTTACCAACCATTATAGTATTATGGGAACCGGAGATAGTTCCAAAATTTATAATAACAGGTTTGAACCAAAGGAAGGATCAGGTATCTATGTCTCCAGATACACCGAAGTATTCAATAACATTTTCAAAATAGAAACATCACCACCAACCTGTGAGTATGGAAGAGAAGAGTATAGCACAGCTGCTATAAGACTGGGAGATTATGGTGCTGCTCCAGGTTCTCCTAAAGCCTCAATAGGCAACAGGATACACGACAATAAAATTTACATAACAGCAAAGAATTTCGAGGAACCGAAAGAATTTCTCCCTATGTCATGGGGAATTTTTTATAGCGCAAGTGGTGGCGAAAACTATATATACAATAACGATATAACTGTAACTAAAGTTGATCCTTCCTCAAAAGTAATAACTGCAGCGCTTTATATCTGCGGTGGACCTAAGTATTTCGGAGGACAATTTTACGACAACAGGATAACGACCAATGTGCCGGCAGCGTGGATTGCTTCAATGTATGGCGGCGCTTCAAATTCCAAATTATATAACAACACTATCATCCCTCTTAATGGTGCAAAATTCAAAACTTTCAGGATAGGGACAACGGGCTGTGATGATTGTATTGCGAAAAATGTTGAATTCAGATCGAACAAAATTGAAGGACAGAAATTTGAAATGGATGTTACGGATCAGGATCACAGCTTTTCAGTTTATTGGACATTAACTGTGAAAGTTACCGATGCTAAAGGTACACCTGCGAAGAATGCTGATGTTACAATTCTTGACAAAAACAAAGCAGTTGCTTTGCAAACAAAAACGGATGAAAATGGAAAATTAACAGTTGAATTGGCTGAGTATACGGTGGATGGGAAGAAAAAGAAGGTTTCTTCACCCTACATAATTACTGCAGGCACTTTAAAAAAGGAAATTGAACTTGATAGAAATAAGGAAGTCATTTTACCATAAATAAACTGTTCTAAGTATGAAAAAGGGAATATTAACTATTTTCTGTCTTTTAATTGTCATGATTCTTTCCGCACAAAATACGACAGAGATTACAAGAAAAGTTGCCGATAATGTTTTACAAAACACATCATTCAGATTCATAGATAAAAAATCCGGCGAGACATTTTCATCAGCGAAAAATATCCCTTATAGTCAATCTATATCTGTTGAAAGTGCTGCAAATGAATGGTACTATATGAACGGAGTGATTAATATCGGAATGCTGAAGCTGTCAGAACAGACTAATGACAGGAAATATTCAGACTATTCTCTCCGGAATTTTGAGTTCATTTTCAGTAATCTGGCATTTTTCAGAAAACAATACGATGAAAAAGTTCCGGAATCTTCATTCCTGCAGCTTTTCAGGTTGAACAAATTGGATGATTGCGGCGCAATGAGTGCCGCTCTGGCTGATGTTAATACGCTTGCTAATAAAAAAGAATATCAGGATTATCTGGAAAAAGCTGCAATCTTTATCAGCACCAGGCAGGCACGATTAGAAGATGGAACTTTTGCACGACCTGAACCCAGAAAGATGACAATATGGGCAGATGATCTGTATATGAGTGTACCGTTTCTTTCGCGCATGGGCAAAATTACGGGAGATTCAAAATACCTTGACGATGCTATAAAACAGGTTAAAAATTTTACCCGGTATCTCTACGATCCTTCCTCCGGTTTATTTTATCATTGCTGGTACAGTGATGTTCAGTATAATGGTGTTGCTCACTGGGGTCGTTGCAACGGATGGATAATGATGGCACAGACTGAACTTCTGAATAATCTGCCCGCCAACCACCCGGAGAAAAAAACCCTGATAAAATTACTATTACAACAGATTACCGGTGTTTCAAGATGGCAGGATAAGTCAGGTTTATGGCACCAGGTACTTGACAAACCTGATTCATACTTTGAAACATCATGCACTGCGATGTTTGTCTATTCAATCGCCAGGGCCGTAAATGAAGGTTGGATCGATAAGAGTTACTTTTCTATAGCTGAAAACGGATGGAAAGGTTTATTGACAAAAATTCAGCCAGACGGACAGGTTCATGATATATGCATAGGCACGGGAATTGAAGACAACATTAAATTTTATTACGACAGGCCTGCAGAATTGAATGACCTTCATGGATTGGGAGCAGTCATTCTTGCGGGAACTGAAATGATGAAGGCGGAACAGAAGAAGTAAACAATTGATAATTACTTGATTATAATGAAAAAGCTTGCCTTTACTATATTAATTCTTCTAATATTTGCATCCATTGCCTACAATCAGCAATCCGATATCAGACTTCCCAAAATCTTCAGCGATCACATGGTATTACAGCGGGGAACTAACATCCCCGTCTGGGGTTGGGCTGATCCGGGAGAACATATTATTGCCAAACTTGGAAATCATTCTGCTGAAGCAGTTACATCTACTGATGGAATTTGGAAACTATTTATGGGGCCGTTGGAAGCAGGTGGACCATTTGAACTTATAATTTCGGGCAAAAATATAATTACTATTAAAAATGTATTGATCGGAGAAGTTTGGGTCTGTTCGGGCCAGTCAAACATGGAAATGCCTGTAGGTAACGTAGCTACTTGGTATTCAGGAGTTCTCAACTACAATGATGAAATTGCTGCTGCAAATTATCCGGAGATCCGGTTGTTTAAGGAAGGCCGGATAGTTTCTGATAAACCACAGGATGATTGTGAAGGAAGGTGGTCGCAATGCGGTCCGGAGTCCGTTACAGATTTTTCAGCAGTTGCTTATTTCTTCGGCAGAAAACTACACAAAGAGCTTGGAGTTCCGATCGGAATAATAGATGCATCGAACGGCGGTACAAATATAGATGCGTGGATGAGCAAAGCTGTTCTCGAGTCGGATCCTGATTTTAAACCTGTTCTTGATGATTTCCGGCAACAAATGGATGATTACCCAAAGTTATTAAAAGTGTATGAGCAAAGAATGGCACAACATAAGAAAGAAGTAGAAGAGGCAAAAGCGGCAGGTAAGACCGTGCCATGGCGCGAACCGATGCCTCCTGCTGGTCCGGGTGACAGGAACACTCCATCAGGGTTATACAATGGAATGATATCGCCTTTGATGCACATGCGTATTGCAGGTGTGATATGGTATCAGGGGGAGAATAATACCGGGGATCCACACCTGTATGAAAAATTATTTCCGTCATTGATCAAAAACTGGAGACAGAATTGGGGGCAGGGAGGTTTCCCATTCTATTATGTACAGCTTGCAGGTTTTAATACCAATCAGACCTGGTGGGGCGGTGGAGGCAAGAACTGGGTACTGCTTCGCGAGGCCCAGTTAAAGACCCTGTCGGTTCCAAATACAGGCATGGCAGTTGCTTCTGATATTGGTGATGCCAACGATACTCATATGAAAAACAAACAGGAAATCGGAAGGCGTCTGGCCCTTTGGGCGCTCGCAAAAACTTATAATTACAATATTTCCTGCTCTGGTCCGTCTTATAAATCAATGGAGATTAAAGGTAGCAGGATTATATTACATTTTGATTATACAGACAGCGGACTTGCTGCAAGGGATAGTTCAATGCTTAGAGGTTTTACCATTTCGGGAGCAGACAAAAATTATCATGACGCAGTCGCAGTTATACGGGGAGATATAATAGAGGTAAGCTCGGGAGAAGTTACTAAACCAATTGCAGTCCGGTATAGCTGGAAAGATTACTCAGACTCTAATCTTTGTAATAAAGAAGGACTGCCCGCTTCTCAGTTCCGGACTGATGACTGGGATGAATAATTTCTGAATCAAGTAGTAGTAGAAATGAACTATTGGTTATTTAAAGGAACAGAAGTGTAATTTGATGGATAATTACCTTCGGTGAGCCTATCCACCAACGGGCGCACTCGATTCCTCGCTAATGCTCGGAATTAAACAATATATTCAGCTCCTTCAGAGCTGCAAGTAGTCTTGAGCTATTCTACCCCTGGTTTCACCAGGGGTTATTCATCTTTAGCTCTTTCAGAGCCATGACAATAGTGGGTACAAACTCCAGGTAGCTCTGTGATTATTCATATTTGACTGATTCAAAGCCGTATAAATCTGAATATTCAGAATATAAAAAGATATTTATGAAGAGAATATACCTCCCTTAAGAGAGTAGGACCAAAAAATAATATATGGGCATGACTAAGCATATCATCATAGATCACTTATTTTGGCGTCACCAAACCTGATACGGAAAATTCTTCAAGAATTCTTAACGACAAAACAAATAGGGTTAAAAAAGAGGTGACTGAGAAGTTACTTTGAGCCAGTCAGTTTCTTCAGTTCAAATCGATAAGTAATCCCCCAGTTAACTGAAAATGAATTAAAATGACCATCCTGAATTGCTTCAATTAAATGATAATCTTCGTAGACTATATTATCTTTAACTGATTTTGTAAAACTTGTTGTATATCTTGAATCGATAAAAACCCCAACCTTTTTAGTTAATGGAAATTTTATTCCCAGACCGAACATACAACCGTTCCCGAACTTCCTGAATTCATTTGTAGGATCATAACTGGCGTCAATCTGATAAGGAACAGGAGAAAAATCTGTATGAACCGTTGTCTTGTTTTTTGCGGAATTAAGAAAATCAAAATATAATCCTGTATAGCAGTGAAACTTAATGGTTTTGCCAAATTCCAGATCACCAAGTACAGGTATTGTGCAATAAGTCATATCATAATTACCACTTAAACCACCCCCATCAATACCAACTGTTCTGATAACAGCACCGTTATTTTTTTTATAAAGTTCAGTCTGAATGGATATATTTTTATTGAAACTAAAGTTTAAGAATATTCCTGTATTTCTTACCCGCCCGATATTACTGACCGCAATATAAGATATACTCTTACACTTAATCGTGCTTTTAAAAGTACCATCAATAATACCAACCGAGAGAGACTGAGAAAACGTCTGGTTACTTATCACCAGAAATACTATCACGAAAACTAACAAGTAATTTTTCATGAGGTTTCGTTTTATTTAGCAACTTAAGAAGATTGTGGAAGAACCATCAATGCTATGCAAGGTATAAAACAAATTTATTATAGTCAAGAAATTACCTCATTTTCAACTGCAATTCATTACCTCCCTTTTCTTTCATTACCCCAAATTACTCCCTCCATCTTAAATAAATTTCAATTCAAATGAAAAAGCAAGTTGTCGGACTCGGTTCCTCGCTGCGCTACTAATGACAGCATTTCCTATATCATAGATAAATAGATACTTGAGTATATATTAAGATGCCTACAAAAAGAATCATGGTTTTGTTTTTCTGAGCCACGAAGTGGCTAAATATGAATAATCCCCGGTGCACCGGGGGTTATTCATATATGGCTCTTTCAGAGCCTGTTGTCACAATAATCTGAGGTTTTGTATGATGACCCGGAATGGCACCTTCAGGTATATAGAAAATGAAATGGCTACAGCGTCATACCCCATCCTTTTTCATACTCTCGGCTCCAAAAGGCCATTGCCTTGCTATCATTAAGGATATGGCCGTTAGCAGGATCCGTTTCAAGTGAATGACCCACTCTCTGGGCAATATTTCCAAGCTGAACAAGCAACGTGCTCTTATAGCCCGAATCAATATCTGCATTCAGTTTTTCTCCGGTTTTTATTGCATTCAGAAAATTCCTGATATGGGGAAGGTCGAGATCGTCACCCGGACCAACCTTATTCAGAGGATTTGCAGTTGCAGTATCCTTTATCTCCTTAACAAGCTTCCCTTTCAGATCATATACCGTATAAGCATTACCGCCTCCTATCATGAGGCTGCCTTTCTCCCCGTAGAATATAACCCCTACCGAATCACCTTCAACAGGTTTTCCATTACAGCTTCTTCCCTCCCATGTAATAGTAACATTTTCAGGGAAATCCATTGTTATCACCTGGGTATCGGGTGTCTCCCAGTCATCTTTGAATTGATATCTACCGCCATTGGAACTAACACGTACCGGATAATTTAATCCCATTCCCCATCGCAACAGATCGACCATATGGGTACCGTTGTTGAGAGCCTCTCCTGTACCCCAGTGCCAGAACCAGTGCCAGTTATAGTGAACCCTGTTGTCCATGAATTGCTTCCTTGGAGCAGGTCCCTGCCACAATTCCCAGTTCAGCCATTCAGGGATAGGTGCTTCCTTTCCGATACCAATCGATTCTCTTGCATTTGCATACCAGCTTTTACCAAGATAAACCCGTCCGATTGCTCCTGACTTCAGTTCGTCCATTGCCATAATAACGTTATTCCACGATCGTCGCTGATTACCCATCTGAATCTGTTTGCCATATTTTTTTGCAGCCTGTGTAAGAATTTCCCCTTCATGAGGGTTATGGCTGCAGGGTTTTTCCACATATACATTTTTTCCGGCTTTCAGGGCCAGAAGTGCAGCCGGAGCATGCCAGTGATCAGGAGTTGCTATTACGATGGCATCCAGGTCCTTATCCTCAAGCGATTTACGGATATCTGAAAATCCTTTCGGTTTGTAATTTCCAAGCTCCTGCACCCTGGCAACCGTTTTGTCTATAACTCTTGAGTCAACATCACAAATATGAATAACCGAACAGTCCGGCTGACGGGTGAAATTTTCGGCGTGAGCATATCCTCTCGAATTTGCTCCCATGATACACAAATTTACACGGTCGTTTGATCCTATGATCTTTCTATAGTTTTTGGCACTGAAAGAAGGCAACATGCTACCTGCATAAAGCACTGCCGAACCGGCAATTGTTTTCTTTATAAAGTTTCTTCTTGAGTTCCCTTTCGTTTCCATATCATATAAATTAAGGGTTAATATTTCAAATTTTTTATTGTTTAAAACGAATTGCTAATGGTTTAAATGATCCGTAATTATTCTTATAAGAAAATAAAAAGTAACACTTTTTACCTGATTTGCATTATGGCCCACGCAAGCAGGATAAGCGCTCCGACAAATCCCCAGCTCAATATGAATCCTCCCAGATCTTCTCTGTAACGAACAAAAAAACCTTTCCATCTTTCGGGCCTGATCCAACCAGTGATATCGAGTAGCAACAGATCCTTTCCCGCCTCAGCAGCCGGAAGTTTCGTGCCGTCCTTTTTCTTATCAGCAGGATCAGTGCTTAATCTCATCTTATTGAAAAATTCATCCATCGCCGGCTTATTCTCAGGTCGTGTCACAAGACTTAAAAGTATAAAACCTGTTGTACCAGCAAGCATTGCCCAACCGAATAAGGCAGGTTGCCATTTGTAAACCAGCGATACTTCCTGAAAATGCAGCCAGTTCAATACATAATAGACGGTAAAAGAGATTACTAAAGCTGCCATAGCCCCATGCCTGTTGGCCCTTCTCCATAGGACACCACCCAGAAAGATTATCCCTACAAATGCTGCGATAGTTTCGGTGAATAAAAAAGCATGCAATACATTTTTTATCGTCAGTGCAAATACCACTGCAAGTAATGATAGGATCAAACCTGAGAAACGTCCAATCCACAGTATTTTTATGTCCTCAGCCACAGGGTTGAAATACTTTTTATAGACGTTTTCCGTAAATAAAGCACCTGTATTTACCATATAGTTTGAACATGCCGACATATTTGCAGCTACCAGGGCAGATACCATTAATCCTGTAAGACCCGGTAATAGTAATCTGTGGCAACCATAGCCAAATGCCATTTCAGGATCTTTGAGCTGAATGCCGTCCTTAATAACGAGAGCAGCGACTATCAGACCGACCAATGCCCATCCTATTGTACATATTCTCTTCACAAATGAGCCATATGTCTGACCCAACCTTCCAGATCTCTCGTTATTGCCTGTAGCACACATTGTTAACATATGGGGCTGTGAAGTTATGCCAACAATTCCATTCACTGCAAGCATTGCTATATTGAATGCGCTCATACCGCTTTTACTGCTGTACACTTTAAAAAAATCGCCAGGCAATACATCGCGCATAGCGCTAAACCCGCCGAGTTCATGAAGGCCTAAAGGGATCAACATCATCGAAAGGATAATAATTAGCACAGCCTGAATCATATTGGTATAAGCTGATGCGACAAGTCCTCCAAAAAAGCTGTACAACAAAAAGGCAACAGTCATCACCAGTACGATATTATTGGGAGAAAGTGAATTCCCAGTAGCAACGGCAATTACCTTTGCTGCGCCCTGAAGCATAGAGCCCATATTGAATACAAAAAATGAGATGGCGAAAACCGAATAGATAAATCCCATGTTTCTTCCATATCTGTCTTCGATAATTTCTCCTACCGTTGTTCGTTCGCTCCTTCTGTAGAATGGAGCAATTAACCAGTAAAACGGTGTAATGAGCATATTCTTCCACTGATACCATATTGTAGAAAACCCGAATGAGAATGTCGCCCCTGCTTGTGAAACAGGCATCTCAGCATGGGTTCCTGCACTAAAAGCCTGACCTACCATTATCAGCCAGCTGAATTTCCTGTCGCCGAGAAAATAGCTCTTGCTCGACTTAATTTTAACACTCAGATATAAGCCATACAGGGTTATCAAAACAAAATAGCCTATCAGTACCAGATAATCCAGCCAGTTCATTAAATCAGAATTTTGTTCCCCTAATTTATCTTATATTTATGAATCCTCAATGCAATATCTATTGAATAAACAGGAGTTGTCAGCTTAAGATCTCCTGATTTTTTATTGATTATCGTTGATTTCAGAATTTGGCCGGTTGACGGATCAATCCAATCGGTCCTGTATTTTCCGGCCGGCAAAGTTAATACCAGGTCATGTTTGTATTTTCCGGGTCTTACAGTGTAAGCGGCCGAATCTTTTGTACACTGGCTATGATGGATATAAAGAGCATATTGATTACCCGGCCAGCTCATTCCACTATAAAACGCATTATTCGGAATTCCTCCGGTTACAAATTTCCTGTCAGGTTCTATCTTATTCAAATCAAAGCTATACATGAATTCTTTCAGTGCTCTCAAAGAATTGCATACCTTCATGTTATCCGGTGTATTGCCCGAAGGATTTGCCACGGTATAACGTCCGTTCAGATGATTAAAACCTGCCCCTCCCCCGACAACAAACTCCCAGGCTTCCACACGTGAATCGCCGATTGAATCTCCCTTATACCACACAGGGTAATAATAAGTTTCATTCAATTCGATTGGTTTGTTAAGATGATATTTGTATTTCAATCCATTTAAACCTCCTAACTGCTCCCCATACGCCCAGTAATCATATTGACATGTGATGATTGACACCCTTGGATCCTGTGAAAAATCACATGCCCCATTCAGCGGGCCTTCAATCTGCTGGGCAATAAGATGCTTTTTCGGCAGATCTTTCTCTGTATTTACCACAACATTGATCATGTGATCCAACCATTTACCTGCATCTGCCAAAGGAGTTCCGTTAATAGTTGGTTCATCGCAGATTTCCAATATGACGTTATCATAAGCATTAACTTCGCGCGTAATTTTAGCTACATAGTCTGATTCTTTTGCTACCAGGTCGGGATAGTTTAGCGTCTGAGCATCATTGTCAGTACAATTACCAATACCCTGAATATTGTTTTTGAAATAAAGCGGACACAAAGGCCAGCAATCTTTGTACTGGGCATTATAGAAACATATCTCTACAATGATATCCTTTTGAGCTGCTTTTTCAATGAAATTCCTGAGCCGTGTAAAAAACTCTTCGTCCCAGATATTGAGGTTGAATTTATTACCTCCCATTGAATACCCATGTTCGCTACTCCTCTTCCACGGCATTATGATTTCATCAGAATCCAGACCAAGAGTATTTCCCTTTATCCATTTATCTGGTGGTTCTGTCAGATAACCAGGATAAATCCGGGTATAATTTAAACCATACGAACCAAGCCAGTCCAGATATGCATTATAGTCAAATCTTTTATTGACAACAGCTCCATAATGTTCTGCCGAGGTTATGAGTACTGTGGGTTTCCCTTTACAAAGAAAATAGTGTGAATTCTCCTTTAGCACCGATATGGGCTGGCATATTGCATTCATATATATGCCCAGCAGAAAAATTGAAATGATGAATTTCTTCACGATACTTTGTATTAAGATGAGTTCTTATAGATTATTAATATCAGGTCTAAATTTATTAATTTGTTTTCAATACTTTAAATTTAAAGGAAACGACCACTATATTCTCCGATATGTACCGATACTATATTCATTTTAAAGAACCTATTACCAGAAATCAGGTTTTATATTCGCCCCACGCGTTCTGCAATCGGTACAAAAAACATCTGTACCCCAGACATCCAGCCCAACAAACGAGCCACCCTCACTAATTATTCCATAGTGATAGTAGGGAGAAGAACAGAGTGGAGGAGATATCCAGCCACATTTTGAATATAAAGTGTGACCCGTTTTCATATGTGTTTCTCTGTTATTTATAAATAATCTTCTTGATTTTACAGCTGAAACAAAAAAATAACCTAATGCCTGTTTATTTCCTGAAACAGAGCGAATGTTCCCGTAAAGTGGTGAAGGTATTTTATCATAAATTCCTCCGTTCGTTTCATTTAAACTCTCTAACTTTTTAAAGTAATCATATAGCTCTTTGTTGAGCTCATATTGTTTTACCAGGATACTATACCTGATACCTAACCTGTCATCTTCAGGTCCGATCGTGGTTATCGGAAAACTCAATATTGAACCCGTAGGGCTGGATAATGTAGAATTTACCATTATTGATTTTGAATGCTCTGTTGCCCAGCAATGAAACTGCTCCTCGGGTATATCTACCCACACCATGAAAGAGTGGGGAATATCCCCTATGTCAATGCAGGTTGAACTGATTCCGCGTAAAATGACACTGATATATTGAGGCATATAAAACTCCCAGGTCTCTTCAAACTCCCATTGTAAGTAATGTGTTTTATCGGCGGGTTCCCTGGTATCAAGTAAAATATCGAGCCAGTCTTCCTGAGTAACTGTCTCACCCTGAAAATTGTATCGTGGTTTTTCTTCAAAAAACAGACTGTCAATCGGAGGGACTTCCATCATCAATTCAGGTGCAGACTCGAACAAGTCATTATTTCCATCAGTAATATGAAGAGTATACGTGTTACCGGGGATACCCTGCAGGCAGGAGTCTACTGTTTCATACCATCCGTTAGCACCCTGATAAAGTTGAAAGTCATTTCCTTTATCATCGGTAATATGAACTACTGCACCATACTCCGGTTCAAATCTGATTATATCCTGTGCGGCATAGACTGAAGCTGATTTTGTGAGTCGTACTTTAAACGGACCGGGGATATCAGTTATCTTGCCTTCGACAACAAGCTGGCTTTCCAGATCTTTTTTGTCAAGCTCAGGCCTGAAAGGCTTAATACAGGCGTTAAGTACCAGAATAAAATAAATCAGGCATATTATCAAATAAACTTTGCCCATAAGGTTCTAATATTTGGAATCTTAACTAAAATCAATAAATGCACCTTTTTGCTTCATCAGCAAAAGCCCTGATCAGATTAATATCGGCATCAAAAAAATGATCTGAAGGAGCAAGAATAAATCCGCCATTATCACCGGCTTCTTCAAAACAGCGTCTTACTTCTTTCCTGGTTTTTTCTTCGGAACAATCATTAAAAAAATGGTACTGGTCAAATCCTCCAATCATACAAACTTTATCGCCTATTCTCTTTTTTGCCTCCCTTAAGATAGTATCTCCACCCATTCCTTCAGGTGTAAAAGTTTCCATTGCGTCAGGCTTCATGGCTGCTATGGTTTCGAGAATTGGCATCATACCTCCACAGGTATGGTAAACAATTCTTTGACCAACACTATGTGCCAGTTCAATTAACGGAGCATCATAAGGAGCAATAAACTCATTAAAAATATCGGGAGAAATTACTGTTGTTGAAGCATCACCACCTCCTAACTCAATTATATCATATTTAGCCCCCGATAATGATTCTATATATACTTTTTTCCGGTGCTGCAATATTTTAAGAAATTCATGCACCCATCCGGGATCCTCAAAAGTAGCCATTATCAGTTTCTCTATTCCATACAGGCAAGCAGCATCCTGCCAGCATCCTGGTTGTCCAAAACCATCGAAAGTGCATATATGCCCACGTATTATACCCTGATCGCCATAAAGTTCTGCTGTATTGTTGATTTCATTTACATCGCATAATGGATAAGTTACATGTTTTGCAATAATGTCGATATCTGATTTTTCTTTTACAAGGTGCTCTTTTATCCAGGTTGTATATTCATTGGATTGTAATACCATAGATAATGTTTTATCAGGAGTATGAATG
>Ga0302323_100002631_pt1 | contig 14613 bp, 7 predicted proteins | sample Fen_T0_3_FD_201950 | JGI IMG/M metagenome (GOLD analysis project Ga0302323, IMG submission 201950) | Peat permafrost microbial communities from Stordalen Mire near Abisko, Sweden - Fen_T0_3 | ecosystem: Environmental > Terrestrial > Soil > Wetlands > Permafrost | place: Sweden: Abisko... | reverse complement strand
GCTTTGGTTCGGAGAAGACGACGCCACTGCCATCACTGCGCAAGCGGCGGCAAGCTTCGCGGCCGCTCTTGCCGATCTGGAAGGGCTGCGGCCCTTCTCGGATGTTACCCGTCGCGTGCTGGAGTACGTCTCCGACCCGAACTTCGAGGTCGCGCGTCTGCAGGTCATCATGGAACAGGATCCATCGCTGGCCACCAAGATCCTGCGCCTGGCCAACTCGGCCGCATTCCGCCCGCGGGAGGCATGCGCTTCCATCCGGCAGGCCATCATGTTGCTGGGCTCGCGAACCCTGAGCGAGGTCGCCGCCTCGCTGTCGATGATGGCGATGTTTTCCGATTTGAGCGGCGTCGGACGCACGGTGCGCGACCACTGCGCATCCACCGCAGCCCTTGTGCGCGTGTTGGCGTTGCACAGCGAAAACGCCGGACCCAACTGCTACATCGCCGGGCTGTTGCACGATTTCGGCAAGTTGCTGCTGATTCAGGCGCAACCCTCGACGTACCTAAAAATCCACGGCCAGGGCATCGCACAGCCGGACACGATCCATCTGAACGAGCGAGAAATCTTGGGCTTCGATCACGCAGTGCTGGGCGGGCACATCCTGAAAAAATGGGGCCTGCCCGACCCGGTCCCCAAGGTGGTTGCATGGCACCACCAACCCGCCCGTGCCCTCGCAGCGGGCGGTGAGGTGGCGATGTATGTCAGCATGGTTCGACTGGCCGAACGCATCGACCGCATCCTGCACCTCGATGCGCTGCCCTCGGCGCAAGAAACAGAACGCATGGCCAACACGGCCGAGTGCGAATACCTGGGCTTGCGCGCGCGCGATCTAGAGAAGATGTGGGCTGAGCTGCGCGAGGTAAAGCAGGAAGCGCAGCACATTTTCAGGTAGCTCCGCTGCCTCTAGGGTAGCCATTTTTTCACCACAGAGAGCGCAGAGGCGCGGAGAAGGAAGGGTCTCCGGATCTCGATCCGAACCCTTTCCATTCTCCTCCGTCTCCGTGCCTCAGCGCTCTCTGTGGTTAAATCTCGACCTGGGCTAGCGAGAACTTGTTGTTCTTCTCGTAGAGCACCTTGAAGGTGCCGCGGGTTTCCGCAGGCAGAAGTTGCTGCACGTGGCTCTGGCGACCGCGTTCGAAGATGATGAACACGCGCCGGCCGCGATGGTTCGCGATCCAGCTCTTCATGTCTTCATCCGCATTGTCCTGGTCGAACACCGTACGGTCTTCCTTCGGGCCTTCGTAGATCTCGTTTTCGGAATAGAAGGTTTCGCCCCGCCAATACATCGAGTACGCCAAGAGCTTCTCGTCGGGCGACTTGCGATGCTTGTAGTACTCAGCGAGGGTCAGCTTCTGCGACCAGAACGGCGCCACATCGCGCATGTACACGTCGAGAACGAAGTAGGTAAGCGCAACCGACGACAGGCAAAGAGCGACCACGGCACCACGCAGGAGCTTCTTCGATCCGAGTGCCAACGTGCTGACCGCTATCAACACCACGAGCACGATGAGTGGCGTCCGGAAATCCAGCTCGGACGGCCAAGGACGACCGGTCGGGCTATGCACGTAGTCGTAGCTGAACAGCCACAAAAAGCGCTGCGCCGAATTGCGCGCTTGAATCAAGTCGGCGAACACGATGCCCAACAGAGGGACACCCACCAACGCGGCCAGCCATGCCCGCCGAGAATCATTCTTACTGAGAATGTCGTCGAGGAAGCAGCCGATCACGATGGCCAAGCCCGGAATCGACGGCAGGACGTAGTGGTGGAACTTGGTCATCGAGAGCGAGACCAGCGCGTAAGCCGCCACCGCCCAGATCCCACCCAGCCAATAAATCGCCTGTCGGCGAGCATCGTCTGCCTTGCGCATCACCATCGCGGTGAGGGCTGCCGGTGCCAGCGCCACCCACGGCAACATGCCGTAGCCGAGCTCACGCAAGAAGTACTCGAAGGTGCCGCGATCGCCATGGCGGCCCAGCATCATTCGACGCCAATGGTTGTCGCCGAACAGCTCGTTCCAGAAGGCCCAGCCGTGGCGAATGATCATGGCGTGGTGCCAAGGCGCTGCGACCACGACAAGGGCCAAAGCGGAGACCGCGATCGCAGGAATCATCTGCGCGCGCTTGAGGCGCTTCCAGTTCCAGGTGAAGATCAGGTACGCACAAAAGATGATGATGGGCAGCCCGGCCCCGGCAAATCCCTTGGCCAGAACCGCCACGCCGCAAAGCATAGCCGCGATGTAGAGGTACAGGGGGGCGCGGTAGCGGGCTCGACTGGCAAGCCACAGGAACGCAATCGCGCCGAGGTAGTACGGAATCATGGCGACCGCGCCGTACACGAGGATTTCGCGGTTTCCTACCGGGATCTTTATCTTGAGCTGAACCGAATCGACGATGAGCTGCGGCACCACCAGCAGCAGGAACAGCCCGACGGTCGCGAAGAACGATGCGTGGTGCGGGTAACTCCAGAAGCCCTTGCCTCTGCGCGGAAGAAGCTCGTCCCTGTCGTCGAGTAGCGCAATGGCCCCGAGGGCAAGCGCCATGGTCATCGGCCCCACGTAAGCCATGTCGGTCATCGCCTGCCGAGCGATGAGGAAAAACATCGGACAGGTCGCCATGACCAAGGCGGACAAGAAACCCGCTCGCCTCGAAACGAAGCGCGCCACCACCATATACACGCCCCACATCGCGAGCACGCCAAGCAGGCAGAACGGTATGCGCACCGCCCATTCCGTACGCGACAAGGTCGCCATCTCGCCCGGGTCGTTGCCGGGTAGCCCGATGCGCGCGATGTGCATCCCGATGCTCATCAGCCAAAACGTGAACACCGGCTTCGACCAGAATACATCCGCATCGCGCGGCGACCCCGGCCACCAAAGGCTGATGAAATCGCCACGCTTGGTCATCTGCCGCGCGACTTCGGAGTAGTGGGTTTCCCACGGATCCCATAGGCCGTAGGTCCCCGCGAGCGGGATATAAAGCAGGAGCCCGACGAGGATCACCAGCAAGGTCATCTGGCGCTCGCTCAGCCGGTCGAAAAATCCAGTGCCGGACTGCGGCACTGGGACACTCTGGGCGGTTTGGCTTTCCGGGTTTGTCACGCGATCGTCCTTTGGGGCTGACGACCTACGTGTCTATCACAGGAACCCCTCCGGCGGCACCGCGGCTACCATCTAGAGAGACCTACCCGCCCAAGTCGCGGCACCGCCGTCCCCCTTCCCCGACCGGAAGACCATTCCCCTGCCCCAGCCGACACGCCTCTCCAACCCATTGGCCCTTCGCCTGCCCGACGCCGCCGCCGCCCGCTCAAAGGCCCACCCACCTTCTCCTTCGGCGCAGTCCGTTGTTTCCTTGAGCGGATGCTCGCACGAGCAGTCTCGGGCTTCACCACGCCCACCACGCCAGGGTCCTGTGCATTTCCGCCGCTTTCCGGCATGCTTGCATGGCAAAGACATCGTATGATGCATCAAGGTAATGGGTCGGCCGTCTACTTTAACGCTTAGAAAAGACTTGGGGCGTACGCTGCGGCAGGGACATCCCTGGGTGTTCCGCGACGCACTCCTCGACCCGCCTCCGCTCGCCCACGGCGAGTTGGTTGCGGTGGCGGACAAACAGGGACGCGAGTTCGCCTTCGGCTACTGGGACGCCAAGAGCACCATTGCCGTTCGGGTGCTCGACCTTGCCCCCATCGGCGACAAGCGCGCCATCGTGCATCGGCGCCTCGGGGTGGCGCTCGCGCTGCGACGGGCGCGCATCGACCTTCGAAACACCGACACCTTCCGATGGGTGCATGGCGAGGCCGATCGCCTGCCCGGCATCCATCTAGACGTCTACCGCGACGTCGCCACGGTACGATTCGATGGCGAAGGCAGCCGCGCATTTTACGGCGATCTGAAAGCGCTGCTGCTTGAATGCGCGCCCGAGCTGCATCTGCGCAAGCTCGTCGATCGCGAGACCCGTGGCGAAGGAGCCGATGAAGTCGAGGTTCGCGAAAACGGTATCCGATTCTTGGTGGACCTCGGCCGGGGCCAGAAGGGCGGACTGTTTCTCGATCAGCGAGAGAACCGCAAAGCAATAGGCGAGCGCGCCCAAGGAAAGTCCGTGCTGAACCTGTTCGGCTACACCGGCGGGTTTTCGCTTTACGCCGCGCGCGCCGAAGCACGTCGAACCGATACCGTCGACATTGCCCACCCCGCTATCGCGGCCGCCCGACGCAATTTCGAGCACAACGGGTTTCCCCTGGACCGCGCCGGATTCCACGCCACCGATGTGTTCGTCTTCTTGACCAAAGCCATCGCGGAAAAACGGACCTGGGACATCGTCATCTCCGATCCGCCCAGCTTCGCACCCTCGAAAAACAGCCTCGTCATGGCCCGGCGAAGCTACCTACAATTGCACCGGATGGCTGCGCAAGTAGTCGCCCCCGGCGGCCTCTTCTGTGCCGCTTCGTGCTCAAGCCATCTCGATCGGCGCGAATTTCTGACCTTGGTAAAGACCGGTGTTCACCAGGCCGGGCGTCGGTTCACCCTCGAAACCTACACCGGCGCCGGCCTGGATCACCCTACTTTGCCTGTGTTCCCGGAGGGCGACTATCTGAAGTTCGCTCTCGGTCACGTGCAGTAGCGCGGGCGCTACTGCAGGCGCTCTTTCTGTTTCGATCGGGCCTCCTTTCCCCAATCAGCGACGGTGCTATTTCAATGCAACCGTCAGACCGGACAACAAACCGAGTCCCACATGCAGGGCAATGGCAAGTGTCAAGACGAGACCTAGCTGCGTGAGGGCATCACCTACCGAGTCAGCCCACAGATTAACGTCGGGTTCAGCCTCGGCTTTCGACTCAGCCTCCGGATATTCCGCCAGGATGCCCACCATCGGAACAGCGCGAATCACTCTCTTGAACGCTAGCACGATGAACCTCCTTTCTCTGTAAGCACGAGTGTGACAGGTGATCCGTTTCAGGGGCTCGACCCCAATGTAAACTTATGAAGACGATTCGCGCTCGACTTGGAAACACGCGCGCGCCGCGCGGCCGAACCTCGGTATACAATCGCGCGATGAACGAAAGCGGCGCGAGCTTCGGCGGACAATCACGGAAGAAGTTCGAAGGTGCGGGCGGGACGCCCGGCGGCATCGGCGAATTCCTCGTTGGTGTGCTGGTCGCCGGCATCGGATTCTATCTCCTGTTCTCACACGTTCAGGTGCACTCGTCGTACTGGAACTTCTTCGGCGCGGGCGGTGCAGGCCGAAGCTTCGGCGTCACCTTGATCCCGCTGCTTTTCGGAATCGGGATCCTGTTCGTGAACGGCAAGTCGGTGCCGGGATGGCTGCTCACGGTTGGCGGACTCGTGCTCATTGTCGTCGGCATCATCGTCAACCTCGATATTTACTTTCAGTCCACGTCGCTGATGAATACCCTCATCATGCTCGGGTTCATTGCGGCCGGACTTGGCCTCGTGGTCAAAGCGCTGCGGCCGCACAAGAACAAGTCGCAAGAGACCACTGCGTAGACGAAGCCGCGACCGCGGCCGGGCTACTTCCCGTCGAGGACCTGGCGGACTTTCGCGGTCAAGACCTGCGGGGTGAACGGTTTCTGCAAGAAAGCCACGCTGGGTTCCAGCAGCCCTTGGTGGACGATGGCATTGTCGGTGTAGCCCGACATGAAGATCACCTTTGTCGATGGAAACATCGCGGTCAGCTCGCGCGCCATCACCGGACCGGTCATGCCCGGCAGGACCACGTCGGTGAGAAGCAGATGCACCGGCGGCTCATGCGCTTTGGCGATCGACATAGCGGACGGAGGATCCGCCGCGGTCAGCACCGTGTAGCCCGCGCGCTGGAGCGTCTTACAGATCACGATGCGGACCTGATCGTCGTCCTCGACCACCAAGATACTTTCGATAGCCTTACCGCCGAAGCTCTCCACCGGCCCGGGCGTCGACACTTTTTCCTCGCCGCTCGCGAACGGTAGATACACCTTGAATGTGCTGCCGTAGCCACGTTCGCTGTACACCCAAATGTGGCCGCCACTCTGGTGGACGATGCCGTACACCGTCGAAAGGCCGAGGCCGGTACCACGCTCTTTCTTGGTCGTGAAGAACGGCTCGAAGATTCGACTCTGGGTTTCGGTATCCATGCCCTCGCCCGAATCGGTGACTGCGAGCATGACGTAAGGTCCCGGCTGAACGTCACGATGGCTGCTGGCGTACTCCGCGGTCAGCTGGACGTTGGCGGTTTCAATGGTCAGCCGCCCGCCGCGTGCCATCGCATCGCGGGCGTTCACCGCCAGGTTCATGATCACCTGCTCGATCTGACCGGGATCCGCGAACACCTTGCCAAGACTCGGCCCGGCAATGTTCACAAGCTCGATGTCCTCGCCGATCAACCGACGAAGCATACGCTCCGCCGAACCCACGACCTGATTGAGATCGAGCACGCGCGGCTGCATCAACTGTTTGCGACTGAAAGCCAGGAGCTGCCTCGTCAAATCGCCGGCACGGTGGGCCGCGCGCTGGATCTCTTGCAAGTCCGCGTGGAACGGGTGCTCTGTGCCCACCGACCTCATGAGGATGTTGGTGTAACTGTGGATCACGGTCAGCAGATTATTGAAGTCATGGGCCACGCCGCCCGCAAGGCGCCCAACGGACTCCATCTTCTGCGCCTGCAAAAACTGCTGTTCGAGCTGCCTTCTCGCAGTGATGTCTTGGATCGTACCAAGCGCAAGCACGGGCCTGCCCGAAGCGTCCCGTGACAGCTCTGCGCGATTGTGCACGAAGCGCACTTCGCCGTCCGACGGCCGACGAATCGCGTACTCGACGTCGTAGGGCGCGCGGACAGCAGTAAACTCGGCCATGCTCCTGTCGAGCATCGGGCGGTAATCGGGCAGCGAAAGCGACTTGAGGGTGTCCGAGCTGATGGTCAAATCGGCGGTCGTGGCGATTCCGTAGATCTGGAAGCTCTCCTGGGATGCTCGCGTCTGGCCCGTCGTGAGATCCATCTCCCAAGTCCCGATCTGTGCGACCTTCTGGGCGCGGTGGAGATGGTCGAGCGCCTCGGCAGCCACGCGAGCGGAGGTATCGCGCTCTCGCTGCGCACGCAGGGCCGCCAGCCCGTGCGCGATGTTGGCGCCCATGTCCTCGAGCAACTCGGCTTCGGGCGCCTCGAACGCCTCCTGGTAGGAAGCGTAGATCGCCAGTGCGCCGTACACTTCGTTTTCGATCACCAAGGGCACACCAATCGCTGAACCGAGGCGATTCTCTCGCGCCACCTCGCGCCACACCTCGAACCTCGGATCGTTCTCGAGGTCACGGATGATGAAAGCACGTCGCGTTCGAATCGCGGTTCCGATCACGCCCTGGCCGCGGGCATCGTCGCCCCAGGTGACCTTGGTCTTGAACAGGAATTCTCCCGGCCCCGCATACGTCATCACGCTGACCGTACGTGCAGCGTCGTGCTCGGCGCGACCAATCCAAGCGACGTAGTAGCCGGCAGACTCGACGGCGATTCGACATACTTCCTTCAGCAGCGCACTTTTGTCGGTGGCATGGATGACTGCGCTGTTGCATTCGGTAAGCAACCGCAAGGCACGGTTCGCCCTGCGCAACCGCGCCTCTGTGTCCGCTCCTGATCCTGTCGACTGGTCACTCACGCCAAAGCCAAATTCCAGACGCATCATGCGCCCGTTCGGTCGGATAGCGATAGTAGCACGATGGTGGGCGGCGGTTATGCTCGCGTAGTGTGCTGTACTGCAGAGCACAGCACACAATAGAGCACACTAGCCTTCGCGTCTCGGGACGACTTGGCGGTCAGGCCCACGTGATACTGCGGATATCGGCCTGTGACGCCGGCGCGCTCAGCGTTTCTGGCAAGGTGCGACCTTCGCCTTCCAAGTGTGCGCGAGCCAGCCGGCGGGCGACCAGGCGGTCGGCCGGGGTCAACATGCGGTAGGCGGCATCGCGGACCAGCCGTTCGCGGAAGTGGTAGGAAGCTTCGCCCAATCGAACATCACGGTCGATCAGGTTCTTCATCACCAGGATTTCCATCCACTCAGCGATGCTCTTGCGCCCGGATTCTCCCAGCAGGGCCAAGAGCGATTCCGGGCTGAAGTTCTTTTCGCCGTACAGGCTGGCTGCACGCAAGACGCGACGAACGTCCGGTTCCACACCTTCCACACGCCCTTCCACGACAGCGTAGACCGCATCGGAGACGCCGAGCGAACCTTGCCGCGTGCTGGTCATCAGTTCTTCCAAGAACAGTGGATTGCCTTCCCAGCGGTCCAAGATGAACTCCTCGACTAGGCGCGAGCTGCCAGGCGCGAGCTCGCGCAGCAGACTCAAGCCGTGTTTCTGCGGCAACGGTCGCAGCCGCAGTCGCTGCACGGCCCGGGCGTTCCACAGGCCGGGGAAGCGGTCCTCCACGTCCTCTCGGCCGGCGCCCATCACGGCGATGGGCTTGTCGTGCAGGGCCTGCAGCAGACGGTCGACCATCTCGAGGCTCGGGCTGTCGGCCCATTGCAGGTCCTCCAGCAGCAGGACCAAACCTGAGCGCTCGCAGCGGTTTGCCAGCCACTCGCCCAGGGCGGCCTCCACGTAAACGCTGGACTTGCCCTGTACGTCGATGCCAGCCGCAGCGAGCACCGGCGCCAGGGTCGGATATCGACGCTCGACCCGCAGAAGGCTTCCGCCGCCGCGAACGATCACCGGCGGATTGTCGGACAGCCGCCGCAAGAATTCGCGCAGAAGCCGCGTCTTGCCGGCGCCGGGCGGGGCCAAGATCAGGACCGGCCGCGCGATCCGGTCGTGCAAAGACTCCTCGAAGAGCGATTGCACCGAAGCCAGCTCACGTTCACGGCCGAGGAACGGACTTTCGGGCCTCGTCCCCTGACCGCGTCCGTCGGATTCCCAGGTGCGCTTCTCGTCGAGCAGGCACAGATTGCCTGCTATGTCGCTTGCCATGAACCGAGCGGGAAGAAGCCGCCTGGTGGTTTCGTCCAGACGAATCGTGCCGCCTTCCTGGCCTTCCATCAGCGTCGGCAGACGATCCATGAGCCGCCCCACGGGCAACCGGCCGAGAAACGTCGCACGACCGGTGGCGATGGCGATCTTGGCGTCAGGCTCGAGCTGCCGCAGCGCCAAGGCCGCAGAAGCCAACTGGATGGCCTGCTCGTGCGCGGTGGACACAGTCGGCGCGGTCATCAGCAAGGTCCGATTGATCAGCCGATCCATTTCGCATGCGCAGGTTTCGAGCAGGCGGCGAATATCCACGGTGCGAGCATCTTCGTCATCCCGCATGGTACGTGTGCTGGTGGACGGCCAGGCGACCGCCCGCGGTCCCAAGCGGCGTTCGGCCAGCGGCCGCACGACCTCCGTCGACTCACGCTTGCCAAGCGATACCAACATCGCGCACGCGAGATGCTCTTCGATCTCGCTGATGGCATCGCGACGGGCATGCGACGGCGGACTGGCGGCTGCGGTTTCGCCCCCGATACCTCCCAGGATCGTCACCAACTGCGCGAACTCCTCGGCCAGCGCTGCCGCAGAGTGCGGTCGCATCATTGGATCGGGCGCGAGCATCGAATGCACGAGGGCACACATTCGGTAATCGAGGCCAACGCGCTTGTGGGCAATTTCCGGCACGCGTCCCGCACAGACTTTGGTCATCACTTCGAGCGGAGTCTCGCCGGTAAACGGCGGTTCACCGGTGAGCGCCTCGTAAAGGACGCAGCCAAGTGAAAAAATGTCTGCGCGTCCGTCCACCTCCCGACCGCGTGCCTGCTCGGGCGAAGTGTAAAGTGGCGTGCCCACCGTGGACCCCTTGCGGGTCAGCCGCTTGGCATCGAACACCCTGCGCGCGATTCCGAAGTCGAGCAGCCGGGTCTCGGTCAGCTTCCACCCCACCAAGAAGATGTTGCCAGGCTTGATGTCGCGGTGAACCACGTTGCGGCTGTGCGCCGCAGACAGCGCCACGAGAACCAATCGCGCAAGGTGTGCAGCGGCCGCGGGACCGAGGTTGCCACGACCCAGACGTTCTTCCAGAGTTTCGCCCTCGAGCCACTCCATCGCAATGTAGGGTGAGCCGTTCGGCGTCATCCCGTGATCGAGGTAACGCACTATCCCCGGATGGGACAGCTCGGACAGAACCCGCGCCTCTTGATCGAAGCGTTGCTGCTCGACGGTCGTGCGCGAATGCAGGATCTTGAGAGCAATCAGCGCGCCGGTCTGACGGTCGATCGCTTGATACACCGTCCCCATGCCGCCCATACCGGCTTGGTTCTTGAGTTCGTAGCGTTCCGCGAAGGGCGTACCACCCCCCGGCGTGCCTGGGGTCACAGGGGACATTATCGGGAAACATAGGTTAGCCCTTGAGGGTTGGAAGCGCTTTTTTGTTCTAAATCCTTAAATCCGGATATACTGATACCTGTGCCGTCAAAAATAGCTGAAATGTTTCAGCTCTGGTCCGATCCAGTCCGGATCAGACTGGCCGCGCTGCTTGGCGGCAACGAGCTTTCGGTCGCCGAGATCACGCAAGTCACGCGCATGGCGCAGTCGCGCGTGTCAACCCACCTTGGAAAGCTGCGCGACGCTGGCGTCTTGCGCGACCGACATCAAGGTACGTCGACGTACTACTCGCTCAACGAAAGCATGCCCGAGACGGCACAGCGCCTGTGGCACTTGGTCGATGCGAATCGCGACGAAAACGAGTGGCAAGCAGATCGCACCCGGTGTGACGAAGTCTTGCGCATGCGGCAAAAGCCCGGCGGCTGGCCCGACTCGGTGGCGGGGCAGATGGACCGCCACTATTCGCCGGGGCGGACCTGGGAAGCCATCATGCTCGGCTTTTTGAGCTTCGTGCGATTGGGCGACGTGCTCGACGCCGGCTCGGGCGACGGGATGGTTGCGTCCATGCTGGCTCCGCGATGCCGCAGCATCACCTGCCTCGACGTGAGTGCGAAGGTCTTGCAGGCCGCCCGACACCGTTTGGCCGAGCTGGCCAACGTTCGCTTCGCCCTGGGCGACATCCACGCCCTGCCTTTCGCCGATGCGCAATTCGACCACGTGCTGTTTCTCAACGTGCTTCCGTATTCGAAAGATACGGTGCGTGCGCTGTGCGAGGGGGCGCGCGTGCTTCGGCCCGGGGGCAACTTGCTGGTCAGCGCCCTGGCAAGTCACGACCACTCGGACATCACCAGCGCCTACGGACACGTCAACAAAGGCTTCCGACCTGCGACCTTGCGGCGGTGGCTCGCGGACCAGGCCGGCCTCGCGGTCGAGCGTTGCGAGATCACGTCGCACGAGAAGCGCCAACCCAACTTCGCCATCCTGAGTGCATTCGCGCACAAACCTGGCACCCTTGCCGGAGCTACCAAGGAACAACCATGAATCGAGAGCAGCGTATTGCCTATCTGAAGTCCGCCATCACCCGGCGCATTCTGGTCATCGACGGCGCGATGGGCACCATGATCCAGCGCGAGCAGTTGGGCGAGGTGGATTTTCGCGGGCAGCGATTCGCGAACCACTCCCACGAGCTGCGCGGCAACAACGACGTGTTCGTGCTCACCAAGCCCGACATGATCGAAAGGATCCACGCCGCGTACCTCGAGGCCGGAGCCGACATTATCGAGACCAACAGCTTCAGCTCGACCCGCATCGCCCAGGCCGATTACCAGCTGGAAGACGCCGTGTACGATCTGAACGTCGCCGCCGCGCAAGTCGCCCGACGGGCCGCCGATGCGTGGACCGCAAAGACACCCGATCGCCCGCGCCTGGTCGCCGGTTCGATGGGGCCCACCAACAAGACCCTGTCCCTCTCGCCGAAGGTGACCGATCCTGGCTATCGCGCCGTCACCTTCGACGAAATGCGGGAAGCCTTCGCCGAGCAAGTGCGCGGGCTTATCGACGGTGGCTGTGATCTGCTGCTGGCGGAGACCGCGATCGACACCCTGTCGCTGAAGGCATGCTTGGCCGCCATCGAGGACGTGCTGGCGGAAAAGAAGCTCGACATGCCCCTGATGCTGTCGGGGACCATCACCGACAAAAGCGGGCGAATTCTGTCCGGACAGACCCTCGACGCGTTCTACACGTCCATCGCACACGCGCGCCCATTCTCCGTCGGCATCAACTGCGGCGGTGGCGCGACCCAGGCGCGGCCCTACATGGCCGAACTGGCCGGGCTGGCCCAGTGCTACGTCAGCTGTTACCCAAACGCGGGTCTGCCCAACACCTTTGGCGGCTACGACGAGACGCCCGAGCTGACGGCGGGTTTGATTCGCGAGATGGCCGAGGCGGGCCTTCTCAACATCGTCGGCGGATGTTGCGGCACCACGCCCGACCACATCCGCGCCATCGCCCAGGCGGTGAAGGACCTCACCCCGCGCGTGCCGACGGACAACCGACAAGGCGAGCTGCGCCTCGCGGGCCTCGACATCCTCACGGTCGGGGCGAATTCCAACTTCATCATGATCGGCGAGCGCACCAACGTGGCCGGCTCGCGCAAGTTCGCGAACCTGATCAAGGCCGGCGACTTCTCCGCGGCGCTCGCCATCGCGCTCGATCAGGTACGCGGTGGCGCCAACGTGATCGACGTCAACATGGACGAGGCGCTGCTCGAAGGCGACAAGGCGATGACCCAGTTCCTGAACCTGGTCGCCAGCGAGCCGGAGATTGCGCGCGTTCCCGTGATGGTGGACAGTTCGAGCTGGCAGGTCATCGAGGCGGGGCTCAAGTGCCTGCAGGGCAAGGGCATCGTGAATTCTATCTCGCTGAAAGAAGGCGAAGCCGAGTTCCTAGCCAAGGCCCGCGGGGTCAAGCGGTACGGCGCGGCCGTGGTGGTGATGGCCTTCGACGAAGGGGGCCAGGCCGTCGACGTCCAGCGCCGCATCGCCATCTGCAAGCGCGCCTACGACTTGCTGATCAGCCAGGCAGGATTCGAGCCGGGTGACATCATCTTCGACCCGAACATCCTGGCCATCGCCACCGGCATGGAAGAGCACAGCGGCTACGCCAAGGCCTTCCTCGAGTCGATCCCGCTCATCAAGAAGGCCTGTCCGGGGACCCGCATTTCCGGCGGCGTCTCGAACCTGTCGTTCTCCTTTCGAGGCAACGATCCGGTGCGCGAGGCGATGCACACCGTGTTTCTCTTTCACGCCATCGCGGCCGGCATGGACATGGGGATCGTCAACGCCGGGCAGCTGGGCGTGTATGCCGACATTCCAGCCGATCTGCGCGAGCGAGTCGAGGACGTGATCTTCAATCGCCGGCCCGACGCCACCGAGCGCCTGATCGAAGTCGCCGGACAAGTGAAGGGCGAAAGCAAGAAGCGGGCGGAGGATCTCGGCTGGCGCGAGAGCCCCGTCGAGAAGCGCCTGGAGCACGCCCTGGTTCACGGCATCACGGACTTCGTGGTCGCCGACGTCGAGGAAGCGCGACTCAAGCTCGGAAGGCCCATCGACGTGATCGAGGGCCCGCTGATGGCGGGCATGGGCGTGGTGGGCGAGCTGTTCGGCGCGGGCAAGATGTTCCTGCCCCAGGTGGTAAAAAGTGCCCGCGCCATGAAAGAGGCGGTCGCGCACCTTTTGCCATTCATGGAGGCCGAGAAGACCGCCACCAGCAAGCCGCGCGGCAAGATCCTGCTTGCCACGGTGAAGGGCGACGTACACGACATCGGCAAAAACATCGTGTCGGTGGTGCTTGGCTGCAACAACTACCAGGTGATCGACCTCGGCGTGATGGTTCCTTGCGCAAAAATCCTGGACGCCGCCGCGGCAGAGAAGTGCGACATCATCGGCCTGTCCGGTCTCATCACCCCGTCGCTCGACGAGATGGCCCACGTGGCCGAGGAGATGGAGCGCCGAGGCCTTCGCACGCCGCTGCTGATCGGCGGCGCCACCACCAGCCGCGAGCACACCGCGGTCAAGATCGCCCCACGCTACCAGGGCCCGACCGTGCACGTGCTTGATGCATCTCGCGCAGGGCCGGTGGTCAGCGCCATGCTCGACGACAAACAGCGTGACGCCTTCGACGTCAAGAACCGAGCCGCCCAGGAAGAATCACGCCAGCTTTTCGCCGACAAGCGCAGGCGGATCCTCCTCGGCTTCGAAAGCGCCAACGCCCGCAAGCCCGAGATCGCCTGGAACGCGGCCGACCTCCCCGCGCCTGCCTTCGTTGGCCGTCGCGTGATCGCGGACCAGCCACTCGCCGAGCTGGTTCCCTTCATCGACTGGACCTTCTTCTTCACTGCCTGGGAATTGCGTGGACGCTACCCGGCCATTCTCGAACATCCGAAGTACGGCGCCGCCGCGCGCGACCTGTTCGCCGACGGCAAGAAGAAGCTGGACGAGATGGTGAAGGGCAAGAAGATCCGCGCATCGGCGGTCTACGGCTTCTGGCCGGCCGCCAGCGAAGGAAATGACATCGTGCTGTTCGCGGACCAGAGCCGCAGCCGCGAGTTGGTTCGCTTCCCCATGCTGCGCCAGCAGGGCGGCGAGGCACCCTTCCGCTGCCTGGCCGATTTCGTGGCGCCGCGCGATTCAGGCCTCGCCGATCACGTGGGCGCATTCGCAGTGACCGCGGGCCTCGGCGCCGACGAACTGGCCAAGAAGTACCAGGACGCGCGCGACGACTA
>Ga0302323_100002630_pt1 | contig 14616 bp, 11 predicted proteins | sample Fen_T0_3_FD_201950 | JGI IMG/M metagenome (GOLD analysis project Ga0302323, IMG submission 201950) | Peat permafrost microbial communities from Stordalen Mire near Abisko, Sweden - Fen_T0_3 | ecosystem: Environmental > Terrestrial > Soil > Wetlands > Permafrost | place: Sweden: Abisko... | reverse complement strand
TGTTTTAAAAAAATTGTAATCATGAATACTTTGATATGTTTTTTAATATAATTTAAAAAATCAACAACAAATTCAACAAAGTGTTTCCACAGCACACCAAACATCGCAAATTCACAGAAAACACATTAAATCCACTTAACCCACAGCAAAGTGTGACTGTGGAAACGCACCCAAATTGTATTATTTTTCAAGTCTATATATATATATATATATATATCTATAAATATACCTATATACCAGAGCGAGTTTCTACAATCAACCCGTAAATTATGATTATCGCACAAAATGACACATTCGCTTAACTTTGTAATTTTCTCTCGTATGACTTTTACTACTAATATTTGTTCATATTCATATGTTACATGTATGGTGTGTTTTCTAATTAATTAAAATTACTAATTCTTGTACGTAAAAAGGAAAAGTAGAGAAAAAACTAGTAGGACAGCAGCTGAACGACAAGCTCACATATCGTGAATTGGGTGGCTCTGAAAAGAGCCGTTTTATATGAGTTCGTCTTATTCGGTAGTCTAAGCACGTTCTCCTCTTATTCTACGGGCCAGCTGAATGTCTTTGGGCATGATCGTGACGCGCTTTGCATGGATGGCACACAAGTTCGTGTCCTCGAAAAGACCGACCAAATAAGCCTCGCTGGCTTCTTGCAGGGCCATGACGGCGGAACTTTGGAATCGCAAGTCGGTCTTGAAGTCCTGAGCTATTTCACGGACGAGACGCTGAAACGGCAACTTGCGGATGAGCAACTCCGTGCTCTTCTGGTAACGCCTGATCTCCCTAAGAGCCACCGTTCCAGGCCTGTAACGATGCGGCTTCTTGACGCCACCGGTGGCCGGTGCGCTCTTCCTTGCAGCTTTCGTTGCCAGTTGTTTACGAGGCGCTTTTCCACCGGTAGATTTGCGAGCAGTTTGCTTAGTACGAGCCATACCGTTCGTTTGACTGATTGATACAACGGGAAAAAAAAATCGCACTGACGAAGAGAGAGTAAGTAATATTTAATATGAATGTTAGCCTCCCTTATATACTCTTATTAGGCCGACCTCGTTGCAGGCGCCGTATTTTCTTTCACAACTAGTGTCACGTGATTCGAAGCTTCGAATTGGTTGGTTGGTTGATAAAATTAATTGGTCGTTACTATTGATGAAACAAATTTATTTTCATATAATTAGTAGTTATAGGTATAACTTTTTTCTACTGTTTTTCATAATATTTATCATGGGCATTGATTAAAATAATATCTCTTTGTTTTTCTACTACTACTACTACTACTACTACCAAAACTGATTTTATTTGTATACTTTTTTCAATGATTATTACGACAGAGATTTTGTCGCTAGTAACGCTGTCGCTAGTAACGTGTATAATAATAATTGTATAATTATTAGCGAAAGCAACAGTCAATTCGAGAAAACACGCATAGATGTTAATGAAACAAAAAATGGAAGAAAAAAAAAACGACACCGTGCAGGCCAGGCTCGAAACGAACAGGTCTCAACAATCGTTATTAAGGTGGCTCTGAAAAGAGCCGTTTGTTTGTTTGTGTGTTTCTTATGCGACGACTTTCTTCTTCGAAACCTTGCTTTTTGTTGACGCGACACTCTTTTTCTTGTCACTGGCTGCTTTATCTTTTTTCGGCATGGCAGCAACAGACTTTTTGGCGACCGCTGCGGCAGATTTTTTGGAAACCGCGGCAGGCTTTTTAGGGGAGACTGCTTTTTTGGCTGCAGCTTTTGGCGGTTTGACAGATTTTTTGATGCTCGACGTCTTTTCGGCGACGGCTTGTTTTTTAATCTGCTTTTTAGCCGATGCAGGTGCTGCCTTCTTGGTCACGGGCGTTCGTTTTTTTGCAGCAACGGCGGGTTTGGCTTTGGACAATTTTGGCTTTGCAACGGCAACTTTTTCTCTGCCGACTGCAACGCTCTTTTTGGCATCGGCTCCCAGACGGAAACTACCAGTAGCACCCGAACCTTTGGATTGCTTGAGCAGTTCGGATTTGACGCCATTGCGTAGAGCCACTTTGAGATGGGTGTTTACCGAGTGCTCGTCACCGCCCACTTTAAAGTTGGCCATGACGTACTTGAGGATGGCCTGTCGCGACGATCCACCGCGTTCTTTTAAGGCCACTAGAGCCTGGCGAATCATCTCGTTGTACGGGGGGTGTTCGACGATCTTTTTGGCTGATTCTTTCTTGGCGCTCGCCGGCTTTTTGTGCGCTCCTTTTTTCACTTTTGCGCTCGGGTTTTCTTCTGCGGCGATCGCGACGTTAGATTCCGACGACATTGTTAGTCTGCGGTAGCAGTAGTAGTAGTAGTAGTAGTAGTAGTAGCAGGTGCGCACGCACGGAAAGATAGATAGAGACGAAATGAAGAGTCTTTTCTGTTCTTAACCTATATGAAGGCAACGACGAAGATAAGATTACCTAATGGAAAGCTCTATTTTCGTTCGTTTCAAATCGCTCGTCTTTTTTTTACGATACTTACTTTTTTGTGTTAATACATAATATTCATAATTAATAGTTTAACTATAATTAAACGTGTAATAATTCGTCGCGTTTAATAGATATGTCGTTTTTATATGATGCATTTTTCACTAAATCAAAAAATGAACGAATCAACGAGGATAAATAATAACAATAATTTATATGTAAATAAAACTCGTCTATAATTTTTGATGACACTTTGATTTATTCAAAGCACGTTCAAAGTGCTATCCAGAATCACGTTAATATGAAAATAAATTAATAAACAAACAAATAAATAAATAAATATTTATATATATATATATATATATATATATATATATTATATATATATATAATCTTTATATATATATACATGAATAAATAAATATATATATATAAATATTCATATCTGAACATATTTTTTTTTATTGTGTATATATATAAACATATAGGAATTCGAAAACGTATTTGAAAGAAAAAACAACATTTATGTGTATACGTATATGGAAACGATGACTTTAGTTGGGTCAAACAAAAAGCGACTCGACATCGTTATTGAGGGTGGTCCTGAAAAGGACCGTTTGTCTTTTAATTCGATGGTTATTAATTAAATTTAGCCTCCAAAACCGTATAGCGTACGGCCTTGCCTCTTGAGCGCATAGACGACGTCCATGGCAGTGACGGTCTTTCTTTTGGCGTGCTCGGTGTAAGTGACGGCATCGCGAATGACGTTCTCCAAAAAGACCTTGAGAACTCCTCTGGTCTCTTCGTATATGAGACCAGATATGCGTTTCACGCCGCCTCTTCTGGCCAAACGACGGATAGCGGGCTTCGTGATGCCCTGGATGTTGTCTCTGAGCACTTTGCGATGGCGCTTGGCTCCTCCCTTTCCTAAACCTTTGCCTCCTTTACCTCTTCCGGACATGACGGCTGATCAGAAAAGCGAATCGACGAAAAGCGAGATAGAGATATTACATTTCGTTCGTCGCAAACTCCTTTATATACACGATTCGTTGAGCTTACCTAAAAGAAATCGCTCTAACAACCAATTAAAATAAAAGTTAGACACCACGTGATCGACTTACTACTAGCTGTAAGGTGAACGGTTTCGTTATCTATCGAAATCGGTTTTTATTACAATATCATTATTATATGGAATTGGGAGAAATAAATGTTTTCATTAATTAATCTTTTAAATCTTGATTTCAATATGGCTTTAAAACCTATTTACGCCATAGATAGATGGGGCTGATTGAATCAACAATTAATTTTACTAACATAATCTTTTTACCGAAGACATTGAAAGCAAACAACGAATTAATGTGAAAGACCATCTCGTTTAGGAATGAAATACGAATAAAAATAAAAATTCATTTGAACGTTAAGCGTCATCATAAGTATAAATAAATAAATAATCAATCAATCAGTCAATCAATCTGTCAATCCCAATCAACAAAATAAATGTTTATAGCGCCTTTTTACGATGATATCAAAATGCTCTTTACAACGAATAAGAAGAATGCATGGTTAATTGAAGATGATTTAAAATTAGTTGTTTGACGATAATCTATTGATGACTACTTTAGATCAAAGTGAATCGTCATTTTTTTGGGATAGAGATAAAGGCGAATGAATGAATAAATGAATGAAAACCAGTAAAACAATCAATCTGTTCCAATCTGTAAACGATATATCAAAAACAAACGTGGACCAGCAAGCACGACGTCGACTTACGAATCGTTAAGATGGGTGGCTCTGAAAAGAGCCGTTTGTTTGTTTGTCAGCATTAATAACGTTAGAACTACTTGGAGCTAGTGTACTTGGTGACGGCCTTGGTACCTTCGCTGACGGCGTGTTTAGCCAACTCGCCGGGCAGCAAGAGTCTAACGGCAGTCTGGATTTCTCTACTGGTTATGGTCGATCGCTTGTTGTAGTGCGCGAGACGAGAAGCTTCGGCGGCGATGCGCTCGAAGATGTCGTTGACGAAGGAGTTCATGATGGACATGGCCTTGCCGCTGATGCCAGTGTCGGGGTGCACTTGCTTGAGCACCTTGTAGATGTATATGAAGTAACTTTCCTTTCGCCTTCTCTTGTGCTTCTTGTCGGTACTGCGTGCCGCTTTGGCCTTGCTGGCGGCTTTCTTGGCTCCTTTGCTGGCTGGTTTGGGTGGCATGATGACGACGATATCTCGACGGCAGACAAACAGAGGTATCAAATAGATAAATAAGGCGATTCGAACAGACGTGGTTCTATTTATACAAAAACGGGCGAGTAACTCGATCACGTGACGCTCGTAACTTTGTCTTTTCTTTATCACAGCTGTTGGGCGAAAAAAAATTGGCGGGCTCTCTTTTCATGTTTCGAATGAGTCTAAAAATAGATCGGTCTTTGTTGCTGCTCGACGTTTCAAAAATAGATCTCGGTTGCCATTGGTCGAGAACAAGTCGTCGCTAACTAGGTGTCGAAGATGTGTGCGAAGAAAATTTATTTCTACCGAATGCAAATTGTTTTTGAATTTTAAAAAGTACCTTTTATTCGTTTCATTACTTTTTGATAAAAATATTAATTCTCATTCTAACGTCGATTGCGATAGAAAGAGAGAAAGAAAAAAAAATTTTTTTCGTCGCCAGGTGTCGAAGTTTTTTCATTGTCTGTTGTACACGTGATCGAGTTACTAGCTACGATTCAAATGTAACTAGCCTTTCGAAGGGTATATAAAGTAATACGCGTCTGGCTGTCGAGAGAAATCATTATTCATCATAGTAGATCGTTCTTGTCTTCTTTGTAGCATTCTCTACGCTCTTTATTTGCAAAATGTCCGGACGAGGTAAAGGAGGTAAAGTAAAGGGAAAGGCCAAGAGTCGTTCCAGTCGTGCCGGTCTGCAGTTTCCAGTTGGAAGAATCCATCGTCTGTTGCGCAAGGGAAACTACGCGGAACGAGTTGGCGCCGGAGCTCCGGTCTACCTGGCTGCCGTCATGGAATATCTTGCCGCCGAAGTTCTCGAGTTGGCCGGCAACGCTGCCAGGGACAACAAGAAGACTCGCATCATTCCGCGTCATTTGCAGCTAGCCATAAGAAACGACGAAGAGTTGAACAAGCTGTTGGCCGGCGTAACGATCGCTCAAGGAGGCGTCTTGCCAAACATACAAGCCGTTCTCTTGCCCAAAAAAACTGCCAAGGTTGGAGGAGGCACCGGCGGTGGAGCCAGTCAGGCTAGTCAAGCCAAATAAGAAAGTGTAAAGAAAAAAGTAACAGCAAAAAAAACGGCTCTTTTCAGAGCCACCCAAAACGACGAACGTACGCCTCGTGGGTTTGTTAGCGAGCCGACATTGATTGTTGTTGATATTATCATTAATAGTAGTAGTAGTAGTAGTGGTGGTGGTGGTAGTAGTAGTACACGAAGAGACTAGTTGATAAATGTAGTTAGATGAAGAAAAATAAATAATAAAGATTCCATTACCTCTCAAATTGTATTATTTTTTAAGTCTATAAATCTATAAATATACTTATATGCCAGAGAGTTTCTACAATCAACCGTATTATGATTATCGCTCAAAATGACACATTCACTTAACTTTGTAATTCAAATTTTCTCTCACATCAATTCAATTCAAAAATAATTTATTTAGCAATGCTTGGAGACCAGAAGTTTTTAAAAAAAAATTGTAAGGCCACCATAAACAGAAAGAATCGAAATGAAATAGTAAGTTTCTAATTTATACAACATTTATAACAGAAATTGTTCAAGTGATTAATAAATAACAAACAAAAATAATAAAAAAAATAAAATAAATAAATAAAATAAATAAATGAATGAATGAATGAATGAATAAATAAATAACAATTAAATGTACATATTCAATTATAATTGAAGTATTTAGTAGAAATTAATCTAGCTAAGGATGTTTTAAAAATTGAAAATGAGTTTGAGACCTTAACAAATTCGGGCAAAGAATCCCAAAGACGCATTGATACCGAAAGCACAGAATTTATAAGAAAATTTGTTCTTGGCTTGGGAAGATAGTAAAATATTGGATTATTTCTTAAGGTTTTAGGCCTTGTAATAATAAAATTATTTAAATATTTATTGAGAATAGGACAATGATTTAGTTTATACAATTTGAAGAAAAAACATAACAAATGTAAATCTTCAATAACTAAAATGTTTATTAACTTATAGTATTTACTAACTTGTTGATATTTTTTTAAATTAAATAAAATCCTAATAAAAAAGTTTTGATTCAGTGTTAAAATATGAAGATGAGTTTTTGGACTGTAACCCCAAATTGAAATACAATAAATAAAATAAGGAAGAATTAAATAAAGAAATAAGAATAAAATAAGGAAATTTTTATTTTAGTCGATAGAGAATACCTAGGTTTTTAGAAACTTTATTAGAAATATAATTAATCAATCACTTATAACTACTAATATTTGTTCATATTCATATGTTATAATATATGGTGTGTTTTCTAATTAAAACTACTAGTAGTTCTTGTACGCAAAAACGAAAAGTACAGAAACAACTAGGACAGCAGCTGAACGACAAACTCACATATCGTGAATTGGGTGGCTCTGAAAAGAGCCGTTTTATATGAGTTGGTCTTATTTATCCGGTAGTCTAAGCACGTTCTCCTCTTATTCTACGGGCCAGCTGGATGTCTTTGGGCATGATGGTGACGCGCTTTGCATGGATGGCACACAAGTTCGTGTCCTCGAAAAGACCGACCAAATAAGCCTCGCTGGCTTCTTGCAGGGCCATGACGGCGGAACTTTGGAATCGCAAGTCTGTCTTGAAGTCCTGAGCTATTTCACGGACGAGACGCTGAAACGGCAACTTGCGGATGAGCAGCTCCGTGCTTTTCTGGTAACGCCTGATTTCTCTAAGAGCCACCGTTCCAGGCCTGTAACGATGCGGTTTCTTGACGCCACCGGTGGCCGGTGCGCTCTTCCTTGCAGCTTTCGTTGCTAGTTGTTTACGAGGCGCTTTTCCACCGGTAGACTTGCGAGCAGTTTGCTTAGTACGAGCCATATCGTTCGTTTGACTGATTGATTAGCGGGAAAAAAATGGCAATGACGAAGAAAGAGCGAGCAGGTAATAATATTTAATTATGAATGAATGTTAGCTTCTCTTATATACTATTATTATTAGGCCGACCTCGTTGCAGGCACCGTATTTTTTCTCTTACAAAGTGTCACGTGATTCGAAGCTTCGAATTGGTTGGTTAATAAATAAATAATGGATCGTTAATATCAATGAAACGAATTTTATTTTATATATTTAACTATAATAATATGTGTATAACTTTTTTCTACTGTTTATCGTACCATTTATCATGGGCATTTTTAAATATTGTTAAAAATATCTCTTCGTTTTTCTACTTCTGCTACAACTATTATTATTTTTAGTACTACCAAAACTGCATTTTTTTTTGTATACATTTTTCAATGATTGACATTTTTTAGCTTAGTAGTATGTATAATAATTATATAATTTTCAACGAAGGCAACAGTCAATTCGAGGAAACACGCATACATATATAAATAAATATATATATATATATATATATATATTTATGAAACAGAAAATGTAAAAAAATAAACGACACCATGCAGGCCAGGCTGGAAACGTACAGGTCTCAACAATCGTTATCAAGGTGGCTCTGAAAAGAGCCGTTTGTTTGTGTGTTTCTTATGCGACGACTTTCTTCTTTGAAACCTTGCTTTTTGTTGACGCGACAATCTTTTTCTTGTCGCTGGCTGCTTTATCTTTTTTCGGCATGGCAGCAACAGACTTTTTGGCGACCGCTGCGGCAGATTTTTTGGAAACCGCGATAGGCTTTTTAGGGGAGACTGCTTTTTTGGCCGCAGGTTTTGGCGGTTTGACAGATTTTTTGATGCTCGACGTCTTTTCGGCAACGGCTTGTTTTTTAATCTGCTTTTTAGCCGATGCTACCTTCTTGGTCACGGGCGTTCGTTTCTTTGCAGCAACGGCGGCTTTGGCTTTGGACAATTTCGACTTTGCCACGGCGGCCGAATCGCTACCGCTTTCTTTTTTTTTGACAACTTTTTCTCTGGCGACTGCAACGTTCTTTTTGGCATCGGCTCCCAGACGAAAACTACCAGAAGCACCCGAGCCTTTTGATTGCTTGAGCAGTTCGGATTTGACGCCATTGCGTAGAGCCACTTTGAGATGGGTGTTTACCGAGTGCTCGTCACCGCCCACTTTAAAGTTGGCCATGACGTACTTGAGGATGGCCTGTCGCGACGATCCACCGCGTTCTTTTAAGGCCACTAGAGCCTGGCGAATCATCTCGTTGTACGGGGGGTGTTCGACGATCTTTTTGGCTGATTCTTTCTTGGCGCTCGCCGGCTTTTTGTGCGCTCCTTTTTTCACTTTTGCGCTCGGGTTTTCTTCTGCGGCGATCGCGACGTTAGATTCCGACGACATTGTTAGTCTGCGGTAGCAGTAGTAGTAGTAGTAGTAGTAGTAGTAGCAGGTGCGCACGCACGGAAAGATAGATAGAGACGAAATGAAGAGTCTTTTCTGTTCTTAACCTATATGAAGGCAACGACGAAGATAAGATTACCTAATGGAAAGCTCTATTTTCGTTCGTTTCAAATCGCTCGTCTTTTTTTTACGATACTTACTTTTTTGTGTTAATACATAATATTCATAATTAATAGTTTAACTATAATTAAACGTGTAATAATTCGTCGCGTTTAATAGATATGTCGTTTTTATATGATGCATTTTTCACTAAATCAAAAAATGAACGAATCAACGAGGATAAATAATAACAATAATTTATATGTAAATAAAACTCGTCTATAATTTTTGATGACACTTTGATTTATTCAAAGCACGTTCAAAGTGCTATCCAGAATCACGTTAATATGAAAATAAATTAATAAACAAACAAATAAATAAATAAATATTTATATATATATATATATATATATATATATATATTATATATATATATAATCTTTATATATATATACATGAATAAATAAATATATATATATAAATATTCATATCTGAACATATTTTTTTTTATTGTGTATATATATAAACATATAGGAATTCGAAAACGTATTTGAAAGAAAAAACAACATTTATGTGTATACGTATATGGAAACGATGACTTTAGTTGGGTCAAACAAAAAGCGACTCGACATCGTTATTGAGGGTGGTCCTGAAAAGGACCGTTTGTCTTTTAATTCGATGGTTATTAATTAAATTTAGCCTCCAAAACCGTATAGCGTACGGCCTTGCCTCTTGAGCGCATAGACGACGTCCATGGCAGTGACGGTCTTTCTTTTGGCGTGCTCGGTGTAAGTGACGGCATCGCGAATGACGTTCTCCAAAAAGACCTTGAGAACTCCTCTGGTCTCTTCGTATATGAGACCAGATATGCGTTTCACGCCGCCTCTTCTGGCCAAACGACGGATAGCGGGCTTCGTGATGCCCTGGATGTTGTCTCTGAGCACTTTGCGATGGCGCTTGGCTCCTCCCTTTCCTAAACCTTTGCCTCCTTTACCTCTTCCGGACATGACGGCTGATCAGAAAAGCGAATCGACGAAAAGCGAGATAGAGATATTACATTTCGTTCGTCGCAAACTCCTTTATATACACGATTCGTTGAGCTTACCTAAAAGAAATCGCTCTAACAACCAATTAAAATAAAAGTTAGACACCACGTGATCGACTTACTACTAGCTGTAAGGTGAACGGTTTCGTTATCTATCGAAATCGGTTTTTATTACAATATCATTATTATATGGAATTGGGAGAAATAAATGTTTTCATTAATTAATCTTTTAAATCTTGATTTCAATATGGCTTTAAAACCTATTTACGCCATAGATAGATGGGGCTGATTGAATCAACAATTAATTTTACTAACATAATCTTTTTACCGAAGACATTGAAAGCAAACAACGAATTAATGTGAAAGACCATCTCGTTTAGGAATGAAATACGAATAAAAATAAAAATTCATTTGAACGTTAAGCGTCATCATAAGTATAAATAAATAAATAATCAATCAATCAGTCAATCAATCTGTCAATCCCAATCAACAAAATAAATGTTTATAGCGCCTTTTTACGATGATATCAAAATGCTCTTTACAACGAATAAGAAGAATGCATGGTTAATTGAAGATGATTTAAAATTAGTTGTTTGACGATAATCTATTGATGACTACTTTAGATCAAAGTGAATCGTCATTTTTTTGGGATAGAGATAAAGGCGAATGAATGAATAAATGAATGAAAACCAGTAAAACAATCAATCTGTTCCAATCTGTAAACGATATATCAAAAACAAACGTGGACCAGCAAGCACGACGTCGACTTACGAATCGTTAAGATGGGTGGCTCTGAAAAGAGCCGTTTGTTTGTTTGTCAGCATTAATAACGTTAGAACTACTTGGAGCTAGTGTACTTGGTGACGGCCTTGGTACCTTCGCTGACGGCGTGTTTAGCCAACTCGCCGGGCAGCAAGAGTCTAACGGCAGTCTGGATTTCTCTACTGGTTATGGTCGATCGCTTGTTGTAGTGCGCGAGACGAGAAGCTTCGGCGGCGATGCGCTCGAAGATGTCGTTGACGAAGGAGTTCATGATGGACATGGCCTTGCCGCTGATGCCAGTGTCGGGGTGCACTTGCTTGAGCACCTTGTAGATGTATATGAAGTAACTTTCCTTTCGCCTTCTCTTGTGCTTCTTGTCGGTACTGCGTGCCGCTTTGGCCTTGCTGGCGGCTTTCTTGGCTCCTTTGCTGGCTGGTTTGGGTGGCATGATGACGACGATATCTCGACGGCAGACAAACAGAGGTATCAAATAGATAAATAAGGCGATTCGAACAGACGTGGTTCTATTTATACAAAAACGGGCGAGTAACTCGATCACGTGACGCTCGTAACTTTGTCTTTTCTTTATCACAGCTGTTGGGCGAAAAAAAATTGGCGGGCTCTCTTTTCATGTTTCGAATGAGTCTAAAAATAGATCGGTCTTTGTTGCTGCTCGACGTTTCAAAAATAGATCTCGGTTGCCATTGGTCGAGAACAAGTCGTCGCTAACTAGGTGTCGAAGATGTGTGCGAAGAAAATTTATTTCTACCGAATGCAAATTGTTTTTGAATTTTAAAAAGTACCTTTTATTCGTTTCATTACTTTTTGATAAAAATATTAATTCTCATTCTAACGTCGATTGCGATAGAAAGAGAGAAAGAAAAAAAAATTTTTTTCGTCGCCAGGTGTCGAAGTTTTTTCATTGTCTGTTGTACACGTGATCGAGTTACTAGCTACGATTCAAATGTAACTAGCCTTTCGAAGGGTATATAAAGTAATACGCGTCTGGCTGTCGAGAGAAATCATTATTCATCATAGTAGATCGTTCTTGTCTTCTTTGTAGCATTCTCTACGCTCTTTATTTGCAAAATGTCCGGACGAGGTAAAGGAGGTAAAGTAAAGGGAAAGGCCAAGAGTCGTTCCAGTCGTGCCGGTCTGCAGTTTCCAGTTGGAAGAATCCATCGTCTGTTGCGCAAGGGAAACTACGCGGAACGAGTTGGCGCCGGAGCTCCGGTCTACCTGGCTGCCGTCATGGAATATCTTGCCGCCGAAGTTCTCGAGTTGGCCGGCAACGCTGCCAGGGACAACAAAAAGACTCGCATCATTCCGCGTCACTTGCAGCTAGCCATAAGAAACGACGAAGAGTTGAACAAGCTGTTGGCCGGCGTAACGATCGCTCAAGGAGGCGTCTTGCCAAACATACAGGCCGTTCTCTTGCCCAAAAAAACTGCCAAGGTGGGAGGAGGCACCGGCGGTGGAGCCAGTCAGGCTAGTCAAGCCAAATAAGAAACTGTAAAGAAAAAAGTAGCAGCGAAAAAAAACGGCTCTTTTCAGAGCCACCCAAAACGACGAACGTACGCCTCGTGTGTTTGTTAGCGAGCCGACATTGAACGTTGTTGTTGCTGTTGATATTAATATTATTATTGTTATCATTATTATTGTTATTAGTAGTAGTAGTAGTGGTGGTGGTAGTAGTAGTAAGTAGTAGTACATAAAATGACTAGTTGATGAATGTAGTTTGATGAAGAAAGATAAATAAAGATTGCGTTACCTACCTACGTAAACAAAGGTACTTTGTCTCGTCGTCAAACACTATTCATCATATTAGCCCAAAATCTATTTACAGCTAAATAGATATGTAGATTTTGTGTGTGTGTGTGTGTGCTCTCAAAGGGCGCGTTTCCACAGTCATCTGTGAAATCCGTCAATCAACAAAGCGTTTCTTCACTCAACGAGTTAACTAACCAACCGCGTTTCCATAGTCACAACAAAAATGTTCACTTTGTTGTTTCACATATTTCACAGATGTGAATTGATCGTTGAGTTGCGTGAAAAGAAGAATGGCGTCTTTTTTAATTTTTGATTTCAACTCGAATGTCAAATATTTGCAAAAATGAATGAACAAATTTAATTTTATTAATAATTTATTTTGTTTGAAAGAAAAAAAACGATTTGTAAACAAAAAATAGTGTTGAATTGTGGTTTTATTCAAATTTACGAAAAATAAGACAAAAATAAAAATTTCAATTCAAACAACGCCATAATTTGTTTTAAAAAAATTGTAATCATGAATACTTTGATATGTTTTTTAATATAATTTAAAAAATCAACAACAAATTCAACAAAGTGTTTCCACAGCACACCAAACATCGCAAATTCACAGAAAACACATTAAATCCACTTAACCCACAGCAAAGTGTGACTGTGGAAACGCACCCAAATTGTATTATTTTTCAAGTCTATATATATATATATATATATATCTATAAATATACCTATATACCAGAGCGAGTTTCTACAATCAACCCGTAAATTATGATTATCGCACAAAATGACACATTCGCTTAACTTTGTAATTTTCTCTCGTATGACTTTTACTACTAATATTTGTTCATATTCATATGTTACATGTATGGTGTGTTTTCTAATTAATTAAAATTACTAATTCTTGTACGTAAAAAGGAAAAGTAGAGAAAAAACTAGTAGGACAGCAGCTGAACGACAAGCTCACATATCGTGAATTGGGTGGCTCTGAAAAGAGCCGTTTTATATGAGTTCGTCTTATTCGGTAGTCTAAGCACGTTCTCCTCTTATTCTACGGGCCAGCTGAATGTCTTTGGGCATGATCGTGACGCGCTTTGCATGGATGGCACACAAGTTCGTGTCCTCGAAAAGACCGACCAAATAAGCCTCGCTGGCTTCTTGCAGGGCCATGACGGCGGAACTTTGGAATCGCAAGTCGGTCTTGAAGTCCTGAGCTATTTCACGGACGAGACGCTGAAACGGCAACTTGCGGATGAGCAACTCCGTGCTCTTCTGGTAACGCCTGATCTCCCTAAGAGCCACCGTTCCAGGCCTGTAACGATGCGGCTTCTTGACGCCACCGGTGGCCGGTGCGCTCTTCCTTGCAGCTTTCGTTGCCAGTTGTTTACGAGGCGCTTTTCCACCGGTAGATTTGCGAGCAGTTTGCTTAGTACGAGCCATACCGTTCGTTTGACTGATTGATACAACGGGAAAAAAAATCGCACTGACGAAGAGAGAGTAAGTGTAATATTAATATGAATGTTAGCCTCCCTTATATACTCTTATTAGGCCGACCTCGTTGCAGGCGCCGTATTTTCTTTCTCAACTAGTGTCACGTGATTCGAAGCTTCGAATTGGTTGGTTGGTTGGTTGATAAAATTAATTGGTCGTTAATATTGATGAAACAAATTTATTTTCATATAATTAGTAGTTATAGGTATAACTTTTTTCTACTGTTTTTCATAATATTTATCATGGGCATTGATTCAAATAATATCTCTTTGTTTTTCTACTACTACTACTACTACTACTACTACTACTACTACTACTAGTACTACCAAAACTGATTTTATTTGTATACATTTTTCAATGATTATTACGACAGAGATTTTGTCGCTAGTAACGTGTATAATAATTGTATAATTATTAGCGAAAGCAACAGTCAATTCGAGAAAACACGCATAGATGTTAATGAAACAAAAAATGGAAGGAAAAAAAAAAGACACCGTGCAGGGCAGGCAAGTAAAGAAAAGGTCTAAACA
>Ga0302323_100002627_pt1 | contig 14619 bp, 12 predicted proteins | sample Fen_T0_3_FD_201950 | JGI IMG/M metagenome (GOLD analysis project Ga0302323, IMG submission 201950) | Peat permafrost microbial communities from Stordalen Mire near Abisko, Sweden - Fen_T0_3 | ecosystem: Environmental > Terrestrial > Soil > Wetlands > Permafrost | place: Sweden: Abisko... | reverse complement strand
TCCTTTTGGGGCGGGTCGGCCTGGACTGCGGATTTTGACATTACCGTCACCAATTTCCCGCCAGGCGGAAACCTTTGTTATAATTTTTACTGGCGGCCGCTCGGTGCCACGGTCTGGCAATTGTCTGACAGCGAAGTCTCAACCGATGACTTGCTTGTCCCCTACCGGGTGTCGGTGCAAGTGCCAACACAATACCCAAATTTTTGGATAGAGGTTTCCGCCGAATGTCTGGATTCAGTTGGCGGCATACTCTCTGAAAAGACGCCCCCTTTTGGAATAACAAACTACAACTTTGCCCCACCATGAAAAACTCTCCTCACATGCTCGCCGCCCTGGCTGCCACCCTGGCCGCCGTCACCATCATTTCAAACACTGGTTGCGGTACGGTTCACCGCACCTTTTACAATAGTCAGGCAGTGGTGACGACGCGCCCGGCCGTGACCGTGACAAACCTTGTCATGCCCACCGTTAGCCAGGTATTCACGAACAGCTACCAGACGCCGGCCGGGGATGTTGTCACCGAAATTGAAACGGCTCCAGCCGGCCAGGTGTTTCAACACATCACGACCGCGCCGGCCGCCCTGGTGACGAATGAAGTTTTGACGCCAAAGCCGTTGGCCATGGCCGCCGCCAAAACGGTTGAGTCGTTGCCCTTCCCGTTTGCCGCCCCGATTGGAATCGGGCTAGGCTGGCTGTTGACCGGATACGCGAGTTGGCGCAACAAGAAACTTTCGGCCGCCCTGGTATCTGGCATTGAAGCCGGCCGCCTGATTCTCCAGACCACGCCGGAAGGGCAGCGCCTGGATGCCAGGCTAAAGGATTGTTTGATTGCCCATCAGGAGGCTAACGGAGTATTGAACGCCGCCGCGCGCCTGGTGAACGCCTACACGGGCGACACGGTAAAGGCGAACATCTGCGCACCATGAACGCCGCCGCCCAAGACTTCGACATTGTAGGTGTGACCGACGCCAGCGCCCGCCGTTGGCTGGCCGGCCAGGTATGGGCGACCGCCGGCAGCGACCTGGACACCAGCAAAGCCGAGGCGATATTTTTAAACGAGCTTGGGAATCGGGAGAGCTACCGGGCAGCAATCGCCAAAATTCATGAACTTTACCGCGCCGGCGCCGGCTATGCCATCGCCCACAGTTGCAGTGAGCTTATGACCACCCGTTATTTGTGGCAGGGCGGGGAGATCCGCCAGAGTGAGCGCATTGACTGGCGAGGCGAGACACACACCGCCCACCGCATTTTTATCCCGCCGGCCGCCCTGGCAGCCTGGATAGCTAAAACATGATAAACCGCACTGGCAAAGAAGTTTTGGCCGTCCTGGCCGCCATCGGTAATTCTACGATGCTGGCCACTGCGCCCCAGGCGACGCCAGGCGAGGCGAGGACCGACGACGGCATCCTTGACCACGGTTTGACCTTCCGTCCGCCCCTTGGCAATCCCAGGCCGGACGGCCGCCGCCGATTTCGCGACTGGTTGCGCACCCTGGCCGATAAATCTGGGGTGTATGTCATCCGCCAGAACGGGAGCGGGGAAATCCTTTATGCGGGGGAGAGCCACACCGACCGGTTGAAAGACACCATCACGCGCCACTTTCGCGAATGGAACGACAGCGCCGAGCGTATCCACTTTACGTTTGACCCGGCCGCCGTGACCGTCGCCACCGTGCGAACGGCCCCAGACGCCGCCCTGGCAAAGCAAAATCTGTTCATTCGCCAACTCAAACCGACGTTGAACACCCAGGGAACCGGGGAGCCGGCCGACGCGCCGGCCACCGAGCCCGACCCGTTTTAAATTTCCAGCGCCCAGGGATACAACCCACACAGGCCACGGAAAAAGCGCCACCGGCCCTAGAAAAGCCGTTGGCGCTTTGTTTTTTGCAAAATTCGGCGCTCTAAAATGCCCGTAGGCGCGTTTTTATGAGACGGCCGGGGCGATGACAACCGCTCCCGCAGTGGTTTTAACCCCACCCATCAGTCGATATTCTTGCCACTTTCAGCCCATTTCCCGAGTACGTAGTTGATAAAAGCAGAGCAGGAAACCAGCATAAATTTAGCATCGGCATGCGTCGTTTTGTCAGTGTCGAATATGGCGTGTCTGATTCCCGCTTGGTCGCTCGTGTAGCCGTAAATTTTATTAAAGCCCTCAATCAATGACGCATGAATTACGGCAGTCCTTTTTACCTCTTTTAAACCATCGGCCAGCGTTGCCGCTTGGTTTTTTGTCAAAACCTTAAACAGCGATTCCACCGCCGAAATTGATTCCTTTACAGAGTTTCGGTAGTCGGGGGTTTTCCGGTCAGACAAAAATTTAACGGCGGTGGCGATGTGTGTTGAAACACCGCCTAATGCAGTCTCGGCCGCCGCGTCCACTTCAGCAATTTCGCTTTCATTCGTTATTTCATTAAATTGACGGCCAACTATGCGGTAAGCAGAACTTTCTTCACGAAGCACACCGTTCATTTCTGCAACAAGCTGTGTTGTAGATTCCTCATATGGCCAGTCACCAATAATAAACTCAACCAAGTCGAACACTTCATTCCATAGGCACCGAAAAAAATAATCACGCAAAATATCATATAACGATTTTTTCCCATTGGCGGGTCCCACAAAATGCAGCGGTGGCTTAGTGTCAATCGGCTCCTTGAAATAGCGAAACCACAATCGAATGAGGAGATTATCAAGGCTTTTGGCATCGTGGTTATAGTTTATATCACGATTCCATCTGTCCCAGATATAGACTTTCAGCAAGCTCCAAAGCCGATTACGCGTTTCTCGATCCAGAGATTCCAGCTGCATCGCTTTTTCTAGCGGCTTCAGTCCGTTCCGTTGTGAAAATGAACTCATACCTTATTTGTTCCTCGGTAATTTCGGTTGATGGGTAACAGCGCAAATATATTAAAAAAAACATCATCCAGAAGCAAAATCCTCCGTTGGCGAAAATCACGAAGCGGCCGTCACAGTCAAAGGTGTCGGCACGATTGCCCAATAGGCTTTAGCCGCTTTGGGCGTGACCAGTTCGCGATATGTAGAAAACAGAATTGCCTCAGTGTGCCCCGCTTCCAGCGCCGTGCGGGATGCTGACCGCCACCTGGCCAGGTGATACGACACAAACGAATGCCGAGCCACGCCAGGCGACCAGGGAACGCCCGCCGCGACGATGACGGCCCGCAAACGATTGGCGACTTGCGGCAAAGGCAGAGTGCCGCCCAGGGCGAGCCAGGCGCGCAGGTTGGTCGAGATGGGCACCAGGCGACGACGCCGCGTTTTGGACTTGGCCGCCGTTACTTCGATAAAGCCGGCCGCCAGGTTGATTTCTGTTTCTTCCAGGGCGACGGCTTCAGAAGTGCGCAGGCCGGCAAAATAACGAATGGCAAAGCAGCGCATTGCGGTTAGATCAAATCCCCTGGCCGCTTCCAGAACGGCCACCACTTCCGCCGGAGTGTGAACGATGGGCGGCCGTTCGGGAGCGGCCGGCAGATCAACGCCCATGGCCGGATTGCCGGAAATGTCGCCGCGAGCCACGGCCCAGGAAAAGAGATTGCGGACAGCCATCAAATGGCCGCGCTTGGTTTTGCCGCCCCAGCGTTGACCGTGCAGCCATTCCGAAATTTCCCTGGCTGAAATCGTGGCCAGCGGCCGGCCTTCGCGCCCCTTGGCAAAAGCGCGCAGTTGCGCAATGGACAGCTTGAGGTAATTGGCCGAGCGGCCGGCCTGGTGTTTCGACACGAGAAAGTCGTTGCAAACATCGGCCACCGTGACGAGGGAAGGCGCAGAGACGGGAGCGAGAGGCGTTGAATTTTCGGCTTGGGAACCACGGACAGCGGCTAACAGTTCTAAAAGTGCGGCTTCAATCCGCCCCAGTGACCCTGCCGCCACAACAGAGGAAGGTTGAGGCGATGACGAAACCATTGATTTAATTGGCTCCAGAGGAAGGGCTCGAACCTTCAACTTCGCGGTTAACAGCCGCGCGCTCTACCATTGAGCTACTCTGGAACACAAACGGGCGCGTAATCTACAAATCTTAACGCCGCCCGTCAAACGGATTTCGTCACGATTTTGCCCCCCGCCAGCCAGTCCGGCCCGTTCTGCCGGCGGCCGACCGGGGCAAAGGGCGGTCGTTGCTGGGGTTTATTGCATTCGCGAGCTATACATGGAATGGCCCGCCACCGGCAGATAAAACCGGAAGACAGACCCCACCCCCGGCTGGGATTCCACTTCCACCCAGCCTTGGTGCTGTTTGACGATGCCATATACGGTGGATAAACCGAGGCCCGTGCCCTGCCCGATGTCTTTGGTGGTGAAAAACGGCTCAAACACTTTCCGACGCACTTCTTCACTCATGCCGCAACCTTGGTCCACCACACTGAACCGCACAAACTCGCCCAACAGGGCGTCGGGCACCTGCTCCTTGTACTTCGCATCGCACACCATCGGCTCGGCGGTAATGCTCAGCCGCCCGCCCTCCGGCATGGCGTCCCGGGCGTTCAGCACCAGGTTGATGAAAATTTGCTCAAAATTGACGGCGTCGGCAAACACGGGGGGCACGTTGGCCGCGCAATTGATTTCCAGTTGCGTGTTGTCGTTGAGGATTTTTCCCAACGTGGGGGCAAACTCGTGCAGCATTTCCACAACCTCCAGCCGCCGCCGGTTCAGCATTTGTTTGCGACTGAACGCGAGCAACTGCCGGACGAGCAACGCGGCCCGGGTGGACGCGGTGGAGATCTCCCGGAAGGATTCCTCCAGCGGGAGGTCCAGCGTCCCCGAGGCCAGATGCAATTCCGCATGGCCTTGGATCACCGTCAGGATGTTGTTGAAATCATGCGCCACGCCCGCGGCAATCTGCCCGACAACTTCCATCTTTTGCGCCTCGCGCAACTGGTTCTCCATTTTGACCCGCAGGGTGATGTCTTGCACGGAGAGCAAAACGTGACGCTGCTGTTCCAGCTCAAAAATTTCGGCGGAGACCAGCACGGTCAGATTCTTGCCGGTGGGGAGACTGATTTCAGCCTGCCGGTGCTGCACGGGCCGGCCGGACAGCAGCTCCTCGGTTATTTCCCGGGCCAGGGCGGGTTCCGCAAATAGTGTAATTTCGCCGAGCTTCCGCCCCACCATGGCTTCCCGCTGAAAACCAATCAGCTCCAGCAGGCTGCGGTTCACATCCACCCACCGCTGCGTCGGACTGTTCAGCAACAGCAGTGGTACCGGATTCGCGTGGAAGGCCTTGGAAAACCGGTCTTCCGACCGGCGCAAGGCTTCGTTGGCCTCCGCCAGTTTGTGGGTGCGGGCGGCCACCAAGGCGTCGAGTTCCCGGATATGCGCCTGTATTTGCCGCGACTGCTGCCATTTATGGACGAGCGAATGGGCGAGCTGCAGCACTTCAATGGGCTCAAACGGCTTGCGGAGAATGACCAGATTGTCCGAATGCCCGAGGCGGGCCATCATTTCCGACCAGGAATAGTCCGAAAAGGCCGTGCAGATCACGACCGGCAAATCCGGGGATTTTTCCCAGATCCGGCTGATGGTTTCCACGCCGTCCCAGCCCGGCGGCATGCGCACATCCACAAACGCGAGCGCATACGGCCGGCCCTCCGCCAGCGCCTGCTCCACCAGCGCCAGGCCTTCCTGCCCTTGAAACGCCGAATCCAATTCGTAGACCATGCCCGCCGGGGGGGCCACCGGCTCCGCCTCGCCAAAAAGAATTTTTTCCGCCGCCTGCAAGCTCTCGTCGGCCACCTTGGGCGGCGTCAGGATTTTGCGAAAATCACCATGAATCGCGGGATTGTCATCAATGACCAGGAGGCGGTTCGACACGGTCGGGTTGGAGGCGTTCATGGCTTCAAAGGGAGGTGGTCGCCAGTGTATCCGTTTTCGGATCGGGAGTAAACACCGCCGCCGGCAGCTCCAGCACAAAAGTGGCCCCGCGGGCAGGTCCCTCGCTCACCACGAAAAGCTGGCCCCCCATCTCCTTCGCCGCGTTGGCCCCGCTGTGCAGGCCAAAGCCGTGGCCGCCGGTTTTGGTGGTAAACCCCAGGGTGAAGATCCGGTCGATGTTTTCCGCCGGGATGCCGATGCCGAAATCGGCCACTTCAAACCGGATTTTGTTTTCCGGACTGGGCCGGATGCGCAGGCAAACCCGCCGGTCCGCCTGGTTCAGCGCCTTGACCGCATACTTGGCATTGCTCAACAAGTTAATCAGGATTTGCAGCGTCTTGTGGCGGTCCGCGCACATCGGCGGCGTGGCGGTGAATTCGCGCACCAGCTGGATCTCGTGCCGCTCAAACGCCGCGCGGTTGATCTGCACCGCATCTTCCATGATTTCCAGCGGATCGAGGTTCTCCTTGAAGTTCGACAGCTTGGCGTAATTTTGCTGGAGCGACACAATCGCTTTGACATGGTCAATCTGCTTGCTCAACGACTTTACCTCGCCCTGTAATTGGTGCTGGTTTTCGGTCATGGCCTGGGCCAGATCCCGCAGATAGCCGGGCAGGGCGCGGCCGCGCGGGTCGTCGGTCAGAAATTGCGGCAGCTTGTCCCCCTGGCCGTTGAGCAGCGCCACCGCCTTGGAAAATTGTTCCACCCGGAAGCGGGCCAGCGAATCGCCGACCAGTGCCGCGGAGACATTGACGCTGTTCAACACGTTGCCCACGTTGTGCAGCACGCCCGTGGCCACCTCGGCCATGCCGGCCTGCCGGGAGGCGGCCATGAGCCGCTCCTGCGCCTCCGTGAGCCGGTCATGCGCGCGTTTGCGGGCGTCAATCTGCGCCCGCAATTCCTGCGTCCGCTCATGCACCCGCTCCTCCAGCTTGTCCCGCGCCAGTCTCAACTCGTCCCGCGCGCGTTGCAACAACTGGTTCCGCTGGGCGACTTCAAACGTGCGCCAGATGACCGTGAGCAAAACAATTAATATCCCCACCAGCACCAGCAGCAGCCGGAACGGCGTCCACCAGGGCGGTAATTTGAGCACTTGGATGTCGGCCTCGGACCGCAGGCGGATCCGGAACGCCCCCCCTTCCCGCTGGAGAAAAAAAAGTCCGGTCACGGCCAGCCGGCTGCCGGGCCGAAGCGCTGTGTGCAAAGGATGTTTCGTCGTATCAAGCTCGGCCTCAATGACCGCGTTTTTCGCCTGAACGATCAATTGTGTGCCGTTCGGAGCCTGAAGCGTGTCCACCAAAATCCCTTCGGCTTGCACCAGCAGGCCGTTCAACTCCGCCGCCGTCTGGCTCGGGTCGCCCAAACGCACCGGGGTGACCTCCGCCCCCGCGCCCGTGCTCCGGTAAACGGCTTCCCGCAACAAGATATTGCTGTCCGCCCGGCCGGGAAACCCGACCAGTTCCACCCGTTCACCCGGCCGCAGCGGATCGGTCTGTTCGCTCATCGCTTGCAGGCTTTGATTTCCGTCCTGCAAGTACAAATAATGCCCCGGGGATTGATAGGTCACGACGCCGTAGGTGTGAATGGGGTCGTTCAACGAATGCCACGCATTAAACTGCTTCAGGCTCACAATCGGCCGCAGCGGCAGCCCAAAGGGGTTTTCCGGCGCCGAATGCTCCACCTGGACGTCATCAACCAATGGCGCCCAGATTTCAATGCGGGTGAGTTGGTGGTGCGCATTGACCACGGCCACACAGACGCCTCGCACCAGCACCACCGATCCCTGCAAACTTTTAAAATCTTCACTCTTGGGCACCCGGGCCGTGAACTTGCCCGCCGTGGCCATCAGTTTTAATTCCATCCCGTTCGTGCCGTCCACCACGTGGCGCACATACCCCCGCATTTGCACCCAGGCGCCTTCCATCGTCCCCCCCAGCGCCTCTTCCAAGCTGACGCGCGGCGCATCGGGCAGATTCATCGTGCCGGTCTGGTGGATCACCGCATTGCTCACCACGGGTCCAAAATCACCCGCCACCGCCACGCCCCCAATCTGCACCTGCATCCCGATGCCCACGTTGCGGCCGCTCGCCAATTGCGCCTGCCTGACGCGAATGCCACCACTGCTGTCCAGGATAAAGCACGAGCGGTCCGCCGGCTCCACCCAGGCGACCACGCCTTCCAACTCCACTTCCGGCTGCCGGACGAGCTGTTCTTGCTCCAGCAACCGCACCTGTTCGGTCAAAAATAGTTTGGGGTGGTTGGTCAGACCCGGCGGCGAAGCCGGCGACGGGGGTTTGGCCGGACGAAAAATCCCATCCTGCAACAGCCGGTCGAGCCCTTGGAGCGCCGGGTAGCCCACGGCTTCGATGCGGTCGCCGATTTTAAGCGGATACTGCTGTTGGGTCAGGATTTGGATCTGCCCCGCCTCGTCCCAAATGGTCACGCTTTCCTTGGGTCGCTGGCTGTGCACCATCCCCGCCACCACCACCGGCTGTCCGGAATCGGCCGCCGCAAAATCCTGCGACGAGATTTTCGGCGCCGAAAAGCGGCCATCCTCCGCCAACGAACCGGTCACCTGGATCGAGCCGGCCTCCGGCACCCAAAGCGTAATGCTGGTCGTCTTTTTGAAGGCATCGGCGGCCTGCGTATAGACGCCGCGCAGCCGGATCCGCCGCCCCACGAAATCCGGCGGCGGCTGGTTCGTGTCCGTCAGGTTGACATACGCGTTCAAACTCACCTCTTCCGAAATCAAATTCAGATTCAGCAGGCGCGGGCCGACCCGTGCGGCCGAATCCACCAGCGCTTCCACCTCCACGAAGCGCCGGTCCAGATTGGCTGTGTCCAGCAACAGGCCTTTCGTCACGGCCGTGGCAATCGGATTGTTTTCAGAAAGAACCGTGACCGTCGTTTTCTCCCATAAAATCTCCTGGTTTATCGGCAGAATCCAGCCCTCCAGCAGGATCTTCTGGCCGCTTTTGAGCGGTAGCGAAATGCCTTTCAGCGGCAAAAATGTGTTCAACTTGCCCGAGCGCCCCCAAAACACCCCCCATTCGGGATTGCTGTAGTAGATCAGCAGTTCCAGCCGCATCGGCTGCACCACGCGCTTGCCGGCCGCAGGCAGGTTGTAAAACTGCCCCAGATTCGTGATAACTTCGCTGCTGCCAGCCACCGGCGGAGCGTCCGGCACTGCCGCCGCGCTGACGCTGAATACACCCAGCGCCAGGAAAAGTGCGCGAAGCAGCTTTCCCGGCCGGCATGCCAGAAAGCCGGAGCGATAAAACATGAAATCAGGGCTGGTGTGCCACCAGTCAAACCCATTCATCATCAAAGTCACGGAATAAATGGCCGCTTCACCACTTCTGTATCGGCGGACCCCGGCCAAACTAAAACGCAAACCGCCCCTCCGGCCGGCTTATTGCGCCAACGAATGCGCCGGGATTGAGCACGTCGGCACCACGCTCACCGCGTTGATGGTGTAACTGCCGCCATCCGGGCAGAAGGGAAAGGTCCGGTCCTTGAAATACGGCTGCAAATCCAGCACCGTTGGCACGTCCTCCGCCGTTTTCACTTTTTCCTGCGCCCACTGCTGCTTGGCGGCATCAATCACCCGGAGGTTGTTCAGACAGGTGGCCACGTTGTCCGGCAGGGCCGGCGGCTGCGTTTCCGTCTGGAGCTGCTGGAGATGCTCCTGCTGCAGTTGGATCGCCGTCCGGGCCGTGGTGAGATGCTGGGTCGCCTTGTTGTATTCCGCCTGCAACTGCTCCAAGTTCTTTTGCACGGCCCCGACCTTGCCGGTCAGAATCTCGTTTTGCTTGCGGAGCCGCGCGATTTCCGCCGCCTGCTGCCCCGCGCTCGAATTTTTCAAGTCATCCCGCTCCGTCTGTGTCTCCTGCAACTCCTGGCGGACCGCCTGCAGTTCCGTCACGGCCACGTCGCGCGTGTGGTTGGCGCGGAACAGCGAGAACTCCGCCACCAGCATCAACGCCAGACACACCCACGCAAACCAGTCTTTGAATTTCATGGCGCTCGCAGTTTCCGCACTTTCCCACGGAATCGTCAAACATAAAGGGGCGGAATCTTTGCGCCCGCCGGTCCCGGGCCGGGCCGCCGCATTTCCCTTTTCCGCCCCCGCCCTTTCCCCTAACCTTCCCCCATGTTCAAACCGGCTGACCTTTTCGACCTTGCACAAACCGAACATGCCGCCCTCTTCGACGACTGCGCCTACGCCTGGGACGCCCTCAAAAAAATCGAGCCCTACCTCGCCCGCGTCACCCGGCAAAACCCGCCCCCCCGCTTTCCCGGCGCCACCATCGGCCCGCGCGTCCTCATTGGCGCCGGCACCGTCGTCGAACCCGGCGCCATGATCAAAGGCCCTGCCATCATTGGTAAAAACTGCCAGATCCGCCACAACGCCTACCTCCGTGAAAACGTCCTCATCGGCGACGACTGCGTCGTGGGCAACGCCAGCGAACTCAAGAACGCCCTCCTCTTCAACGGCGCCCAGGTGCCCCATTACAATTACGTCGGCGACTCCATTCTCGGCCATAAGGCCCATATTGGCGCCGGCGTGAAAATCTCCAACGTCAAGCTCCTCCCCGGCAATGTCACCGTCGAAAAAGATGGCGCCCCCTTTGACACCGGCCTGCGCAAGTTTGGCGCCCTCCTCGGCGACCACGCCGAAGCCGGCTGCAACGCCGTCCTGAACCCCGGCAGCATCCTCGGCCGCGGCGCCGTGGTTTACCCCAACGTCTTCTGGCGCGGCCTCCTCCCGGCCAACTCCATCGCCAAGAACAAGGCCGAAGTGGAAGTCGTCATCCGCCGGCCCCGCCAGGCTTTCGACCACCCTTGACCGCCTCCCGGAGCCCCGGCCGGATTACCCCCGCCACCACCGTCTCGACTTCACCCCGGCCCGGGGGCAAAATCCCCCCATGTCAGATGAACATTCCCGGCGCTCCGACAAACTGGAAGCGAACCTTGCGCACTTGGAACATCAGGTGGAGCAATTAAATGGCGTCGTCATTGAACAAGGCCGCCTCTTGGAGCGTCTCAAGCGGGAGGTTCAGCGCCAGTCGCACACCATGGAAACCATCGAACTGGACCGGATCAAGGCCAACAACACGAAGCCGCCGCATTATCAGTGAAGTTACCACGCCTCAGCCGCCGCCAGTTTCTCGCCACCCTTCTCGTGGCGGCTCCCGCCGCGCTGTTCGCCGATGCCAGATGGATCGAGCCAAACTGGCTGCAAGTCCGGCGGCTCCGCCTCAGCCAGGGCGCCCCCACCCATCGCATCGTTCATTTTACCGATCTCCACCACAAGGGCGACCGCGGCTATCTGCAATCCGTCGTGGACCAGATCAACGCCGAAAAGCCCGACTGCGTGTGTTTCACCGGTGATCTGGTGGAAGAGGGACAACATCTTGAAGCAGCACTCGCCGGCCTGGCCCGCATCCAGGCCCCGCTGTTCGGCGTGCCCGGCAACCACGATTACTGGAGCCGGATTTCCTTCGCCCCCATCAAAAAATGTTTCGCCGCCACCGGCGGCGCCTGGCTGCTCAACCAGCAGCAGGTGCTCGCCGATGGCAGGCTCAACCTGCTGGGCATCACCACCGGCTCGGCTTTTAACCCGCTCATTCCCCGGGCCGCGCTGCAACCCCGGCCCGGCCTGAAAAACATCCTGCTCATGCACTATCCCGCCTGGGCAAAAAAACTGGCCGGCCAAAAATTCGACTTGCTGCTCGCCGGCCACTCGCACGGCGGCCAGGTGCGCATTCCATTTTACGGAGCACTGGTAACCCCCTTTGGCGTCGATGAATACGATTTGGGCCGCTTCGACACCCCCGCCGGCCCGCTCTACGTCGGTGCCGGCATCGGCTGGTTTCACCTCAACCTCCGCTTCAACTGCCGCCCGGAAATCACCGTGATCGAAGTTTGACCCGCAAACCGCCATGGCCACCGACACTGCGTGCCGTGCCAGCCAACACCTGCCGCCGCCCTGCCCTGGTTACGGCGTGGCGGCTTTCACGCGGTTGGTTCGCGATTGCCCGGTAAGCTGGGATAGAATGGAAGCACCCTCGAAATTCCCCGGCATTTTCACCCGCCCAATCTCCAGGACGGTCGGCGCAAAATCAACCGCCTGCCACGCAAAATGGTTGGTGCGTTTCTCCGCCACAACCCCTGGCCAGCAGACAATCATGGGCACCCGCAGCCGCGCCTCGGGCGTATTCCTGTCGCCGTTGGGCTGGATCAGCCGCATCAGATTCGTGTTCGCAAAACTTTCCGGTCCGCCCGTGCTGCTGAAAAAGATGGCAACGTTGTTGGTCATCCCCAGCTTGTCCAGCTTTTCCAAAACCCGCCCCACGCCGCTGTCAATCCGCGTGATCAGGGCGGCGCGGTCCTTGGCCGCCTGCGGCCACGGCTCACTGGTAAAAGGCGCATCCGTCGGCACCGGAAAATCGTCCCGGCCCACCGTGGCCGTGCGCGGCGCCGACAGATTCAACAGCAGGAAGAACGGCTGAAACTGGTTGAACCGGCTCGGTTTGTGGATCTGAATATAATTCGCCGCCGCCATGAACATCAGGTCCGGCAGATATTTGCCATGCTGGCCGCCCAGGTTGTCATAGATGGACTCCTTGCCAATATACGTTTCCATGGTGTTATTATTCGTGTTCCAAACAGTTTGCGGGGCATGGCGCCAGATATAATCCGAGAAATAATTCCGCCCCTCGCCGTCGTCCAAAAAACCGCCAAACTCCTCAAACCCCTCTTCCCACGGTTTGCCTGCGAGGGACCATTCGCCAAACAGCCCGGTATGATACCCCGCCAGCAGCAGACGTTGGGCCACGGTGGTTTCATCGGCGGCGAGCCCGGCCGACTGTTTCCCGGTCAACAGCGTCGCGTTGACGGAAAACTGCCCGTCAGGGCCGACGCGGTAATCGGTGAAGCGCATGCCTTGCGCCGCCAGCCAGTCCAGATTCGGCGTCTGGTAATTCGTCTGCCCATAGCAACTCAGGTCGCCATAGCCAAGATCATGGCACTGGATGAAGATGATGCTGGGCCGCACCGGCATCGCCCGCCGGACCGGTGGCGCGGCATTCGTGAAAATGGCCGCAAGGTCGGCGCGCGCACCGGCACCACAGCTCAGCAGCGTGGCCAGCGCCAGCAACGGACGGAAAAGTCGGAATGTTTTCATCAGTAAGCTTGGATTGTGGAAAGTTCAAAGCGTTCAAAGCAATCCTTTTCCACCGCGGAATCGCCAGCGTCAATTCCGCTTCCCAAAGTCGGCTTCAAGCGGCAGCCTCGCCGCCACCACGAAACTGGGGATCGTCGCCAGAATCACCCAGAGGAAAAACAGCCGGTAGCCGAGCTGTTCCTGCAACCAGCCGCTCCACAGGCCCGGCACCATCATGCCCAGCGCCATGAACCCCGTGCACAGCGCGTAATGCGCCGTGGCCTGCGGCCCCCGCGCCATGCGGATCATGTACAGCATGAAGGCCGTGAAGCCAAATCCGTAGCCAAACTGTTCCACCGCCACCCCCCCGCCGATGAGGAAAACATTCGTCGGCTGCGCCTGCGCCAGCCAGATGAACACCGCGTCCGGCAGATGAATCGCCAGCAGCATCGGCCACAGCCAGAATTTCAACCCGTGCCGCGACACCACCCAGCCCCCCAGCAATCCGCCGAGCAGCAGCGTGCCGACGCCCACCGTGCCGTAAATGATCCCCACCTGCTCCGTGGCCAGCCCCAGGCCGCCGTGGCCGCGCGGATCCAGCAGGAACGGCTGCGCCAGCTTCATCAGTTGCGCCTCGCCAAACCGATAGAGCAGCAGGAATGTCAGCATGAGGCCCATCTGCGGCTTGCGGAAAAAGGCCGCGAAGGTCGCCGCAAAACCAGCCAGGAACTTTGCCGGCGCCACCGCGCCACCCGCCACATCAGCCGCCGGGCGCGGCAGCATCAACCGGTGGTAGACCCCCAGCAGCAGCAGTGTCCCCGCCGCCAGCGCCAGCGCCAGCGACCACGCCGTGGTCACACTGCCGGTGCGCTTCTGCATTTCCCCCGCAAACACCACCAACCCGCCCTGCGCCGCGATGTTGGCCACCCGGTAAAAGGTGTTCCGCACCCCGCTGAACAGCGCCTGCTCCCGCTCCGGCAGCGCCAGCAGATAAAAACCGTCCGCCGCGATGTCATGCGTGGCCGAGGCAAAGGCAAGCAGCCAGAACAACGCCAGCGTAATCTGGAAAAACTGCGGCACCGGCAGCGCCAGCGCCACACCCGCCAAAGCCGCCCCGATGAAAAGCTGCAGCGTCCAGATCCACAGCCGCCGCGTCTTCAGCAGCTCCACCGCCGGACTCCATAGCGGCTTCAGCACCCACGGCAGATACAGCAGGCTGGTGTAAAACGTGATGTCCCGGTTCGCCACCCCCAGATTTTTGTAAAGCACCACCGCCACCGACATCGCCAGCGCATAGGGCAGTCCCTCCGCTGCATACAGCGTCGGCACCCAGCTCCACGGAGACCTTTTTTTGGCGGCGGACATTTGGCGGCGCCAAGTTAACCGGAAACCCGGGACGAAAAAAGGAGGAAGGCAGTCTGACCATTAAATCCGACCCAACCGTCGCCGCCAGCAGTGGCTGAAATACTGCTCTAGCCTTCGAGCGCGTCCACTTCATCCCCACCTTTCGGCACGGTGCCGTTGTATTCGTGAAGCTTGTTACGCAGCGTGCGAATGCTCACATCCAGCATT
>Ga0302323_100002626_pt1 | contig 14619 bp, 15 predicted proteins | sample Fen_T0_3_FD_201950 | JGI IMG/M metagenome (GOLD analysis project Ga0302323, IMG submission 201950) | Peat permafrost microbial communities from Stordalen Mire near Abisko, Sweden - Fen_T0_3 | ecosystem: Environmental > Terrestrial > Soil > Wetlands > Permafrost | place: Sweden: Abisko... | reverse complement strand
AACGAGACATCGAGCCGGGTTGCCAGATACTGCACCATTCGGTTCAGTATGTAGCGCACGGTTTGGCGGAATGCAATCCTCCACTGCGACGTGCTCGTTTCCGGACATCACTGGCTGGCGTCGCGGGAGTACTCCGGCGCTTCCCAAGGAGCGCGTTCGAACTGGCATCCGACTGGAGCGCCCCGGCGGTTCAGTAGTGGCGCGGGGGGGCGCAAGCTCGCCACTAATCGCATTGAGGTTTTGGGTGTCGCTCTATGGGGGCGCGCCGCAAACAATCCAGTCGAGGATCGCTTGCCGATCACCAGCCGCGAGCGGCATTGCGCCCGCGGGCGGCATCGCGCATGTTTCGAGCTGTCCGGCGATGCTGGTTAGCCGTTTCGAGACATAGCTGTAGTCCGTCAGCGGGACGGTGCTTTCGACGCCACCCGCCGCATGGCATGGGGAACAAGTGGTCTTGAGCGTTGCACCCACTCCAGAAGCGTAGGTTAGCGTCGGATCTGGACAACTCGTCGGCACATTCACCGTGCACTCGTCGGAGCCGCCCTTACTGGCGCAACCCACGACGCTGACCACTACGATGAGGCAGAGGGACGTCGACGCGAACGCAGAAGGCATCGCCCGATTCTACTCTAAACCGCCTTCATGCAGCGGCCCGGGTCGGTGCTCGCTGGCATGCGGCCTTCAGTCCCACGGTTTGGAAATCGTGCGCAGCCCCTTGGTGTCGCTGCGCCTCGCGCGAAACAGGAATGGTGCGGACAATCCCGAGCGAGGCGAAGCGACGGTGCTTTTTTTGCCCGGCTGCAGCCAAACGAGAATGCGGTAACTTGTCGCAGTGGAGAGCTATGCCCCGCGGCCGTCACCCGTGCGTACTGACCACGCTGCTACCCGCGTCGGTCATGTCCTTTGCGATCCTAGCTGGATTGGCGTCCGCCAAGATCCCCTCACGCAATGAATCAAGTCGCTTATGGGACGTCGACAAAGAATGCCGCGTGCCCATGCGGAGAGGTTTCTGAGTCGAGGCATTCCTCATAGAAGTGAAAGCGAACCGCCCAGCGCCCGGACTTGTCGAACACGACGGGGCCTACCTCGAAGACGCCCGGCTTCGTTTCCGTGATCGGAGCGCTGAGATCAGCGGACGGCGGCAGATGCGTCGGATCACAAGGAATGTAGGGTTCAACGCGCGAGAGCGCGGTGGCCCCGACTCTTTGGGACGGAATGCGTTCAAGGGGCTTGCCAGTCATTGAGTTCGACGTAGTGACGGTGAGGGTGACATTCTGACCTTTGCGGATCGGCGTCGAGGTCCAGGACACCTGATACTTGCAATCATCGTCTTTGCCCGAAGCGTTGAACAGCGTGTCGCCATAGTCCGCGTCGTGCATCTGGTTGCAATCCGCAGCACCTCCAGCGTCGCCTGCTCCGTCGCCCGCGCCAGATGCGCCCGCATCGCCCTTTGGGCTGGGCTCCGTAGTACAGGCTGCCGGATCAGAAACGCTTTCAGGCTGACCCACACAATGATCGTCCGCCGCGCCCACGACTGCGCCACCCACGGGACCGGTCGCCGGGGTCTCGGCGTCGGACGACGAGCAGCCAATGCCGAATAGAAGGCTGCCTGCCGCAATGATGAGCAGGGTATTGCGAAATTTCATTTCGAGTTCCGGATATTGAAGGGGGTTTCGTTTGACCAAAGAGCCGTAAGACGCGGCTCCGAAAGCGTCCATCGCTAACGGCCGCCTGCGACAACTTGCCGCGCGGTCGTGTCTTCCGTCGCGCTGGTCGTCTTCGCTTCCAGCTGCTGGGTTGGCGCAGGCCGCAGGCCCCATCAGAGAGCCGTTGGCGCGCATCGTTAATCACTTTGCAACGCCAAGCCCAGTCGCGTTTGCGGCGGTTCACCGCTCCGCAGACGGGCGTCAGACGTTCGATGAACGACAGAGGCTACGGCAACCGAGCCCGGCTCGCGTTGGTTCAAGCTCGAAACGATCACCCAATGAAACTACGCCGATCGCCTACAAACGCAAAACGCCGGATCACCAAGGTGCGGCCCGTGGTCGCCCAGGAGTCGCGCTAAAGTCCAGCTCGGTACGAAGGCTTCGGTCAACTGGTGAACCACGCAAACGCGGCGTAGCTATACAATCCAGCGCCGATCTCGAAGTAGTTGTATCCGTCGATCGCCGGGGCAAACGTACTCTTGCTGGCGGTGCACTGCGCGGTCACGCCGTTGACCTTGAGCGTACGCCCGCCCCAGTTCGTGCAGACCAATGAGTTGAAGGTGGCTTTCGTGCGCACGCACGCACCATCAGTCGTACCAAGGCTGTAGTCGGTGGCGTTCGAGGGGATGTCGACCGGGTTCGCACACGCGCCGCTACCGCCGCCGTACGCAGGATCAGTGACGGGCACGACCAGGATGTAGCGATTGCCGGAGACGAACACCGCTGAATCGTCCTGAATGCTGGCCAAGCCGACCGAGACTGGGCCACTGCCCGAGGAGCTGGGCGGATCCGGCAGATCGATTGCCTTCAATGCGGGGTACACGGCGCCCGCTCCGAGCGCGCCGTTCAAGTCTCGAACGATTAGCTGCGACTCCGCGCCAGTCTCCCCGAACACGAAGGCACGGCTCGAATCGAGCGAGGCCAGCGCGCTGGCATTCGGGAGAAGATGGCCGGTGAGAGACAGCGTTCGACTATACACGTCGACGTTTTGCAAAATGACGCGCGAGGCGTTGGAACTGACGCTGACCGCACCCAGATTGTAGCTCGGCGAGGCGTCCACGATTTCGTGGGTGAGAGGATTGAAGATCTTGACCTGTTGTGCCGGCGACAGACCATTGCTGCCCGCATAGATCCGGCTTCCGTCTAAGCTGCCGCCAGCGAGCCCATTATACAGGTAGCCTGCGAAATAAGGATTTTTGGTCAACGAATGGTCACGCATGTCGTAGAGGTAGGATGGCGTGAAGCCACTGCACTGAGCCAGGTCGAAGATGACGAAGACCGTCCCGTCGTTCGCCATGGTGAGCTGGTCGAAGTAGCCACCGCAGAACGAGTCGGGATTCACGGTGCGCTGAACGGGCACGAAGGTGCCCTTCCCAAGTTGAGCTTCGAGAATGGCTCCTCGCGTAGAAATAATCAGGCTGCGGCCGCTCGGCGCGAGCGCAATGTCGGTCAGGTCGGGCACGACGTAGGGGGCAAGGGTGGCCCAACTCGAGCCGTCGTATTGGTAGCGCTCGATCTCTTGATCCGTGCGGTTGACCGCATACAAGATCTGCCGTTCCGCATCCCAGATCAGTCGCCCACGCACGCTGGGCGCGCTGATCGCCCGATACTGGAGCACTGGTGCAGGCTGCACCAAAAGCTCCGCGTCCGTGCCGCCGCTGCAGCCTTCCCCTTCGACGCTGACCGGATAGCGGCCTGCCGGCATCGGGGGCACCAGCACCGTCACCTGGGTGTCGCTATCGGCGGCAACCGGTCCAACGCGCGTGCCGCCAATGTTCACTGTCACGAGTGATGCCCCGGTCTTGAACGCGGCACCGCGTACGATCAGTGAGCTTGCCCGATTGGGCAACGCGACATAAGGCGCGATGAATTGAACCTGCGGAGCGAGCGCTGCAACGCATCCGCCAATACCGCCAACACCGCCAACACCGCCAACACCGCCAACACCGCCAACACCGCCAACACCGCCATGGGTGCCGCCAGTCGGGCTTCCACTCGCCCCGGCGCCGCTCGTGCCGGCATTCGTACCGCCCGTGCCGGCATTCGTACCGCCCGTGCCGGCATTCGTACCGCCAAAACTCGCGTCGCCAGCGCCGGCTTCACCCTCTTCGGCGCTGCCACTGGCGCCAGCATCGCCGGCGCTCCCTGGTCCGCGCTCTTGCCCACCCTTGCCGGCATCTCCGGCATCACCTGCGCCTGCAGTAGGCCCCGCACCCGCGTGGCTGCTGGCATCCCCGGGCGCGGGTAGCTTGACGCACCGCCTACTCAGGCAGACGAGCTCAGCATCACAGGCGCCGTCCAAGCGACACTGGCCTCCCTCTGTGCCGGGGGGAGAATTCTCCGAATCGGTGCTCACTCGAGCTCCGCACGAGCTGACGCTGGCAAGCCAGAGCGCCAGCAACCCGGCGCGCCGCAACGTGCCTAGCGCACCCTTGGTGTGCGCGGAGCGTCGAACCCGAGCATTCACCGAATGGCGGTTAGTACAGGCCGATTCACGAGCATGGGAGACCCCTAGCACGCTGAGCTGCCCTCAGGTTCGACCCTGGTCGCGTCTTGTGAACCCATTGCTATCGCCATCGCGTGCGATCAAAACACGACTCACGGTGCCCAACAATGCCGTTTCGGCGACTGGCGCTGTCGTTGCAGTGATCGCCCCAACCCAAGAGCACGCCCGAGTGTACGTGCGTGTACGTGTACACACGTGCAAGCAAGACGGTGCAAGAACCCGCGCGGTAGGCAAACGCACCGCGTGATGAGCCCGATTCAGTTTCTGGCGCGACTCTGCGCCCCGATCCAACCCTTGGGCGCAACTTGTCCAGGATCGCGCGCTATCCTAGGCGTCCGAGAGGCCGGTCACGCCGGGTGCGCGGCCCCGGAGGTTTCGTCTGCTCAACGAATCGCTACTTCATGCGTCATTGCGCACGATACCGACGAAGGTCAGAAACCCGGCAGGCTGAGAGCTGCGATGCTGGCTCGCGATCGCCACCAAAGGACACTCCGGGGCGCGCGAATTGCCGAGGGGTACATGCTGAGTTCGGTCCGTGGTGATCGGAAGGGCGGAGCGCGCCGTCCATGTGGTTGCGCCAGATACCGAGGAGATCAGTTTTGCTGGCAAGAACCCAGGCCGCCGAAGAATGGCGTCGCCGCGTCATGGCTGAATATCACTCCGCGAGCATCACGCACTCGCTCGTGGGTTGGCTGCTTCGGCTTGGCGCTTCGCCGACGCTGCTCCACGAAGGGAGTCCACGTGATCTTGCTCCGGGCGTTCAGCGCAACGGTGCGGGTAAATGCCGGAACAGACGGAGTGTATCATGGCGGACGTTGCCAGGAGCCGTTGGCGTGTGGCGTGGCGACGTAGTCGTTCCGTGCGAGCCCTTCGAAACTAGTGTACGCTCTGGTTGGTGGGCATCAGGGCAGTGGGATTCGTTTTTGCGGTGGGCTGCGGGCTTGGGGCGTTGCTAGCCACGAGCTGTTCGGACAAGGCACAGTCTGCGCATGCGGCGGCGGGCGCTGGAAGCTCGAGCGCCGGAGCGGATGGAGATGTTGCCGGAGCAGGAGCAGGTGACGGACGCGGGTGACGGACACGCGGGTGACGGATACGCGGGTGACGGATACGCGGGTGACGGACACGCGGGTGACGGACACGCGGGTGACGGACACGCGGGTGACGGACACGCGGGCAGTGCGGGAGGGAACACGCCGTCGGAGGCTGGCGGTGGCGGCGGCGGACAGGAGGTGACCGCTGGTGGCGCCGCGGGCCATGATTCCGCGAGCGCAGGTGCGCCCGAAAACGGTGGCACGGGCGGAGCGAACTCTGAGCAGGAAACGAATCGCGAGTGGGCGATCTGGACAATGCCGAACCCGGCTAGCGCTGGGCTTCCCCACGCTGCGGACTACGAAGTCGCGCCCAACAATCTGGTCGTTCAGGATCGAATCACTGGCCTCATGTGGCAGCGTGGCTACGAACACGTGGCCTACGCGCTCGCGGACGCTCGTGCCAACTGTCGCGCACTCACCTTCGGCGGTTACGATGATTGGCGCCTACCGACGATGATCGAGATGTTCTCGATTCTCGATTGGACGCACACCAACCCGGCAATCAACCAGACAGGTTTCTATTTTGGCAGCGTCTCTTCGCCCCTGTTTTGGACGACCACGTCAAACCCCGAATACCCGGACAACGGCGCTTGGGTCATGGATTTCGGCTCTCTATTCTCTTTCGCGGAGCACCACTTCAATGACACATTCCCATCGCTATGTGTGCGCGGCGGCAATGCCCCCCCTACCACCGCGCACTACACAATCGACAGTGACGTCGTGCTCGACACGTATACCGGCCTGACCTGGGAACGCCATCCGGCGCTCACCGAGTACACGCAGGTTGACGCGGCCGCCCACTGCGATGCTCTCGAGCTCAAGGGAATGAACGATTGGCGGCTACCGAGTGTGGGCGAGATTGCGAGCCTATACGACTTCAAAACCACCAATGCGCTGAGAGTCGACTTGGTAGCGTTCCCAGCGGATGGCGCCAGCGTCGGCGAGATCGATTATTGGGGCGCCGGTGGTTGGCGCTTCGATTTTTGGGGCGTTGCGCTTCGACACTCGAACGGTGCGCCGGCCGCGCGCGTGCGCTGCGTGCGCTGACGAAGAACGGCGCGCGATTCCCTGTTGGCCCTTCAGCTATGTCTTCGATGGGCTTGTTTGCACCCATGGGAGGGCGACGTGAAGTCGGCGGCGGACCTGTCAAGGCTTCACGAACCGATAGGCGAAGCGATCGGTCTCGCCCTTGATCGTGGGATCGAACACCTTGATCGAGTGCTTATCGTCCTTGTTCGCGAGCATCGTGCTTTCCGCGTCCAGTACGAAGCCGGCCGCCTCGACCTCCTCCCGAACGGAGGCAGGCTCAATCCGATGCAGCGACTGAGCGTCGCCCGTGCCTGCCCCGACGGCGGCGGCGTGATCTACGATGACGTAGGACCCACCGGACTTCAGCCGCTCGTAGACAGCTCGATTGAAGTGGGCCGCCGTTGCGCCCTTGGCCTGGATCAGGGCGGTGTGGAGATCGTGGTAGAACAGGTGCAGCCACAGGACGTCCGCTGGTTGCGTGGCCTCCGTCATCGCCACAAGATCGGCCGAGACGACTTGGACGTTCTCTCGGCCCGGCTCCTTCGCAAGCGTCCGCATGTGGCCGACCGGATCGTTCTTGAAGTGGGCAACTTCGGCCGGCACGAAGCTGTAGACCCGTCCTTCGGGTCCCACGGTGTCGGAGAAGAGACGGGTCCAGTCGCCGTCGCCTGGGTAAACGTCGATGACGGTGGAGCCAGCATCGACTCGTGCGAACCGGATCAACTCGGATAGCTTGGATGGGTCGTACATCGGGATCTCCTTTACGGTTGAGCAAGCGCGCGGCGAGCGAGGGGGTGTTCCACGGCTGATTCGCTCGCCGTCTACCGCGACCCGATGGCCGCAGATGGCCAGCGCTACGCCAGCCCGGAAGCGTCCATCTCGGAGGCCCGCGCCAGTGCTTGGGTGTCGATGTACTCCCGGATCTTCGTCACCTTGCCGTTTTGAACGGTGATGGCGAAGACCCAGTCGTCCTTGAACGCCCTATTCGTGGCTTTGATTTTCCCCGTAGCGACGCCGACGACCAGAACGCGGTCTCCCTGCGCTACGAATTCGGGGGGCTGTGGGTATGAAGTTTCCACCGTTTCGGAAGCCTTCTGAAGCAAGTCTGCCAATCCCGCGTGCCCGCGGTGCGTGCCGGCCAGCGGCCAGCCCTCGCCCGGAATGATCCACTCGATATCTTCGGCAGACAACGCTAGCAGACCTTGTTTATCGCCGCCCATTGCTGCAAAAAATTCCTTCACAATCTGGACATTTGCTTGTGTGGCGGTGCTCATCGATCTTTCTCCATTTCTGTTGCATTGGATAGTTGGTCCGATTCTAGTCGGATACGATCGCGTCCCCGCACCGAACCGCGCCGGGTAGCCGATGCAGCCCTGTCCAGCGCGTGCTCACGACCCAACCTTCAGCGCGCCGTCATTCCGCCGTCGACGTGGATGTTCGCGCCCGTCATCCAGTTCCCGCGATCCGACACGAGCAACGCGACGACCTCCGCCAGGTCCTCCGGGGACCCATAGCGACCGAGCGGAATTTCCTTGGCGAAGAGGTCGGGCGGAGCGCCCATCGCGTCGCTGAACTCCCTGCTCCCGGGCGTCGTCACCGGCCCCGGCGACACGACGTTCACACGGATTTTGCTCGGCGCGAGATCGATAGCGAGCGCCCGTGAATAGCTGTTGAGAGCCGCCTTGGCGGCGGCGTAGTGTGCGGCCGCCCCGACAGCCATCGTCGCCGCGCCCGACGACATGTTCACGATGGCGCCGGCCTTCGATTCGCGAAGCGCCGGCAAAAGCGCATTCGTCAGCCGGATCGCGGCGAACAGGTTGAGAGCGAAGCCGGCCTGCCACGCCTCGTCGGGGATGGACGCGGTGCCTTGCGGGAACCCGCTCGCGCCGCCCGCGTTGTTCACGAGGATGTCGAGGCCGCCGAGGGCGTCGAGCGTTCCGGCGGCTATGGCCTTCACCCCGGAGGCGGAGGCGACATCGCCCGCGACGAACGCGGCGCCGGCGGGCAAGGTCTCACCACGAGAGCGTGCCGTCACCACGACCTTCGCGCCGGCGTCGAGCAGGCGCTGCGCGATCGCCGCGCCGATGCCGCGGGTGCCTCCGGTGACGAGCGCACGACGGCCGATGAATTCCTTGGAGAAGTCGAGCTTGTTAGACATGAGATTCCTTTCGTTGAGGGCGATGATCACAGCGCGGCTTACTGGCGACGGCGTAATTTGCGATCACGATTCATCAGTCGAACTGGACCAGGTCCTTGAAGATCAGTTGGCCCCAACTATTTCCGCGCGCCTGCACAAGCAGCCCACCTTCCGAAAGCCCGCCAAGTTTGATCGGCGAGAAACCGAGCTTTCCCGCAAGCGCACCGATCTCCGTTGCTGCGCCGTCATCGTCGCTCGCCAAGAACACGACTCTCTTGCCACCATGTACGGCCGGCCGAAGCCGATAATCGCGTAGCTCATCATATTCTCCTTCAGTTTACCGGGCCCGACGGCACTCCGGATAATCGAATGAAGTGCCGGGCGTAGCGCGTCAGAGTTGCGCGAGGCCGCCGTCGACGGCGACCTCGCTGGCGGTCATGAAGCTGCTGTCCGACGATGCGAGAAACGCAGCCGCCGCCGCTACCTCCGCCGGATCGGCCATGCGCTGGAGCGCAGTCATCGCGCCGTAGGCCTTCAGGCCTTCCTCGCCCAGCGCTTCCTTCGCGAGTTCGGTCGCCGCCGCCCCAGGCGACAGCACGTTTACCCGGATGCCGGTGCCCTTCAGATCCTCCGCCCAGGTCCGCGCGAGGTTGCGCACTGCCGCCTTGCTCGCGCTGTAGGCGGTGAATGCCGGGGCGCCCGTGGTGCCGGCGCTCGATCCGGTCAGGATGATCGAACCGCCCTTGCCCATCAGCGGCAGCGCCTTCTGTACCGTGAAGATCGTACCCTTCACATTGATGTCGAAGATTTCGTCAATGTGCTCCGCGGTGATCTTGCCGAGCGCAAGCTGGCTTCCTACCCCGGCATTGGCGAAGACGATGTCGAGGGTTCCGCGCTCGGCCTTCACCGCCGCGTAGAGTCGGTCGAGGTCGGCCTCATCCGAGACCGAGCCCTTCACCGCGCGGGCGTTGGGCCCGAGGTCGGCTACCGCGGCGTCGAGCGCTTCCTGCCGGCGGCCGAAGATGAAGACGAAGGCGCCTTCTTCGATGAAGCGCTTTGCGGCGGCGAGGCCGATGCCGGTGGCGCCACCGGTGATCACGGCGGTCTTTCCCTTGAGTCTGGTCATGTCGTGCATTCCTCGTTGGATTTTTACGGAGGCAGGGAACTGATTACTCGATGACTCGCAGCTCGGGCACATCGCGCCAGGCCTGCACGATCCCGACTACTCGCCCGCTCGTGCGGCATTGCCACGGACGGTGGCCGCTGGCTCCCCCGACACGAAGCCCGCTGCGACGTGAGAGCCATCGCACAGGGGCTTCGTCTTCGAATTTCCACATCGGCACAGGCGCACCGCGACGGTACGCAGAACTATGTGGCCTGTACCGGCGCACAGCTCCACGTTGCCCGTGAGCGCAAGCGGCCCGTTCGGAGTAGGATCGATGCGGAGCCTGCCACCTCGCTCGGATAGAGCCGTTGCGTCCAGCGTTGCCGGCGCGCCGGTCGCTTTGAACTGCACCGCGGTGTGGCTGCCGTCGCAAAGGGGCTTGTTCTTCGACTGCCCGCAGCGACAGAGCGTAACTCGGTACCCGACGTTGCGGCCCCCGAGGTCCGTGTCGGCCAGCACGGCGTAAGGACCGTTCTCCTGCACGTGAATCAGGTTCACCTCCGGCGACGGCTCCGCCGGACGGTCGTCAAGTCGCTCGTATTGAAGAGCCCCGGAAGGACATTCGCGGATCACCGCGGCGAGTAGCTCCGATTCCGCCTCGTCCGGGAAGAGCCATGTGCCCGGCGTATTGGCTTGGAAGACCCGAGGCAGCTCCGTCACACAGTGCCGGGAGTGGATGCAGCGCTTGGCGTCGAACGACACCGTGAGGGACTTGCCACGTGCGACGTCGGCGCCCGCGAGCTCGGCCGCGGGTAACGGTGGCGGCGACGGAACGGATGGCAGCGCCGCAGGCGTGGGCGGCGCGGCGAGGATCCGCTCGCGACAGCCATCGACAAGCGCGCGCGCACGCTCCAGTGGCTCGCTGCCGTCGGAGCGCGGCGCACCCGCGTCGCAGCCTCGCCGCAGCTCTGACTGCAGTTCGTCGAATCCCTTCGCGATCTGCAGAAGACGTTCCGCGAGGAGCGCCGACTCCGCCTGGCCGTCGAGCGGACCAAAACTCCCTGCCATTGCGAAGCTCAATCCGGCCCGAACGGCAGGGGTGTCGTCGTTCGCGGAAAAGTAGGTAACCGCCTCGGCTACGGACGCCATCGCGTGCATTACATCCAGGGAAGTCTCGAGGAGCGCCCGCTTCGACGGCGGAGTTCGACCCTCGACAGTGAACACCTGCACCAGGACGCGTAGCATGAACGTGTAGAGCGCATCGGCGACGTCGACGCAGCGAACAGCGAGGGGATTCTGTATCCAAACGCGGCCCTCGGGCGCTGGCGGCCGGCGCATGACTGGGTTACGCGCGACCGGTCGACCCGGCACGAAGGTGGGGTCGCTTTGCAGGAGCTCGCGGTACTCGATCGCGATCGCCTGGAAGCGAGCGAAGTGCGAGCCCTCCTCTGCCAGCGCCCCTTCGCCTTGTGTGACTATTGTGTCGAGCGCCCGCAGCGCCGAGTCTCGGTCGGTTACCAGCGTGAGCCCTGGCAACTGCGAGTCGAGTGGACCGACCTGCCGCGCCGTTTCACGAGCAAAGAAATTCTCCGCGCCGACGCTCTCGGAAAGGGTCTCGATCGAGCGCCGAATGTCTCCATAAAGACCTCCGACCGTAGCGTAGTCGCCGCCGTGGGGCACAAGACGCCCCACGGGCGCCTCCCGCACGTACTGCTCGCGATGCGGGAAGGTGGCGCCATCCTGCACCTCTACCTCCCTCGCTGCCGGCCGTTCAAGATAGATGAAATGCTCGAGTGTGCTGAGATCGAACGGAGCGAGTTCGATGACGAGAGCGGCGGGATAAAACCCGGGGGACACGGGAAAATTGGGCCGCGTGAAGTTTGGTGATGCGCCCAGGGCCACTGTAATATTGGAGACGAGTACGAGGTGAGTCATCTCCTCGAGAGCGACACCAAGTATTACCTGTCGCCAGCGTGCGACGGCGTCGAGCTGCGGCGCGGAAATCCCCTCCTCCTTGGTTCGCTTGAGACTGAAGGCAGCGTAGAGATAAAGGCAGAGCAGATTATGCTCGAGCTCGGCGGCCTCGCCGAGGGCCGCGAAGAGTTGCTCGCGGGACTCGAGAACCACGTGCGTCGACGGCTCGGTCATCGGGCAGCCCCGCGACCTGACGAAGTGGAGCTCGTGCGAGGTGCCCTCGCCCAAGGCCGGAAGGAGCCGCACTGGGGGCCGCTCGGGCCGGCTAGGCCAACGACGAGAGGCGAGCGCTGCGTCATTGGTTGAGCTTTGCTGACGAGAGTTGTCCGGGACTCGACTTGCTCATCGGAACGTCTCCCATACGTGGCGATCCTAGGTGCTGGCGCCGCACCGCGCTTGGGCGAAATGCGCGCGCACGCCCGAAGCAGAGGATACCGTTGCGCCCCGCCGTCACTCCTCAGCGACGCCACGCCCGATCCCACGGACGAGGCGGTTCTGCGAACTCACGGGTGTAAACGTCGTCAATTGGCGGCGCGCACTGGGAGCGACTCACTACCGAACAAGCGGCCCAGAACGTGCATACGCCACAGCCGAGCCTATCGGGCGCGTCGTGAGCAACTCCGCCTCTAGTGGGCGACCTGCCCGCGACCTCCCTGCAGGACACAGGGGAACGACGATGCCCGCGACGGAAGTCAATCCGAGGACCAAGCCGAACCTAAACATTGCCCCAGGACGTCGTTATTGGCGGCCCACAGGATCGCCACACGTCGAAGTGCTCGAGCGCCGCGAGACGCTTCCGTTTAGAGGGTACTCCGAGCTGTACGCGTTCGCCTTCCAGGCGGCATCCGTTGCTACTCGTTTTCACTATCGAGGTCGCTTACACGAGGTGCCCCCGGGTGCGGTCATACTGCGTGAACCTGGCGAAACCTTCGGGTTTGCCGACCCGTCCAGCGTCATCATTCTTCTCGTATCACCTGACCTCATCTCGCAGGTGGCACTCGAACACTTCGAAAATGTGAAGCCGGTTCACTGGCAGACACAAGTCGTGCGAGGATCGCCGTTCAGCGCAGAACTACTTGCCACAATCGGAGCGCTTCGCAACCACCGCAGTCATGACGCAAACGCAGTCGCGTCGGGATTCATTGCCAGTTGCATCAGCCAATTCCGCGAACCGATGAAAGAGGCCGTGAGCAATGACCTCCCCAAGGCCGGGCTGGCGCGTGCGCGAGACATGCTACACGCTCGGTATCGCGAACCCGTGACGCTTTTGGATCTCGTGCTGGCGAGCGAGTCCACCTCCAAGCAAAGGCTAATTCGTAGTTTCCGACTCGAGTTCGGTCTCACGCCGCACCAGTACCTAACGCATCTTCGCCTTTCTCGAGCCCGCGATCTGATGCGGCACGGTCACGACTGCGGAGAAGCCGCTCACGCCGTAGGTTTTTATGATCAGAGTCAAATGAATCGACACTTTATAAAGCATGTTGGCATCACGCCAGGTGTGTACGCGAAGGCCTCAGACTAAGGCGTGAGACCTTTCCTTGGTGCACGTTAGCCTCGGGTTTCTCGGATTGTCCGACACGGCAAGACCAGTGCAGAAATGGACAATGGTGGTTGCGCGGTGGCGCAACGCGGGCTGGATACCGCGATATCATTGGCGTTCGAGCGGCGCCTGGTTGCGTGACGTCGCCGCGTCCTCGCTTTCATTCGCGGGGGGCGTGCCAAGGCAGCGATCGACCGGCCGTCAGAGATCCAAGATCGACGTCTTGGCATTCGCCGTCGCTAAGAGTCTTCGAATGTCGTCCGCGTCGTCGCTGACGACGTCGGCCTGCTTCCGGATCGACAGCTCGGCGACTGAGGCGTCGACGACGTCCCGTGTGCGCGTCTTGCCGAGTAGGGCACCTGCAGCGTGGGCCGCCGTGTCGTCGAACGCGATGACTTCGCAGCCGCGAAGCAGGCGCCTCATCTGTGCCTGCTTCGGAGAGCGACTGGCCTGAGCGACCACGGGCGCGGGTACCAGCGGAACCAGGCCCGCTTCGAGCCGAACCCGGTGTTCGGCCCAAACCCGGCGTTTGGAATGGTCAGCCGCGATCAAGACGCCCGCGTCATAGACAACGGACTTCATCGCGGGGAGCGCTTCCGTCGAATGCCCTTTGGCTCGATGCGGGCGCGAGCCGCTAGGAGCTCCGCTGGGGTCAACGCACCGTGCTCAGCCTCCCATTCCGCGACGGCGGCCAGCCCGTCCCGGATCAGGAGAGCACGGCGAGCCGCGTCGGTGATCCACGCGGAAACGCTCTTCCCCTCGGCTTCGGCTGCGTCGAGCACCTTAGAGTGGACATCCGCGTCCACAGTGACGGCAAGCTTTACGGCTGGATTCCCTCTCGGCATAGACGAACCATACTACTGTAGTAGTATGGTTGCAACTTTGGCAGCACGCATCGCGGTCGCACGCGTTGACTACCGGAGCGAATCGTCAGCACGTCGACGACGCGCAACTCGCGCCGTAAAACTGCGGAATCACTGTACAAAATTACACCGCGGAATCGAGGCGTTCTCGATTCCGCGGGCTGTGGTTGCGCGGGGGCTCAACCACACATGGACAACGCGGTTCACGGTCCGCGTTTGCATTCTCTGTTGCGCGGGGGCGCAACCACACGTGGACAACTGCGTCTCATGACTGGTCACCTCTTTTCGCGTGGGCGACCCGCTTGGAGAGGCGCTCGTAGTCCTTTTCCGACCAAAAATGGTACTTCGTGCACGAAGTACCATTTCGGTGACGAGGGGCGCACCCGAAGCGAAATGGTACTTCGTGCACGAAGTACCATTTCGGCGGCGAAGAGCGCCCCCGAGGCGCTGGACTCCCGCAGGCCTTCGCAAGTCAGAGATGTGACGAGTGCTGAGACAACGGCGTTTACGGTGCCGATCGCGGTGCGGGTGGCGTAGTCGCATTCCACTGTCGCTGTCTGCTGGTCGAGCTCCGCCAAGCCAGCGCGGAGTTCTTGCTGATCGGCGGCTGGGTCCGTTGCCCCTTGGGCTCGAACTTTCCTGATCTGCGAGTCGGAATGAGCCGCGTG
>Ga0302323_100002624_pt1 | contig 14620 bp, 11 predicted proteins | sample Fen_T0_3_FD_201950 | JGI IMG/M metagenome (GOLD analysis project Ga0302323, IMG submission 201950) | Peat permafrost microbial communities from Stordalen Mire near Abisko, Sweden - Fen_T0_3 | ecosystem: Environmental > Terrestrial > Soil > Wetlands > Permafrost | place: Sweden: Abisko... | reverse complement strand
CGCCTGACCACAAGAACGAAGCCTATTGCCTCGTTTCGTATGATGCGTCGCAAGCCCATTTTTGGGTCGCGGGCAAAGAAATCACCGTCGCCATGACGCTCGATCTGGAAACTGTCTGCCGTAGCATTCTCCGGCGCAGCTTTGAACAGGAGATGATCGCAGAGAACCCCAGGCCAGCCGGAAGACCCTGAATCAATCACGGACCATGAACGCAGGAAAACCCTGCCGATCGGAAGGACAATACTATGCCAGTATCCTGAATTCTCTGGACTGTAGGGCTCGACCTCGTGTCGACGCCGTCCGTCGTTCGATCCGGCCTGACACGAGGGCGGGCCCTACAGGAGCCCAATCCGACCTCAACGCGCTCGGGTCCTGTAAGAATCCAATTCCCAATGGGCGTTGGTATCAAAATCCACGTTCCTGCTTCACCCAACCGCTGAAACAGTCAACCAGCACCGAGGATTGAAGAAATCCTTGCGAACTCACCCGTGCCGACCGCGTTTAGCTGTCGCTGTCGTCGCCTTCGGACGGTCGTTCAAGTTCTTGGCGGCATTCGTTCATGACGCGCAGCCAGATCTCACGCAGGTCGAACAGGCGGGGGCGGGCATCCTGGCAAAAATGACCAAGAGAACGCGAAGCAGCAGCGGCACGCTCGTCGAGCAAGGCGAGCGTCTGGTTGAGTTCACGCAGAGCACGTTTGAGCAGGCTGATCGCCATGGCAAAATCGCCGAAGTCGAGCGCTTGCACCGCCAAAATAGCCTGCTCTTCACCGCGATATAGGCAGGTCTGAAAAGAGATCGCGAGTGTTTGCGGGACTTTGGCGTTGTCGGTGGCGATTCGCTCCCATCCCCGCTTCAGGCTGAGATAAATCGCCTTGGTCGCGATAAAAACGGGGCTTTTGTGCAGCGTATACGGCTCGGCTCGGTAGCTAGCGTCGTCCTGCGCTTCCGACTCCTCGTCTTCGGTACCATCATCGTCCATCGAAACGCTTTCACTGGTCCAAACGCCTTCATCCCAATGCATGAAATGGGCGACTTCGTCGATGCGTTCCGGGTGTTCCCGGAGTTGTTCGTAGAAGGCGAGATAGCGATGGAGTACGTCATCCTGTTCCCGCAGGTATTGCTCCCAATCAAACTCGTTCCACGCGAGATCGCCGCGCTCTTCCCAATCATTTTCTGAAGGAGTATCTGGATCGAAATTGCTCATCAAGGAGTGGCTGGAATCGTGAAGTTACGCTGCTTTCGTTTACTTAGAATGCAACGCAAATTGCCCGTGCGCAAATGCCGGACGCCTGTTTTACGGATTGAATCGAAAGCGACCTGCCCGTAAGTTTTTCTTTCCACGCTATGTCTGAAATTCATCATGAAACTGTGTTTTTTTCCGGTCGGGTTCAGGGTGTCGGTTTTCGATATACTACGCTACAGGTGGCGAAGGAGTATGAGGTTTCCGGCTGGGTGAAAAATATGGCCGACGGTCGGGTACAGTTAGAAGCAGAAGGCGCGCCAGAGACGATCAAAGCTTTTGTATCTGCAGTTGAAGAACGTCTCCATGGTTATATCCGCAAAACCGAGCGTCAGGGGATGAAGCGCCCCGCTCAGTTTGTTGGGTTCACGATCCATTGATTAACGTAAGCTTCTAAGAGACAATGGTAAGTATTGTCACTGTTCAAAAATCGCTTGAATTCTTATCTATTGTTCTAAATGTAGATGGACTAACTAAACTTAATGAGCACCGGCAACCTTCATCCCATCTTCGAGCGCATGCTAAGCCGCGCCGAAAAGGAGAAAAAGTTGCGGCAGCGGGCGAAGGTTATCTGGCTCTACGGCCTCTCTGGCTCGGGCAAAAGCACGCTCGCGATCGGGCTCGAACGAAAGCTTTACGCGGCAGGTTTCACGACCGAACTACTCGACGGCGACAATGTACGCACCGGGCTGAATCGCGGGCTCGGTTTCAGTGACGACGATCGCCGGGAAAACATCCGCCGGGTTGCCGAAGTCGCGAAGCTCTTTGTACAAGCCGGCGTGGTGGCGCTTTGCTCATTCATCACGCCGACCCGCGCCCTGCGCAGCCAGGCCCGCGCCATCATCGGCGCCGAAGATTTTATCGAGATTTACGTCAAAGCCTCCTACGCGACCTGCGCGTCTCGTGACCCGAAAGGTCTCTACGCAAAGGCGAGTACCGGGGGCGTGAGCCAGTTTACCGGACGCGACTCGAACTTTGAGCCACCGGAAGTGAGCGACGACGCCACTGTCATCGAAACCGAGACCGAACCAGCCGACGCGACGTTGAAGCGGCTTCACGCCCTGGTCTTGCCGCACATTGAAATTTCATGAGTTCGTATAACCTAACCCACCTCGCACAACTGGAACACGAGGCCATCTTCATCATGCGCGAAGTCGCCGCGCAATTCGAGCGACCTGCCCTTTTATTTTCCGGCGGTAAAGACTCCATTGTGATGGTTCGGCTGGCACAAAAGGCTTTTGCACCGGCGAAGCTCCCCTTCCCGCTTGTCCACATCGACACCGGCCACAATTTTCCCGAAGCGATCGAGTTCCGCGACCGCCTGGCGAAGGAACTCGGCGCACGGCTCATTGTTCGCTACGTCGAAGACTCGATCAAAGCCGGCCGGGCAGTTGAGGAGAAGGGCCTGAATCCCTCGCGCAATGGCCTTCAGACCGTGACGTTGCTCGATACGATTGAAGAACTGAAGTTCGACGCCTGTCTGGGCGGCGCCCGTCGCGACGAAGAAAAGGCCCGCGCCAAGGAACGTTTCTTCTCGCATCGCGATGAGTTCGGTCAATGGGACCCGAAGAACCAGCGACCCGAACTCTGGAATCTTTTCAACGGCCGCAAAAACCACGGTGAACACTTCCGCGTGTTTCCCCTCTCCAACTGGACCGAAATGGACGTGTGGCAATACATCACCCGCGAAGCCATTCCTCTGCCGTCGCTCTACTTCTCGCATGAGCGCGAGGTGGTGAACCGCGGCGGTAATCTTCTGGCGAATACACCTTTCATCACGCTTCTGCCGGGCGAGAAGTTTGAAAGGCGCATCATCCGGTTCCGCACGGTCGGCGACGCCACCTGCACGGGTGCGGTGGAATCCACAGCTTCAACTTTAAGCGAAATCATTCAGGAAGTCGCCGCCGCGCGTCAGACCGAGCGGGGAACTCGCGCCGACGACAAACGCTCCGAGACCGCCATGGAAGACCGCAAGAAAGCCGGGTATTTTTAAGAAATCCCAAAGGCCAAAATTACAAACGCCAAACCGAACCATTTAATATAAACCTAAGATTCTCACCCACCGCAGGCAGCGTTTTTTGGACGTCTGGCTCTTTGGGTTTTGAGATTTAATGAAAATGTCTGCTTCTGCTACCGACACCAATTATCTTTCCATGGACCTGCTCCGCTTTACTACGGCGGGCAGTGTCGACGACGGAAAATCCACGCTCATCGGACGCCTGCTCTACGATTCGAAGGCGATCTTCGAAGACCAACTCGACGCGATCGAACGCGCGACCGAGCAGCGCGGCGAAGAGCACCTGAATCTTTCGCTGCTGACCGACGGCCTTCGCGCAGAGCGCGAGCAAGGGATCACCATCGACGTCGCCTACCGCTATTTCGCCACGCCAAAGCGCAAGTTCATCATCGCGGATACTCCCGGCCATATCCAATACACGCGCAACATGGTGACCGGCGCCTCGACCGCCAATCTCGCCATCATCCTCATCGATGCGCGCAAAGGCGTCATCGAGCAGACCTGCCGCCATTCGTTCATCGCGTCGTTGCTGCGCATCCCGCACCTCGTCGTGTGTGTAAACAAAATGGATCTGGTCGATTTCAAACAGGAGATTTTCGACGAGATTGTGGAAAAATATTCCGCCTTTGCGTCGCGCTTGGAAATCGCGGACGTGAAATTCATTCCGATCAGCGCGCTGCATGGCGACAACGTGGTTGATAAATCTGAACACATGCCCTGGTACAAAGGTGCATCGCTGCTTTATACGCTCGAGACTGTTTACATCGGCAGCGACTCCAACCATGTCGATCCACGTTTCCCGGTGCAGACCGTGATCCGTCCGAACTCGACCGAGCACCACGATTTTCGCGGCTTCGCCGGGCGCGTGGCCGGCGGCGTGTTTAAAGTTGGTGACGAAGTATTGGCTCTACCGTCAGGTTTTGCTTCTCGCATCAAATCGTTGCACAGCTCCGACGGGGAAACGCAGGAGATTTTCTCGCCCATGTCCGCCACGATCACTCTTGAAGACGAGATTGATATATCCCGCGGGGACATGCTGGTGAAGCCCCAAAATTCTCCGCACATTAGCCAGGACGTCGAAGCGATGATCTGCTGGTTTTCGGAGAAGAAACTCCAACCAAACGGCAGGTACATCCTCCGGCACACGACCAAAGAAGTGAAATGCGTCGTCAAGACCGTGCGCTACAAGGTCGACATCAACACGCTTCACAAGATCGAGACCACCCCGGAAATCGGCATGAACGACATCGGGCGCGTTCATTTGCGCACCGCGTCTCCACTTTTCTTCGACGGCTATCGACGCAACCGAAACACCGGCAGCCTTATTCTCATCGACGAGCACACAAACGCCACCGTCGGCGCAGGCATGATCCTCTGGCCCGACGTGAGTGAGACCAACCCTCCTTCGCCGTTTGTCGAAATGGGCGGGCTGTAGAGCCAATTGAATGAACCTTTAGCCGTTTTTGTCCCGCGACGGCCGCGAAGAAGACGAAGGCGTCCGCCTTGGAACAAAGCCACTTCTTCGTCTTCGACTCCTTCGCCCCTTCGCGAGAACAATGGCTTCGGTCCGTTTGAAAATCCTACAAGTCGCCGAAACTAGCCTTATCGCCAATTTTCGGGCCTCACCAACTGCGGATAGCGATAAGGATCTCCGGGCCATCCATGCCAGGGCCAGAGAGAATTTCACCGCCGTGGAGACGAATGATTTCCTTCGCGATGAACACGCCAATTCGACCGTGGCTGGGGATTGAGCCTGGTTCGGGCATCGGCATGACACCTTCTAGCTCCAGCTTTTCGCCCTGTATGGCGATGAGCGCAGTGAGCTGTTCGCCTTCGCCAGACGCGCGCAATTGAACCGACAGACCGCTCTTGCCGAGCTCTGGCCGGTTTTCGACCACGCTGTTCAAGATCGCCTGCAGGCCAAACTCCACCAGGGTCGGAACGACGCTGAGTGCGATTGCCTGCGTTCCGGCGTCGACCGTGACGTCCATTTTTCGCCCGAGCTCTCGCAACAGGTCGCGCAGATCGGCCGGTTCAGGATCGACTTCGCGAAAGGTGGGAATCGAAGCCAGGTGCCGGTTAATGGTTTCGAGATTGCCGATATCGCGCTTGATCGCAGCCAGCAGAACGGGCGAATTGGTCTCTGCGCCCGGGTTGTGGCGAAGCGCGAGCAGCGACACGAGCGAGTTGCCCAGCTCATGGTTCAAGGTCAGCGCCAGATCATGGAGCAGCGTAAGCCGGTCGAGGCGGTCGCGATGATTGCGTTCGCGCAGCTCAGCGCTGGCATCTTCCCAACAAACCCAAATACAGCCGTTTTCCGCGATGACGCCGGCGTTGATGCGATAGGGTTGATGCGCGTTGGGCAGTATACGTTTTGTATCATGCGACTGTTTCGCTTCACCGGCCACGGTGCGCACGATCAAGGGCAGATGCCGCGGCGGTGCCTCATCGGGATCGAGAATGAGAAGATTGGGAAAATACTTTTCGCCGGTCTGCCAGCGGGCTTGGTGACGCGTCAAGCGGTCGACCTCGCTCGAACGGGCCAGGAATTGGCGGAGCAAGCGCGCAAAGAAAATCATTCTCGAGCGGTCCGCGCTGTCGTAGGGCTGGCCATCATCGCGCACACCCAATGCAACCAAGCCGAGCAACCGGCCGTTGTCGTGGATCGGCACAATCATGCGCGCCGACCAAACCATCAGCCGGTGACGCACCGCCATTTCAGACATGGGGTCGGGCGAGCCCGGCCAGTCGGCCCCGTCCAGCACCGCCGGATATTTTGCCAGATACCCGACTAAAGCATCGTCGCCCGGACAGGTGAAATCCCCGCGATCGGAACGGAATCCACCGTCTTCCGGCAAAAAGAAAAGCACATACGACGCGTGGAGAAAATGCCGCGCCGCCCGCCGAAACTCTTCGAGCAAACGCTCGTGCGAACCAATGTGTTCAACCGCGGCTTCCAGGAAGTCCCAAATTCCCGTAGCATCGGCCCAGCCAGACGGTCGCATCGGGGGACGCGAGCCCTCGGAACGTCGAGCCTTCTCGGCCAAAACCTCAACCGCAGCCATACGCTCAGCAATTTCCTCAACCAATGGCAGGAACTCAATCAGCCGCGTTCGACTGTCTTCGTAACTCAATAGAACCCTTGCCCGGCCGGTCAGCCGAGCTTGTTCGTACGGCATGCTGCCGGGTTCGCCGACAAAAATGGTGGGGCATTTTTCCAACCCCGTCGGCAACCGCTGAGCGGCGGCAACATCAAGAACCACCACGACCGGAACCCCAGCCGGCAACGGCGACGGCAACGCGGTGTCCTTCAACGTTACTACCGAACGCCCGAACGGAACCGCGGCCCACCACAAGCGTAGTAGGTCGGGATCATCGGTTGCTAAATAGAGCGTGGCAGACATGGAAGGTGGACGCGAAACGTCGCTCCGTGTCCAGAGACTGGCGGATCGGCGGCGATGCTGGCCTGAAGACTAGATAGTATGTCTTTGCAAATTGCTAGCCCTAAGCCAAAGCCGCTGGATTTTGTTGTTTGGAAGGGCTGGAAGAGGTGCGACCAGACCTCCTGCGTGATGCCCGGGCCGTTATCGATTACCGCAATCTCCACATAATCCGCGTGTTTCGTTGTTTCCAACCTTATCCAACGCTCGCCGTTCATCTGTTCTTGGGCCTGGATCGCATTGAAGCAAAGATTCAAAAGCACTTGCTTTACCGCATTTGGGTCAGTTCGTACCAAATCTGAGGTAGCCCTGAAGTCGGTGATCAACTGCACTCCTTTGTCGTCCGCCTTGGCCGCCACCAAGTCCACGCAGGAGCTTAGCACGGCATGCACCTCAACGGTGCTGGCGGTCAATACCCGCGGCGAAGACAGATCGAGCAGTTGCTCCGTCAGGCGGTCAATTCGTCCCACTTCATCGCCGATTAAGCGGAAAAATTTATCCCGAAATGCGGCATCTTGATAATGGCTCGGCAGGAGCTGCACGAAGGCCTTGATCGATACGAGTGGATTGCGAATCTCATGCGCGATACTGGCGCCGAGCATACCAACCGTGGCGAGTTGTTCGGCCTGCTGCGTTTGCTTCAAATACCGGGCCCGCGACAACGCCGTTTCCATGGTCCCCACGACATCCAGCAATTGTGCAATTTCCGGATGCGTAAAGGGTCTTTGCGTCCGCGGTAGATTGAGCCCGACAGCAAACGAAATCGCCGGTCCGGCGTTGGTGACGACAACTGCGAAATGATGCTCCTCGAGGAAAGCCTTAAGAATCTCGCGCCCTGCAACCGCTTTCTCCCGCTCCAACCTTTCCGGTGTCAGCCAGCGCAAAGACTGAAGTAATTTTACCTCTGGCGCATCGATCGGCAGATCCAGACCGCCACCGACCAGACGGCTGCGCGAACCCATCATAATCACGGCACGCTCCGACTGCGCCCGGTCCTTCAACACGCGGATGAATGCACTTTCCAATGCCTCAGGCCGCAGGTCTTTCCGGGCAACCCGGTGGATGGCGCGCCGCAGCTGCGTCAGGCGCGCATTCCGCGGAAACACGCTCTTTAACCAGGGATGCATTTCCGCTGCAAACCATAATCCAGCCGCCAGCGACAAAACATAGGCGGTGCCACTATGGACAAATTGCTGGGCCAGCTGTTGCACGCTCCACGCGATCAAAACCACGCAACCGACCAGTGTCAGCCGCTCAATTACGGCGGACAATATATGCCGGACATCGAGCACCTGAGTCGAGCTCAGCGCCCAAACCGTTCCGATGAACAATGCGACAACCGCTAGCGGCATCAGCTCAAGCACGACCGGTTCTTGCAGCCATCCGCCCAGCCCGACTGACAGCAAAGTCACCAGCGTGCCCAACGTTGCACCAATAAGAAACACCTGAAACTCCATGCGACGTACCCCGCGCGCACCCTGGATCCTCGAAACTGCCAGCACCACAAATGCGACATTGGCGCCGGCCAGGGTCAGCATGTATCCGTAACTCCAATACCCCATCGGTGTCCCCGGGAAAGATCCCGCCGTAGTGCCCGATTCCGCCCAAATCGCCATGAGTCCACCAAATACCAGCCAGCCGCTGCACCGCCGCAGCCGTTCGCGCCAGGACGCAATCGGATTAACAATGGAATCCATCACGAGCCACCCGTGAGTGGGCATCAACGCCATCATGATCGCCGTAAACCGCAGCCAATTTTCGCTCCCGCGGCCTGTCGCAATGAAGTGCAATCCCAGCAACCAAAAACCAACCTGGAATGACGCAAAAAACAAAGCCCGGTTGATTGTTCTCGCCGGATTTGTCCAAAAGACGACGACGCCGGTGACGCCCGCCGCAATCGCTGCCCACAATGCCGTGCTTAAGCTCATGATTTTAGGATCAGGCTCGCGACGCTTCCGGCCGGGTCACGACCGATGATCAATGTCGTCCCGATGGCCAGCAGCCGGGAGGAGCCCGACAGATTTAGCGGGCAAGAAGGATCGGGGTTGTGCCAGTTCACGGTGGGGGGAATCGTCGAATGTCTCATGCCAAGCGCGGCACATCCAATCTGAATCGCCCCCGCTGCGCCAAGCGCATTTCCAATTGCGCCTTGAATCGAGACCACCGGAATCGATTCCAAGCGCGTGTCCAGCCATTCGCGCAAAACAGTTGCCTCCGCCTGATCCCAGCGTTTCTGACCCGTACCGTCGGCGTGGATACAATCGATGTCCACCGGCCGCAGCCCGGCATTTCCCAACGCCAGTCGCAACGTCTCGCGCAACGTCTCCCACGGGTGGCCCGCGGTCTCCCGAGCCCACGATGAACCCGCCACCCGGGCGTGAGCGCGCCGAGGGCTTTGTTCCGGTTCGAGCACCATTATGCACCCGCCCTCCCCCGCCACCCCCGTTGTGCGCCAAAGGTCAAACGGCCGGCAGACCCGCTCCGGTTCCTTCGCGTGGCCCGGCGATAAGCCGAACCGTTTTAACTCCGCTAAGATTTCTGTCGTCAATGGCGCGTCGGCACCGCCGCAAATCGCCATATCTGCCTCGCCGCTCGCCACGCATTGGGCGGCGTAGCCGACTGCTTCGATCGACGAAACCAATTGCCGTGCACCCGGCCCTTCCCTGCTCCCGCCCACAAACTCCCTCACGGACTCCTGCGCGAAATTCGGCTGCGGGTCCCCGGCCGAAGCCCATTTTACTGGTTCGGCAAATGACAGTCGTTCCGCCATCGCATGAGCAACGACGACAAGCGGTTTTCGCTTCCGCACATCAGGCAGGGAAATCCCGGCGTCACGCAACGCCAGCACTGTCGCCGCCAACGCAAACTGAATATGACGTGGACTCCGAAGATGCAGCGCGTCGAGCGCAAACGCCCCGACGCGAAAGTCCTTCACCTCAGCCGCCGCAACCAGCAACGCCTGCTCCCCTGCGCCCAGTTTCATCGCTCCCACCCGGGAAACCGGTTCGAGAATGCCCTGCAGGAATGCTTCGCGACCGATGCCGGCCGGCGTGACCGGCCCGATGCCTGTGATTTTTACCCGGCGGTGTTTCATCCGGTTGGCTTGCCCAATCTAATCGATAGAGATAACGCTTGGGCGGGGCATCAATGCCGCGCCGGAAACAGCATGCGCAGCGTGGTGCCGCGCTCAGGCGCACTTTCGAGCGTGAGCGTCGCGCCGTGCGCACCGAGGATGTGACGGCAAATGCCCAGGCCGAGTCCCGTGCCGTGCGTCTTCGTGGTAAAGCCGCCCTTGAGCGCAAGCACCGCAGTGTCGGCATCCATGCCCGCGCCGTTGTCGCTTATGGTCAGTTCCCACTGCTCGCCCTGCTGGGAAAACTCCACCCGCAATACAGTAGCTCCGGCTTCCAGCCCGTTTTTGAAAACATTCTGAATGACCCGCGTGAGCTCAAACTGCGAACCTCGCACGATCGCGTGCGGCACGCCACTGATCTGGATCGACGCGTTGCTGAAAAAGATCACGTCCTTCACGTGCTGCGTCAGGTTCACCAGATCAATATCCGTAAACTGTGTCGTCTTGCGACTGGTCTGACGCCAGTTGTCCGCGAGTTCGTGGCAATATTCCGCCGCACGGCTGACCACGTCCGCGTAGTTCAACAGCTTCTTCCCTTCGTCCCCTCCTTCGCGCTTCGCCATTTTTTTTGTCTCCTGCACGAGCAGGGTGGCGTAGCCAATCATGACCGTCAGCGGGTTCGCCAGATCGTGCACCAGTTCGACTGCCGCCCGGCCCTGCCAGATATGCGGCTGCTTTTCTTCAATCTCACGCTTGAGTGCCACGTTCATCTCCTCGGTCTGGCGGGTCGCCTCAGTTTGACGGCGTCGCTCGGCGGCGGCCGCAGCCTGCTTGCGCACCGATTCGATCAGCTCGGAGATGTCGGGCGGCTTGCGCAGGTATTGATTGGCGCCATACACCATGGATTGCTGCGCCGTTTGCAACGTGCCATAACCGGTCAACATCACTACGGACACGTCGTGGTCGATCTTCCGAATCGCTTCGAGTGCTCGGATGCCATCCATTTCGGGCATGCGCACGTCGAGGATGATGACCGAGAAAGGCCGTTCCTGCACTCGCTTAATGCCTTCGGACGGCCGGTCTGCGGTGACGACATCAAACTCCGTCGATAGTGTGTAGGCGATCGACTCGCGCGGGCCGTATTCGTCGTCGACGACCAACACGAGTGGTTTTTCAGCAACGGCCGTGAGTGATGAGAAATCTTCCTTCGACATGGTTAAATGGCATCGAAGGCAGACGCACGCCTGACCATGGGCGCTGGAGGAGCCTTGGGAAGCATCCGCCGTGTTTGCCCCTGCCCCGTTGCCCTGTCAAGAATCTGTCAAAGACACTGCGCATTTTTTGCTCTGACGCCGCGGAAGCGACAATCTTTTCTCCAGTAATTTTCTTTCCTCGTTCTCTTTATCTTTATCGTTCTCCTCCTCCGCCGAGCGACTTTCGTAGGCGGGATAAAGAGAAAGAATAAAGATAAAGAGGAAAGATCGCGGACGTTATCCGGGAGTTGCCATGCGCGCCGGGCTCACGAAATGTCCTGCCTGTGGACTCCCTGCTCATCGCCCTCGGCACCGCGGTCGTAACTGCCCTGATTGTCTGGTTTCTCGCGAACAGCCGGCAAGCCGCACTCCACGAGCGCCTCCGTTCCCGCGATGATGAAACCGCCCGCCTCAACGCCGAACTCGCCGCCGCGCGCACCCGCCTTTCGGAAATCGAAAATCAAAAGTCAAAAATCGAGAATGAGTTATCGGGGGAACGCGCCTCCGCCACGGAACGGATCAAAGCCCTGACCGAAGCTCACGAGCGGCTCACTTCGGAGTTCAAGGCGCTTTCGGCCGATGCATTGAAAAACAACAACGCCGCCTTCCTCGAACTCGCCCGCGCCACGCTCGAAAAATTCCAGGAAGGAGCCAAAGGTGATCTCGCCGCGCGCCAGCAGGCCATCGATTCCCTCGTCAAGCCGCTCAAGGAATCGCTCGACAAAGTGGACGTCAAAATCGGCGCCCTCGAAAACGCCCGCAAGGAAGCCTACGGCTCGCTCACCGAGCAGCTCAAAGGCCTCGCCACCGCCCAGACCTCCCTCCAGTCCGAAACCACCAAACTCTCCCGCTCGCTCCGTTCCACCAGCACCGCCGGCCGCTGGGGCGAAATCCAGCTTCAGCGCGTGGTCGAACTCGCCGGAATGGTCGAGAATGTCGACTTCATCCAGCAGGAAGCCCAGGGCGACATTCGTCCCGACATGATCATCCGCCTGCCCGGCGGCAAATCCATCGCCGTCGACGCCAAAGCGCCGATGCAGGCCTTTCTCGAAGCGCTTGAAGCCGGTGACGAAACGATCCGAACCGCCAAATTCAAGGAGCACGCCCGCGTCGTTCGCGGCCACATCGACGCCCTCGGCAACAAAGCCTACTGGAAAAACATCCAGCCAGCGCCCGAGTTCGTCGTTCTCTTCATCCCCGGCGAAGCCTTCTACAGCGCCGCGCTTCGTTACGAACCCGATCTCTTCGAACGCGGCACCAATGTGGGCGTTATCCTCGCCTCGCCCGCCACGCTCATCGCCCTGCTTAAAGCCGCCGCCTATGGCTGGAAACAGGAAGCTATCTCAAAAAATGCCGACGACATTCGCCGCCTCGGTCTCGAACTTCATGAGCGCGTTGCCTCAGTAGCCAAGAACCTCGACGACCTCGGCCAGCGCCTCACGCAGACGGTCGAAGCCTATAACCGAACCGTCTATCAGACGGAAAGCCAGGTCCTCGTGACCGGCCGTAAACTTGAAAGACTCGGCGCTGGCAGCGAAAAGAAAATCGTCGAAGCCCGCCTGGTTGAGGAACAGCCGAAACAAATCACCGCGCCAGAACTCCGATCATCTTGAGATCGGCAATTGCGCCGCGAAGATCATTCAAACCGCTCCGGGCTAAAATCGGTTCAGCCGGCCCCGTGCACGTCGACTGGTTCGATGCGGTGGACGCTGAGACAGACGACGGCGGTGCAAACGAGCGAAGCGGATTGAAAAGAGGTTGTATTTTGTTGCTTTCCATTCATAGAAGCTGGAGAAATCGCCGAACCTAACTAGACGCCAGTTCCAACCATTTTTGTCTACGGATCTATTTCATGAAATATTTCTATATTCTATTATTTACCATCGGCATTCATTGCGGAAGCGCAACGGCACGGGCGGAGTTGTATCAAAAGATAACCGTCATTGTGCGACCCTGCGAAATGTTCACGGTTAACCTCAAGACCGTTGCGATGAGCGAACTGGTACCCGCAATCAAAGCCGTCGCAAAGGGAGACCGCCCAGTGGAAGTCGCCTTGTTCGTTCCACTTTGCATCAAGAAGACGGAGCTCAAGCAGATTTTGGCGCTTTGCCGTAAAGCCGGCGTTTCGTCGTTTGCCGTAAGCATTAAACAGTGAGCGACAGCCGGCCCTTTGCGCGTGCTAATTCTCAGGTCGTTTTAAAAATCCGGATATTGGCGTGCAATTGCAGGGCTTGGCCGTTGGATTGGTTTTTTACAGCAGGGGGGCGTGTTCAGAGTATTTCTCCTGGGAAACGGTGATTTAGCCCAAACAAGTAGCTATCGGCACTCGATTGAGGCGCACCCGTTGCACGAAGCGTGCAGAGGTTGTATCTCAGGCTGGCCCGACTGATGCCGCACGCCCCATAGCAGGGGTCATGTCGTGACTCTTGAATCGGCAATCCTCGACGCCGTTGAGGAGCGCTGGAGGGGGTGACTTTCTTGAACGAGCGGCGGCTCCGCCACCGTATCGTCCTCGAGGCCCAGCCTTCTCATTTTGCCGTTGTCGAACAAGGCTCCCTGCCAACAGTCAGTCCGATGCCCACCGTGATTCGGTTCTCTTGGTTTCTGTTTTTCGGACTTTTTTCCGCGGGCGTGGCAAGCGCCGAGCAGGTGTATATTTTAGCTGACGCCCGCACGCCACAAATGGCCTACGCCGCGCGGCGCCTGGAGACCGGACTGACTGCGGCCGGGCACACCGTACTGCGCGAGCAAGCCGGCGCCGACCGGGTGATTCATCTGACTGTGGATGCTCACCGGTTGACGGCGGAGGCCTTCGCGATCGTCCCGGCGGAACGTGAGATCACCGTCTCCGGCGGCGATCAACGCGGATTGATTTACGGCAGCTTGGCACTGGTGGAGTGGTTAGGGAATGGAGCTGACCTCGCGCAAATTCCTGCAACCGAAGAGAAGCCGCGGCTGGCGTTCCGCGGTCTTAAGTTCAATCTGCCGTGGGAAACCTACCGACCCAGTTCAGCACTCGACCAGCACTTTGCAACAGCCCGCGATCTCAAGTTCTGGGAAGCGTTCCTCGATATGATGGTCGAGAACCGATTCAACGTCATCAGCCTCTGGAATCTCAATCCCTTCACCTATATGGTGCGGCCGACGCATTTCCCCGAGGCGAGCCCGTGGTCGGACGCAGAGTTCGCCGCGTGGCAACATCTCTATCGCGAAATCTTCCGGATGGCGAAGGAGCGCGGCCTGGACACCTATATCGTGCATTGGAATATTTTTGTGAGCCGCCAATTTGCCGAGGCACATGGCGTAGCCCGCGAGAATTTTTATCCGCACTATTTTGTCGATGGCGACACGTCTGAGATCGTCCGCCGGTATATCCGAGAGAGCGTCACCCAGGTGCTTCAGGAATATCCCGATCTCGATGGTTTCGGCGTCTCGCACGGCGAAGGCATGGGCGGGATGGCGCCACTTGCGCGCCAACAATGGATCGACGACGTGCTCATCGATGGCATGCTCAAAGCCGGCCGTCGCACCAAGCTTCTCTACCGCGCGCCGTTTTCCTCCAGTTTGTCCTCCGGGCCCGGCGTCAGCACCGACG
>Ga0302323_100002623_pt1 | contig 14621 bp, 14 predicted proteins | sample Fen_T0_3_FD_201950 | JGI IMG/M metagenome (GOLD analysis project Ga0302323, IMG submission 201950) | Peat permafrost microbial communities from Stordalen Mire near Abisko, Sweden - Fen_T0_3 | ecosystem: Environmental > Terrestrial > Soil > Wetlands > Permafrost | place: Sweden: Abisko... | reverse complement strand
GTAGTGCGGCCACCACCTCGGATTCGCCGGCCGCACCGCCTCCCGCGGCGCCGGCGGCAACGCCCGCCGCCGCGACCTTCTCCTTGAGTTCCAGCACCACGCGTGCGGCCAGCTTCTTGCCGACTCCGGGGACGGCGGTCAGAAGAGCCTGGTCGTCCGACAGGATCGCGAGTTGCAGGTCGCCAACGGGCCGCGATCCCACGATTCCCAGCGCCACCTTCGGGCCGACGCCGGTCACGGTGAGCAACAGGCCGAAGAAGCCCAGTTCCTCGGGGTTGCGGAAGCCGTACAGGGCCTGGAGGTCCTCACGCACGACGTGGTGGGTGAAGAGCTTGACCCGCTCCCCGACCGTGACGTTGGTGAGCACGGCAGGTGCCGCAAACACGCGATAGCCCAGGCCTCCGACTTCGAGAATCAGCGAGTCCGCGAAGACGGCGCCGGCGATTCCATCGAGTGAGGCGATCACGGTCGGCGCCCGCGCCTAGGAAGCGGTCTTGGAGCGGGGCGTTCGAGCCGGCTGGGAGTCGGGGCCGAGGCCCAGCCTCTCACGGCGGAGAGCTTCGCGGACGGCCTTCTCGTACGGGCTGAGGCCGCCCGGCGCCGGCTGGATCGCCGACCGGTCCAGAGCACCGACGGGGATGCGGCTCACGGACCGCTCGCGGTTGGCCACGCAAATCGCAATCGCCAGAGCGTCCGCGGCGTCGTCCGGTTCCGGGATCTCGGCCAGACCGAGGATCGCTTGAACCATGCGCTGGACCTGCTCCTTGGAGGCGGACCCGTGGCCGGCGGTCGCGACCTTGACCTCGTTCGGCGTCGCCTCGCGGATCTCGAGGTCGTGGAGCGCCGCGGCAAGCAGGACCACGCCGCGCGCCTGGCCAACGGCAAACGCCGTCTGGACGTTCTTGGTGAAGAAGAGCCGCTCGACACCGACGAGCGCCGGCGCGTGCAGCTCGATGATGTCCGTCAGGGCGAGGTAGATCGCCTCGAGACGCTCAGGCAGCGAAAGGGTCGCAGAGGTGCGGATCACGCCGTAGTCGATGGCGCGAAGACGAGGGCCAGTTCTTTCGACGATGCCGTAACCCAGCATCGCGGTCCCGGGATCGATCCCGAGAATAATCACCCGCCCACCTCGGCCATCAGTTCGTCGGGGATGTCGAAGTTCGCCGTGACGCGTTGAACGTCCTCGAGATCCTCGAGAAGCTCCACCAGCCTGAGAGCCTGGCGTGCCTTGGATGCATCCAGCTCGATCGTGTTCTTGGCCGACATCGCGAGTTCGGCGGACTCGATCTTGACGCCGGCCGCCTCCAGTGCGCGGCGGACGGCCTCCAGGTCCGACGTTCTGGTCAGAACCTCGATCTGCTCGCCGGTCGCATCTACGTCGTCGGCGCCCGCATCGATCGCAATCAAAGACAGCTCGTCGGCGTCGCCGCCGGGAACGAGCGTGATCGAACCTCTTTGCTCGAACTGCCACGCGACGCTGCCGGGAGAGGCCAGCGACCCGCCGGCTTTCGTCAACACGGAGCGGACTTCAGCCGCGGTCCGGTTCTTGTTGTTGGTGGCCGTCTCAACGAGGATCGCCACCCCGCCCGGGCCGTAGCCTTCGTACGTTATCTCTTCGAATTGCTCGCCTTCACCGCCGCCGGTCGCCTTCTCGATGGCGCGCTTGATCGTATCCAGGGGCATGTTGATGGCACGCGCTCGTTCGACGGCGAGGCGCAACCTGAAGTTGCCGTCCATGTCGCCGCCGCCGGCGCGAGCGGCAACGCTGATTTCGCGGCCCATCTTCGTAAAGTCGGCGCCGCGCTTAACGTCATTGACGCCCTTCTGGCGCTTGATTTGTGACCACTTCGAATGTCCTGACATCGGGCGGAGTATACCGCCCGAAGACCCGTTCGATTTCTCGCCGATCTCGTCGCGGCGGGGCTCAACGCGGTCACACGCAGGTCTATCATGGCCGAGCGGCGGGTCGCCTTGTCACGCCGCCTTGTCATATGCGATCTGACGCCACCAGAGGATCGATGAGCCGATGACAACCAAGAGCGCCGACCTCCTCCACCTTCGCAGCGTCGTCCTGGCCGCCCATGCCGGGGCCGGCAAGACGACGCTGGCCGAGCGCCTCCTTTTCGATGCTGGCGCGATCACGCGGCTCGGCCGCGTGGATGACGGCACGGCCAGCCTGGACTACGAGCCCGAGGAGCAGAAGCGCAAGCAGTCGCTCGTCCTCGCCGTGGCCAACTTCGACCATGAGGGAACCAGGATTCAGCTCGTGGACACCCCCGGATACGCGGACTTCGCGGCCGAGGTGGTGGAGGGCTTTGCCGCCACGGACGCTGCTGTCCTGCTGATGGACGCCTCCGGCCATGTTGAGGCCGGGCTCGAGTCGGCGGTCGCCCTGGCCCGCGCCAGCAACCACCCCGCGCTCTTCTTCCTCAACAAGTGCGAGCGCGAGAACGCCAACCCAACCCAGGCTCTCGACGCTCTGCGGACTTCGTTCGGGCAGAAGGTGGCGCCTCTCCATCTCGCCATTGGCGCCGCCGAGACCTTCAAGGGCTACGTGGATCTGCTCCACCGCAAGGCCTATGAGCTGCAGGCCGGCAAGGAAGTCGAGATCCCGGTTCCCGCCGACATGGCCGCAGAAGTAGCGTCGCGCCGCGACCAGCTGCTCGAAGCCGCCTCGGAGGCGGACGACGACGTTCTGGTCAAGTACCTCGACGGCGGAGAGATCACCGACGAGGAGTTCGAGGCGTGCCTTCACAAGGCCGTCCGTTCCGGCCTGGTGGCGCCGGTTCTGGTCGGCAGCGTCTCGAAGGACATCGGCGTTCGAGCCCTGATGACGGCAATCGTTCATTACCTGCCCTCCCCGGCCGAGGAAACCGAGATCGCGGTCACGGTCTCCAAGGGCAACGAAGTCAAGCTTCCGGTCAAGACCGACGGACCCCTCGTTGCCCGAGTCTTCAAGACCACGGCCGATCCGTTCGTGGGGCGGCTGACGTTCCTACGTGTCCTCAGCGGTACGCTCCACGGCCAGGCTCCCGCCTGGAACTCCACGCGCAACGAAGCGGAGCGCATCGGCCAGTTGCTGCTGCTCCACGGCAAGGATCAGGAAACGGTCGGCGAGCTTCACGCCGGCGAAATCGGCGCCGTGGCGAAGCTGACGATCACCGGAACCGGCGACACACTCTGCCAGTCTCGCGAGCAGGCCTATGTGCTGCCGCCCCTGAACTTCCCGGTCCCGACGCTCATGGTCGCCATCGAGCCTCAGACCAAGGCGGACCTCGACAAGATGGGCACAGCGCTGCAGCGCATGCTCGAGGAGGAGCCGTCGGCGCGAGTTGTGCGCTCGGACACCGGCGAGCAGATCCTGCTGTCGATGGGCGATGCCCACGTCGCGGTTCTCGGCGAGCGCATCAAGCGCAAGTTCGGCGCTGCGATCATGACCAAGACGCCGCGCGTGGCGTACAAGGAAACGATCCGAGGCAAGACCCAGAGCCACGGCCGCTACAAGAAGCAGACCGGCGGCCACGGCATGTTCGGCGACGTGTGGATCGAAATCGAGCCCAACCACGCCGGCGGCGTCGAGTTTGCCGAGAAGGTCGTCGGCGGCACCGTCCCGAAGAACTTCTTCCCGGGCGTCGAGAAGGGCGTCCGTGAGGCCGCCGCCGAAGGCGTGCTGGCGGGTTATCCGCTCAGCGACTTCAAGGCGACGCTGTACGACGGCTCGTTCCATCCGGTTGACTCGAACGAGCTTTCGTTCAAGATCGCGGCCTCGATGGCGATCAAGCAGGGCGTTCTCGAGTGCAAGCCGGCCCTGATGGAACCGATCATGACCGTGGAGATCCGAATCCCCGAGATCTACATGGGCGACGTCAACCGCGATCTCAACGGCCGCCGGGGCCGGGTTCTGGGCATGGACACCAAGGACGGCAACCAGGTCATCACCGCCAGCGTGCCCCAGGCGGAGCTCTTCACATACGCGACGGAACTGCGCTCGCTCACCGGCGGCCGGGGTACCTTCACCGCCACCCTCGACCGCTACGAGGACGTTCCGCAGCACATCGCCGACAAGGTGATCGAGGTTCATCGCAAGGAGCAAGAGGCGGCGCACAAGGAGTAGCCGATGGGCGAGACGGATCCCGAACGGTCGGTCCCTGCAGGCAATTCGCCGGCAGTGTCGACTCCGGAAGATGGGCCGGCGCCTGATTCCGGCCCACCCGCCCAGCCTCCGGACGCGGCGGCCCCAGCCCTGCCGTACGCAGTCGCGCCCGGGGCACGCTGGACTCCAGCGCCGGGCGGGTACGCTCCTGCGCCTCCGCGAGGTCCGGCCTACGTTCCCGGGCCGGCCTTCATCGGCCTGACCGTCCTGACTCTGGCGGCCGGTTTGGTGGGCTCGAGCGGCCTGGATCTCGGCTTCCTGGCGTTTGTTTCCATCACGGCCGCCTTGACGATCGGTTTCGTATGGATCGTGGCCTTCGCCGTTGCCGCCTCAGATACGCGCCTGGCCTACTCCAGGCGAACGTGGGCCCGATGGGCAACTCCCCCGGCCATCTTCTTCGTCGCGGTCGCGCTCATGACCTCCGGATTTCCGACCACGACGCGTTTCCACTTGAGCCAGCCGGCATTGGAGAACGCCGCCGTCCAGGCGAGGGCGGGCAATCAGGCACGAGCGGGTTGGATCGGCCTGCTCGATGTCCGGCAAGTTAGGGTCGTCGGGCAGGCCACGTTTTTCGATCTCCAGGGCGGAGACCAGTGTTCATACGCGCTGGCACTGCGCGGCAACGACCCGGACGTGCAGGCCTGGCTTGATCAAGCCTGGAACGACACCGACTACGGCGACGGCTGGTGGTACGGCTGCACGAGCGATTACTCGGACTGAGGCAGTCCCGGAAGGCCGGGCACGAAAAGCGGGCCCTGCGCCGGCCGGCACGGAGCCCGCTTTCATTTCTGTGGCTCAGCGATGGGGCACACGGCCGTTGCTCGCGCCCGGATCGCAGATAGTCACAGGGTGACGCCGCCAAGAACCCGGGGTCGTAGCCCGTGAAGACCGGCCCCGGAACGACGCCTCCGTCGGAGGAATCGGCGGACTCAGCGGGGGCTTGAGCCCGGCAAGGAGCCGACAGGCCGGACGTTGTCGCCGTAGTCGCTACATCGCGGCCAGCCGCACCGCCGCGGCGAGATCGACCCGGCCCTCGTACAGCGCCCGGCCCACGACCGCGCCGGCGCAACCGATCTTCATCACCGCCCTGATGTCCTCGAGCGAGGAGACGCCGGCCGACGCAACGATCTCGCCCCGGCCCAACTCCACCATCCGGCCGAGCAGCTCCAGGTTCGGCCCGGTCAGCAGACCGTCGCGCTCGATGGCGGTGACGATGAATGTCCGAGCGCCGCGATCTGCGAGCACTCCCAGCGCTTCTTCGACCGGGACGCCGGCCGCCCCGGGGACCCAGCCCTGACCGACGGCGAGACCCTCGCGGACGTCAAGGGCGATCGCCACTCTCGTCACTCCAAACCGCGACACGATCCGCTCCACGAAATCCGGATCGCGCAGTGCCGCGGTACCGACAACCGCTCTGGCCGCTCCGGCGTTGAGTACAGCCGCCACCGTCGCCTCATCGCGAAGCCCGCCCGCGACTTCGCACGCTACCGACTCTCCGGCGGCGCCAACGATCCCCATCACCGCTTCAATCTGCCTCCGGGCCCCATCCCTCGCACCATCCAGGTCCACGACGTGGATCCACTGGGCCCCTGCCGCCACGAAACCTCGCGCTACCTCGCCGGGATCCGTCCCGTAGATGGTCTCTCGGTCGAAGTCGCCTTCGGCAAGCCGAACGACGTTGCCGCCACGAAGGTCGATGGCCGGGAGGAGCTGGAAGCCGCCGGGAAGCGCGAGTTGCGATCGATTGATCATGCTACTATGCTACTACACCAGCAGGGCCCGCGGAGCTCCCCAGCGGATCTACCGGCCGGCCGCAACAGCGAGGATCAGCCAATGAGCTCGATGGAAGAATGGCGCAACGACGACGTCGGCGAGCTGTTCTCGGCGATCTTGCGTCTCGAGTCGGCCGACGAAGCGTCCGCATTCTTCCGCGACCTGTGCACGCTCGGGGAGTTGCACGATCTTGCCCAGCGTTGGGCGGTCGTCCGGCTCCTGGACGCCGGCATGCATTACGCGGAAATCTCGAGTCGGACCGGGGCCAGCACGGCGACCATCACTCGCATCGCCCAATGGCTCCACCACGGCGAAGGCGGCTACACCAAAGCCCTCGAGCGGCTCAGGCTGGCAACCCCAGCCGGTCCCGCAGCAACGCCGGGCGCCGTAGCGGCCACCACCAAGCCCTCCACCGGAGACAAGCCCTAATGACCAACCGCCGGCTTCGCCTGGCCATACCGAACAAGGGCAGGCTCGTCGAGCCGACCGTGAATCTTCTCCGCGGCGCGGGTCTCGTGTTCGAGGCCGGCGAGCGAGCGCTCGTGGCCAGCGTCCAGAACTTCGAACTGGACATCCTGTTCGTACGAACCAACGACATCGTGGAATTCGTCAGCGACGGCGTCGCCGAACTGGGCATCACCGGACTGGATCTGGTCGCCGAGTCCGGCGCGGAAGTCCCGCAACTGCGGACCCTGGGTTATGGTCGCTGCCGCCTCACGATCGCGGTGCCCAACGATTCGCCGTTCCAGCGGGCCGAGGATCTGGCGGGCCTGAGGGTCGCCACGTCCCACCTGAACCTGACCAAACGGTTCTTCGCCGACCGCGGCATCCGGGTGGACGTCATACCCGTTTCCGGCGCGGCGGAGGTGGCGCCCAGGCTCGGGCTCGCCGACGCGATCGTGGACCTGGTCTCGACCGGATCCACGATGGTCGTGAACGGCCTGCGCCCGATAGAAGAAGTGTTCGCCTCGGAAGCCGTCCTGCTCGCCAATGCGGCCGCCAGGAAGGTCCACGGCCCTGTCTTCGACTCCATCCAGACGATGCTCAGCGCCACGCTTGCGGCCCGCGACCGCAAGTACCTCATGATGAACGCGCCGCTTGCCAAGGCAGGCGAACTCGAAGCGCTGCTGCCGGGTCTCGAGTCGCCGTCGGTCATCCCGCTCGCGCACGAAGGAATGATCGCGATCCATTCGGTCGTCGATGCTGATCAAGTCTGGTCGCTGCTTCCTCGACTCAAGGCCGCCGGCGCCTCGGGCATCCTCATCCTCCCCATCGAGAAGCTCGTACCGTGACCGCCACCGTGAAACTCCGCCGCCTCGACCTTGCTCGCGCCGCCACCGATCCGTCCGTTGCGGCCGAAGTCAAGGCGCTGGTCCGGCGCGGCGCCGTCCCGGATCCGCGCGTCCGAGAAGGGGCTCGAACGATCCTCGCCGCCGTCAAGGACGGTGGTGACGCAGCAGTTCGCGATGCCAATGCCACGTTCGGCGGGGGTCGCGCCGATGGCTCGCTTCTCGTCGGACGAGCCGAGATGGAAGCGGCCCTGGACGCCCTGGAACCGCGCATCCGGAACGGTCTCGAGCAGATGATCGAGAACATCCGCCGCTTCGCCGAAACGGAGCTTCCCCAGACGAAGACCACGACGATCGTGCCGGGCGTCGAGATCGAGCGCCGCTGGGTGCCACTGGCGCGAGTCGGCGTCTACGCGCCGGGCGGTTCCGCGGCCTACCCGAGCTCGCTCCTCATGGGTGTCGTTCCGGCCAGGGTTGCCGGTGTCGGAACGATCGTGGTCGCCTCGCCGGCCGACCCGGACGGGAATATCAACCAAACACTCCTCGGAGCCGCGGCGTTAGTCGGCGTGGATGTGCTGATCGTTGCCGGCGGCGCACAGGCCGTCGGGGCAATGGCGTACGGCTTGCCCGACGCCGGCATCGAACCCGTCGATCGCATCGTCGGGCCCGGCAACGCCTGGGTCACGGCCGCGAAACTGGAGGTCTTCGGCGAGTGCGGCATCGACCTGCCGGCCGGACCGAGCGAGGTCATGGTCGTGGCCGACGGCACGGCCGACCCGGCGCACGTCGCCTCCGATCTGCTCTCGCAGGCCGAGCACGGCCCCGACTCCCCTGCCCTGCTCGTCACCTGGGATGCGGGATTCGCGGCCCGAGTCGAGGTCGAACTTGCTGCACAGCTCGAGACGGCAGCTCGCCGCGCAATTCTGGAGCGCTCCCTCGGGGCCGGCGCGCTTGTCGTTCTGGCGGCGGATCGCGACGCGGCTTTGTCATTCGTCAACGCCTACGCCCCGGAGCACCTTTCTGTCGTCGTGGACGACGTGGAGGAGGCCGTGGCTCGCCTGGTGAATGCCGGCTCGCTGTTCGTGGGCCCGTACGCACCCGAATCGGCCGGAGACTACGCATCGGGCGCAAACCACGTCCTGCCCACCGGTGGACTGGCCCGCTCTTGCGGCGCGCTTTCGACCGAAAGCTACGGCAAGTTCATTCAAGTCCAGCGCATCACGCGCGACGGCCTGGCTTCGATCCGCGGCGCCGTCGAGGCCATTTCCGAGGCCGAGGGCTTGATCGCCCACAAGCGGGCTGTGGAGCTTCGTTTCGAGGGTGAGTCATGAGCGGCGCAGTCGAGCAACTTCCGACATACACGTGGGAACCGACGACGGACTTCCTCGCCGCGAAGTACAAGCTCCCGCGCGAGTCGATCGTGCGCTTCGACGTCAACACCTCGCCCCTCCCGCCGGAGCTGCGCGACGTTCTTGCGGGGCCGTTCGATCCGTTGCTGAGCGAGTACCCGCCGAGCGACTACGCCGACCTGGTGGCCGCGGCCGCCGACGCCTACGGCGTGGGGCGTGACGAGATTCTGCCCACGGCCGGCGCCGACGAGGCGCTGGACCTGATCGCTCGAGCCTCACTGCGCGAAGGTTCCGTGGCGGTGGTCGCGACGCCAACCTACGCGATGTATCGCATCGTGTCGGAGCAACGCGGCGCCACGGTGGTTGAGGTTCCCAGGCTGGGAGCCGATGAAGACTTCCGGCTCGACATCGGGGCCCTGGCGGCAGCGGCCCGCACCGCTCAGACCGTCTGGCTGTGCGAACCCAACAACCCGACCGGGGCGGTCGAGCCGCCCGAGCGTATCGGCGAGCTGCTCGCGCTTCTCGAGTCGGAGGCGAGGTCTGCCGGCCGACCCTTGCCAACCGTTGTCGTGGATGAGGCGTACGCGGAGTTTTCCGGCCGCACCGTGCTCAATTTCCGCCGTGACTACACCCGGCTCGTGGTTGTCCGGACGTTGAGCAAGGCTCACGCTCTGGCCGGCGCCAGGGTAGGTTTCACCATCGCAACTCCTGCGACTCTCGGCCCGATCATGGCTTTCCGGGCCCCGGCTTCGGTCGGCACCGTGTCGGCCGCTCTGGGTACGGCTTCGCTGCACCGATCGGAGTTGGCGTCCGGAAACGTCGCCCGCCTCGCCGCGGAACGTTCTCGCCTGATGCGGGAACTGACCGCCCTCGGCTGGCGGCCGTACCCGTCGGTCACCAACTTCATCCTCATCCGGTTCCGCTCGGCCGCCGCAGCCGCCGCGGCCGCGGAGACTCTCCTCCAGGCCGGTCTGGTCCCGCGGACCTTCGGGTCGGGCCACCCGCTTGCGGATTGCCTCCGCCTGACCGTCAGGTCGGACGCGGAGAACGATCGCCTCATCGCAGCAGCCAGGGGTATCCCAGCATGACCAGCATCGGAATCGTCGTGGCTTCGGGCCCTCGCTGGGCCACCGTCACGCGCGAAACCAAAGAGACCCGCATCACGATCACGCTCAAGCTGGACGGAACCGGCGCAACGAACATCGAGACCGGCGTGGGGTTCTTCGACCACCTGCTCAACTCGCTGGCTCACCACGCGCTGTTCGATCTCGATGTCGAGGCGGCCGGTGATCTGGTCATCGACGAGCACCATACGGTTGAGGACGTGGCCCTCGTCCTCGGCGCCGCATTCGGCCAGGCGCTCGGCGATCGGGCCGGGATAGCCCGCTTCGGCGACGCCGCGGTGCCGATGGACGAGGCCGTGGCAACGGCCGTTGTCGATGTCGGTGGCCGGCCCTATTCCGTCGTGGATCTGCCGTTCAAGGGCAAGCGCGCCGGAAAGATGCCGCTCGAACTGATCGAGCATGCCGTCGAGTCGTTCGCCCGTGCGGGTGGCGTGACGATCAACATCAAGGGCCGCGGACGCAACGACCACCACCTGGCCGAGGCCGCCTTCAAGGCGCTCGGCCGCTCACTCTGCTCGGCCGTGGCCGTGGATCCGCGCCGGCAAGGTCCCGCGTCCACGAAGGGCGCCCTGGGATGAGTGGTGCCGTCCGCGTCGCGGTCCTGGACTACGGCGCGGCCAACATGGTCAGCATCACCAAGGCCCTCGCCGCGGTTGGGGCCGATGTGGCCGTGGTCTCCGAACCGGCCGGCCTGGCCGGGATCGACGCGGTCGTGGTTCCGGGTGTAGGCGCGGCCGGGTCCGCGATGAGCCACCTGCAAGAACGCGGCCTGCTCGACCCGCTCCGCGACTGGGTCCGGTCCGGCAAACCGTGCCTGGGCATTTGCCTCGGCTATCAGGTCCTATTCGAGTCGAGCGCCGAAGGCGACGTCGCCACGCTCGGCGTCCTTTCGGGCCGGACCGAGCAGCTCGCCGACGCCCCGACGCTGCCGCATATCGGCTGGAACTCAGTCAACGTGGTCCGGTCGCACGCCCTGTTCGACGGCATCCCGGATGGCGAGTACTTCTACTTCGTCCACTCCTACGCTCCGGTCCCGACCGACGAGCGGATCGTCCTCGCGCACACGACGCACGGCAGGCCTTTCGTCAGCGCGGTTGCGTCGGGCCGGACATTCGGCCTCCAATTCCATCCCGAAAAGTCGTCCGAAGCCGGACTCAGGCTTCTATCCAATTTCGTCGGCCTGGTTGCGACGGCTTCCGGCGAGGAGCGAGACTGATGCTGGCCCGCCGAGTCATTCCGTGCCTTGACGTAGACAAGGGCCGCGTCGTCAAGGGCACGAAGTTCCTGAACCTCACCGACGAGGGGGATCCGGCCGAACTTGCCGAGCGCTACGCCCGCGAGGGCGCCGACGAGATCGTCTTCCTCGACATCACCGCCGCCCATGAGCGCCGCGGCACGATGCTTGAAGTTGTCCGCCGAGCGGCATCGTGCGCATTCGTACCGCTGACCGTCGGCGGCGGCGTTCGCAGTGTTGAGGAGATGCGCGATGTCCTGCGATCCGGCGCGGACAAGGTCTCCTTCAACACGGCCGCCGTTGCGACGCCCGAGCTGCTGACTGCCTGCGCGGAGCGGTTTGGCAGTCAGGCGGTTGTGTGCGCCATCGATGCGCGGCGGTTGCCGGTCCGCGACGGTGAAGCCCAGCGGTGGGAGGTCGTGACGCACGGCGGCCGGCGCGCCACCGACCTCGACGCCGTGGCCTGGTCGCAGAGGGTCGTCGAGCTCGGCGCGGGCGAGCTTCTGGTCACGTCGATGGACCGTGACGGCACTCGAAGCGGCTTCGACACCGAGCTGCTGGCGGCTATTGCCACACGCGTGCGGGTGCCGGTGATCGCCTCGGGCGGAGCCGCGGGCCCGGACGACTTCGTAGCGGCCGTGCGCGACGGAAAGGCGGACGCCGTCCTGGCCGCGTCCATCTTCCACCGCCGGACGCACTCCATCGCTTCGGTCAAGACGGCTATGGCCGCGGCCGGGTTGCCGGTTCGCCCAATTGAGGAGTCCCTCTCATGACCGACCGACGGGTCCGCCAGGAAGACGTTGCCTGGGGGTCGAGCGGGCTGGTCCCCGGCGTAGTCCAGGATGGTGCCGACGGCCGCGTCCTGATGGTTGCTTTCGTGGACGCCGAGGCGCTCGCCGCCACTCTGGCCACCGGCGAGGTCCACTTCCACTCCCGGTCGCGCGACCGGCTGTGGCGCAAGGGCGAATCCAGCGGCAACGTGCTGCGGCTGATCGACATGGCCGTCGATTGCGACGGTGACGCGCTGCTGCTCCGGGTCGATCCGACCGGCCCGACGTGCCACCGGAACACCCGCAGTTGCTTCGATCCTGCCGACGCGGTCGTGGCGGCCGATGCCAGCCTGGCGGGCGGCGCGGTCGCTCGCACGGCCAACGCGGGCGGCTCCGCAGACGCCACTCCCCTGCCCGGCCAGGGTTTCGAGTGGCTCGAGACGTTGTGGGCGACGATCGACGAGCGCGCCGGGGCCGATCCCGCCGCTTCCTACACGGCCCGTCTGCTGGCCGATGGCGTCGATGCGCCCGCTCGAAAAGTCACGGAGGAGGCCACCGAGGTTCTGATGGCCGCAAAGGACGATGCCGTCGCCGGGACCGGCGTCCGCGCAGCCACTCGCGACGCCCTGGCCGGTGAAGTGGCGGATCTGCTGTACCACACCCTAGTCCTGCTTCGCGAGCGCGACCTGCCGCCCGCGGCAGTCATCGCCAGACTTCGTGAACGCCACAAGGCGTAGCCGCCCGAACCGCGCCGCCACGGAACCCTTGCCGGCGGCCCAGCCGGGAACCTAGCTCTTCAGCCGCCCCACGCGGACGCTCTTCTTCCCGGCCCTCAACACCAGATAGCGGCCGGACAGCGGCGCGGGCGCGGCATCGTCCACGGCCTTCACGCGCTCGTCGTTGATCGAAAGGCCGCCCTGGGCGATCGCCCGGCGTGCGTCGCCGTTCGACGTGTACAAACCGCTGACCACGGCAACCCGCAACACGCCTCCGGCCAGATCTTCGGCGCTGAACTCGAAGCCGTCGATTTCCGTGAAGAGGCCTTCCAGGACGTCGGGGTCGCGGATCGGCTCCTTCGCGAAAGCAGCCTCGCTAAGCCGTACGGCATTCCGCGCCGCATCCTCCCCGTGGACGCGCGCCGTCAGGTCGAAACCGACGGCCTTCTGCGCCACCCGTGTCTCCGGATGAGCCGTCTGCTCTGCCTCGAGCGCCTCGATGCGGGCGTGGTCGAAGAGAGTGAACGTGCGGAGGTACTTGCTCACGTCCCGATCGTCGGCGTCCAGCCAGTATTGGTAGAAATGGAACGGGCTGGTCCTGGCGGGATCGAGCCAGACGCTCGTGCCGGCGGCCGTCTTGCCGAACTTGCTGCCGCTCTCGTTGGTCAGAAGCGGGTAGCTCATCGCGAACCCGAGGTCCTGCCCGTCGCCCGCCCCGAACTCCTTGCGGATCAATTCCAGTCCGGCGGTCATGTTTCCCCACTGGTCCGCCCCGCCCATCTGCAGCTCGACGCCGCCGGCGCGGTACAGGTGCAGGAAGTCGGCGGCCTGAAGAAGCATGTAGCTGAACTCGGTGTAGCTCAGCCCGGCCTCCATACGGATCTGGACCGAGTCCTTGGACAGCATGTACGGGATCGTCAGGTGCTTTCCGATGTCCCGCAGGAATCGAAGCAATGAGTACGAGCTCAGCCACTCGTAGTTGTCGACGACTTCCGCGCCGTTCTCGCCGTCGAAGTCCAGGAACTTCGTCAGCTGAGCCTGGATCCCGACCACGTTCTCCTCGACCGTCGGCCGGCTGAGGAGCAGGCGCTCGGCCGATCGCCCGGACGGGTCGCCGATCATCGCCGTTCCCCCGCCGACGAGGACGACCGGAGCGCCCCCGGCGCGCTGCAGGTGGATCAGCCCGAAGATCGGGACGAGGTGGCCGATGTGGAGCGACGACCCGGTGGGGTCGAAACCGTTGTAGCCCTTGATGAGGACGCCCGTCGCCAGCCGCTCGGCGAGTCCGTTGGATGCCTGGTGGAGCATCCCCCGCCAGCGCAATTCATCGAGGAGCCCAGCCAGGCCCGTGCTGGGCATGGCGGTCGAGCGATCGTCCGCGTGGTTCTCTCCTGGCAAAGCCATCGCCGTCAACCGCTCCTTGTCGTCACGCCCTGCGAGGTAGGTCCGTCCAACGCCTCGGCGGAAGAGGGGGGTCGTCCGCCTGCCCACCTATGCTATCTTGCGAGCCGCCATGCAGACCAGCCTAGCCCGACGTCAGCGTCATCGACGCGCCAAGAACGGCTCGAATCGATCGGGCGGCGGCGCCGGGAACAAGGTCGCGGCGGTTCTTCCCCTCTTCCTCCTGGGGATGTTCTTCACGTCGGGTCTTGTCGGCGTCGGGGCCGCGGTGGAAGTCTACTCGAGCTACAGCAGCGACCTGAAAGATCCCCGGACGGCCCTGGACAACATCAACTTCAATCAGCAGACGGTTCTTTACGACCGTACCGGCTCGGTCAGGCTCGCCGCCTTCGGCTCGGAGAACCGCCGTGTGCTGAAGTTCGCGGAGATCTCAAACGTCGTTCTCGACACGACGACGACCACCGAGGACAAGACGTTCTGGTTCAACACAGGCTTCGATCCCGCGGCGATCCTGTCGGCTGTGCGCGACGCCGTCTCGGGCAAGCCCCGCGGCGCCTCGACGATCACCCAGCAATTGGTCAGGCAGGCGCCAGGGATCCTGCCGCCTACGACCTCTACGCTCGATCGGAAAATCAAGGAGATCATCCAGTCGATCAAGCTCACGCAGGACTTTCCGGGTGACGCGGGCAAACAGGCGATCATCAGCGACTACCTCAATCTGAACTTCTACGGCAACCAGAGCTACGGGATCGCCGCCGCCGCGCAAGGCTACTTCGGCATAACGGACCTCAAGCAGCTCTCAGTTGCACAGG
>Ga0302323_100002622_pt1 | contig 14621 bp, 9 predicted proteins | sample Fen_T0_3_FD_201950 | JGI IMG/M metagenome (GOLD analysis project Ga0302323, IMG submission 201950) | Peat permafrost microbial communities from Stordalen Mire near Abisko, Sweden - Fen_T0_3 | ecosystem: Environmental > Terrestrial > Soil > Wetlands > Permafrost | place: Sweden: Abisko... | reverse complement strand
GGCTGACCAACGTGCGTCCCCTGATAGATGCGCGAGCTGAACCCGACGACTTGGGCGCGCGTCAAATCATGCATCGCGATCACGTCGAACAAGCCGTCGTTCGGCAATGCATCGGGTGCGACCTTCATGCCGCCGCCGAAGTATTTGCCATTGGCGATGGCAACATTCACGATCGGCGCTTCGAGCACGATCTCACCGTCGACGCGCAAACGCACCGGCGCGTTCGAGTAGCTGATCAACGCACGCAGTGACCCGACGAGGAATGCGGCCCGTCCGCCAACCCACTTCGGTCCTGCACTGACCAAGCGATCGGTCAGGCCACCCAGGCCGAAGCTGGTGATATTCAAGAACGCACGGCGGATAGTTTCGCCCGAGTGCGCCGTGATCTCGAGGAGACCGAGGTCGATCGGGCGAGCTTCGGCCGTGGCCAGGCGGTCGACCGCCTCTTCCAGTGTCTCGCCCAGAGCGAAAGTTTTGCGAAAATCTCCGCCGGTGCCGGACGGGATCAGCGCCAGGTCGGGCCCAACGAGCGGCCGCCCTTCGGAGTCCAAGTAACCCTGGCTGACCTCGTTCAGGGTGCCGTCGCCGCCCATCACGCCGACGCACTCGACGCCGTCCGCGCGCGCCTCGCGTAGCAGGCGCGTGGCGTCGCCCGGGGCACGGGTTTCGACAAACTCAGCTTGGATTCCGCGGTCATCCAGCAGGCGCTTTAACGCGGGCAGACGCCGGACCGCGCTCCCGCTGCCGGCGGTTGGGTTGCTAATCACGCGTAGCTTCATGGGCGCTGGAGCTTACACGACCGCCTCCGCAAACGACTCCGGACGCAGCTCAACCCAGAGCTTGCAAGCTCCGTGCCGGCTACCTGGCCGGCGACCGCACAAACTGCTGACTTGAATGGCGATTCACAGGCAGTTATCGTCAAACCCGGATTCTGCGCCTCTCCCGGCCATCGCCGGGGCGCAGCGGATTTATTTAGGGAACAGACAAAGAAAATGGCGACCGAGGATGCACGAAAACTCTTCGTGGCGGGCTTGCCCGAGTCCATCAGCGAAGACGTGCTGAGGCAATTGTTCGAAGCAACGGGGGGCAAAGTGGTGGACGTGAGTCTGCCGCGCGATCGTGCAACGGGGCGACCGCGCGGCTTTGGCTTCGTCACCTTCGCCACTTCCGAAGAAGCGATCGCTGCGCGCGATAAGCTCGACGGCTCACTGCAAGCAGGACGAGCGATCTCCGTGCGTCCCTTTTCTTCGGAGCCACCGCGTCGCGGTGATGCGCCGGGATTTGCAGGCGGCGGTGGTGCTGGTGCCAGCAGCGGTGGTGCTGGTGCTGGCGGCGGAGGCGGTCCACAGATGACCGAAGACCGCACGCTGTACGTCGGCAACTTGCCGTACGACACGAGCCAGCAGGAGATGACGCAGATTTTCACCGACAACAACATCGGACCTGTGGCGCGTATTCACTTGCCGGTGGGCCCCGACGGTCGCCTGCGTGGTTTTGGTTTCATCACCATGGGCACCGCAGAGGCGGCGAACGAAGCAATCACCACTCTGCGCAATTTCGATCTGCGCGGTCGTCGCTTGATGCTCAACATTGCGCATCCGCGCGGCGCCCCGGGCGCACCCGGTGGCGCGAGTGACCGCCCGCGTCCGGCGTACGGTGGCGGCGGAGGTGGCGGTTACGCTGGTGGCGGTGGCGGCGGTTATTCCGGTGGCGGAGGTGGCGGTGGCGGTGGCTTTCCGCCCATGCCACCGCCAGGCATGGACACCACGGGTCGACCTCCCGAGGGCCGCCGCGCGCGTCCCGCGCCCGGCGCCGGTGCGGGGTCTGATTGGGACGACAAGAAGAAGAAGAAGAAGGCCCGCGGCGGCACCGAGGAGCCCAAGAAGGGCGAGCGTGGCGGTGGCGGCGCTGCTTGGAAGAACCTCGGTAAGGACTGGGACGACGACGACTGAGCGCGCCCGATCAGCCCTGGCTCCGCTTTGAGCCGACGCCAGGAGCGCTGACGAGTTCGAAACTGCATTAACGGAACCCGCGCAAGCATTCGATCTTGCGCGGATTTTTTCGGTGCGAACATTCCTGCCTGGAGGACGATGGTTTTGGTCCCGGTCGGATTGCGTGCCGAAGGCGGCGCGTGCTAGGACGTGTCTCCATTTCGCCCGGTTTCGGCCGGCGACGCTTGGCGCCGGGCGATTCCCGTCTCGCCTCGCTGATCAGACAGACGAGCAATAAACAGCGATGATTTTCGACTGGCTCTACGGCCTGTTCTCGAATGACCTTGCCATCGACTTGGGCACGGCCACGACGCTGATTTACGTCAAAGGTAAAGGCATCGTCAGCTGTGAGCCTTCGGTGGTGGCCGTGGCGCGCGATGCCAACGGCGTGAAGCGAGTGTTGAACGTCGGCCGAGAGGCCAAAGAGATGCTCGGCCGCACGCCTGGCAACATCGTTGCCATACGCCCGCTGCGCGACGGCGTGATCGCGGACTTCGAGATTACGGAGGCGATGCTGCGTTACTTCATCGCCCGCTCGCACAACCGGCGCACGCTGGTCAAGCCGCGCATCATCATCTGCGTGCCCTTCGGCATCACCGAGGTCGAGAAGCGCGCAGTGAAAGAGAGCGCGGAGAGCGCGGGCGCGCGCGAGGTGTACCTGATCGAAGAGCCGATGGCCGCCGCCATCGGCGCAGGCCTGCCGATCACCGAGCCGAGCGGCAACATGGTGGTCGACATCGGTGGCGGCACCACAGAGGTCGCCGTAATCTCTCTGGCCGGCATCGTGTATTCGCAGAGCGTGCGCGTTGGCGGCGACAAGATGGACGACGCGATCGTCGCCTACATGAAGCGCAAGTACAATCTCGCGATTGGCGAGCAGACCGCTGAGCGCATCAAAATCACCATCGGCAACGCCTACCAGCTCGACCCGCAGCTAACGATGGAAGTCAAAGGCCGCGACATGGTCGCCGGCATTCCCAAGACCGTGATCGTGAATTCGGATGAAATCCGTGAAGCGCTGGCCGAGCCGATCAACGCGATCGTAGAGGCCGTGCTGCTCGCACTTGAGCGCACGCCTCCGGAGCTGGCGGCTGACATCGTGGACAAGGGTATCGTGCTCACCGGCGGCGGCGCGTTGCTCAAGAACATTGACGTCCTCTTGCGCGAAGAGACCGGGCTCCCGGTGATGGTCAGCGACGACCCGATCAGCTGTGTCGTGCTCGGCTGCGGCAAAGCTTTGGATCACATCGAGCTCCTCAAGGAAGTCACCATCGGGTGATGAGCTGAGTCTCGCGTGGGTTCGTTCAAGCACTATCGCGATATCGTCATCGTAGTGCTGCTTTTGGCACTGCCGTTCTTCTTCCTGCGCTCCAGCATCCGCCGGCCAGAGGACACGAGCTGGGTGGATCGCACGCTGCTTCATGTCGCAGCTCCGTTTCAGTACTTCGCTGCGCTCTTGGCGCGCGGTGTCTCGGGCCTGGTGGGGGACTATGTGTATTTGGTCGATGTGAAGGCCGATAACAATCGCCTCGCCTACGAGAACGCGAATTTGCGCAGTAAGGTCAGTGATTCCGAGCGCACCGAGGCGGACAATCGCCGGCTACGCCGCTTGCTCGGGTTGCGTGAAACTCTGCCCCAAGAGCTGGTCAGCGCGGTCGTGGTAGGCAAAGACACGACCGAGTATTTTCGGGTCGCGCACCTCACTGTCGATACCAAGAACGCGGTGATTCGTCCGGAAATGCCGGTCATCTCCGTGGACGGCACCGTCGGCACCGTGTTGCGGGTGGCCGGCGAAAAGGTGGACGTGCAGCTGACCGTGGACAGCGGCTTCGGAGTAGACGTGATGGTCGAACGCACCGGAGCGCGCGGCTTCGTGCGCGGCATCGGCGATCGTCAAAAGTATTCAGCACGTGTGGAATATGTTCAGCGCACGGACGACGTGGACGTCGGCGACGTGTTCGTCACCAGTGGCTTTGGTTGCCGTTTTCCGCGCGGCATTCCCGTGGCACGCGTCAAGAAGGTAGAGAAACGCAATTTCGGCATCTATCAATCGGTAGAGGCCGAACCGACCGTGGATTTTTCGCGCCTCGAAGAGGTGATGATCATCCTGACCGATCCCAAGGACTGCGAATCGGGCGCCGGTAACTCGGCCTCGAAGAAGCAGCGCCAGCAGCGTTGAGCTGGAGCCGGAGCCCTGCATGAGAAACCTCGGGTTCTTCGCCGTCGCTGCGCTACTCATCTTGGTACAGTCGAACTTGTTTCGCTTGATTGGCCCGCTCGGCACTCTGGTCGGCGCGCATTGGGTCCATGGCGCGACGCCTAGCCTCGCGCTGCCGCTGGTGATTTTCCTGGGCGTTCACGAACCATCGATGCCGCGCGGCGCGGCGCTGGCGTTCGCCATCGGTTACGCTCAAGATTTGTTGGGCGGGGCGCCGGTTGGGCTTTTTACCTTCGTTTACGTGATGATTTGGTGGCTCTCACGGGTGGCAGGCGTCAGGCTGACCGCGCAAACCATGCTCACCCGTATGTCGCTCGCGTTCGTCTTTGCGCTCGTTCAAAGCGCCGTGATCTTGGTGCTCTTGGCCGTGTTCGGAAACGACAATCGCCGCCCGCTGGAGATCGCCACGATCGTGCTGCCGCACGCTGCAGCCACCGCTCTGTGTGCGCCACTGCTGTTTCGCTTGGCGCAGCGCTTGCGCCAAGGGGGAACGCCTTCTCGCGCACAGCCCGAGGCATTGACGTGAGGCGCGCGTGCTAGTTCAGCGCTCCGACGTCGGAGAGTTTAGGCAGCGTTACCGCTGGCTGGTGTTGGTGGCGGTTGCCGCGTTCAGCATTTTGATCGGTCGACTGGCGCAGCTGCAAATCGTCGAGGGGGATCTGCACCGCGCACAGGCCAGGCGCAACATCGTGCGTGAGCGATCCTTGGCTACCACGCGCGGCGTGATTCGCGACTCATTCGGTCGCGTCTTGGCCGCGAATCGGCCGTCCTACAGCGTGCACATCACGCCTGCCGAAATCGACCTGGAGACGACCTGGCCGCGTGTGATGAAGGTCGTGCAATTGGACGAGTTCGAGCGTGCTGCGATCGAGAAGCGCATTTCGGACATCAAAGCCTTACCCAAAGAAGACAAGCGGCGTGGGCAGCAGATCCTGCTCAAGGTCGATGTCGATCGAGACGTCGTGGCCTTCCTCGAGACGCACGAGAAGGCGCTCAACGGCGTCGAAGTCACTCCGGCTCCCGTGCGCTACTACCCATACGGTGAGCTTGGCGCGCACGCCGTCGGCTACATGCGCGAAGTCGACGCCGAGGCGCTCGAGCGCTTGGACGAGCGTGGCTATCGCGCGGGCGATCACATCGGCGCGATTGGCATCGAACGGCGCTGGGAGAGTTACCTGCGTGGCCAACGTGGCTGGCGGAAGATGGTGCGGGGCATTGCGCGCCGCGAAAGCAACGCAGAAATCGACGCCAAATATTTGGAAGAGCCGCGTCGGCTCGAGCCGATCCCGGGTCGCGACATCTCGCTTACGATGGACATCGATCTGGTGGCATCGATCGAGAAGGGGATGCGGGGCCAGCTGGCAGGAGCTGTGGTGGTGGTCGACGTGCGCACGGGACGCCTCTTGGCCGCGTTGTCCAAACCCAGCTTCGATCCCAACGTCGTGTCGGGCGGCAACGGCACGAAGGCCGTGGGCGCGGCGTTTCGGCGGTTGAACTCCGATCCGTTGAAGCCCACGATGGACAAGACCATCTCGGCCGCGTATCCGCCTGGCTCGACGTACAAGCCATTCACTGCCCTCGCCGCCCTCGCCGATCGCGTGACCGATCCGGACCGCGAGGTCGACTGTCACGGCGGCTTCGAATACGGCAAGCGTTTCTTCCGTTGCACCGGCGTGCATCGAAAAGTGAACCTGCACTCTGCGATCGTACAGTCGTGTAACACCTACTTCTACGAGCTGGGCTCGCGGCTGAGCATCGACCGCTTGGCCGCGATTGGCTTGGATTTCGGCTTCGGCGTAAAGACTGGCATCGGCGTGAACCCCGAGGCGCGGGGTCGTATGCCGACCCGCAGTTGGTACACCCGGCGTTACAAAGAGGCGTTCCGCGGTGGCTTTACCTTGCTTTCGGCGATTGGGCAGGGCGCAACGACGGTCAGCGTGCTGCAATTGGCGCTGTCCTATGCGGCCTTGGCCAACGGCGGCACGCTGTATCAGCCGCAGGTCGTGCGCAGCATCGAGACCAGCGACGGCACGGTCGTGCAAGATTTTCCGCCCCGCGTCCGGCGCATGGTCGAACTCGATCAAGACCACCTGACGATGGTCAAGAACGCCCTGACGGGTGTGGTCGCCGAGAAGACGGGTACGGCCTACAAAGAGCGCATCCCCGGGCTGGACTTGGCTGGCAAGACCGGTACGGCTCAGGTGAGTCACGTCACGCCGCGTGGCGTGGATCCGGACAAGGTCTGGTACTTCAATCGCGACCATGCCTGGTTTGCGGGCTACGCGCCCTCGAAATCCCCTGAAATTGCCATCGTCGTGATCATCGAGCACGGCGGCGGCGGCGGCAAGAACGCGGCGCCGGTCGCCATGCGCGTCGTTCGTGACTGGGAGAAGCTGAAAGAAAAGCGCGTCTCAGCGCAGACCCCCGCGCATCCCCCCGGCAAGCGCGGAAGCTTGTAATGGCGGGCGATCGTTTCTCGTTTCGGCGTGGCCCGATGGTCGATATGCCGCTCTTGCTCGGCGTCGTGGCCATCCTGACCCTGGGTCTGGTCAACCTATACAGCGCGACCAGCGTGTACATCGACGACGACAGCCGTGCGCGCCTAGCCGACATTTACGTGACTCAGATCTATTGGATCGTGGTCGGTGCGATGATCGCCATTCTGGTCGCGGCCATCGACTACCGGCACTACGAGCGCGTGGCTCCCGTGCTGTACGCGGGAGGCATGGTTTCGCTCGGCCTGGTGTTCGTCCTCGGCAAGGACGTCCGCGGCTCTTCACGCTGGATTCAGCTCGGCAGCTTTGCCTTCCAGCCTAGCGAATTCATGAAGATCTTCCTGATCTTGATGGTCGCGAAGGTGGTCCACAACGATTCCCGGACCGAGCCGAGATCGCTCGTAGATCTCGCGCCGGTGTCGGCGTTGATCTTGGCCCCCGTTGCCTTGGTGATGATGCAGCCCGATCTCGGCACCTCGCTCATCTACCTGCTCACCTGCATCTCGATGTTGGCCATGATGCGCATTCGCACGTTCAGCGTGCTTTCGCTTTTGGCCACGGGTGCGATCTCGATGCCGCTCGCCTGGATGTTCGTGATGCGCGACTACCAGAAGCACCGCATTACCAGCTTCCTGAATCCCGAAGCGGACAAGACTGGAACCGGCTGGCACGCGCTCCAATCCCAGACCGCAATCGGCAACGGTCAGTTGACGGGAGAGGGGTTCATGCAGGGCACGCAAAACCAATTCGGTTTCTTGCCTGAACAATACTCGGACTTTCCATTTGCCGTGTTCTCCGAGGATTGGGGCTTTTTCGGCACAGTGGTGCTGATAGGCCTGTACGCCTTCGTCTGCATTTGGTCGATCCACATCGCCTCCCAGGCCAAGGACCGCTTTGGCGCCGCCCTTGCCGTCGGCGTTGGCGCACTCTTGTTCTGGCACGCCGTGTTCAACATCGGGATGGCCATGGGCGTGCTACCCGTGGTCGGAATCACGCTGCCGCTGTTTAGCTACGGGGGGAGCAGCGTGCTGACGATGCTGATGGGGTTGGGCCTATTGATGAACGTCAGCATGCGGCGGTAGGCTCGCTGGAAGCGTGGGAGAAGGACGCGCGGCGCCTTCGGCGCGCGGTGGGAGACTCTCGTTTGCGCACGCTCGGACGGTGGCGCTGGGCCGCCCGCGCTGCGCCCGGGGAAAGCACGCGCCTGTCCGGTCAGCCTTTGTAGGTCCGCCATCTCATTGGCAGATCGCGATCTGGTCTTCCAAGACCTATCGCTCGTTTTGGTTCCGGGCATTCGGCTGGACTGTCTTCCGCGCGCTGGGCGCGAGGCGTGCGGCGCTGCGCGCGCACCGAGAGGAGAAAGAGGAAAGAGGGCGGCTGAACTGTCTTCCGCGCGCTGGGCGCGAGGCGTGCGGCGCTGCGCGCGCACCGAGAGAGAGAAGAGAGACTGGGGTTTCGGCGTTGGGTGTCGCGAAGCATCGTAGAAATTGCGAGGCTGGGCAATCAGCGCCGCTCGTCTCGCAATGGACCCGGGCACATGGGTGACAGCTGATTGGGATCGGGGTGCGGATGGGGCACATGGGTGACTAGCGAGCGGCCGGGTGCTGGCGCGCATGCGTGTATTCGCGATGTTTTCGGACGCGGCTCGACGCGCAGGGGAAACCCTTTCCCTTCTTCTCGGCTGGCGTTTTGGCCGTTCAAACCCGGGTGCCGTTCAGTGCGGACACTCGGCGAACCACGGGGTGCGATGCTGGATCGCGATCGCCCCCTTCTGCAGGCTGGTTTTCTCCGCAGCTCAGCCTCAGCTCGGCACCGTTGCTCAATCCATCTTGAACAGATCGTCCAAGTCGTCGCGCGTGAGAGTCTTCGCTCCGCCCGCGTCTTCACTGAGCACAGAGGCCACGAGGTCCTTCTTCTTTTGCTTCAATTGAAGGATCTTCTCTTCGATCGTGCCGGCGGCAACCAAGCGGTAAACGGTGACGACTTTCTTTTGGCCGATGCGGTGGGCACGGTCGGAGGCTTGGTCTTCGACGGCTGGGTTCCACCAGGGGTCGAAGTGGATCACGGTGTCGGCTGCGGTCAGATTGAGGCCGGAACCGCCGGCTTTGAGGCTGATCAAGAAGACAGGCACGGTTGGATCGTTCTGGAAGCGATCGATGCGCTCGGCGCGGTCCATCGTGCTGCCGTCCAGGTATTCGTAGCGGATCTTGTCCTCGTCGAGTGCTTCGCGCACGAGCTTGAGCATCGATACGAACTGGCTGAAGACGAGCACCTTGTGACCGCCGGAGTCGGCCTCGTCCACGAGCTCTCGCAGCGCAGCTAGCTTGCCGCTGTCGTCGTGACTGAACTCACGCGGCAGGCCGAGCAGGCGCGGGTCGCAGGCCGCTTGGCGGAGTTTTGTCAGACCAGCCAAGATGTGGAGTTGGCTCTTGGCTACGCCTTGGCGCTCGACCTCACCCATGACCTGCGCGCGCACTTCACGCAGCACCTGCATGTAGATGGCCTTTTGATCGGACGCCATGTCGATCAGCTTGTCGACCTCGATCTTGGGCGGCAGATCCTTGGCGACCTCGTTCTTGGTGCGCCGCAAGATGAAGGGATGGATCACGGCACGCAGCCTGGCTGCCTGCTTCGAGTCGCCTTGGTCGATGGGGCGCGCGAATTTCTCTTCGAACTTTTGCAACGGCCCCAGCAAGCCTGGGCTCACGAACTCGAAAATCGACCAGATTTCGCTGAGTCGGTTTTCGATCGGGGTGCCGGTGAGAGCCAAGCGGCGACTGGCGTCGAGCTCCTTGGCGGCTGCGGCGGTGGCACTCAGCGGGTTCTTGATGTTCTGCGCTTCGTCCAAGATCGCGTAGTCGAGCGGCAGCTTCTTCAAAAGATCGATGTCACGACGCAAGAGCGCGTAGCTGGTGATGATCACGTTGGCGCTCTCCAAGTCGGCGATCTGCTCGCGACGACCCGCGCCGTGCCACAGGGCGGTGGTCAAGGTCGGCCCAAAACGCTCGATCTCACGCACCCAGTTAGTGACCACGCTGGTTGGCGCGACGATCAGCGCCTTGAGCGATTTCGTTTTCTTCTCGGCCTTCAAGTGCAAAAGTAGCGCGATCGTTTGCACGGTCTTGCCGAGGCCCATGTCGTCGGCAAGCACGCCGCCCGAGCCGAGCTCGTGCACGAACTGCAGCCAGGACAAACCCTGTTCCTGATATGGCCGGAGCGTGGCCTTGAGCCCCTTGGGCTTCTTTGCGGCCTTTATTTCGTCGATTGACGCGAGCTTCGCGAACAGCGTCTTAGCCGCAGCCGCAACCGTCGCGCTAGTCGCTTGGTTGAGTAGCTCTTGCACGCGGCCGGCCTGAGATAGCGGGATCTTGCCCGATTTTCCGGCTGCCGTGATCAACTCGATCTCGCGGTCGATCATGGCCTGCACCTTTTCACCGTCGAACGGTGCAAACGAGTTGTCGGATAATCGAACGAACTTGCGACCCTCACGCAGACAGCGCTCGAGCTCGTCGCGATCGACGCCGACGCCTTCGCTCGAGTAGTCGATTTTGACGTTCAACCAATCTACGCCGCTCGATACGCGCGCGTGCATCAAGATCGGTTTGCTGCGTACGTGGGTGCCTACCAAGTCCTCGGGTACATACAGATCCCAGTCCTCTGGCAGTGCGCCGACGCCTTCCGACCAGAAGTGAATCGCCTTGTCCGCGCGTGCCACGAAGCGTTCACCGCTTTCGTCGGCTTCTAGCCCCAAGTCGAGCAAGAGCTGCACGGCGCGCTGCTGCGCCGCGATGTCGCACCGGATGCATTTCGCGCGCTTTTGCCCCTCTTCGGGCGGTAAGATCATCACCGGTGGAGAGATGCCATCGGCGCGCACTTCGACTTCGAGGTCTGCGTAAGCGGCGCGCAGCGAGACTTCGGCTTCGGTGAGTGAGCCGGTCGCGCGCATGCGAAACGTGGGCTCGAGGTCGATCACGTCGGCGACTTGGGACAGCTCGGGCAATTCCGCGCCGATCTCGAGCGCGACCTTGGGCAAACCGTAGGTAATCATGCCGATCAGTTCGGACGCCGGCTCGGCGATCGTCGGGCTGCGCAGCAACCGGCGGAGAGCAGCAGGCGAGACGCGATGATCCAGTGGCCTGGCAATGCCTTCATTGGTATCGATGTGATAGCCAGGTGCGCCCTCGAACCAGCCGCCAGTCGTAACCTGAAAGCGTCGACCATCATTCTGGCGCTCGAACGTCACCTTGGACACGATCGTATCCGCGCCGACCATTTCCAGATCGAAGCGTGGGCGTAGCGCTTCTTCCGCGAAACGCAGTTGCATCAGGGCGGGCTCGAGCAAGACCCGGCGATTGCGCAACAGCGGCAGTAATTCCGAAGCGTCTTCACCGCGGATGTCGACCGCTGGGTGACGCGGGTTGCCGCTTTCGAAACGAGCGAGCACGCGCAGGGCATTGCGGTCGGCCGTAGGCGTCACGCCCTGCCAGTTCAACGCCACGCTCGGCAGGAGCGGGGTTCGGCTATCGATGTCGAGCACGGTCACGGTCAGGCCGCCTTGGCGCACGTGGACTCGGAACTCCAAGTGCAGTGTGCGTTGCGTACCCTCGGGCGCGAGCCACGCGCCGATCCCCGTGGGGCGAGCGCTCAAATCGGCGGGAGCCGGAGCTGCGTGGGGCGTGTAGTGACTGACGGGCGTCGGCAATTGCGGCGCCTGCTGTTGTTGGCGGCGACGACGGTCCCTGCGTCGGCCGCCCTTCGCGTCCGCGCCGTTGGCGCCGGCGTTGCCGCTATTGTTTCCGCCCGAATGCTGAGCGGCGGGGTGCAACTGCTGCTGCTGCTGCGGGGGCTGGGCCGGCGCTTCGCGTCGCGGCAGGGCCGAGCGCGCCTTGTTGCGCACGGTGATCAATAGCGCTGCAACGTGCTTGCAATGTTGATTGGTTTTCTGGAAAGCGGGACAGGTACAGCTGGAGGTGATGCCTTCGCCGCCGAGCCGAATCGCCACCTCGTACGGGTCGGGATCGGAGCCTTTCACCCGGCCCTGGGCGCTGGAGTCGTTGACGCTGACCTCCTCGACGACTTTGCGCTTTTCGTAGTCGAGACCACGAAGGAACGTGCGTGCGCCCAGCAAACGTCGAAGGCCGCGGTCGGAGAGCGTGGAGAGGGCGTCAGACAGCGACGACAAGGCTGCCTCGTTTCGAATCTGGGAATGACGGCATTTCGTTCATGGCAAATTTCAAAGTGTGGGAGCTTCTGCTGCGAGCTCGAAGAATCATCGAAGGAATGGCGTGACGATCAGCGCGGCGGCGGCCGTCGCCTTGACCAGCAATTGCAGGGCAGGGGCCGCTGCGTTGCCGAAGATGTCGGACCACGCGTCGGCAGTGATGGAAGTCGAGAAGGCGTTGCCGCTCTCACGCCCGCGATTGGCGCGGCGTACGCTGCCCAGCGTGGCGCGCGTGGCGTCGACCGCGAGCGCGGCGGTCAGCCCAGTCAGCGACGCGACCACCACGAACCAGCTTAGTCCTTGAGGTACTAGTTCAGGGGCGGGGCCACGGAATACCAACCGTAGCCCGAGGCCGAGCAAGACCGGAGCGGTAATCCCAGCGAGGATCGGTAGCAGGGAGCGGCGCAGCGCCACGGAAGTCGTCAATTCCACGCAGCTCTTGTAGCTCGGGGTGTAGTCGAGCGGCACTTGGGCGATGCCATGTTCGCGCGGGAAACCACGCAGTTGGCGCTCGACCTCGGCCGAGACCTCGCGTGCGCCGCGAACCGCGGCGCGGGCGACGGACCCGGCGTAACCTAGGACGACCGCGGCGCCTACCGCTCCGCACCAAGCTAAGGCCGAGCCTGCGGCCAGGGAAGTGACGCTGCCACCGGAGAGGCTTCGCCCTTCCCAGGAGATTGCCCAAGCCATCAGCAGTGAGGAAAGCGCGCCAGAGAACACCGCGTAACGCCTGGCCACCGCGCCACCCAGAAAACCCGCGTCGTCGAGCCGGCTCGAACGGCGCTTCGATTCCCCGTCGGCGTTGGTCATACCGGCAACACCGCGGGTTCCGTCGGCAATCGAACCCAGCGTGGCCACCGACAGCACGAACGGCGCTACCGAGCATGCTGCTGATGTGAACATCAGCAAGCTCAGCTCCACGCCCGAGCTCAGGCCGCCGTGCACGCCTATGCTGACTGCCCCGGCTACGGCCGTGCCCAAGATAGACACCGGGAGTAGGGCCGTCTCTAGGCCGGCGCCCAAGCCCGCCGCGACCAGCGCCCCGCCGCCGATGCGTAGGGCCTCGTTGCTGTCACGCATTGCGCTGCTGCGTCGGCCAAGCCGCAAGAGCAGCGCGTGCGCCGCGAGCAAGACCGCGATCAGGCCCAGCGCCCCGCTGACGAACACCGGCAAAAAGTGCTCGCCGAACAACCAATAGCTGATGCCCCAGATGCCGGACAGGCAGATTGCCAGCGCTGACAGGTAGCCGCGAAGCAGCGCTGAAGAAACGCTGCTCGTTTCGTCACTGCGCACCAAAATCACGCCAAAAGCCGAGGCGATCACGCCAAACGCGCGCACGACCAAGGGCAGCGTGAGCAAGACCAAAGGATCGGCACCCGGCGCCGCGCTTGCCAGGCTGGCCGCGATCATCAACGCGGCGACGTTGGCTACGCTCGCAGTGGCAAAGCCGTCGACACTGCGGGTCGCGGATGCGCCCACATGATCACCCACCAGTTCGGCGACGACGGCAGGGTTGCGCGGGTCGTCGTGATCCAGTCCAGCGTCCCGCTCGCCCGCTTGGTCCGAGCCGACGCCGCCGGCCGCGTGAAATGCGCCGCCTCCGCGCTGCAACACGAGCGCGCTCACTGTCGCTCCGAGGGCAAAGCCCGGGAGTAGCCTCACGACGTGCAGGGCCAGGGGCTGCGCTTGCTCGCTCGGGAGGGCAAACCCTCCCTCGATCGCGAACAAGAGCCCGAATAAGCACGCCACCAACAGGCCGCTCAGCGTCTCGCTGAACAAGCTGGCGGAACCCGCGGCACGCATGGCGACGCCCAGTGCGGCGTCCAGGCTGGAGCCCGCGGCAGCCGCTGCACGCACGCTGCCCCGGACGGCCATGACGGTGCCCGCGTAGCCGGCCAAGGTGCTTCCGAGCGCCCCGAGGCAGAGCGCCGCGGCGCCCCAAAATGCGATGGCCAGGCGACTCACTGGGCCCGCCCCGACTTCGACCGTTGCACTCAAAACGACCGTGGGTATCAGCAGCGCGAGGGTCGCGATCCCGATCAGCCGGTATTCTCGCCAGAGGAAGCCACGGGCCGCTCGCTCGAGGGCGCCGCCTAAACGGCGTAGCGCAGGCGGCCCCGGGTCACGCACCGATACCCCGCGCCACATTAGCAGCGCAAGCACCAGCCCAACCACGTCGATTCCGACGATTAGCCCGAGTTCAATCACGATCGGTTTCCGCGGCGCGCGCGGGCGCCCTACGCTCCGGCGGCCACAGGACACGCGCTTCGATGCGGGCTACGCAAAAAACGGCCGCTGGTTGGATCGCCAACATGATGGCGGATCCGAGTCACGAAGCCTGGTTCAGGGGGAACCCCGAGACCCGCCGTGTGGCTCTTGGCAGCACCCGTGCGCCAGAGTGGACAGTGTGTAGCATGGGGATCCCAGGCGGCGCAAGCGGGGTTTTGGGGACGCGAGGCAGCGCAGAAATGCTGGTCCTCCGAGCGAAGAGGGTCACCAAAGCCCTCCGCTGACCCTGCTCGATCTTTTACGGAGCGAAGAGGGCTCCGGAGCCAGGAGGAGGCTACCGAGCCAGGAGAAGGCTACCGAGCCAGGAGAAGGCTACTGAGCCAGGAGAAGGCTACTGAGCCAGGAGAAGGCTACTGAGCCAGGAGAAGGCTACTGAGCCAGGAGAAGGCTACTGAGCCAGGAGAAGG
>Ga0302323_100002621_pt1 | contig 14622 bp, 17 predicted proteins | sample Fen_T0_3_FD_201950 | JGI IMG/M metagenome (GOLD analysis project Ga0302323, IMG submission 201950) | Peat permafrost microbial communities from Stordalen Mire near Abisko, Sweden - Fen_T0_3 | ecosystem: Environmental > Terrestrial > Soil > Wetlands > Permafrost | place: Sweden: Abisko... | reverse complement strand
CTCGGTTCCCCGGTTGCGCGCCGCGCTGACACCGCGATTCGGGCCTGATTCGCAAGTCAGTCGCCCGTCCAGGCGGCGATATCGGTCGATGACGTCCGCGGTCCCGTCGGTCGAGCCGTCGTCGATGAGGATCAGCTCGAAAGCGGGGAAGGTCTGCGCCAGCACGCTGTCGATCGTCGCGCCCAGGAAACGCGCGGCGTTGTGGCACGGGATGATGACGGAGATCGGCGGGGCGTTCGACATAGGCATGCGTACGGTAAGCTTTGGCAGATGCGAAGGCCGTTCGGCACGATAACAGGAAGGGACCCGTAACGTCATGCGAGACATGTTGCGCAAGCGGGTTCTGGTCACCGGCGGGGCCGGGTTCCTCGGGTCGCACCTGTGCGAGCGGCTGGTGCAGGACGGTCACGAGGTGATCTGCGCGGATAACTTCTACACTGGCACCCGCGACAACACGCTTGCGCTGCTCGGCAACCCGCGCTTCGAATTGCTCCGCCACGACGTCACTTTCCCGTTGTACGTAGAGGTCGACGAAATCTACAACCTCGCCTGTCCGGCGTCGCCCATCCATTACCAGCACGACCCCGTACAGACCACCAAAACCAGTGTCCACGGCGCGATCAACATGCTGGGGCTCGCCAAGCGGCTGAAAGCGCGGATCCTGCAGGCGTCGACCAGCGAGGTGTACGGCGATCCGGCGATGCACCCGCAGCGCGAGGAATACTGGGGCAACGTGAATCCGATCGGACCGCGCGCCTGCTACGACGAGGGCAAACGTTGCGCCGAGACGCTGTTCTTCGACTACCGGCGCCAGCATCGGCTCGAGATCAAGGTTGCGCGCATCTTCAATACCTATGGCCCACGCATGCACCCCAATGACGGGCGGGTCGTGTCGAACTTCATCGTGCAGGCACTCAGGGGCGAACCGATCACGATATTCGGGGACGGCAATCAGACGCGGTCCTTCTGCTTCGTGTCCGACCTCGTCGATGCGCTTGTGCGGCTGATGGGAACATCCGACGCCGTCACCGGGCCGATGAATCTCGGCAACCCGGTCGAGTTCACCATCGGCCAGCTCGCCAATCGCATTGTCGCGCTGACCGGTTCACGGTCGACCATCCAACACAGGCCGGCCCCGGCGGACGATCCACGACAGCGGCAGCCCGACATTGCGCTGGCGACCTCGACAATCGGCTGGAAACCGGTCGTGGAACTCGATGAGGGCTTGGCACTGACCATCGCGTACTTCGACGAGCTGCTGGCAGGGCGCGGGCGCTGAACGGACAGGAATTTTAACCAGTCCTCGCGCCGTCGGTTGGCGGAAGATGCCACGGCGACACCGAACGCCCGCTCGTGGCTGCGGATTCAACGGGTCGGCGCAACATATGCCAGGCTTAGAAGGCGCAGCAGCAAATGCTTGTCAAATCGGTACTTATCATAAGCAGTGTTGTTCCCTAGATGTTCTAATTCGTGCTTACGCAACTTCGGATCGTCGCTAGGTCACGCCACAGGAAGGTCTTAGGGTTCAGACCCCTGTGTGTAATGATCAACTGTGTTGCATCGAACAGTTTAGCCCGCAGCCGATTCCGGACAGAAGCTTGGTCATCGGCAGACATGCAATCCGTCGGTCGCCGCTGAATTTCGGCGCTAGTCTATGATGGCTTACGACCCACTCCAGCCATTGAGCCGCACGAAGAGCGGACGCTCAACTTATCGGCGGGACGCTCCTATACTGGAAAGAGCCGAGCGGTATACAGTCTCGGCCGGTCGACCCGCGGGCTAGGTATCAACGTTGTCAGGGTGAGGTGAAGCGTTGTACATAACCTTGCCACCAACCGGAAGTGAGTTGCTCCTCAACGAAGCGCTCGCCCGTGTAGGCCCCGATAACTTGGCGCCAAAACGCTTGCGCGGTGCGATTTTCAGCCATCTGTCCGATCTGCCAGCGCCCACGGTGCAAGTCGAACACCGCCGCGGCCGCCATCTTCCCAATACCTTGTCGACGGTACTTCTTCATTACGAAGAACTGGTCCATCCAGAAGTCGTCGCCGGGAATTCTTACTTTTACGTCGACTAAGGCGAAGCCCGCCAACTTGCCTTCGATCAGAAAGACGTAGGGCCAACAATCGGGGCTCTCCCAAAATCGGTCCAGCGCATATCCAAACTCGCCGTGAACGTCGAGGTCTTGGTCCCAGATGTCAGATAGGTCGTGCTGGTACAACTCAAGCATGCGATACAGCGGTAGTCGCTCAATTGGGATCGCGATTTTGACCTGCGGAACGGATGTCATGAGGAGTACCGCGTTCTTGACGCCTAGGGTAACAGTTAACGTGCGGCGCGTTTGGGGGCATCCACGTTGCCATACCCACAAACCAAACGCCAATACTGGGTTCCTATCTCCAACGGCACATATCTTGATACGCTCATTTCTATTGGACGTGAGGCATTGCGGGAAATCGAGGTACCGCTATTCCAGTCGATTCCCCTTACTGCTGGTCGGATAATTTGAATGCTAGCGTCGCAATATCGTTATCGCACAGCTTGAGGCCGGTGGTCTTCAAGCGATCAAACTCATTGTCGCCAAGTTCCTCGCGTGCCAAGCGCTCCGCGAGTTCAGCTGCGCGCGCCTCATTGAATTGCCGAGAAACGGCATTGGCGGTGTAGGCCGCATCGCCAAAACCAAGTAGGTACGCTGCGCAGCGTGGTCGGTGCTCCAGGGCAGCGAGCAGCGCCAGATTATCGGTCCACACAAGCTGTCGGTTGAATCGCAGGGCCAGCGGCCAACCCTTTTCTGCAACCTCACGCGCAGTTGCGGCCGCACCCTTTGCCAACCAAGCTTCGAATAGATTCAGCAGTGCATAGCCAAGGCACTCTTGGTGCCTAGTCCCGAGCAAATGCGCCACGAGTTCCTCGCCGTGGAGCACGGCTTCATCTACGCGGCCCATGCTCAATTCCAGATCGGGAAGACTGATCTGCGCTTCGTGCAAAGCCGCCGAATTACCCGACTCCTGCGCCAGCAACAACGCACTCTGCCGGGCTGCCAAGGCAGCTTCGAACGCCCCGTCGACTTCGTGGACGAATAGCTCTGCGTCGGCGCGGCAGATCCTCACCGCGGCGGGCCAAGTCCGCTCCTCCAGTGCACGCATCTCGACAAGGGCGCCCCGCTGTTCCGCACTCGCCCGGGCCATATCAAACCGGGCCAAAGCAAAGAGCCCTCGATATAGACCGACAGCGTTTTCTAACTCTCGATAGGTCTTGATAGCAACAAGCGCCCAAGTGCGTGCCATTACCGGCTTGTGGCCACGCCAGAAATTGCTGCAACCCAATGCCCAGTTGGCTTGAAGTGGGAGTGGCAAATTGTCCTGAACGCACTCGCTAGTCGCTTCCCAAAGGCGGCGTACTTCCAGATGGTGTTCATTGTTGAGGCAGAAGCTCAACGGCTCTGCTAAAGCGATTGCCGTAGGTTCGTCGTGCACTAGCGCCCAGACCACTGCATCCCGCGCATTGTCGAGATCTGGCACAAGCATTGCGACCGCTTCATCAAAACCAGTGGTTCCAGCGAGATGGTTGGCGCGAACTTGCTGGAACCGCGTCCGCACGGCATGCGCGTGTCTACATCGCCCGGCGGAATCTTCGCCACATGCTGCCAGCCGATCCAATGCAAATGCGCGCGCTGATTCGAGCAAGCGGTAGCGCGGTGGCTCAGCCGTGTCCACTGCGATCCAAGAGTTGTCCACGAGCGTTCCCAGTGCGTCGATCACGGTCCACTCATCCATCGATGGCCCGGCGCTGGGGTCAGTCACCACCTCTTGCGCAAGCTCCAGCCCGAAGCTGCCGGCAAACAAACCTAGTCGGCGCAATATTGCCTGCTCAGTGGGGTTGAGCAATGCATAGCTCCATTCCAACGCTGCGAGGAGAGTCTGCTGACGAAGCGGTGCGTCACGGCTGCCCTGTGTCAGAAGGCGGAAGCGTTCATCCAATGTGCTAGCCAGCTTGGCAACCCCAAGCAGTGGCACGCGTGCCGCCGCCAACTCAATAGCAAGCGCCACCCCGTCAAGCTGGCGGCAAATGTCAATAACAGTAGCCACATTGGCCGGCGTCAACGCGAAGCGATTGTCTCGGGCCTGTGCGCGCACGACAAACAGCGCGACTGCATCAAAGCCGATCGCCTGTTCCATAGGTACCGAAGCCTCGGGAACGGCCAGCGCCCCCAAGCGATATATATACTCGTCGACAATCCTGAGCGGTGCCTGGCTGGTGACCAAGACTTGCAGTTGCGGAGCATTGGCAATGAGAGTTTCCGTAATGCGTATCACATCATCAAGTAGATGTTCTGCGTTATCTAACGCCAACAGCAGATTGCGTGGCTTAACCGCAACCAATAGGGATGCCAGCGGATCTGCGCTCCCAATTTCCAAGCCCAATGTTCCGGCAATTGCTTCGACCACCAACGCCGGATCGCTCAGCCGAGCCAGGTCGACGAACCAGATGCCATCACGATAGGCGTCAAACACCTCGGCTGCAGCCTGCAGCGCCAGGCGCGTTTTGCCGATACCGCCGGTCCCGATCAGCGTTAGTAACCGAGTGATCGGTAGCAGGCGTTTAATCTCGGCGATTTCCCGTTCGCGACCGACGAAAGAGGTCGCCACTTGCGGCAAGTTGGTGCGCGCCCGGTCGGCTAGCGCCGGCATATCGGCCCGGCGCTCGGCGACTTTCACTACCGGTCCAACGAAACGATAGCCGCGCCGGGCCAGCGTCTCGATCCAGCCTTCGCCGCCGGGCACGACCGCCAGTGCGCGGCGAATAGCCGAAATTTGCACCGCGAGATTGGCCTCCTCGACCACCAGGCCCGGCCACGCGGCATCCATGATCTCCGCCTTCGCAACGTACTCGGTGGCCCGGCTGACCAGTGCCGTCAGCACCGCCACCCCGCGCGCACCGAGCGCCACCGGTTCGCCGGCATGGGTCAGTACTCGTGCCTCCGGGTCCAGGCGCAACTCACCGATTTCGTAGCGCTTTGTCATCTCAATCGAACTCCAGCACGCACGCCAAGCGTGATGTTGCTGTCCGGACCAACGCTACCGGTGCCTCGATATGCGGGCAGGGTCCGACGCGTTTCATCGATCTTTTAGGGTTTCTTAAGGACTTCGTCGGCACGACGATTCAACCTTCTCCCCATGCCAGCTGCAATTGTGAACGGGAAAAGGGACCAACTTCAGAGTCACACACAACCGCCGTTCAAGCGGCGGCCATTCGACCGCAAGCATCCAGAGGTGACCAACGCAATTGCTTGCCCCAGCACAATCAAATTCGACGAAAGGGTGGACATCATGAATTCGACGGAACGCCAGAGACTTGTTTCGACCATGGCCGATGAGCCCACACGCGCTCTCGGGGTGGTCCTGAAATGTGGCATTTGCCTCGCTCTGCTGACGCTGCTGGTCGTGATCGGAGGAACCCGGGAGAAAGAAGGAGCTGCACCAGAAGCACGCGGCAGTACGCCACATTCTGCAGCGGTGGCCAAATTGCCGAGTGCCGCCGCGCATCGCAAGGAAGTGTTTGATGACCGGCGCGCGCGCTTCGAGGGAAATGCGTCCGACCGCAACATCGCCGGAACGGCGCCGGTTGCTCATGCCCAAACGTACGTGCCCTGAACACGCAATCTTGAGACCTTGATTGCTCTCGGTCGCTAACCGAGAGTCCCATTGAACATCTCGCAAACCGCCATCAAGGAGAATCGCATGAACATCTCTTATGCTTTTGGGTTGGCCGCGGCCATCGCAATTTCCCAATCGCTGCATGCCCAAAGCTGTTCCGGCGGCGCCGGCGGCGGCATGGATGCGACCGGCAATCAATGCAACGATCCAACTAGTGTCGCGGCGTTCGCGACCGAGCCCGTTGCAGTGCCGCCGGTCGAGTTGAACGGCGCGGATTCGTCGCGCCGTGTGCGACCTCTCGCGGTTCGCCTGTCGAAGAGTTGGTTGCCGCAATTCCGATCGACAGCTCTGGCAATACCGGTGAGTCGGTCTACCGCGCCCGTCATTGCGCCACCGACGACGGTAAAGAACGGCGGCACGTTCAAGTCGACATGTTCCGGTGGCGCCGATGGCGGCATGGATGCGACGGGCAATCAATGCGGCGAGTAGCCGGCGGGAAACGGGAGCGCTACCGACCTTACAGCCGGTGCCTCGACATGGGGACAGGGGCCGATCTGTTTCATCGACCTTTCCGGGTTTCCTGGGAACTTGGTCCGGACATTCCGCCAAAGTTGCCGCTCATGCAATCAGCATAGCAAAGGAAAGTTGCAATGCTACACATAAAACAGCGCACCGTGACCCAACTTTGCGGTATGCCCATGCTTCGCCAGTTCGCGGCGATCGCCGCGCAGATCGCGCTGCTGTGGTTCATGAGCCGGGCCGGCCACGAAATCGTTGCGCTCCTCCACCTGCCGCTGCCGGGCAACGTGGCCGGAATGCTGCTCACCTTTGCGGCGGTGTCCTCCGGCGTCCTGCCTCTTCGATTCGTTGAACAGGGCGCCGGGTTGCTGGTGCGCAATCTGCCGCTGTTCTTCGTCCCTCTTGCCGTCGGCTTCGCGACCCAGGGCCAGCTGCTCGCCGCACACGGCTTCGCCATCGTGGCGACGCTGATCGGAAGTGCTTTCGTCGGCTTCGCTGTGACCGGTCGGGTGGCACAGCTCGTGACCAGCCTGCAAGGCAAGGCAACCGTCGCAATCAGGAGCAATCATGTTGAGATTCGTCTGGACCGTCGCTAGCGTCGCGCTGACCTTGCTCGCCTACCACGCGAGCCGCGGCGTGAATGCACGCTTTCCGTCGCCATTGACGAGCCCGGTATTTCTCGCAGTGGTCGGCATCATGATCGTCCTCGCAGTGCCTGGCGTCGATTACGTTCCCTACCGTCAGGGCGCCGAGCCGCTCATTGCACTATTGGGGCCTGCGACAGCCGCACTGGCCATACCTCTCTACAAGCACCGCGAGATCGTGGTTGCGTACTTCCTGCCGGCGATCTCCGGGCTGGTCTGCGGCGCCATCGCAACCCTTTCCGCCGCCGTGGCGCTCGCTGTCGCGTTGGGGCTCGCGCCGACCGTCGTGCGGTCGATCGGCATCAAGTCGGTCACCGCTCCGATCGCCGTGGAACTCGCACCACTGATCGGCGGCGATCCCGCGCTGACCGTCGCCCTGGTGGTCGCCACCGGAATCCTGGGGGCGATGCTGGGACCGTGGATGCTGGATCGCGCGGGCGTGCGCGACCCCGTCGCCCGCGGTCTGGCGTTGGGCACGGTAGCCACCGGCATAGGCACGGCGCAGGCTGCCATGGAAGGGGAGATTCAGGGTGCCGTCGCAGGCGTCGCGATGGGCGCTGCCGCTGTCGCAATTTCCATGATCGCACCTGTATTCATTCCCCGGTTGTTGCAAGCACTCATTTGAAAGGAATCTCCATGAACAATCCGCACGCGGGAAGCGCGCGCGCGCCCAGGTCGTCCCGTTCAATCCAGGGCCAGCTCCTGCGGCTCAGCGAGCACCGCGCGGTCGCCATCTATCTGCGGGAAGGCTCGACCTGGGTCGCGGACTTCGTCGACGGGCAGGGCGTGCTGGTCGATGTGGACACCTGGTTCCGCTTCAACTGCGGAACGCTTGCGAACGCCCACGCTTCTCGCAGGATTGCACGCGAATCGGCGATTCCCCTGTCAGCGGATCTCATTGCACGGATCGAATCGCTGCATCACGCCACCGTTGCGCGTCGAGGGCGCACGCTGGATCGATTGTTTGACGTTATTTCCGCAACCTTTCCGCGAGGCCGGTTGGCGATGCTTGTGGCGGACTGGTTCCGTCGACGAATTTCAAAGCAGGCTCTTTCGGCACGATGAAGTTGGACAGTGAACATCACCAGGGCGCAAGGAATCCGCATGCCAGGGCGGCTTTGATTGTGCGGTACTGAGCGATGTGTGTCGGAAGGGCGGCTTGGCCGAACGCCCCGGAAGCTTTGTTTGATTCTTTCGTTGCTTTCCTCCACGCCGCGCCTTTCGGCATCATCGCGATTGGCGCGGCGCTTTTTTCCTCGGCCCGGTTAGACAGCAACGCAACCACCCGCAGGCACGAGCCCGCCCGGCGTCGCACACGGGTGAGCGGCGACGGTGGTGGCTACCAGGCGATGCGCTGGTCGAACTCGAAGGCCGGGGCGGACTGCGCCGGCGACTCCCAGCCGGAATCGATTGTCCGGTTTGGAGCGCAGATCGATATGGCTGGTTATGGCCGGAAGTGATGTTACCCACGTAGGATGGACAGTCTGATCAGGCGCTGGTTGATGCCTCGAAAGCCAGTGTAGCCACGTAGTTGATGGTGGAGTGGCGGCGCTGGCGGTTGTAGAAGACTTCCATGTAAACGAACAGGCTGGCGCGTGGACAGCCGTTCGACATTGTGCGATTCCCAGAGTGTAGGCATTCGAATTGCAGATTCCTTCGCCTGAATTACCGGTCACGTCGCTTACAAGCCCTTGCAGGGACAATGCTGTCTATGCAATTCCGAATGCCCGGTTCATAATTCCCGTCCGTACTGATTGAGGCCCAATGGAGAGTCCATGTCATCGAATGCAGTCCCCAGAGATAGGCGCTGGCGGCAGCCGCTGGACCAGCAGCTTCCCGCGACGGCGCGGTGGGCCGCAGGATTACCCTCAGAAATCCAGCCGCTTGCGCTACTGCAACGGTTCCCGAGAATTGCGAATGACATTGCTCGCCTATGGCACGACGACGTCGAATTGCAGTTGCACCTGGATGAGCTTTTGACTGACCGGCGCGGCCGCCGGCAAGGATTCCCGCCCGAAATACATCATGAACTCTTGGTGCTGCGCGAGCACTGCACCCGTCAGAGACGGAGCGGCTCAACTCTCTAATGCAGGTGCACTAATGTCCTGCCATTTGCCAACCCGTCCTATCGGCTGTGGGCTCATCCGGCCGACGCACCACCCCCATCCGTATAGACAAGGATTTGAAAACGAGCATGCATTGCGCTGACCCGTTGAAGCGTTCGCCCCGCCTTGAAACCTGCTGCCGCGCGGGTAACATTGCTGCTCTACCGTTCGCCGGCGAACTGATTTAACGGCAGGGCACGCGGAGGCACTCGCATGAGCAGTCCGGACCGCGACAAAATCTTCGGTGGACCAATACCGGGCCTTTATGAACTGTACTTGGTTCCGCTGATATTCGAACCTTACGCGGCGGACCTGGCCAATCGGTTGGCGTCGAGATCTCTTGCTCGCGTGCTCGAAATTGCGGCAGGAACGGGTGTCGTGACGCGCAATTTGGCGTCAGCGCTACCCGAAAGCGTCTCCATCGTCGCCACGGACCTCAATCAGTCGATGCTGGACATGGCTTCAGCCATCGGGACCGCGCGCAATGTGGAATGGCGTCAGGCAGATGCCATGCACCTGCCTTTCCCGGATAGAACTTTCGATGCCGTTGTCTGCCAGTTCGGAGTGATGTTCTTTCCGGACAAATCGAAAGCGTATTCAGAGGCACATCGCGTGCTGAAGCACGGAGGCGCTTTCGTCTTCAACGTGTGGGATCGCATCAGCGAAAACGAATTCGCCGACACCGTGACAATGGCGCTCGAATCCGTGTTTCCCGAGGATCCACCGCGCTTCTTGGCTCGTACGCCCCACGGCTATTACGACCGAGCGACCATAGCACGCGACCTTGCAAACGGCGGATTCACTGCGTCACCTGAATTCAGGACCGCCGCAGCACGCAGTCGGGCAGAATCGTCGCAGGTCGCTGCGGTCGCATACTGCCAAGGGACGCCGCTGCGGAACGAGATCGAGGCGCGCGATGCTTCGCGGCTCGGCGAAGCAACCATCCATGCGGCGGAATCTATCGCGAGGAGGTTCGGGCGAGGGGCTGTAGACGGAAAGATTCAAGCACACATTGTCACTGTTGAGAGCTAAAAGGCGTCTTCGCGCCACCCTGATGACGACGCGGTCCATCGCCGCGCTCCGCCAGCATGGCGCTACCGCTCAGTGCCGGTCCCCGGTTTGGCGCTCGCGACGACGCGCAGAGTTGCTTCGGCGAGCCCGCGTGTAACCTGCGCGCGCCCCTCGTGCGCCATCGGCGTATCAGGGACCACCATCGAAGCCATGAGATCTCGTATCGAAACGATTCCCTTGATCTTGCCCTCGTCTTCGACCAGCAAGTGACGATAGCCGTGAATCACCATCACACTCAACGCGTCCTCCAGACTGGTCCACCCTTCCACCCGCCGAACCTCCAGGCTCATGACCGTGCCAATGGCGGTGTTCTTGGCATCTCGTCCCGCGTTGACAACCCGGGTCATCAAGTCACGCTCGGTGAAGATCCCGTCGACGGTGTTCTGCGAATTCTTGATCAGGATCGCACCGACCGCCTTCTCACTCATCTTGGACACCGCCTCCGACACCATCGCCGAAGCCGGTACCGCGATTAGTTCTTGAATTTGCTTATCGCTGACAATCGAACCAACGGTTTTTCCAATCATGTTGCCTCCCGTGCGAATGGATCGGGTCTCGGTCCTGCTTTCGACAAGGAACAGAAAGCGCGCTTCATAACCAAGCCGCATAATCGTACGCCTTTCGCGAGTCGAGGTGACAGGTATAGGAAATGGGGCCGGTTCAGGGGTAGGAGAGCTTCCACGATCGTCCCATTGCGGCCTTGTACAAGTTGACCTTGATAACGGTAGTATTGCCGCACATTCGTTCACGGATGAGGTGATCCAGTGACGGACCGGCGAACATTCGTCCGGGGTGCGGGACTCGCTGTTCTGTTTGTCTCACTTGGCGTTTCGGGGGAACGCACGGGCACAGCGCCGCGCATCGGCTTTCTCACGCCAGGGCAGAACCCGCGGGAACCGGCCTTCTGGCAGGGCATGCGCGATCTGGGTTACGTCGATGGCAAGAACATTGTGGTCGATCGGCGTTCCGCGGATGGCGATTTCGCGCGGTTGCCAGCACTTGCGGTGGAAATCGCGAAGGAGCGGCCCGACGTGATCGTTACCGTCGCCTCGGCATCCACTGCCGCGGCGAAGGACGCCACTTCGACCATTCCGATCGTCATGATAGGCGCCGCCGATCCCGTTGCGGCGGGCCTGGTCGGCAACCTTGCGCGTCCCGGCGGCAATCTGACGGGTACGTCAAGCCAGACAACTTCGGCGGTCGGCAAGCTGCTCGAGCTGATTCCCCAACTCCTGCCCAGGGCCAAACGGGTCGTCGCGCTGTGGGACCCCGTCAACTCGATTTCGCAGCAACTGAGGATGGGTGAAACGCTGATCGCCGCGGCCAGGCTGCACCTTCTCGTTCGCATCATCGAAGTTGGGACGCGAGAGGATCTGGATCGTGCATTTGTGGCCGCACGCTCTGCGCGGCCGGACGTGATGCTGGTATCCGGCGATACATTCTTCCTCGCGAATGCGGGACGCGTTGCAGAACTGGCGCTCGCGCACCAGTTGCCCGTGCTCAGTACGGCACGAGCGTTGACCGAAGCAGGTAACCTTGCAAGCTACGGTGCGGATTCGGCCGAAGTCGCCCGACGTGCGGCCACGTACGTACAGCGGATTCTCAAGGGCGCGAAGCCTGGCGATCTGCCTATCGAACTGCCGACGAAGTTCGAGCTTGTGATCAACATGAAAACCGCGAAATCGCTCGGCCTCACGGTCCCACAGTCCGTGCTTGTGCGCGCCAACGACGTCATTCAGTGATGCTGGCAGTTCCTCCGGATCCTGGCTGCAGCAGGCCGCGGGCGGCCTGTCTCACGTCGGGCGAGGAGAAGCGGAACGCAGCGCGATCCAACAGATAGTGAATGAAACTGCTGGCATAGCCCAATGCCAGCAACACAGGTACGAAGGGTGAGGAGCGCAGCCACCACGCTGCATTGCCAAAGATGCGGTCGGCGTAGACGTATTCGGTGGGCACGGCCTCCACTTCAAGCACCGGCAAGAGCAGAGCGGAAATGATTCCGAGCACGAGCAGCACGGCCCAGCCGCGCCGGTTGATGGGCGCCAGCAGCCGCTGCCAACGCGAGGCGGGCTCCTGGACACCACCCGAAGCTGCGAGTGATGTAAGTCCCATTGCGGCGCTCCAATGCTGCACGCTCCATAGCACGATGAACAGGAAGGGGTCGCGCGCGACGAAGGCGAAGAGCACCATGGCGGAGACGCCGGCGACGTAGGCCGCGCGCGGCAACGAAGGGCGCTGCGAGCGCAATTCGACGCGCAGCATCAGGGCTGTCAGGATCACGACAAGAGCGATACCGCCTTCGCGCAGCGAGCGTGCGACGACATCCGAACCACCCGCTCCCAGCAGCGGGGTGATCCAACGGTCCTGGAATGCGATCGATCCAGCCAGGCCGTCTGCCACCACGACGAAGCCGCCGCCCACGACGAGCGCGAACCACCGATCGAGCCGTCGCGCGGTCGCGTCCGACGATCGTCCCGCGCGCGCGCGGTAGAGGCTGAGCAGCCCGAAGTGCTGCGCTCCAAAATGGTAGCTCACCAAGAGGTAGTCCAGGACAGCGAGCCAGACCACGCGCTCGGTCAGCGGCATCGGCAGCACGCCCTCTGGAGCAAGCAGCAGGGTGAAACATGCCAAGGCGATGGCCAGTGGGGCCACCAGGAAGCGCAGTGGTTGTGTGGCCAGCAGATGTCGGTAGGCCGGAGTCGCGTAGGCAAGCCAGGCCGACGAAATGCGGTGGCCGAACCACAAAGGCACCGCGAGGGCGAAGAAGAGCCAGTCCACCGGGCTGGTCCGCGCGTGGTCATGGCCATGCGCCAGCAAAAGGACCAAGGGGGCCAGCCACAGCGCATTCAGGACCCAGACAAGGTCCCAAGCCGGGCTCCTGATCCAGCGCATAGAGGTAGAAGGTAGCATTTCGGTACGGTTGGAGGTTTCCTCGACCAATCATTCGCTGCGCATGAAGTTAGACCTGCCGTCCTTGTCGGGCTCCAGCACCTCGATGTCCTAGATCTTGGTCGGGTCGATCTTTGATGGATTCTGATCGAGCACGACCAGATCCGCCAGCTTGACCATTTCCAGCGAGCCGTTGGACGATTGCTCGCCGAATTGCTGCGCGACATTGATCGTCATCACCTTCAACGCCTTCAGCGGCGTCGCGCGCTGATGCGCACCAGTCCCTTGTCCGCGGCGCCGCCCTCATTGGCGTGCGTGTTCGGCGGCACACCCATGTCGTAAACGGTCTTCACGGCTGTTGTGACGACATCCTCCGGGAAGGTCAGCTCGCCGGACCAGTTCTTCTCGCTTCCGGGGCCGCCGGTGAGACAGGGCATGATGCCGAAGGCGCTCTTGCCCTGCGGCAATCCATCGACGGCGATTTTCACACCATCGATCCCCGACCGAGGCGAACTATACCGGTGCCCGTCGGGAATCGGCGCACAGATGGCGATCGTTCACTCGGGTATCGAGCCCAGGTCGGGGAATCAGACTCAACACTACGTGCATTTGCGAGCGGCGGTTCGTCCCGCGGCACGTTACATCTCGTTACGCTCCCTTACCGAATGCTTACTTCGCGCGCTGCGCTTCCGCTCAATACTTCGCATTGCGGGAGCATCAGCCTGCGCAAGAAGTTTAACCTCTTCCCACATCAGACATGAACGACTTCGCAAGAACCATCCTGTCGATTGTGGCGCTGGGAGTACTGGCCGGTTGCGGCGGCGGCAGCAGCAGCTCCAACAGCGACGTGAAAACCCTGGTCCGCTTGGTCAACGTTTCGCCGGGCACCGGCAACGTCAAAGTCGCCCTGGCGGGCGTTTTTGCGACGAGTTCACTTGCCTACCACGATGCCACGGGCTATGTCTCCGTGGCATCCGGCACACCCGAGTTGACCGTGTATTCCGCGACGACAGGTGCCTCGCTCTACGACCTGACGAACATCTCGATTTCCAGCGGCACACAAAGCACGCTGTTCATCTATGGCGGAAGCACGGGCGTCACGGCGACCCTGCTGCCCGACGACACCAGCGCTGCTTCGGCGGGCCATGTAAGCCTTCGCGTCAGCCATTCCGCGTCCGGCATCGGCGCGCTCGACCTTTACCTGCTGCCGGCAGGCACGTCGCTCCAGGATGCCACGCCCATTTACAGCGCATTGGCGTATGCGGCGACTACGGCGTTCGCCGAGTACGCCAGCGGGACCGCCAGCATCGTTCTCACGCCGGCCGGCACGAAGGAAGTGATCTACGATTCGGGAGCCCAGAGGTTGCCGGAAATCGGCAGGGTTACGCTGCTCGTCTTTGGCACAGGCAGCGCCAAGCTGGTCAATGCCGCATTGCTGCAGGACGACGGGTCCGGCGTAACCGCTTTCATCGACAATCGCTATGCGCGCTTCAGGTTCGCGAACGCGGAGCCCGATGCGCAAGCCGCGGATGTGCTCGTCGACGGTTCCGTGGCATTCGCTGGCGTCCCCCTGGGAGGGCTGTCCGCCTACGGATCGGTCGCGGCCGGGGCCCGCGACATCAAGGTGCAGGCCTCCAACGCGCCGGGCGCGTATCTCTACGACAGCACCCGAACATTGTGTGCGGCCTGCGATTACTCGCTGGTCGTCTACGGCGCTGCGGGCGGCAGCCCCGCCAGTCT